>Ga0210400_10005523_pt1 | contig 10716 bp, 9 predicted proteins | sample IncBWH26MmetaG_FD_155456 | JGI IMG/M metagenome (GOLD analysis project Ga0210400, IMG submission 155456) | Forest soil microbial communities from Barre Woods Harvard Forest LTER site, Petersham, Massachusetts, United States - Inc-BW-H-26-M | ecosystem: Environmental > Terrestrial > Soil >... | reverse complement strand
CGGAAGACGTTTCTCTGATGCGCGGTGTTGTCGGCGATCAGGCCGGGGTGAAAGCTTCCGGCGGGATTCGTACCGCCGCGAATGCTAACGCGATGATCGATGCCGGGGCAAATCGCATCGGCGCCAGTGCCAGTGTGGCGATCATCCGCGAACTCGGTGCGCCAGAGTTCGCCCCGAAAGTGAAGAATTAGAACACCAGCTAGAACGTCTCGCCATGAAGATCCGCCGCTCGATCGCAATTGTTTTCTTTCTTATATGTTCATGTTTTTCAATGCTTAACCTCGCGCCCGCGGAAGAATACCGGCTCGGAGAGTTCTTTGCCGGATACTCATTGCTGCATGGCGATCTTCAGCAAAGAGCGAGCGGATGGGAAGTCTCAGGCGGTAAAAACTTCAATCAACGGTTCAGCATTCACGCCGATTTTGATGCTCACCACCAATCTTCAGCGGCAGGGCAGCGCCATCAACACGACTTTCTTTTTGGCCCACAATTTTCCCATCGCACACACCACTTCACGTTGTTTGCTCATGCGCTCGCAGGCGGATGTCGTACCAGTGGATCTCTCGGCACGGAAACAGGCTTCGCCTCGGTGGCCGGAGGAGGAATGGATTGGGACAACCAAAGCTCCTTTTCTTTTCGTCTAGCCCAGGTGGATTATCAGCGCGCTCGCCTGTTTGGCGGCTTTCAAAATCAGGCCCGCTTATCGTTTGGCATTGTCTTCCGTCTTGTTGAATTTCGCGATCATGCTCCCTTGCCGCCTCCGGAAAAGCAAGATATACGCAAAGACAATTCAGTACATCGTGCCTCCGTCCTTGCAGTATCGCCTTCGTAACGGATTACGCACATTTTTTCTCAACCTTTTCAGCGCTGCTCCGTCACAATAGAGACTCAATACTTCCGCAGGAGGCATTACCGCAAGATGCGCAAAATCTTAGTCATATTTACATTTCTATTTTTCACAATTGGCGGCTGGGCCCAGAAGACACGCGACATGAGCCACGAAGGTTCGGCCGGCGACGTGTTTATCGGCTACTCGCTTCTGAATGGCGACACGCTCTCCCACGGCAGCGGGTGGGAAGCTGCTCTCACTGGCAATTTGAGAGACTGGTTCGGCCTGAAGGCTGATCTCGGCGGGAATTACAAATCTATCGGCGGCGTAGAGGCGCGTGAGTACAACATTCTCTTTGGTCCGCAGCTTTCACATCGCGCGGACAAGTTCAATTTCTTTGTCCACGGTTTACTGGGCGTTGCTCACCTCAGCGTTGACGGTGGCCCCAGCGATACCGGCGCGGCCTGGACGCTCGGCGGTGGCGTTGATTATGATCTCAACGCCAACTTTGCCATCCGGCCGATCCAGCTTGATTATCATGGCGCTCACACGTTTTCTACTAACCAGAAAGACGCTCGCTATTCCGTGGGCCTGGTTTATCGCTTTAAATAAAAACAAATTCCTTTGTCGTTAATTTCGACGCGCTTCAGCCGCTCAGAAATCCACACTCCTGGGCGGTTGATTTTTATGGAACCTGTTTTCCACTGTCTCATAGCGTCGCACCTTGCTGTTATCATCATGGATGGACCCGATGGCTACATCTTCCCCACCACAGCGCGTGGACGTTGAAGCACTTCTTATTGAAGTGGCTGACGTGCTCAACACCACGCTTGATCTCGACACGCTCTTGCAGCGCGTGGCCGAGGTGGTGAAACGCGTTATCGACTATGAGATTTTTTCCATCCTGCTGCTGAACGAGCGCGCCCAGGAACTGCGTTTCCGCTTTCAGATTGGCCATCTTCCCGAGGTAGCAGAGCGTATTCGCGTGAAAGTGGGCGAGGGCGTGACCGGGCGGGCGGTTCAGGAACGCACAGCTATTCTGGTGGACGACGTCTCCAAAGAGACGCATTACATTGACGCTGTTCCCCGCGTTCGGTCCGAACTGGCTGTGCCGCTGATCAGCAAGAACCGGGTTATTGGCGTAATGGACCTGGAAGCGCGCGAGCGCGGCTATTTCAAGGAAGAGCATGCGCGGTTGCTCACGCTCATCGCGTCGCGCATCGCCGTGAGCATTGAGAATGCCCGGCTGTATACGCGTATCGTCAAGCAAGCGGGAACGCTGGCATTGCTGAACGACATCAGCCGTGACCTCACTTCCATCCTGAATGTTGACCAGTTGCTCAAGCGCATCGGCGACCTCCTATTGAAGGTCATCGACTACCATATGTTTTCGATCCTGCTACTTGATGCCAGCAAGCAGAAGCTGGTGCACCGCTTTTCTGTCCGCTTTAAGGAAAATGTCCAGATCAAGCATGACATTCCCGTCGGTCGCGGCCTCGTGGGCGCGGCAGCACAAAGCAAGAAACCGGTACTTGCTCCTGATGTCGCGCGCGACCCGCGCTATATCAAGGCGAATCCGGAGACGCGCTCTGAGTTGTGCGTCCCTCTTATATATAAGGACGAAGTCATCGGCGTCCTTGACCTGGAACACACGCGCCGGGGTTATTTCACTGAAGATCATTTGCGGACTGTGAGCACGCTGGCCGCACAGGTTGCCATTGCTATTGAAAATGCAACGCTGTATGAGCGCATCGCTCGTGAAGAACAACGCATGGAACGTGACCTGGCCATGGCACGGGAAGTGCAACATCATCTGCTTCCCCCTACGTGTCCCAGCATGGCTGGCGCGGAGGTTGCAGCGCGTTTTAATCCGGCGCATGCCATCGGCGGCGATCTCTACGATTTCCTCGATTACACTCTTCCCCGCGCCTGCATCGTGGTGGGCGACGTCAGCGGTAAAGGCGCTCCAGCAGCTTTATATGCCGCGCTGGTCAGCGGTATCCTGCGCAGCCTGGCCCGTGACGAACCTTATCCCGCTGACATGCTCAATGCCGTCAATCATTCTTTGAATCATCGCCGCCTGGACGCGCAGTACCTGGTGCTGACGTGCGCGCTTTGGGACGACGAGAAGAAAACCATGCGTGTGGCCAATTCCGGCCTTCCCCGCCCCATTTATTGCCACGATGGCCGCGCCCACATGCTGGAAGCTGCCGGACTTCCCTTGGGCATGTTCGAAGACGTTTCTTATGACGAGATCACGATTCACGCCAAGCCGGGCGATATTTTCGTGTTCTTCAGTGATGGCATTGTCGATGCAAGCAACTCCCAAGATGAACAGTTTGGCCGGAGCCGCGTCGAGCACGTAATCGCAAAGAATGCCGGCGGAAATGCGCGTGAGATCGTGGACGCGATTTTTAAGGCCGCAGAGGATTTCGCTGCCGGTGCGGATGTCTTCGACGACCAGACCGCAGTCGTGCTCAAAGTAAAATAAATGCCCCCAGCCCACCGAACTTCCCGGGACGCCGCTTTGCATCGCGATTCAGAAAGTAAGGCGGAGTAACTGGTATTTCTTCGAACACATATCTGCGACATCGCTACTGTGAGTTTAGAAAGGTATGTAGTGCGTCGCATCAGAATCGCCGGAGCCTGACGCCGCGCCTTGCAACCTCATAATTACAAAAGTCTTTTGGAAATTTTAATCTTCTTCTCGCTCGATTCTAATGACCGGAGGGCATTCTCTTCCTGAGAGCTGACACCGTCTTCCGGGCAGTGTAAATCGACTGATGGAGTTGGAGCACCATCCGTCCTCGATTTGCATGCTGGTTTCAAGAATTTTGGGCAACAGGTTCCAGAGAGGTACAACTAGGAACCGGGCCACTGGTTGTCAGCCACACTTAAGGAGCGCAGCCAATGAGCCGTAAACAGCCTGAAGGATTTTTCCTGTCTGAAAACTCCTCCAAAGCCAGACTTCGGGAAGCAGAAAACGCAAGAAACAACCGTGCAGAGATCGTCAAAGCCTATTCTCAGGGCAAAGTCTCTCGTCGCGATCTAGTCAAGTGGGGCTTAATCACAACCGGTGGAATGCTGGCCCCCATCCACGGTCTTAACCCATTCGTAAACAGCGCTTTTGCAGGTTCACTGAACGGTCCCACGGGAGCGCCACCCAGCCCAGGATTGAATGGCCTGGCTTTCACCCAGCCCATGCTTCGCTTTGAAGTTCTGGACCGTAATCCTATTGCTTCTTGCAATCCCGGCCCCACGGCTTTATCCAACCAGACACCAATTGCCTGCGCCCCTGAGTTGGGCGGCGGCCTGGGTCCGATGGAAGGCCGTCCCCCGGGACAGGATTGGGCCCACCAGCGCTTTGATGAATTTGCCCCGCAGGTCTACATCGAAGCCACGCAGGAAGGCGCCAAGGTCAACACTAAAAACGGCCAGAACATTCATCCCAAGTTCCATCCCAATCTTCCCGATCAGGGTCCGCTGGCAATGTGGACTTTCAACGGCACCATCCCGCCGAAATTGGCGATTGGCCGTTACGGCGAACCGATCATCTTCCGTCACCATAACCAGCTTCCAGCTGATGTGACCAAGAACGGTGGTTTCGGTCGCCACACCATTTCGACCCACGAACACAACGGACACCACGGCGCGGAAAATGACGGCTTTACAGGCGCATTCTTCTTCCCCGGACAGTTCTACGATTATCACTGGCCGATCATCCTGGCCGGTCACGACAGCATCAACGTGGACGCTACCGACCCACGCGCCGGCAGCCCGACGGATGCGGGTGGAATCAACAAAGTTCCGGGTGACTGGCATGAAACCATGAGCACCCACTGGTTCCACGATCACATGTTCAGCTTCACTTCGCAGAACGTTTACAAGGGCAACGCTGCCATGTTCAACATTTACAGCGCCCTGGACCGTGGCAATGAAGAACTGAATGACGGCGTGAACCTGCGCCTGCCCAGCGGTTCGTCAAAATCCTGGGGCAACCTGGATTACGACATCAACCTGATGCTGGCTGATAAAGCCTGGGACGCCAACGGACAGCTCTACTTCGATATCTTCCAGTTGGATGGATTTATCGGCGACGTGATGACCGTGAACCTGTGCTACAAGCCGTTCTTTGAGGTGGAGCGCCGCAAGTATCGCTTCCGCATCCTGAACGCCAGCGTTTCGCGTTTCTTCAAGTATGGACTCTCCGACGGGTCGCAGATGATACAGATTGCGAACGACGGCAACCTCCTCCCGCAACCCGTGGTGCAGATTGTGTCCGACGAGCAGGGCATCGCCGAGCGCTACGACTGGGTCATTGACTTCTCCCGCTACAACCTTGGGGATAAAGTCTGGCTGGTGAACGTCTGCGAACACCAGGATGGCAAGAAGCCTTCGTCAGATCGCTCGATTGCTGACGCACTGGCTGGTAAGTCTTCCGATCCTTGCGTTGGTAAGATTCTGGAATTCCGCATCACCAGTAACCCGGCTAAGCCCGACCTGAGCCAGGTTCCTGCGCAAATGATTCCTAACCCCGATCTCTCGAACGTCCCTGTGGTACGCGAGCGGACGTTTGAGTTTGGCAGCGGCGCAAAGAGTCTTACCGATCCCACGGATAAAGATCCATGGGGCGTTAAGACTGATGGTGGAACCATGCTTCAGGCTGACTACGGCCGGGTTGCCGCTGCCCCAACACCGGGCACGCGTGAGATCTGGACCCTGAAGAACGGTGGCTCAGGATGGGACCACCCGGTTCACATCCACTTTGAAGAAGGCCAGATCCTTGCCCGCAACGGCAGCGCAGCCAATGTGCCCGCTTGGGAAAAAGGCCGCAAGGACGTGTATCGCTTGCGTCCGGGTGGAAGCGTAACTCTCACCATGCAGTTCCGCGAGTTCTACGGAATGTTCATGGAGCACTGCCACAACACCGTGCATGAAGATCACGCCATGCTGGTTCGTTGGGAACTGGATCGCGGCCTGGTTCCGATGCCGACTCCGATTCCGACACCGCAGGGTGTAGGCTACATCGCCTCAACAACGTTGCCGACCGCATTCAACCAGCCCTCAGGGACGGGTTCCACTAAGAGCGGCTCGAATGGCGGCTCCGGTTCCGGAAGCGGCAAGGGTGGGAACGGCGGAGGCGGTGGCGGTCTGGATAACGGCATCTCCGGGGGAGGTTCTGGCAAGGGCGGTTCTAGCAGCGGCGGCGGAAGCGGTTCAGGTAAAGGCTCCAGCGGCGGCGGCAAAGGTAAATAACGCGAAACTAACGGCGGCGGGCGTCCTTCCGGGTGACCCGCCACTTTTATCAACATGATTATCTGGGACAAATAAAAGGAAGAAACACCATGCGACGGAATGGTTGGACTGTCCTTGCGGCAAGCGCCGCGTTCGTGCTTTGTGTTGCGTCCTACTTGACTGTGGGCGTAACACCGGCTGCGGCTGATAACTCTTACTGGGGCGCAAATTATTTCCCCAACGTGCCACTCATCACCCAGGACGGAAAGACCATCCACTTTTATGACGAAATGCTGAAAGGCAAAATCGTCCTGATCAACTTCATTTACACCGAATGCGGCGAAACCTGCCCGCTCGAGACCGCAAAACTTGCTCAGGTTTACAAATTACTTGGCGACCGCATGGGCAAAGACATTTTTTTCTACTCCATTACCGTTGACTCAAAGCGCGATACGCCCGCTGTGCTCAAGGCCTACGCCAGGAAATTTCATACTGGCCCCGGCTGGTATTTCCTAACCGGAAAGAAAGAGGACATTGACACTATCCGCAAAAAGATTGGCATGGCCGGACGCCTGGATGAAGATCCTCTTACTGGACACACCAGCAGTTTGACCCTGGGCAACGAACCTCAGGGCCAATGGATGCAGGACAGCTCATTTGACGATCCCCATTTCATTGCCACGATCGTCGGCAACTGGCTCACACCCGGTTACCGCAAGGCCAGCAACAGTTATGAGAACGTCCCTAAGATGGATGAATCAGTAGGCGGAGAGGGCCCATCGATGTTCCGTACGCGTTGTGCCGCATGCCACACCATTGGCGGTGGTGATGGAGTAGGTCCGGACTTGCTGGGCGTAACAACGGCTCGTGGCCGCGATTGGGTAGCCAGATACATTCTTGCACCCGACAAGGCACTGGCGGCAAAAGATCCGATCGCACTGGCGCTCTTCAAGAAATACAACAAGATCAAAATGCCGAATCTTCACCTGACGCCGGTGGATGTAAAAACCTTGCTCGACTATTTCGACAAACAAACAGCTGCCGTCACACAGGCCGGTGGTTCATCCGCGGAAAGTTCAGGCGCAATGAAGGCCGAGCCAATATCCACCAAAACCAGCCAGGGCCCGGGCAGCAATTAAATCTGTCCGCCTCGGCTGCGAGTGGGCCGCCCGATGCTTGCATGCGTCGGGCGGTATTCTGTTACAGCTGCCAGGAGCTAGCGGCTGCTGTTACAATCCCAACTCATGTTTACCCGGCCCCCAGGTTTCATATACAAAAACGACGAGCTCCACTGCGACGGTCTGGGCATCAATAGCCTCGCAAAAAAGTTCGGGACGCCTTTGTATCTTTATTCCGCCAGCGCCATCCGCGAGCGCTACCGCGTGCTTGAAAGCGCATTCCACCACGTAAAGCACACGCTGTGTTATTCGGTCAAAGCGAACTCGAACTTAAGCATCCTGCGTCTGCTGGCCGGAATGGGCGCGGGTTTTGACATCGTTTCCGGGGGCGAGTTGGAGCGTGTTCGTCGCGCGTATAAAAGGGCGCTTAGCAAAGTTGTGTTCTCCGGGGTCGGCAAGACAGCTGATGAACTACGCCTGGCTCTGCGCAGCGGCATTCTCATGTTTAACGTGGAGAGTGAAGGCGAACTGGAATTGCTGGCTGCCTGCGCCTCTGAGTTGCGCAAAGTCGCCGACGTTGCCCTGCGCGTGAATCCTGATGTGCCCGCGGAAACCCATCCTTATATCTCCACCGGCCTGCGCGAACACAAATTCGGCGTGCCCATCAGCAGTGCGCGCGACCTGTGCCGCCGGGCCGCCGGACACAAATATCTGCGGGTGGCCGGCGTGAGCCTGCACATCGGCTCTCAGATTAGTGATGTCACACCGTTTCATCTGGCCATGGAACGCGCGGTAGATCTGGCGCTGGATCTCATAGCCGACGGGCACAAAATCCGCTTCATTGACGCGGGTGGCGGTCTTGGCATCTCATACAACAGCTCTGCGCCAGTCGACTTTACCGAACTTGCCCATCGCTATGAGGAAGCCATCACAGAGCCGCTTCTGAGAATGAAGAAACCCATTCCGCATTTACTGCTGGAACCCGGCCGCTCGATCATCGCTCCTGCCGGAGCGCTCGTCACGCGTGTTCTTTATTTGAAGCGTAACGGCAACAAGCGTTTCACCATCGTGGACGCCGCCATGAATGACCTGCTTCGGCCTTCGCTCTATCAGGCTCGCCATGAGATCGCGCCGGTGAATTTGATCAAAGGCCGTAGCGAGCGTGTGCAATCGGACGTTGCCGGCCCCATTTGCGAGAGCGGAGACTTCCTGGCCCGCGATGCCATGCTGCCCGCAGTCGCCCAGGGTGAAAACTTGTGCGTTCTCGATGCCGGCGCGTACGGCATGTCATTGGCGTCGAACTATAATACTCGTCCGCGCGCGGCAGAGGTGCTGGTGGATGGAAACCGCGCCCGCCTGATCCGTCGTCGGGAAACAATCAAGGACTTGTTGCAACAGGAGGTCGCCTGCTTATGACCGATCTCAAGGCCCTGGCCTATGAATTTCTTCACGAAGCCCAGCACACGCTTAAGACTGATGGCTATCTCAACCCTACGGCCGTCGTAATCACGCCCGACGAAAACCTCATCTTCGATATTGAGTTTGAGACTGAAGAAGAACGCGACGAGATTTATTCTGAGATGATGGATGTCGCGCAGCAGAAAAATGCCGGCGCAATCATCACCGTGAATGACGTGTTTCCTGATGATGCAGCAGGCTCTCCCGTCCAGCTGCAGGGTGAAGGCTGGGGCCAGCTGGCTGAAGCGCCTACGGAAGCCATCATGATCACTGTCTCCGGCAGCGGCTTTGATACCTGGAGCCTGATCTGCCCTTATTTCCGCCGCGACGATCAGGTCAACTTTCATCCTGCGCGAGAAACTCGCAATCCCGGCGGCGAAGTAGAGCTGCTGGGCGACTGGACCGGCAAGGCCGGGGCAGCATAAATACGACTTCTTTTCAGCTACTTACACTTACTTTCTTAACTTAACTGTTCTTTCCTATGCGCAATTCACGCTGAATGCTATACCTGAGGCGTTACATTGCTCCCCCTCAAAACAAGTGCCGGTCAGTTCGAAGCCCGGCTTTTCGTTACTGCTTGGAGGCAATGCATGAAACTCTCTCTAGTCGTCCGGTTTGCGATCCCACTTTTGTTGCTTTTCAACTCAGGCTGTGGCGGCAACAGCAGTTCAATGCAGTCACAGAATGGTTTTCCGCCGGCGCCTACAAGCGCCGATGCCTGGTTTGGCACAGCAGGAAATGTTCTGGTTTCCGACAGCACTTCTGATAAAGATGGCAAGATAGACTTTCTTTGGATCGGATTTAATTCTGCGTCGGAATGGCAAACATTTTTGGCAAATCCTAATGGTCTGGAGATTGGCGGCACCGTTGTAACTCCATCAACGAACGGAATGAACTTCCATTTTGACCCCAATAGCACAACCACACTGCAATCGGGAGTTCCAGAGATTCAAACGGTGATCGACAATCTAAAAGCAGATCCCACGCAAACCAACCTCTTTGATCACACGCACAGGTGGTTTGTAAGCGTTAAGGTGGAGCAGATTAAGTGACGATTTGGCTGCGGAGCGCGGGGGTACCATGTTCGTCTCAGCTGCATGAATATTGATTTCGCCACGGATTTTCACATTCACAAAAATCGCAAAAACTGCGCCACACCCGCATGAATACTGGACTTTAGTAACCAGTTGCACCGGTTTTTGTAAACCGCCCTGTGGACGCTCCGCAAGCTGCTGATTCTGCGCGATTTATAAATACAAAAATCTGTTTGACTTAAAATACGAAGCGCGTAAATTCACAATTGTTCTTTGACATTTCAAATGTTTTTCCGGTTGGCGGCGAGTCCGGGTCCCAAGCTAAGGTCACCTCGCAACAGCGCAAGCTGCTAAGCGACGGAGGGCCGGTAAGGGTCTATTCAGCGACCTGCTGGTTGAGAAGAACGTGAAATGTTTAAAGGCAAAGATAGAAGCCCCGAGGTGTTGACCGATCTACCCGGTTGGCGGTAAGCCCGGAGCCCAAGCTTCAGCGCAAGCTGATTAAAGATCGCACTTTGTGAGTTTCGCAAGGAACTAGGCAAAGAAGGCTGGTCGGCAAGGGTCTATAGCGAACCGCTGGGCGATGTGAATGGGTCAACCACAAAACTCGGGGCTTCTTAATTTTTGTTCCCGCCTGTCAAGAATTGTTCGCCTGTAAATAATTCGCGCCCTTCGCGTTGATTCGCGATCACTTTTTATCAGCGTTCATCTGCGCAAATCTGCGGGGAACAGTTCTTATTCCAGCCCGCCATAGACCAGCTTGCCGCCCAGGTAGGTCGCTTCCACTTTCACGTTCTTGATGGCCGCAGGCGGAATCCTGAAGATGTCATCTGAGAGAACAACAAAGTCCGCCAGCTTGCCCGGCGTGATGGATCCCTTCTCTTTATCCTGGAATTCCGCGTAGGCCGACCCCATGGTGTATGCCTCAATGGCTTCCGTAACTGTCAGCTTTTGTTCCGGGACCCAGCCGGCGGGATTCTTGCCGTCCAGCGTAGCACGCGTCACCGCGGCATAGAGGCTCAACATCGGGCTCAGTGGAGCA
>Ga0210400_10005522_pt1 | contig 10717 bp, 11 predicted proteins | sample IncBWH26MmetaG_FD_155456 | JGI IMG/M metagenome (GOLD analysis project Ga0210400, IMG submission 155456) | Forest soil microbial communities from Barre Woods Harvard Forest LTER site, Petersham, Massachusetts, United States - Inc-BW-H-26-M | ecosystem: Environmental > Terrestrial > Soil >... | reverse complement strand
AGCACCGCCGCGACCCCCGCGCCCTCCTCCCCACCGCCCGCTCGGCGATCGTGGTCGCCATGCCCTACGGCGGCCACGCCCCACCCGGCCCCGTCGCCCGCTACGCCCGCGGCGCCGACTATCACGACGTGATGCGCACCCGCCTCGACGCACTCCACGCCACACTCGCCGAGCGCGCCGGCCACACCGTGATCGCCAAATCCATCGTCGACTCCACCCCGTTGCTCGAACGCGACCTCGCCCGCCGCGCCGGCCTGGGTTGGTTTGGCAAGAACACCCTGTTGATCAACCCACACGAGGGCTCGTTCTTCCTCCTCGGCGCCCTGCTCACCGACCTCGATCTCCCGTCGGATCCCCCCTTCACGGCAGACCGATGCGGCCGCTGCACCCGCTGCCTCGACGCCTGCCCAACAGATGCATTCGTCGCCCCCCGCACCCTCGATGCCCGCCGCTGCATCGCCTACCTCACCATCGAGCTCCGCGGGCCCATTCCACCAGACCTCCGTCCGCCCATGGCCGACCTACTCTTTGGCTGCGACATCTGCCAGGACGTCTGCCCTTGGAACGTCCGCTTCGCCACCGACCGTCCCGACCCCGCCCTCGCCGACACGCTTGGCCCTCTCGACCCCGCCGAGATCCTGCGCCTGGATGACGCGACGTTCACCGCTCGCTTCGCCCACTCCCCAATCGCCCGCGCCACCCGCGCCGGCCTCGCCCGCAACGCCGCCATCGCCCTCGGCAACACCGGCACCGCCGCGGCCGTCCCAGCCCTCACTGATGCCCTGTCGGACGACGACCCACTGGTGCGTGACCACGCCGCCTGGGCGCTCGACCGCATCAGAGCGCGTCTAACCGCGACACCGCCCGCAGCAACGCCAACCGCGCCTCGTTGTACGTGAGAAGACTCGTCACCACGGCCTCCTGCGCATTGATATATCGGGTCTCGGCATCGGTCAGATCCGTACTCGTGGCGAGCCCACGTTTGTAGAGCGCGGTCGCATCACCGAGCTCCTGCGCCTCGAGCAGCGCCTGCCGCGCCGCGTCATCCGTGAGCTGCCGCTCGGCACGCAACGCGATCGCCGCATTCCGCACCTCGCTCTCGATCCGCTCCCGCCGGTCATGCAGCCGCGACCCCGCCTGGATGACCTGCTGCCGCCCGATCTCTGTCCCGGCTTCCCGCAGTCCGCCGTCAAACACGTCCCACCGTGCCCCCACCTGGAGCGCCTGCGTCCGCACAATCGGGTCGTTGGGTCCGGCCCCTATGAGCCACCGCCCGTTGAAGCCATAGTCCCCCGAGGCCTGGAGCGTCGGTAGCCACTCGTCGTGCGCTGCTTTGAGCGAGTGCCGCGCGGCCGAGAGCCGCGCCTCCTCCGCGTGCACCTCGGGCCGGCGGCTGAGCGCGAACGCGACCATCGCCTCATCCGAATCGGCCACGGTCGGCGGCGACACCCCCAGCGTGTCCGTGAGCTGCACCGGCCGATCCTGGGGCTGCTCGATCAATCGCAACAGCGTCGTCCGCGCCTGATCGCGCGCACTCGCCGCGCGGGTCGCGTTGGACGCCGCCGTCACAGACTCCGTCTGTGCCCGGATGACATCGAGCTCCCCCGCAATCCGCGCGCGGTACCGCGCCCGCGCATCGGCCAACAACGAGTCCGTCAAGAGGGCCAACCGCTCCCGCAGACGCAGCAACGACTCGGCCGCATCGAGCTCCAGGTACGCGTGCGCCGCCGAATCCGCGTTGTCGTCGCCGCTCGCCGCCGAGTCGAACGCCGCCGCCGTGGCGGTCGTCGTCGCCACGCGCACCCGCTCGAACGTGGCGATGTCCAGCAGCTTCACCGTGAACGACGGCCGCGCGTCCTGATCCTGAAACGGCCCGAGTATCGGCGGCGTGGTCGGCTTCCCAAGGTTGGGTGACGCCAGGCCAAGCTCCTGCCGTGAGAACGACTCGGTGATGTGCGACGCGGTGAGCGCCACCTGCGGCAACAACGCGGACCGAACGCTCCCAACTTGCGCCCGCGCTTCACGCGCCCGCGCCGCCGCCCCGATCGAGAGGGGCGACCGCTCGCGCCCCGCCGTGGCCGCGTCATGCAGGCTGAGATACAGCGTGTCCTGTGCGCCGCAGGCGGCCGACCACAGCCCGACCGCCATGAGCACCGCCGCCGCGTGCACGCCTACCGCGGGCGATCGGCCGTGCGGCTCAGCCGGACAGTGCACGTTTGCCCATTGGCCAGCAACACGTCGCGCGGCACGACATCGAGATGCACCCGGACCGGAATCCGCTGCGCGAGCCGCACCCACGTGAACACCGGGTTGACGTTGGGAAGCCCGAGCGCGTTGGACTGCGCGTTCTCATCCGCGATCCCACGCCCGATGCTCTCGATGTGCCCTTGGATGTGGCGCCCGACGCCCATCAGTTCCACCGTGGCCGGGTCGCCGACGCGCACAAAGGGGACCTTGGTCTCCTCGAGATACGCCGTCACCCAGAACGAATCCTCGTCGACGACCGTGAGCGCCGGCCTCCCCTCCGTCGCGTAGTCCCCGACTCGCAACTCGAGGTTGGTCACGTAGCCGTTCACGGTCGCCCGCACCACGGTCCGCCGCAGCCGGTACCGTGCCACGCCAAGCGCCGCTAATGCCGCCTGGTACGACGCGCTTGCCCCCGACGCCGCCAGCGCCGAGTTCCCGCGCTCCTCATCCGAAAGGACCGCCTCGAGCGGCGCCCGCCGTGCCGCGTTGCCCGCCGCCGTCCCCTGCTCGATCCGACGCTGCTCGGCTTGCGCCACCGCTTCACGCACGGCCAACTGGAACGGCTCCGAATCGATCCGGAACAGCACGTCGCCGATGTGCACCCGCTGATTGTCGATCACGTTGACTTCCGTCACGGTCCCCGACACCTCGGGTGCGTACGCGACGGCATAGGCCCGCACCCGCCCATCCCGCGTCCACGGCGCATCCAGGTATCGATGCCAGATCCACGCGCCGAGCACGACGGCCGCCACGACCAGCACAAGCGTCGCGCCCACACGCATCGCCGTGACGGACCACGCCGGCCACACCCGCCGCGCCGTCATGGCCCGATCGCGACGAACACAACCGCGGCCGTCAGGATCACAAAGAGCGCCAGCTCGGCCAGCGGCCGGTTCCAGATCCACCGCTCGACGTCCAGCCGGTTGATCAGCGGCTGCATCGCCAGAAACACCACCACGGCGATCACGAGATAGATCGCCATGGGCGACACGAACACGCCCAGGATGTCGATTTCTTTTGGCGGGTTCATGGTTGGCTCATGCCGTCGTCATCGCCACGTGCCCCGGCCGCCAAATCGGAACGCCACGGTGCCAAACACACCGCCCAGCGTATACGCGAGGCCGTTGTTGAGAAACGTCACCGGATCCGTCCGCTGGGCGTTGGTCGGCTGGATGAGAATGAACAGGTACGCCATGGCGATCACCAGTCCCGCCTGGGCCAGTCGCGGAATGGCAACCACCAACCCGCCGAGCACGAGCACAGGCACGAAGAACGCGGCGAGCCCGGCGAACGTGGTCGCCTGTGGCAGCAGCACAAACACGTACAGCGACGAGACGAGGCCCGACAGCGCGATCCCCTGCGCCCACTCGGCGGCAAGGACGTCGGGCTTCAGCGTCGGCGCGAAGAAGACCGTCACCAGGCCAGCAGCAAAGAGAAAGTATATGCCTTGCGGCCAGGCCGTCGCCATCCAGAACGCGCCGGTGACCAGGACCGCGCCGCCCGCGATGGCGGCGTTCACCGCTGCCTGGACAAGCGTGCCCTTGATGCGCGGTGCGGGCGGACTGGTCGGCACGTCGAGCCCGTAGGGAAACAGCGCGTCGACCGCGAACACGCAGAAAATGCCAAGGGAGACGCCGGCGCAGTTGTCGATCGCGATGAGGAACGCGCGGTTGGGGTCGGGGATGCTCGCGGCGATCGCCGTCAGAATGGCGAACCCCGCCAACTGGAACGTGTAGGTGTACGTCGGCATGAGCGACAACGTGGCGCCGGCGGCGCATCCCGCGAGCCACAGGGCCATCAGCACCAGGGCCGTCACCGGCAACTGGGCGACGATCGCCATGATGATGACCGCGCCGAGGGAGCCGACGAGCGTGCCAATGAACCGCGCCACACTCGTCAGCATCGTCGAGCGGACGGCTGGCCTGGAGATCAGCCAGATCGTCACCGCCCCCAAGTACGGGGACCCAAACTGCAGGCGGAAGGCAAGCCACAGCGACAGCAGCGTCGCGACTGTCGTCCGGACGGCAAACGCCAACGTCTCTGGCTGGGTGGCTGGCCGGAGCCACTCCCACCGTGATGGCGGCAGGCGCGGGAGCGCACGGAATTGCGGTGGAGGCGGGAGCGCACGCATGGACAAGAGATACGCCGGGCTAACAGGCGCGCCTATCCTCCAAACGGAGTATGAGCGTTCGCTTAATTACTTCGTAGGAAATATTTTCGCGCGCGCGACCGACGATATTACATGCAGCACGACATACATCGCGCACACCGATGTGCGCGATACGACACACTGTGACGGGACGCACAAAAGCGAGTGAAGGAGCAGGGCACATCCCGGGCCGCGATGGCGATCGCCCGGCGAGACGCTGATGGGGCACTCCAACAAGACCTTGGAGTGCTGTAGCCATCGCCACCGAAACAAACACTTGCTCCGGTCGTCCCGGTACAAGATGAAGCGCGCCGACCTCGCCCTGCTCGCGCCCCTACTCGGCATTGCCGCGTGGATCGCCATACAGGCTAACGACATCCGGAGCGGCACCGCGACCAGTCAGGGCACGGTGGCCATCGGGGCGCCTGCCCCGTTCCACCACGCGGTGGACCCGGACCTGCCCCTACCAGACGACCGGACCGCGGACGAGGCGGTGCCGGAGCCCGTGCGCATGGCGAGCGGCGGTGTCGCGCCGACCACCAACTTCAACAACATCAACAACGCGACCAGCAGCGACGCGCGCACCAACGAGCGCCGCCACGAACCGGCGCCGCTCCGCAACATGTCGGATATCCACCGCCGTCTCGACGAGGGCGCTGGCGGGACCTACATCACCGACGTCCTCAACGACCGCGATTCATCGCTCGCCCGCTGGCCCGACCGCGTCGCTAACCCACTCCTCGTGTGGGTCCAGTCAGCCGACTCGATCCCCGATTGGAACCCAGCGTTTGTCGCGCAGGTCAAGGACGCGTTCTCGACATGGGAGAGCACCGGCATTCCCGTCGGCTTTCAGTTCGTGAACGACTCGAGCAAGGCCGACGTGCACGTGACGTGGCTCGATCACTTTGAGGAGCAGATCAGCGGAAAGACGATGTGGGCCCGCGACGAGAACTGGTGGATCGTCGATGCCAACATCGTCATCGCCCTCCACCACAATCACGGCGAAGCGCTCGACCCCTCGGCGATCCGCGCCATCGCCCTCCACGAGGTCGGCCATCTCCTGGGGCTCGATCACACGGCCGACACCACCAACATCATGACCCCGCGCGTGCGCGTGCGCGATCTCTCGGCGGCCGACCGTGCAACGATGCGTCTGCTCTATTCGCTGCCTCCAGGCAGCGTCCGCTGACCTACCAGCTGAGCGACACCTTGCGCGCGTGACGCGCCCGCACGACCGTCAGGTCCAGTTGGTGCCCTGACGACTCCTCGATCGCCTGCATGAGCGCGACCGGCCGCGTGACCGCCGTCCCACCGGCATCGGTGATCACGTCCCCCGCCTTGAGCCCCGACGCCTCGGCTGGCGTCCCCTCCGCCACATCGATCACGAGCACTCCGCGCGGCGCCCCCAGCGCGGCCAGTAGGTCCGCATTGGTCGTGATCACCGCCGCCCCCGCCACGCCAACCGTGGCCGACTGAAACGGCATCAGCATCGCGACATCCGGCGAATGCATCGCCATATCCCCGTCGACAAACGACGCCGGCCGCGGCGCCACGCGCACGCCAACGTCGCGCACCGCCCCGTTCCGCCGCACCCGCACCGTCACTACCGCCCCCGGCCTGAGCAGCCGCGTCAGCGCAATCTCGTGATGCATCACGTCGACCGAGTCGTACGCGAGAATCGTGTCACCTGCACTGATCCCCGCCTGCGCCGCCGGCGACCCCGGCTCGACCGACTCCACAACCGGATACGCAAAGTGCCGTACCGAGATGCTCCCGCCGTGCACCGTCCGCGCCAGCGGCGCCGTGAACACGATCCCCAAGTACCCGGCAGGCTCGCTCACGTCTCGTCCATGCACCGTCACTGGCACGTTGCGCGGCACCTGCGCCCCCGCCGAGAGCGCCACGCACGCCGCAAGCGCCAACAACAGACCGCGCATCAGTACCGATCCAACCGCATGCCCACAGGCAGCGCCCCACGCAGTTGTCGCAACGTCGCCTCGCGCGCGTTCACCGACGAGATGTAGTACTGATTGAGCACCGGATCGTGTGGCGCACCCTCGAGCGCCGAGCGCGTCGTCTGCGCCACCTCATCGAGCGCCGCCAACCGCGCCCGATACGTCTCGCGCCGATCGCCCGCCGGCTCCGACGGATCGCTCGCCACGAGGTACGCCGCCGCGTGCCGATACTCCTGCTCCGCCCGCGTCAACGTCTCCAACGCCTCGGCCGGCGACCGGAAGATCGGCACACTGTCGTGCAGCTGTGGCAACGCCGATGCCGGCCCCGTCGAGTCGATGCCCGCCATCTGCGCCCCCGGCTGCACCTGCACACTCAACCGCCCCGCCAACGCGCCCCCCGCCACGAGCACCACGGCCGCCGCCGCTCGTCTCAGCCATCGCAGGCCAGTCGGCCGCGCCGACGCCGAGTCGCGGATGAGCCCTTCCTCACGCAACCGCGGCGCCAACGCCTCCCACCGCGTCAACGGCGCCTCCAACCGCGCCGCTTCATCACGGGCCAACGCCCGCAACGCGCGCTGCGCATTCAGCTCGCGCGCACACCCCTCGCACGCGCAGATATGCCCCGCTTCGCCCGTCGTCAACTCATCGTCGGCGAGCGCCGCCAGCCGTTCCGCGGGCAAATGCTTTGGCTGATCAGACAGAGGTCGATGCATGGCTCTCAGCGTCAGTGTCCGGCGCGCCGCGCCGGTCTTCGATCAGGTGCGCGAGCAACCGCCGGAGCTTCGCTCGCGCTTTGAATAACTGCGACTTGGATCCGCCCGCGGTGATGCCGAGCGACTCGGCAATCTCCTCGTGCGTATACCCTTCCACATCGTGCAGGATAAACACCGTCCGCGCCCCCGGCGCCAACCGCGCCGCCGCTTCCTCGATCGACGCCATCACGAATGGCGCCTCATCGTCCGCCTCCACCACCACCGCCTCATCCTCGAGCGACGACTCGGACAGCCGCCGCTGCCGCCGCAACGCGTTCAAGGTCGCGTTGACGGCAATGCGATGCGCCCACGTCCCAAACCGCGCATCCCCGCGAAAGCCCGGCAGGGCGCGAAAGATCTGGATCCACACCTCCTGCGCCACGTCCGCCGCCAGATCGGGATCAGCGACCAGTCGGCGCACGACCGCGTCCAAGCGGGGGGCGTGACGCGACCATAGCGATCGCATCGCCCGCTCGTCACCGCCCAAGGCGTGCCGCACCAACTCCGCGTCCGTAGGGCTCACTGTCGACCCTGTGACACCACGCCCCAGGAAAGGGTTGCCGGGGGCAACCAAGCGTCGTCTTCCATATAGCGCCCCAACACATTAATATTACTAAACTTAGATGATCGCCCCGATCGCGTTAGTCGCCCTGTTTGTCTACGGCACGTCCGGCGGCCTCCCGGTGAAAACACCTGCCGCGGTCGGTATGTCCGCACGCCGGTTAGAGGCGATCGACCGTGTCGTCGGCCGCGGCATCACGGCGGGCGGCTATCCCGGTGCCGCGGTCGTCGTCGGACGCAAGGGCGCCGTCGTCTGGGAGCGGGCCTTTGGCCGGCTCAGCTGGGAGACCAGCAGCGCCCACGTCACCGCCGATCGCACGATCTACGATCTCGCCTCACTCTCCAAAGTCGTGGGCACGACGACCGCGATCATGGTGCTCTACGACGAAGGCCGCGTCGTCCTCGATGCGCCCGTCGTGACGTACCTCCCCGACTTCACCGGCGGCTACAAAGACTCGGTGACCGTCCGCCAACTGCTCGAGCACCGCTCGGGCCTCCCGGCCGGACGCGACCTCTGGCGCCTCGCCCACACGCCCGACGAAGCGCGCACGCTCGTCCTCGAGACCCCGCTCGTCTGCCGCCCCGGCGACTGCTACATCTACTCCGACCTCGGCGCCGATGTCCTCGGCCTCATCGTCGAGTCGGTCACCGGCGAAACCCTCGATCGCTTTCTCACCGAGCGTGTCTTCCAGCCGCTCGGCATGAACGACACGTACTACCGCCCCAACGACTCGCTCAAGGTCCGCGTGGCGCCGACCGAGGTGAACCCGCCGCGTGGCTATCCGCTGCAGGGCGAGGTGCACGACGAGAACGCCTACGCCCTGGGCGGCGTTGCCGGACACGCCGGACTGTTCAGCACCGCGGCCGACCTCTCGATCTTCGCCCAGATGATGCTCAACGGCGGCGAGTTCAACGGCGTGCGCATCGTGAGCGATTCGACGATCGCGCTGTTCACGCATCGCGCCGCGGGCACGCGCGCGCTGGGCTGGGACACGTGCGACGGCGAGGGCGGGTGCGGCAAGTATCTGGCGTCCCGCGCCTATGGGCACACCGGGTTCACGGGCACGTCGATCTGGATCGATCCCGAGCGGCAGATGTTCGTGATCCTGCTGACCAATCGCGTGCACGCGGCGCGCGCGCGGCGGCCGGCCAAGGTCATTGCCGATGTGCGCGCCGATCTGGCCGATGCCGCCGTGGCCGCCTGCACGGACGGCGCCGTGCTCATGTCGCCCGTGGCGTTCCGGGCCGATCGCGAGAAAGGGTGGAACCGCCCGGTGCACCATTCCCGCCGGAGCCGCGCCGCCCACCGCGCCAAGAAACACGCGAAGCATCACGCCGATTAGGTTGTAGGCATGAGCGAACAATCTGTCGGCGAACCGGTCACCATCACGCCGGACTCCGCCAAAACGGTGCTCCGGCGGGTCAAGGACCCGGAGCTCAACCTGAACATCGTCGACCTGGGCTTGGTCTACGACGTGCGCGTCGATGGCACTGCTGTCACGGTCGACATGAGCCTCACGTCGCCGGGTTGCCCGTCAGGCCCCGAGATCATGACCGAAGCCGAGCAGGAACTGCGCGCCATGCCCGGCGTCTCGGACGTGACGATCAATCTCGTCTGGACCCCGTTCTGGTCCCCGGACCGGATCGAGCCTCGCGTCAGAGCCTATCTCGGGTTCTAGTGCCAGACGCCGGCACTGAAGGGCCATCCAGCCTCGCCGTAAGGCGAGGTTTCAAATAAAATTGCCGGCCTCCGTCCCGCCGGGCGTCAGCCCGGTCGGTAGGGTGAGGCCGAGTCGTTGGCGAGCGCCTGCATAAACGCATCGCCGAGGACCGCGATCTGCCACCGGCGCAACTCTGGCACCGCCTCGAGCGCCGCGACCGATCGCGGATTGAGTCGCGCCACCGTCTCGAGTCGCTCGCGCGAGCACAACACGCCCGGATCGAGCCCGAGTCGCTCTGCGGCCGCGTCACGCACCGCCTTGAGCTGCATCACCCGCCCGTCGAAATCCGGATCCCGCTCCCACCGCGCCGCCTTGGGAAACCGCGGCAACTCCGCGTCCGGCACCGCCAGCCCTCGCGCCACCGCATCGAGCACCTCCTGGCTCCGCGACTCGACGATCCCACGCGGCATCCCTTTGACCGCCGCGAGCGTCTCCCGCGTCCTCGGCGCGGACCGCGCGATGTCGAGCAGCGTCTCGTTGCTCACCACCCGGAACGTGGCCCGATCCAGTTGCGCCGCGATCCCGTCCCGCCACGGTACGAGCTCGCGCAACAGCGCCAGCTCCCGTCGCGTCAGATCGCGCGCGCCCTTGAGCTTGAGAAACGCCTGCGACTCGTCCGCCGGCTCCCACCGCGTCCCATTCAGCCGCGCAAATTCCTCGGTCGCCCACGCGTACCGGCCGGCGCGCTCCAGCTCGTCCTTGAGCCGATCCCGCAGATCGAGCAGATACCGCGTATCCTGCGCCGCATAGTCGAGCATCCCCGGCGTCAACGGCCTGAGCGACCAATCCGCGCGCTGATGCTTCTTGTCGAGCTTGACCCCAAAATATTTCTCGAGCAGCGCCGCCAGCCCAAAGGCTCTCAATCCCAGCAGTTGGGCCGCAATCCGCGTATCGAAGATCCGCGTGACACGCCACCCGTAATCTTGATGCAGCAGCCTGAGATCATAGTCGGCGTCGTGAAACACGACCTCGACCGACTCATCCTGCACCAACGCCCCAAGCGCCGCCGGCGTGCCGATCGGGAGCGGATCGATGATGGCGCTATGCTCACGGGTAGACAGTTGCAGCAGGTAAATACGATCGACAAACCGATGAAAGCTCGCCCCTTCGGTGTCGAGGGCGATCTCTCGCGTCCCGGTAATCGAGGCCACGAACCGGTCCGCCTCGGCGGGCGTGTCGATGTATTCGAGCGAGGTCTGACGTGAAGGTTGAGTCACGGTGTGAGGAATTTAGTCTAGTGCAGCGATTCCCCGCGTTGGCTGATGTGCCTCGCGCGCACCTTGGGCAGTACCCGTCCCCGGTCACGGCCTACGATGGAAAACTTTGGATCAA
>Ga0210400_10005521_pt1 | contig 10717 bp, 3 predicted proteins | sample IncBWH26MmetaG_FD_155456 | JGI IMG/M metagenome (GOLD analysis project Ga0210400, IMG submission 155456) | Forest soil microbial communities from Barre Woods Harvard Forest LTER site, Petersham, Massachusetts, United States - Inc-BW-H-26-M | ecosystem: Environmental > Terrestrial > Soil >... | reverse complement strand
ACTCCTTCTGGAGGAAGTTCACCAGCTGGAGGGCAAGGAGCGAATTTACAAAGCCCATGGCGAAGATATCATCGTCATCACGCAGTTCATGATTGCGGAAAAATCTTGACAAGAAGGTTTTAATCTTGTCTTTTCTCTCTCTCATATTTCCTCCTTAGCCTGCTACTGCAACAGCAGATTCTTCGTAGTTATAGAAACCACGGCCGCTCTTTCGGCCGTGCAAACCAGCATGGACCATCTTCTTGAGGAGCGGACAAGGACGGAACTTATCGTCGTTGTAGCTCTCATAGAGGACTTCGAGCGAATACAGGATGGTATCCAGGCCAATCAAGTCCCCGGTCTCAAGAGGCCCCATCTTGTGACCAAAGCAGCTCTTGAAAAGATGGTCAATGTCTTCAGCGGAAGCAACTTGGTCCTGAACGAGAAAGATTGCCTCATTGACGGTGAGCATCAGGACACGGTTGGAAACGAAGCCGGGCATATCATTGACCACAATCCACTCTTTGCCCATTTCTGCTAAGAAAGTCCTGGCCTTGTCCAGCGTATCGGACGAAGTGTGATGTCCGCGAATCACTTCCACCATCGATTTGAGCGGCACAGGGTTCATGAAATGCATGCCCACCACCCGGTCAGGACGGTTGGTGGCAGAAGCAATCCGCGTAATCGAGATGGCTGAGGTGTTAGCGGCGAAGATGCAAGCGGGAGGACAAATTGAATCAATCTGACGATATACTTGCTGCTTCACATCCCATTTTTCAACGACGTTTTCAACCAGAAAATCTGCGACGCTCAATTTCTGATAGTCAGTGGTAAAAGAGATTCTTTCGAGAACCGTAGCCGCTTTCGGCGCGCCACTTTTCTTGTTGAAGAAACCCTGCATGCGGACATTGGTGCGAATCGAATCCCGCGCGCGTTCAAGCTGCTTAGGATCAATATCAATCAAGACCACATGATGACCGGTTTCCGCAAGGTTCTGCGCAACCCCTATACCCATTACCCCGGCACCGACCACCCCAACGTTATTGAACTCCATAATTTGTTCTCCTGTTAAAGCTTCCATGCAACGAGATCTCTGCCCATCATTACGGGTCATTTCATCCCGCCTCCGCTCAACCCATCTCGCAATCACACGAAGACAGGCCGGGAGTCTTTCTCCTCTTTCATCTTCGCCATCTTCGCAAGCAACCTCTGTTCGAGTTGCCAGAAAGGGCGGTATCTCGAGCCTATGGCCACGGTGGCAACGATCACCAAGCCGAGAACGATGAACAGCAGGGCGATTCCGCGTCCAGTTCCGGTTCCAATCAGCGCGCCGACCGTACCTGCAAGGGCACCATTTGCGGCCATAAGAGGTTCGCAAATTCGATCGGCCAAGGGGCCAGCCATAAGGTAAGCAGCGGGCAACGAAGACCAGGCCACGAGTCTCCGTATCGCAAAGGCACGGCCCTGTATTTCCTGTTCCACCTCGGTTTGCCAGATGGTCTGGCTGCAGGCAAAGATGACCGGCGCACACACAGAAAACATCAATGCCGCACCGGCAACCAGCGGCACGCTGGGCCTAAACACGCCCAGGAATAAGACCACTCCCTGGCCTAAGACACAAAGAAGAATCGCCCGGACCTTATGCCGAGGGCCTCCGAACACGCTGACCAACAGGCTGCCTGCAACCAATCCGCCGCCGGCGAATGACATGACCGTGCCCAGGGCGAGGGGCGAGGAAAAACTCAACACCAGCGGAGGCAGCAGTACCTGAACCGCACCCATAGCGAAATTCGTGAAGGCAAACAAAATCAACAAGGCCAGCAACTCGCGACGCCCCTTTACGTAGTGCCAGCCCTGCAAGGCTTCGCGCAAAAGTGAAGAATGGCCAGCTTCATTCCGGGACGCCGCCTGGTGGCAGGGAAAGTAAGAGAGAAACAGAGTCCCGATAGCAAAGACAAACGTGACCACATCGATTACGAAAATGCCTTTGAAGCCGATGGCCCCCAGGAGCGTCGCGGCGAGCGCTGGGGCCACGATCATTGCAATCGAATTGCCGAGTTCCATCAAGGCGTTGGCGCGAGAGAGGTGTTGAGCCGGCACCCACAGCGCCGTAGAGGCGGACACAGCAGGATATTGGACCGCCTGAAAAGCAGAACTTGCCGCCACGACAACATAGATCGGCCATATCGCAAGCCGGCCCTGGAGCGCAAGCTGGTTTGTAAGAGCAAAGAATATGAGTGAGAGCGTGCAGAGGGCAGCGCCGAGATTACCAGCGATCAGCACCCAGCGACGATTCCAGCGATCCACCATGGCGCCAGCAATGGGGCCAAGCAGGATTTCTGGAACGATGGCACAGAATGAGATGAAAGAAAACCTGGTCGCGGACCTGGTCTGTTGGTAGACCCAGATTCCAAGCACAAAGCCGGTGAGATGCGATCCACATAGAGAAACCATCTGGCCTAGACACACGGCGGCGAAAGCTTGGGGCCCCTGGAGCTTCCCCGAAATCTTTTCCGCGCCAATCTTATCTGCGCCAATCAAAGCTGGATCGTTTTTCTGCATACTATTCGTAACGTAGAATCTTGCTGGCCGCGAGAAATTATGTGGCAGCTACAGCTGGCCGGCCTCTCCGCGCCAGCTTGTCATCCAGCAGAGCGGCCAAATCGCTGCTATGCGTTCCGGTCACAATTGAGTAATGGTCGCCTTCGATATCAAGCACTTCCAGCGGCCCTGTTGCCCATCTTGTCCAGCCAAGGGCAGGATCTACATGGTCTCGCGCTGTCGTTGAGCTCCTGATGAGAATCATTGGCCCGGCGTAGGGGCCAGGTTGATAAGACAACAAAGCCCGCAAGTTGTTTATGAACATATCGAACAGGGCCAGCAGTTCATCGTCACTGATCTCAGCAGGAACTATGTGCTCCTTACGAGCGTGAGCTAAAACCAGCTTGATCGCCTCAGCAGCTTCAACGTCCTGCAAAGTCTCCCACGGAAGCGCGAATCTCTTTCCGGTCACGCCTTCCAAGTCTCCGACGAAGTGACGCAGCAGTATGCGGTCATCCAGAGCTTCGGCATGCGCCGCCACATCCGGAACGGCGCTGTCAACCGCAAATACCGTCGCCGCTTCTCCAGCCAGTTGAAGCTGTCTGGCCATTTCAAACGCAATCACGCCACCCATAGACCATCCACCAAGATAGTAAGGACCGGTGGCTTGCACGGCGCGCAAGCACGACAGATAATGAGAAGCCATGGCCTCAATAGTGGCGGGACACTCCGGGACGGGCGACTGCAAAGCGTAAAAAGGCTGCTCCGCGCTGAGATGCCGGACGAGCCCTGCGTAACAGAGAATATTGCCGCCCACGGGGTGGACGCAGAAAAAGGGTGCGCGGGTTCCACTCGGCTTAATGCCGACCAAGGCCGGACGGCCCGACTCCTGGACCTGAGCACGCAAGGCTGCGGCCAAGCTTTCAATAGTGGCGTTCTGGAGGAAAAGCGCTATCGAGATGCCATACCCAAACTGCTGCCGAAGGCGGGCGGTCAACTGAACAGCTTTCAAGGAATGTCCCCCAAGCTCGAAAAAGTTGTCGCGCACTCCAATGGGCTGAACAGATAAAAGCTCTTCCCAAAGATGGACCAACTGGAATTCGAGAGTATCGCGGGGGCCGACGTATGCGTTTTGCGGAAGAAGATTCAATTCCGGCGCGGGAAGGGCGTTGCGGTTTACTTTGCCATTGGGAAGAAGAGGCATCTTGTCCAGCACCACAAAGGCCGCAGGCGACATATAAGGAGGCAACTCTTCTTTCAGGCTGTTCTTCAACTCTTCGACTACAACCTGCTCTTCACGCCCGGCCGCCGCCTCATCACGCACGACGTAGGCCACCAAGGTTTTATCGCCGGGATTGTCTTCGCGCGCCACTACCACCGCTTCCTTTATGCTCTGCTGACGAAGCAAGGCCGCCTCGATCTCTCCCAGTTCAATACGGAATCCACGGATCTTCACCTGGTAGTCTGCGCGTCCCAGGTACTCAATCCAGCCATCCCGGTGATAGCGCGCCACGTCTCCGGTCTTATAGAGCCGTTCGCCGCCCAGAGTGCTAAATGGATCAGGCACAAACTTTTCAACGGTCAGCGCAGCTCTCTGCCAATATCCGCGCCCAACCGGAGTTCCGCCAATATAAAGCTCTCCCGGGACACCGACGGGCGTGGGCCGCATTTCCTCATCAAGCACGTACATACGCGTATTGGCGATCGGCCGTCCAATAGGCACGGTGCGCAATCCATCATCTTTTTTCCTGCATTGCCACCACGTGACCTCGACGGAAGCTTCGGTTGGTCCATACAGGTTGTGCAATTCGCAGTCGAATTTCGAGAAGAACCTTTCCTTCAGTTCCAAGGACAAAGCCTCGCCGCTGCACATCACACGTTTGAGCGTGGTGCAGCGCTCCAAACCAGCCTCTTCCAAAAACATCTGCAACATGGAGGAGACAAAATGAATGGTGGTGATGCCTTCTTCCTGCACCAATTTCACAAGATAACCACTATCCTGGTGTCCACCCGGCCGGGCCACTACCAACCGTGCACCCACTGTCAACGGCCAGAAGAACTCCCAGACTGAAACATCGAAGCTGAATGGCGTCTTCTGCATCACTCGCTCTTCAGGAGCGAGACGGAAGGTTTCCTGCCCCCACAACAGGCGATTGCGAATGCCGCCGTGGGTATTCATTGCGGCCTTGGGCTTTCCGGTTGATCCCGAGGTATAGATCACGTAGGCGAGGTCTCCGGCAACCAAGGGTACGTCAAGATTCGCAGTATCGAGGTGGGCAATCTCCAGTTCCCATTCCGCGTCGATGGACAGTACATGGGACAGCACGCGGGCATCAATCTCGGGCAGACGAGCGCGCAATCTCCCTTGAATCAGCAGCACCGGCGCCTTGGCATCCTCTACCATGTAGGCAAGGCGGTCCCTGGGATAGCTTGGATCAAGCGGTACATAAGCAGCTCCCGCTTTCAGGATTCCAAGCAGCCCCACCACCATTTCCAGGGAGCGCTCCATGCATATCGCCACCAATGTTCCCCGGCTGACGCCCAGAGACTGGAGCCGCCGGGCGAGTTGATTGGCCCTTTGATTCAGCTCTGCATAACTCAAGCCCAGACCTTCAAAGACCACCGCCGTAGACGAGGGCGCGCACTCCGCATGGCGCTCAATTTCCTGGTGAATGAATCCCATCTGCGAGGAGTGTTCGCGGGCCGTGTTGTTCCATTCCAATAGCAACTGCCGCTGCTCTTCATTGTTCAGCAAAGCGACGTCGGAGATGCGAGCCTGCGGATCATTGGCAACTTCCTGCAGGAGCCTGCCGAAATGGGAAACCATGCGAACAATTGTCGACTCATCGAACAGCTCACAGTTGTAAACCAACTCAGCTTTGAGTCCCTGATCAGATTCGCGCAGGGCGAGCAGCAGGTCAAACATGGCCCTTCCCGTTTGCACCTGGTATGGGACCACTTTGAGCCCGGCAATTTCTCCGTTCATGTCCGGAGAATTCAGCAGGAAAACGAACATCGCTTGTATCCAGGGCGTGCGATTCGCAATTCGGTCAGGTTGAAGCTCCTTCACCAGATATTCAAATGGCAGATGCTGATGCGCATAGGCACCCAGGGCAACATCACGAACCCGCCGCAGAAATTCCCGAAAAGTTGGACGATGAGAAGCATCGCTGCGCAACACCATGAGGTTGTCAAAGAAACCAACTGTGCGTTCCATCTCCGGACGGTTGCGGTTGGCGATGACCGAACCCGCAACCACATCAGATTGGCGAGTGTAGCGGTGCAGAAGCACTTTGAATACGGCCAGCAAGAGCATGAACTGGGTGACGCCTTCACGCCGAGCCAAAGTCTTGAGCTTCTCCGCGAGCTCGCTGGAAAAGGTTTCGTAGACAGATGCGCCTGGAAAAGTCTCAAATGCAGGCCGCGGCCGATCCGTGGGAATATCCATAGGAATGGCGGAAAGCCCGGCCAGCTTTTCCTTCCAATAGGCAAGCTGATCGTCCAGCGCTTTACCCTGCAACCATCTGCGCTGCCATACGGCGAAATCAGCATATTGGATGGCCGGCTCCGGACCGGTAAATGGCAGCCCAGCCACGAAATCAAGGTAGATGCGTTCAATTTCCTCCAGCAATATGCCACCAGACCACAGATCGTAGGCAGCATGATGGATACAGAGAATGAAAACATACTCCTCGTCAGTCAGGCGGAGCAGCCCAAACTGCGCAACGGGAGCGTTGTTCAGGTCAATATGGCGGCGGGCAAAGTCATTCGCAATGCGAGCGGCCTCGCGTTCGCGGTCTTTCAGAGCAAGCGCGGAAAGGTCTGCAACCGGAAGCGCAAAATGCCGGGGAGGATGGATGATCTGGGTTGGCCGTCCGTCTCTATTTTCAAGGCTGGTGCGCAAGGCTTCATGACGGCGGAACACCTCATTGACTGTATCTTGAAGGGCAGACGAGATCAGTGGCCCCTGAATGTGCACCGTGTTGGATACAGTGTATGTAGAAGTTCCGGGAGACAGTTGCTCAAAGAGCCACAGGTTCTCCTGGGAAAATGACAATGGAAGAGATTCCTGGCGTGAAACCACCTCAATGCGTTGTGAAGGTTCATCGGAAGCGGCCAGCAATGCTGTCTCTACTCTCTCTGCCAGCCCCGCGATCGTAGGCGTTTCAAAAAGCGCGCGCAAAGAAAAATTGACCTTAAGGGCATCATTGATCCTGGCCATCACCTGAATGGCAAGCAAAGAATGTCCCCCGAGATCAAAGAAGTTATTATGTACTCCAACGGCGTGAATTCCAAGCACTTGAGACCAAATTCCGGCCAGACTCTCTTCCATTGCGGTGCGCGGCATTACTCTGGCTGTGTTATCAGCCACGAAGGTGGGGGCCGGAAGAGCCTTGCGGTTCACCTTTCCATTGGGAGTAAGGGGCAGGCGCTCCAGTACCACTATTGCGGAGGGCACCATATAGTCCGGCAGTTCCAGCCTAAGCCTGCTCTTTAAGTCGTGAATCAATTGTTCAGCAGGAGCATCCGGCGTAGCTGCAACATAGGCCACCAGGCGCTTGTCACCATTATCTTCCTCGCGCACTACTGCAACCGATTCTTTTACCTCCGGACATCGCAGCAGAGCAGCTTCAATCTCCCCTAATTCGATCCGGAATCCGCGCACCTTGACCTGGTAGTCAGCCCGTCCGAGGTATTCAATCGCTCCATCCTCACGATAGCAGCCCAAATCTCCGGTTCGATAAAGACGGGCGCCTGCCCCTGCAAATGGACTGGGAAGAAATTTCTCAGCCGTGAGCGCGGGCCGGTTCCAGTAACCCCGCGCGAGCCCTATTCCACCGATGTAAAGTTCCCCGGCCACTCCAACCGGCGCGGGATTCATCTGGTGATCGAGTACATACATTTGAGTGTTCGCGATGGGCGATCCAATCGGAACCGTATGCAGGCCATCATCCTTCCGGCAGGGCCACCAGGTCACATCGACCGCCGCCTCAGTAGGTCCATAAAGGTTATGCAGTTCACAGCCAAGCCGCTCGAAGAAGCCGTTCTTCAAGTCTGGTGACAATGCTTCGCCACTGCAAATCACGCGTTTCAGAGTGGAACAGTTCTCTACTCCTGGCGCTTCCAGGAACATTTGCAACATGGAAGGAACAAAGTGGATGGTGGTGATCCGGCGCGAACGAATGATATCCACCAGATAGTCTCGTTCCTGATGTCCACCAGGTTTCGCTACTATCAGCCGCGCTCCAACCATTAAAGGCCAGAAAAATTCCCAAACGGAGACGTCAAAGCTGAACGGTGTTTTCTGTAATACAGCGTCGTGGGAGGTGAGCTGATAAGCTTCCTGCATCCAAAGCATCCGGTTGCGGATGCCTCCGTGGGTATTCATGGCTCCCTTAGGCTCTCCCGTGGAGCCCGAAGTGTAGATCATATAAGCCAAATCTGCTTCATCGAGACACACTGCCGGATTGTGTTCCGGCTGTGGGGCAATCTGCTCCTGCCAATCTGAATCCAGGCACAGCACGCGCGCCTGATGGGCAGAAAGCAGACCACGCAGATTTGCCAGCGTCAGCAGCACCGGCGCCTGAGAATCTTTCATCATGTAAGCTAGTCGATCGTTGGGATAGCCAGGATCAAGCGGCACATAGGCCGCCCCCGATTTCAAAATTCCCAGCAGCCCAACTACCATCTCCAGTGACCGCTCCACGCAGATAGCGACCAAGACACCGGGCCCAACACCGAAAGAGCGGAGCTTCCAGGCCAACTGGTTTGCTCGCCGGTCCAGTGCGCCATAAGTAAGCTCCTGATCTCCCAACACCACAGCCATTGCCCAGGGAAGTGATGCCGCCTGGCGCTCAATCTGTTGATGAATGAAGCCGTCTTGCGGAGGATATACGTGAGCCGTTTTGTTCCATTCCAGCAGCAGTTGCCGGGTCTCAGCCTCGCGAAGCATCACCAACTCTGAAATCCGCGCCTTTGGATCACGAAGAGCTGAAACCAGTAATGCACAGAAATGGGCAACCATGCGTTCAGCTGTTGAAGCATTGAACAATTCGGTGTCATATTCCAATTCGGCATTCATGGCGCCATTGCCGAACTCACGCAAGCTGAGCAACAGATCAAATTTGGAAGTATCTCCATGCAGTGGAACGGGGCGCAACACCAGGCCCGGCATTTTGATTTCTGGCACCGGAGCGTTTTGCAGCACAAACATTACCTGAAAGAGCGGGGTGTAGCTGGTGTCCCGTTTGGGCTGAAGCTCCTCGATCAGCCTCTCAAACGGCAGCTCCTGATGCTCCTGAGCGGCAAGCGTGACCTCTCGTACATGCGACAGTAACTGGAGGAACGACCAATCGTCTGAAAGAGTGAACCGCAAGGCAAGCGTGTTCACGAAAAACCCAATCAGAGGTTCGAGTTCGGGGCGGATACGGTTGGCAACAGGCGTGCCGATCACAAAGTCATGCTGTCCACTGTACCTCTGGAGCAGCATGTCCCAGGCGGAGAGCAACAACATGAAGAGAGTGATGTGCTTTTGCTGGCAAAGGTCCAACCCTGCTTTCGTGAGCTCAGGCGACAACTGAAAAGCATGCACGGCCCCGCGCGAGCTCTTGTTCCTGGGGCGGGGACGATCTATCGGCAGTTGCAGCGTCTCCGGAGCTCCTGCGAGTTGTTGCCGCCAAAATGACAGTTCCCTTTCCAGCCGGTCGCCTTTCATCCATTCCCGCTGCCAGGACGCAAAGTCGGCATATTGAATGGGCAGAGGAGGCAACGAGGAAACGCTGCCGCTGGAAAAGCTCTGGTAAATGGCCTTCAACTCAGAAACGAGTACGCCGGTGGACCAACCGTCGGAAATAATATGGTGCAGGTTCAGGAGCAGAACATGATGAGTCCGAGTGAACCGGAACAAGAACACCCTTAATAGTGGCCACCTGGCCAGGTTGAAGGGGCGATTGATTTCTTCCCTTACCAGATTCTGCAATTCAAGTTTTTGGCGGTCTTCAGGTAGAGCTTCGAGATCGAATATACAGAGTTTGAGAACAACGCTTTGAAGAACTGTCTGCGAGGGTTTTCCCTCGCGGCTGATGAATATAGTCCGCAATACCTCATGACGAAGAATGATTTCATTTACTGCTTGTTCTAACGCGGAAAAGTTAAGCTTTCCTTCAATCTGAATAGCGTCAAAAATGTTGTAAGCAGCATTATCCGGTTCCAACTGCTCTATAAGCCAGAGCCGCTCCTGCGAAAAAGACAGTGGCGACTCACCAGTTGCAGCGCGCGGCTGAATTGAAGGGGCAACCGATGCGCCACTGGCAGAGTGAGTTCGCAACATCTCCATGAGCACATTTTTCTGCGCAGACAATGCGGCCTTTAATTCAGGCGTGAGGGCTCCCTGGGGTGCTTTGAAGCGGAGGTTCTCGCCTTCCACCCAAAGCTTGATTCCCAATTGGCCAAGATTAGCCAGCAGCTTTGTGACTTGCGCAGTACTCATAGACTGCAGTCCTCACAAGCGGAACTCAGGCGGCTAACTTGCTTTGCGCGAAATTGTGTTACCACGTCACTCATAACGTAAGGTTTTGCTGGGATCAACCTTCATGGCGCGCCGCGCCGGCATATACATTGCCGCCATTACCACCATTGCCATACAAATTACGCCGCCCACCAGCATTGGAGGAGTGGCCGGACCTATCTGGAACACGACGCTGGAAATGACCCGGCTCAAAATAAAACCGAACAACAAACCTACAGCCAGGCCCAGGGAAGCAAGACGCAATCCATCCGTCAAAACAAGCCTCAGGACGTCTTTGCGTTGTGCACCCAAAGCAACACGGATGCCAAACTCCCGGGTGCGCTGGGTAACCGAATAGGAGGTAACGCTGTAAATTCCCACCACAGCAAGCACCAGGCCAATCCCGGCGAAAATGCTGCCCAACACAGCCGTGAAGTGCTGGGGACCAAGGAAATCGGCAACAAAGTTTTCCATGGTCACGGCTTCGCCGACTGGCTGGCTTTTGTTGAGCGCCCAAATGGCGTTGCGCACCTCTGAGGTCAGCGACGCCGGATTGCCATTGCTTAGCACCAATAAGCGAACAGGCAAGCGATTCAGGTCGCGCTGCGCATAGCTCATGTACCATACGGCCCGGTCAGATTCGTAACTCCAGCGGTCTTCCTTTACGTTGTCCACCAAGCCAACTACCGT
>Ga0210400_10005518_pt1 | contig 10721 bp, 14 predicted proteins | sample IncBWH26MmetaG_FD_155456 | JGI IMG/M metagenome (GOLD analysis project Ga0210400, IMG submission 155456) | Forest soil microbial communities from Barre Woods Harvard Forest LTER site, Petersham, Massachusetts, United States - Inc-BW-H-26-M | ecosystem: Environmental > Terrestrial > Soil >... | reverse complement strand
CGCCGGATTGAGTCCGCTGGGTTTCATCCCGGATTTGACGCAGAAAACTTTGAAGAATAACGGGTATTCGGCGGCGGACCTGGCTTCCGAGAGAATCTCCCTCGAAGCTTGCGAGAGTGCGGATATCATTATCAATATGACCGGGGAACCGCGCGAGACGGCATTCGAACGGTGGGGTTTCTCTGCGCACGAGAAGGTCGAGGACTGGATGGTGGAAGATCCTTACAGCGCGGATGAAGACACCTACCAGCGAGTTCTGGAAGGCATTCGGCGGAGAGTGGCGCAACTGGCGAAAGGGCTGAGAGATAACCGGGAGAATCGGACAAGCAGCAAACAGGAGTTGCGTTGAGACGGGAAAAGACCAGCGTATCGCAAGAAGATTACCTGAAGGCGATCTGGGAAATGCTCGAAGAAGACCAGACGCCAATCAGCGCGCGGCTCGCGGAGGAGCTACGAGTTACGCCACCGGCGGTAACGGCCGCGCTGAAGCGCATGACGCGTGACGGTCACGTGCGCGTGGAACGCAGCGGCCGGATCGACCTTACGCTGAAGGGACGCAAACAGGCGGAGCACCTTGCGCTGCGTCATCAGCTTGCGGAAATGCTGTTGACGGAAGTGATCGGGCTTTCCTGGTCGAAGGCTCACGATGAAGCGGAGCGACTTGAGCATGCCATTTCGCCGGAAGTCGAGGCTCTGTTGCTGAAGCGATTTGGGGATAAGAAGAGCTGCCCGCACGGCGTCCCTATGCGCGGGGGAGTGGCGAAACTGCGGAAGCAGGGCGCAGTGTTGCTGGCAGACTTGCGCGCGAAAGAAGCTGGGGAGATTCTCTGTGTTTACGAGAAAGATGTGAAGTTTCTGGAATTCTTGGAAGGGCTTCGCCTGCGTCCATCAACGACCGTGGAAGTGTTGAAGCGCGAGTACGACGAAACGATGACGCTGCGCACTGGCGGAAAAACTGTGCACCTGGGAAAGCCCGCAACGAGCCGTATTTGGGTGCGTCGGCTTAGCGCCTAAGCACGGAGGTTTAAGCTGTTAAAACCAGTAGCCTTTAAAGCGACGGCTGCAGCACCGGTGACATTTCGCTCTGTCTCTAGGCGCGTTATGCGTCGAGCCGCCGTGGGTCTCTAAAGAACCGCGCGGTGACAGCCCCGAAGACGAACCCGCCAACGTGAGCCAAATAGGCCACCCCTCCGGTCTGAACTGTGGCTACCGAACCAACGTTAACGAGCTGGATGAGAAACCAGGCCCCAATGAGGAGCGCCGCCGGGATGAAGGTGACGCGGACGAACACGATGATGACCAGGAGCACCCTGATCCGATCGCGTGGGTAGGTCACCAGAAACGCGCCCATAACAGCGGCAATCGCGCCGCTCGCGCCCAGGTTTGGAACCGTGGAGTGAGGACTGGCCGCTATCTGTGCCAACGTAGCCGCCAGCCCGCCGAGCAAGTAAAACGCGGCGTACCGAAATGGCCTCATCGCGTCTTCGATCTCAGGACCAAAGGCCCACAGGAACACCATATTGCCGATGATGTGCGACCAGCTGGCGTGCATGAACATCGCTGACAGAATGGTGATCCAATGATGGCCGCCAACGATTTCGGCGGGGATCAGCGACCACTGTTTCACGAACGTCTCGCCACCCGTAAGCTCGCGAACGAAAACGAACCCGTTTACAAGTATGATGAGTATGGTGATGAAGGGAAGTCGCACCGGACGCCGGGTTGCGTCACCTAGCGGGATCATCGCTCCCATTTTGTCTTCCTCCACCCTTAGGGGAAAACCGGCTTCACCGGGCAACTGCCGTGTCTACGCTAGTTTGTTGACCACCTGGCGCGCCGCCAGACAAAGGAACAGGCGAGTAATACCGCTGAATAGCATGCTAATCCCCACCAAAGTCCCGATCACCCATTCGGTGTTCGATGGCCACGACCTCCAGATCAGAATGGCCAGAATTAGGGTGATGATTCCGTCCAGGAGCAGCCAGGTGGAGCCAGGTAAGATGCGGAGCAATCGCGACAGAATCAATTCCAATACGCCTTCCGCGAACAGGTAGATCGCCAGTGCGAGTGTGAGCGTTTGGAGGCCCGCCGCCGGATGTATCAACAGATACGCGCCCACGCCAATGTAGAGTATCGCCAGCAGGAGTTCCCACAGAAAACCACCAGCGCTGCGGGTGTGCCAGGCAAACATAAGATGTCCCGCACCACTGAAAACGAGCAGCCAAGCGACGACGATATTCACGGCAAGACCAGCCGCAGGCGGGACGGCGATCGCGAGAATGCCCGCGATGATCATCAGAACACTGCCCCCAATGGCCCATCCTATGGTCTCTTTCGCAATGGTACCTACTGGTGATGCGCTCATAATCGCTCCTTCCAGATTTCTTCGATCACCCCGGTGTCCGGCTGCGCCTAATGCCAAACAGATCAGGCGTTTCTTTCATCCCTGCTTTCTACCCCAAACTTGGGTCTCGCGTCCTTGAAGCAGAAAGAAGGAGACGATGGCTCTCGCTCGGACTCGCATGCACTTCTGGCAGGAAACTCTCTTCGGAGGAAAGCCGCTGCGAGGAAACCTATCAGGGAACACAGGTCAAGTCCAGCCAAAGATTTGACACCATCGGAAAGAAGGAGTTGCTAGATGGTGGAAGACAATTTCAAAGGGGTTACGAAGAGACACTACTTCCCTAGAGAAGAGAACCGTCGGGATACAAGAAAAACTTGCGAACGGCCTGGCGGATAGCTTCGTCGGTCCAATCGGGGTGTTGCGGGCGCAACGCAGCGGCCTTTAATTGCCAGGCAGAATAATAAAGGCGTTCTGCAGCACGCAATTTCTGTGCGGGAGACATGGCTTGCAGGATTTTTTGCGCTTCGGTTTTCATCCCAGCATCCGATTCTCCAAGGGAGTCCACGCACCAATATAAGACGGTTTGGCCTGCTTGCTGAAAGAGGTTACTTGCGCTCGTCGAGGAGGACCTTGAGGCGGGCATAGCCAGCTTTGCTTACGGGCAGGCGTGCGCCGTCGGAGAGTATGGCGATGCGGCTATCTTTGGCGTAGGGCTCGATTCGAACGACGCGCTCCAGGTTGACGATGTAGGAGCGGTGGATGCGGACAAAGTTGGCGGGGTCGAGACTAGCTTCGAGGCCTGCAATGGTTTGCTGTTTGAGATGCTTCTTTCCTTGCGTCGCAAGAGCGACGTAGTCGTCCTGCGCTTCCGCATAGTCAAGCTTTCCAACAGGGATTAGTGTGACCTTGGTGCCGTCTTTCACGACCAGGCGCTCGAGGAATTGTTGCGGTGGCCGGGCCGCGGCGGCCAAATCCGCGGCCGCGGGCATTTTTTCTCCGAGGCGCGTCTTGGCGCGCTCGACGGCGGCATCGAAGCGATCTTTGCCAATTGGTTTCAGCAAATAGTCGACGGCGTGGACATCGAAGGCGCGCATGGCGTACTGGTCGTAGGCGGTGACGAAGATAACCGGCACATCGGTGCCGATGAGTTCCAAAACATCAAAGCCCGTCAGTTTGGGCATTTGCACGTCTAGAAAAATCAAATTGGGCCCGTGCTCGGCGACGGCTTTCACGGCTTCCATACCGTTGGCACATTCCGCGGCGATCTCGATCTCGGCATGGGATTGGAGAAATTCGCGAATCACATGGCGCGCGAGCTCTTCGTCATCGACGATGATGGCCTTCCATCGTTTTTCCAGGGAGGAACTCACGCTTTCTCCTCACTCTCCGCCGGTAAGGACAGGCTGACTTGAAAGAGTTCGCCTTCGGTGTTTACGCGCAGGCTGGCGTCTTTTCCGTAACGCGCTTCGAGTCGCTGCTGAACGTTTTTCAGGCCCATGCCACCGGAGCGGCGCGGCGGCGCATCGGGATCCCAGGAATTCTCGACGACGATTGCCAAGCGGCCGTTTTGGCGCTCGGCGCTGAGCCGCACGTGGCCGCCTTCGGGGAGGCCGGCGATGCCATGTTTGACGGCGTTTTCTACCAGCGGCTGGAGCAGCAGTGGCGGAAGAAGGCAAGACTTGGACTCTTCCTGGATTTCTTCCCGCATTTCCAAACGCGCGCCAAAGCGGACTTTTTCAATAGCCAGATATTTTTGAAGGAGATCGAGTTCCTCGGAAAAATGGACCACGGTTTTTTCACCCAAACCTAGAGTCAAACGCAAGAAATCGCCGAGCAGGACACACATGTCGCGGGCGCGAGACGGATCGATGCTCGTCAACGCGCTGATGGAATTCAGGCTGTTGAACAGGAAATGCGGATTGATCTGGGCTTTCAGCGCTTTGAGCTCCGCGTCGCGCGCCTGGATGCCGGTCTGCATGGCGCGAGCTTCCAGCTCGTGCGACGTTTCCTGAGCCAGGGAAACGTACTGAAAAGAAACAGCCAACAGATAGAACACGCATCCCGCACCGTAAACGATGGCGATGCGCTCGCTGAAACGGGCTTCGACTCCATGCATGGACGGAAAGAACGACACGGCATGGGCAATCAACTTGCCGAGGCCCACCCACAAAAGGCTGAGAAGTTGAGCGGCAACCACATGGGTTGCAAGAAGCCGCCAAAGGGGCGCGCGATCGATGGGCGCAATGCGGCAGGAATACCAGGCGGGAAGGGAAATCAATTCTCCAGCGGCGGCAAGCGCGAATCCGATAAGCACTGCCTCCTGCCAAGTCAGTCCGCCGGGAGTCTGCAGAACGAAGGCCAGAACCGCGGCGACGGGCAGAGCGGCAACACGGTAAATCCTGTGCTGGTTTCGCAGTGCGGTGTTGAGATTCATGGAGGCGTCTCAGTTCTTGATTTCGACGCCTCCGAAGATGACTGCGCCAGTGAGGACCAAGACTTTGCGGCTGGGATCGTCGACGTTGACGGTGCGACCGGCGCGCGTCTTATCCGAGATGCCGCCGAAGATCGGGGTGCCGCGGAAGGCCACTTGCCAGGTCTCAGGTATGCGAAGTTCGATGCCACCGAAGATGGCGTTGATTTCCATCGCGGCTTCATCACCTTGAATGTTGGCATCGCTCAAATCGAGCTCGACCCCGCCAAAGATTGCAGTGACGCGGCCACCCTGAAAGTCCTGGCTCGTTACGCGGCGTTCGACGCCGCTGAAAATAGCGGAATCTTCCAAAGTGGTGCGCGGGTCGCCGCTGGTGGCCGGCGCCGAAGGGTTTCTGCGGGCCTCGAAGGCGCTCCACATCAGCATCAGGCCTCCCAAGATAAGCAGGATCGGCCAGATATCGTTCCATTTGAAGTGGGCGATGCCGAGCTCATTAAGTTGCAGGACTATGCCGGCGGCGATCAACGAAATGCCCCAGAAGCGATGCTCGCGCCGCCGGACATTGGGGATACCCGCGCAAACCAGGAGCAGGGGCCAGAAGCGCCACAAGTGTTCGAAAGAAATGATGCCCATGTTGTCGAGAAGGAAGGCGATTCCAGCGAGGACCAGAAGTGCGCCCCCAAAGAGGCCGCTGGTGCCACGGCGGCCGAGATGAATTCCTACCACGATCGGGCCGCGGCGCCCCCGAGCCCGGGAGCCAATGCTGTCGTGAATATCCCGGTGAATCTGGTCGTGGAGCTCGTCGCTGAACTTCTTGGGATCGAATTTGTTTTCGTCGCCCATCAACGATCTCCAATCGCTGAAACGCCGGCAGCGGCTTTGTAATCCGCGAATAAGCCGCGGAACGCGTCTCGCAAGAGCACCCCACCGAGCAGGATGAGGGTCAGCGGCCAGAATGATATCAAGATTTGGAGGAGCGCCGAAAAAAAGCCGGAGTGATCGAAGACGTAGGACTGAATGGCATGCAGGGTTCCCATGACGACGGCCGGAAGCACGTCCGGCTCGTGGGCGGCGGGGATGCCGGCGGCGATGCTGATCTGGCCGGCCATTGCGTCCAGATTGGCGAAGAGCACCAGGAACCCGAGGGCGAGGAGAATCGCGCCTACAATCGATTTGAGGCTTCGAGTGGATGCTTGCTTTGCCGTCATGGTGGCCTCCTGCGGGCCGATTTCCTGGCCCCACAGTGAGAATACGGGTATGGCAAAAAGGCGCGCACCAGGGATTCGGCGGAAAAAGCCGATTTACCGGCGAACGGCGGTTCCGAGAAGGGGAATGGAGACTCAAAACGCTCGGGTTAGGCATCTGGTGATGCCCGAACACCTCGGGCTGAATAAGACGGCTTGCAAAATCAGAGCAATAGGAATACGTTATGCGGCACGCGTTGGGACATCCTCTTGCAAACAGCTGTCCCCAGGTTTCCAGGAGAAGTTTGATGGACGCATCCATGGGGCGAAGTGTCACGAAAAATGCGGAGCGGTGGCGCTGGTTGCTATACGTGGCGCTGGCCTTGGCCGGGGCGCTGGTGACTTTTGTGGGCGCCCGCGCGCAGCAGAAGGTCACGGATGATGCCACGTTCCGCAAGCTGGTGGACGGCCTTTGCACGGCCTGGAGTACTGGGAATGCGGAGGCTCCCGCGAAGTTCTACGCCAAGGATAACGGCCTTGTTTTCTATGATGTCGCTCCCTTTGCCTACCACGGCTGGAAGGAATTTCACGACGGAGTGCAGAAAGAATTTCTCGACAACGCCTCGGAGATCAAGCTGACCGCCGGCAAGGACCTGAAAGTGACGCGGCGCGGCACGATTGCCTGGACGGTTGTTCCCATGCATTTGATGGAAAAATCAAAGGACGGTAAGACCACGGAAATGGATCTCCGGTACACGGGAATTTGGGAAAAACGCGGAGCGAGCTGGCTGCTCGTCCACGACCATCTCTCGGCGCCGGTGGCCGGAAATTAGAGTCTTGACGACGATGTTCAAGACACTTCAGTATTACTGGAATGCGGCTAGGGGCTATCGGTTCAAACCTTGGAAGAGCCCCTATGTGCGCTGGCGGTTTGAAACCTTCCTGGGCAAAGAGGCCGCCAACCTGACAGCCGGCAAGTTTTTCCATCTGGCCTGGAAGTACCGCGACAATATGGAACGCTTTGTCGATTGGGCCGCGGAGCGGCGCCGCCACCAGCGACGCCACGCCTGACACTGCGCTCGTATCCCAACTTGCCAACACCTGATCACATGCGGAGTGATTTCCGGGGCTATAATGCTGTTTGAGAGGAGGATTCTTGGAAGAACTGAAGATCCTCCAGAAGACGGATGCTTTGTACGAAGCGCGCTGGTGGGAGGCGGAACCTGCCGGGCGCGTTCATTGCTACCTCTGTCCCCGCCATTGCCACATCCATCCCGGGCAGGCCGGCTTCTGCTTCATTCGAATCAATGAAGGCGGAAAGCTTTATAGCCTTGGCTATGGCTCTCCCGCCGCGCTGCAAATTGATCCCATCGAAAAAAAGCCATTGAGCCATTTCCTTCCAGGCACGCGTGTCTTCAGCATGGGCACAGCCGGATGCAACATGGGGTGCTTTTTCTGCCAGAACTGGGACATTTCAAAATCTCGATCCGACCAGGTGCATTCGCAACACGTTCCCCCGGAAGACGTGCCGCTATTGGCGTTGAAGTATGGCTGCGATTCGATCGCTTTCACTTACAACGAGCCAACCATCTGGGGCGAGTACGTCATCGATATTTGCAAAGAGGCTAAGAAATATGGCTTGAAGACGGTGATGGTCACGAACGGCTACGTCACTTACGACGCCTTTCACGACATATATGACCACGTCGATGCCGCCAACGTGGACCTGAAAGCATTTACGGAGAATTTCTATGGAAAAATCACGCTGACGCATCTTCAACCTGTCCTGGAAACGCTGGAGTGGTTGAAGAACGAAACGAAAGTGTGGTTTGAGATTACCAATCTGATGATTCCGACGCTGAATGACGATCCCGCGGAGACGCAGAGACTCTCCGAGTGGATCCTGACGCACCTGGGACCGGATGTGCCGTTGCATTTCACTGCGTTTCACCCGGACTTCAAGCTGCAGGACAAGCCGCGGACTCCGGCGACGACGCTTGACCGCGCGCGGCAAATCGCGCTCGACGCTGGCTTGCATTACGTCTATGAGGGCAACATTTACAGCGAGGGGGCCAACACGTATTGTCCGGGGTGTAAGAAACTACTGGTGCGCCGGTCGTGGCACGAGATCCTCGAGAATTACATTGCAGAGGGGGCCTGCCCGGACTGCCGCTTCGAGATTGCAGGTGTATGGACGAACGACGAGAAATGGAAGCCTGGAGCCGCGCGACGTGCGTCTGCAATCTTAGAAAGCTACGGACACTTGAATCTTTGATTTCCGCCTGTCATCGCAGATGGAAGGAATAGAAGCCGGGGCCCACGCGCATGCCGTGATGCCAAACGATTGGGAAAGCCCACCACACCAGCGTGCCCACAGTGCCTTGAAAAATAGCCAGCGGAAGAATGTTGCGCTGGCGCGCAAACAACCAGGACATGGCGGTTCCGCCCACCCAGGTCACGGGAACGAGCACGGGATTGGGCCAATGCAACGCGCCGAACAGAGCGCCCGCAAGGAGTCCAGCACGGATTGGATTGTCGGTTGCCGCGAGAAGACGATTGGTCACATAGGAGTTCAGCCCCACCTGCTGTACCAGGCAAAACGACATGTAACCAAAGAACTTGTGCGGAACCAACAAGTGCTCTGACGAGCGATGCAGACCTCCGAGCAAGATCCCGATGACGCAAAGCACAAGGATGCAGGGAAGGAAAAAAACGGCGGCCTGTTTGCAGGCGCGCCACAGATTGTCGGCTCTCCAGCCAAGAGTTTTGTTAGTGTCTTTGTGGAGGAAAAAGCTGGTAATCAGCCATGCGGGGAAGAAGATCCAGAGATATCGATAGCTGGCCTGGAGTTGCCACATGTAAATGCCGACAAAGGTGCTGAACGCAAGGGCCTCAACCAGGTTCACGGAGCGTTCGGCGGTAACGGGCATGGATGTTTTAATTGAAAAATTGCTCTTCGTCGGAGTGGCTGACGTCGAGAAGCTGGAGAGCGCTTTCAAATAATTTGTCGATTTCTGCCTCGGTCACCTCATGAGGAGCAAGGAAATCGTGCAGGTCGAAATCGGGAAAGCCGCGATTCGTCACTTTTGAAGGAAGAATCTCCCTCAGACGGCGTGAGTCGATGGTGCCGAGCGCACGAATCTCCTCGAAGACTACACGCCGCAAGGGATCATGAAAGACCGCGGGATCAAGCAGCCGGCAAATTTCCAGCCTGGTGCCCGATTTGATCAACACGGAGCAAAGAAGCCGCAGAGTATCCCGCTCCAGATGCAGATTACCGTCTGATTTCCGGTCATTCGCGGGATGATGCATCATTCCATTCTCAGTCAATGAGATGATATTTTGTAGGGCGAGGTTGCGTTCCACGGACGGAGTGCATGGAGAAAAAACACCGGGTTGTCATCCTGGGGGGCGGCTTCGGAGGGTTGGCCGCCGCCAAGAAACTGAAGAGGGCTCCAGTCGAGGTCATTTTAATCGACCGCCGGAATTTCCATCTTTTCCAGCCACTGATGTATCAGATAGCTACCGGATCGCTTTCGCCTGGCGAAATCGCCGCGCCTCTTCGCGGCGTTTTGAGCCGGCAGAAGAACACGCAAGTTTTGCTTGGCGACGCTGTGGATGTAGACCCGGACGCCAAACGCGTGATTCTCCGCGACGGCGGTTCCTTCGAATACGACTCCCTCATCGTGGCGACGGGCTCGCAGACCTCTTATTACGGCAATGATTCCTGGCGGGAATGGGCGCCTAGCCTGAAATCCGTCGAGGAAGCAACCGCCATCCGCCACAAAATCCTCTACGCATTTGAACGAGCCGAGCGTGCCGACACGGAAGAAGAGGCGCGCGCCTGGCTGACCTTCGTGATTGTGGGAGCCGGTGCGACCGGGATGGAGCTTTCAGGCGCGCTCGCGGAAATCGCAACCGAAACGCTGCGCCATGATTTCCGAAAAATCAATCCCCAGGAAGCACGAATCATTTTGATGGAAGGAGCGGCTCGCGTGCTCGGCGCTTTTCCCGAAGACCTTTCCGAGAAAGCGGAAAAGCTGGTAAGGCGCCTGGGCGTGGAGGTAATCAAAGGAGTGATGGTGACCAATATCAACGGTGAGGGGGTCACCTTCAAGCGCGGAGACGCGGTGGAACAGCTGACAGCTAAGACGGTTTTATGGGCCGGCGGCGTCACGGCCACGCCGTTCGGGCGCAAACTTGCCGAACGCACGAAGTCGGAGACCGACCGCGGCGGCCGCATCAATGTGAATCCCGATTTGACGGTTCCGAACTACCCCGACATTTTTATTATTGGTGACTTAGCGTGCTACACCGAGAAGGAAGGGAAGCCGCTGCCCGGAGTGGCACAGGTGGCGATGCAGGGCGGCGCCTACGTGGCAAAGCTGATTCGGGGACGCTTGAAAGGCAAGCAAGCGCCGGCCGCATTCCATTATTTCAACAAGGGCGACATGGCCGTCATCGGCCGCGCCGCCGCAGTGGCCAATATTTTTGGGTTCCACGTTTCAGGGTTGCCCGCTTGGTTGATTTGGTTGTTCGTCCACTTGATTTACATCGTGGAGTTCCAAAGCCGCGTGCTTGTTTTCGTTCAGTGGGGATTCGAATACCTGACCTTCAGCAGGGGTGCGCGCCTGATTACCGGGGAAGCCGCCACCGATTACGTCGACAAGTCTTCTTCCGCCTCCCGGTGATACACTCCCAAACTTGCCGAGGGGATGATATGCGCCCTATCAAACTAAAACTGAACAAAGGTTACGCTTAT
>Ga0210400_10005517_pt1 | contig 10721 bp, 8 predicted proteins | sample IncBWH26MmetaG_FD_155456 | JGI IMG/M metagenome (GOLD analysis project Ga0210400, IMG submission 155456) | Forest soil microbial communities from Barre Woods Harvard Forest LTER site, Petersham, Massachusetts, United States - Inc-BW-H-26-M | ecosystem: Environmental > Terrestrial > Soil >... | reverse complement strand
CGGCACCAGGTCCGACAGCAGCGAGGCGGCAATGACGAACCCGCCCACATGCTGCGACAGATGCCGCGGAAAGCCGATCAGCTCCCCGGCCAGGGCGATGATCTGCCGCAGCACCGGCTCACCCGGATCAAAGCCGGCCTCACGCAGGTGCACGGCCGAGACTTTCGCATCCCACCACTGCACCACCTTCGCCAGTGCCCGCGCCCGCTCCTCGGCCAAACCAAAGGCACGCGCCAGGTCATGCAGGGCGCTGCGGCCGCGATAGCTGATCACGGTGGCGGCCAGTGCCGCCCGTTCGCGCCCATACTTGCGGTACAGGTACTGGATGACCTCCTCGCGCCGCTCGTGCTCGAAGTCGATATCGATGTCCGGCGGCTCGGCGCGTTCGCGGGAGATGAACCGCTCCATCAGCAGCGAGTCCAGCCGCTGGCCGATGGCCGTGATGTGCAGGCAGTAACACACCAGCGAATTGGCCGCCGAGCCGCGGCCCTGCGCCAGAATGCCGCGGCCTTTCGCATAGGCCACGATGTCATACACCGTCAGGAAATAGGTCTCGTAGCCCAGCTGCGCGATCAGTGCCAGCTCGCGCTCGATGATCTGGCGCGCCTGCGGTGTCGCGCCCATGGGCCAACGCTCCACCACACCCCGCTCCACCAGCTTGCGCAGCCAGGTGGCCGGGGTCTCCCCTTCCGGCACGATCTCCTTGGGATATTCATAGCGCAGTTCGCTTAAATTAAAGTTGCAGCGCTGCGCGATCTGCAACGTCTCGGCCAGCAGTTGCGGCGGATACAGCCGCGCCAGGCGGCTACGCTCCCTTAAGTGCCGCTCGCCATTGGGATGCAAACGGCCACCGGCCTGCGCCAGGGTCACACCGTGGCGTATGGCCGTCAGGGCATCCTGCAGACGGCGGCGCGCGCGCACATGCATGTGCACATCCCCACTGGCCACCAGCGGCACCGCGCAGTCGCGTCCGATGGCGATGAGCTGCGCCAGGTATTCCTGATCCGTACCCTTGAGCAGCAGTTCCACGCCGATCCATAGGTTGCCGGCAAAGCCGCTGCGCAGCCATTGCAGTTGCTCGATCACCGGCACCGCGCCGGGCAGCCACAGGATCAGGCAGTCTTCAAGATGCCGCTGCACATCCTCGCGCGTCAGCTGGTAGCTGCCTTTCGGCGCCGCGCGCCGGCCGTGGGTAATCAGCGCGCACAACCGCGCATAGCCCTGGCGATTGCTCGCCAGGGCCACGAATTTCAGACCGCAGGTGAGCGTGAACTCCGCGCCGATGAGGAGCTTGAGGGCCTGGGACCCGGAGTTCCGGACCGCCATATGCGCCCGCACCACGCCCGCCACCGAACACTCATCGGTGATGGCGAGCGCGCTGTACCCCAGCTGCTGCGCGCGCTGCACCAGCTCCGCCGGCCGTGAAGCTCCCCGCAGGAAAGTGAAGTGGGTGAGGCAGTGCAGCTCCGCGTAGGCGGGCGGGGGCGCGCTCATCCGGACAGGCCATGCAGGAACCAGCGATGCGGCGGCTCGCGTTCGCGGAATACCCACACCGCGATGCCATGCACATCGGTGGCATGGTAGTAATCGCGCGCGATGCCCGGCGCCTGCCACCACTGGCTTTCGATGCGCTCCGGGCCATGTTGCAGCCGCAGCGGTCCGTCCAGTTGCGGCCAGCCCGCCCGCTCGCGCAGCAACTGCGGCTCCTCCAGCAGCCACAAGGGCCGCGCCGGCGTTGCCACTTTCATCGCAGCTGCAGCGCGTTGGAAGTCAGGATCGGCCGGCGAGAGCGGCCGGGATGCGCCTTCGGGACTATGGCTGTCCCGGCAGATAAGGCCATGCACCGCCAGTTCGCCTAAGCGCATGCGCAGTCGTTCGATGAATTCCAGCGAACCGGGCAGTGCTCCGGCCTTGCCGCCGCCGCCATGCTCTCCGGGCTGCCACAAGGCCTCGGCAACCGGTGCGCGTGACAGCAGTTCCCCGGAGCGCAGCTCCAGTGAACGCACCGGCCCGGGCAATGCAAGCTTGTTCAGCCGTTCCGCAAACCATTCCAGGAAGCGCGCCGCTGCGCTTTCCGGCTGCGCCAGCCTGACCACGCAGTCGGTATGCACGGCATTACGATGCCGCAGCCGGCAGGTGATGCGGGTGATGCCGCACTGGCGTGCCTCCAGAAACTTCGCCAGCTGTTCGAGCAGCGGCTGCAGCGCCTGCAGGATCTGGGCATGATCCTCGCGCTCCCGGACAAACTGGCGCTTGGCGCGAAAGCGCTCCGGCACGCGAAACGGCGTGCGCAGCTCCACGCTGCGTGCCACGAGCTGGTCCAGCATCTGCAAAGGCTCACGCCCGAAGCGTCGCGCGAAACCCGCCCGCGGCAGACGCAAGGCCTGGCCCACGCGGTACACCCCGAGCTTTGCGAGCCGCTGCAGCACCGGTGGCGGCCAGCGCAGCGCGGTCAGCGGCAGTGGACTCACCGCACTCACCAGGTGCTGCTGATCCAGCACCTTGAATGACACGCCACTGCGTCCGCCGGCCAGGGCCGCCAGCGGTGTCGGGGCCAGGGTCAGTACCGGCCGGCAGCCAGCGGCGTGACAACCGGCGCGAAAAGCGCGATACAGCCGTACCGCACCGCCAAACAAGGCGAGACTGCCCTGCACTTCCAGCAGCAGGCCATCCGGCGGCTCCAGACTCACCCGCGGTGTGAAGCGCTGCGCGAGCCGGGCCAGACGCTGCAGCAGGGCCGGGTCAGATTGCGGCAGATGCACCCCGAGCCACAGCTGCGCCAATGCCCGGGCGCCCTGCGGCTGATCCACCGGACCTATGGGGGGTGGCGATCCGGCCGGCGGCACCGCCAGCGACAGTTGCAGCGGGACTGCGGCCAAGGGCTGCGCGGGAAGCGATTTTCGAAGCACTCGTGCAGCCATGCTCAGACACCCGCAGCAGCCTGCGCGGCGTTCAGATCCATCCACCACTGTCCGGTCGCACCGCCCCGGCTCTTGAGAATGCTCAAGCGCACGCCATTGCCGTCATGGCTGTTGTCATTGCGGCGGGGCTCGATGCCCAAACGCAGCAGCGCATGGGAAGGTTCCTGGGCAACGCGCGAGGTCCAGGGCCGCAGCAGAAAGGCCAGCGTGCGTCCACGCTGCGTGGCCAGCTGCAGGCGTCGCACGATGCGCGGTTTCAACGGCTGGGTAATCCAGGTGAGTACGACATCGCAGGCCCCGGAAATCAGTGCCTGTTCGGTGGCCCATTCGGGGTCCCACTGCGGCCCCTTCGGCGGCCGCACCACCAGAATGCGCGCCAGGTTCACGCCCTGCGCGGCCAGGGCCGGTGCATAGGGCGTCAGCGGCGGTGCGATCCACGTGCACCAGCGGGCCTGCGGCTGATGCGTCACCGCTGCCAGCAGCGGCAGCAGCAACCGCAGTTCACCACTGCCCAGATGTGTGGCCAGGATTTCCACCAGACCCACCTTGGGCCAGCCACCCCCTGCCAGCCGTGCATCGAGTTCGGGGAAGCCCGAGGAGAGCGTCTCGATGCGAGTGAGACTGCGACCGCGCCAGATACCCGGATGTTCGAGCAGCCGGGCCAGAATACTTTTGGACATGGCTGCCTTGCACGGATGAAGCGCGGCGCGAACCGCTTGACCGAAGCGCTACATGAGGCCGGCCGCCCGGCCCTGGCGCAGCACGCCCACCACAATGCCCTCGATGAGCAACGGCTCTTCCTTCAGATCCACGCGGATGGGTTCGAAGGCCTCATTCTCCGGCATCAGCCACACCACCGAGCCTTCCTGCCGGTAGCGCTTCACCGTGACCTCATTCTCCAGACGCGCCACCACGATCTGGCGGCTGCGCACATCCGGCGTGCGGTGCACGGCCACCAGGTCCCCATCCAGGATGCCGACATCCTTCATGCTCATGCCCACCACCTTCAGCAGGTAGTGCGGGCGCGGTTGAAAGATCGAGGGATCGATCTTGTAGTGCGCCTCGATGTTCTCTTCCGCCAGGATGGGACGACCGGCGGCCACCCGGCCGATGAGCGGCAACCCGAACTGCTCCCGCATGGTGTCCTTCAACTGGATGCCCCGCGAAGTCCCCGGCACCAGGGCGATCACCCCTTTGCGCGCCAGGGCCCGCAGGTGTTCCTCCGCCGCATTGGCGGAGCGGAACCCCAGTTCCCGGGCGATTTCGGCCCGGGTGGGCGGCATGCCGGTCTCGGAGATACAGGTCTGGATCAGGCGCAAAATCTCGGTCTGGCGGGGTGTCAGGTCGGACATGTCGGTACCTGTGTATTTATACAGATACTGTGATTATATCCAGATCGATCCCGGGCGCAAGCCGGAAAAGAATTGGCCCCGACGCCCCCGAAATCGCCATTGACCCGCGCTGCGCTGCGCGTGTAGTTTCATTGTTGAAGATTTCAACAATGAGGGTCGGTAATGGCCACCGTCAATTTCAGCGTGCCCGATGAAGTGAAGGCGGCGTTCGACAAAGCCTTCGGTGATCAGAACAAAAGTTCCATCATCGCCGAGCTGATGCGTCGGGCCGTGCGCGAGCGGGAACTGCAGAACAGGCGCAAACGACTGTTCCGCCAAATAAGCAACGCGCGCGACGGCCGACCCGCTTTTACCAGCGAGGAGATCCGCAGCGCGCGCGCGACCGAACGATCGTGATCGTCGTGCTCGATGCGAGCGTGATTCTCAAATGGCTGCTTGAGGATCCGGCCCGCGAAGCCGATACCGACAAGGCGCTTGCACTCATCGAGTCCGTGGTAGACGGGAGACTCCAGATCCTCCAGCCCATGCATTGGCTGGCCGAAGTGGCCGCCGTCGCCGCCCGCCTCACCCCCCGAACGGCAGTCCGCGATGTCGAGCGGCTCGCCGCGCTGGAATTTCCGACCACTGATGACCCAAACGTCATGCGACGGGCAACAGATCTTGCCATCAAGACCCATCAGCATCTGTTTGACACGCTGTACCACGCTGTCGCCCTGGAGAACGACGACGCAGTCCTGGTGACGGCCGACGACCGCTATTGCATGCAGGTGGAGAGCTACGGAATGATTGCCTCGTTACGTAATTGGGGACCCGTCCCCTAAAGTCGCCGCCCGAAGCCGCCACCGCTCAGGCCGGAAGAAAGGGGGCCCCGGCAGCCGCATATCGCTTCGCCAACAACCCGCTCACGTGGCCCAGCTGTTCGCCGCCACCCTGGACCGTCTCACTGACCCGGTCGGCAACGAAACAGGTGTGTGACCCCACTTCTCTTGAATCGCAAATGCGCCATTCCGTGACGATAAACGCCGGAGCGGGCACGCACAGGCCGCAGGTTGGGGACCTTGTCAACGCAAACGGCAACGACTCGCCCGGCACATAGGCGGTCCGATGATGGTTTCCCAACGCGTAGATCGCCGCTTTCTGAGCGGCGGGCACAGCAGCGAGTGCGACAGCGCATTGCTGCCGCATGAACGGTACCGACGCGCTGGTGGACCGAAGCGCGAGAAACAAGCGCCCATCGCCGTCGAAGCGCTCAAGCAGATCCATCGGAAAGAGGTTGAATCCCTCCGTATGCGGCACCGTGACCAGCCATACCGGTCTGGGCCGCTGGTAATAGACATCGAGCGCCCGAAGATCCGCGAAGGCTGGGGCAAGGCCCGGCGACCCACTGCGGACGTGTGCTCGCCGCCACGCCAACAGGTAAAGCCACATGCGTTCAGCGCCGCCGACACAGGCAGTCCGGCCATCTTTCGGCCTGAACAAAGCGATGGGGACACCCCCGAGCGTCATCCTCCCCGCAGGCACGAGAGTCACTGATCCTAGCGTCACGCCCGGTGGCGTGCGCATCTGCAGCCGCCAGCGCTTGAACTCACCTTGTGGCCACCGCGGCGATTCACGAATCCCGATCGTCAATGGAACCAGCGATGCCGGCATATCAAGACCGGTGATCTCGAATTCCCCATCCCCTGCCAGCAAGAAGGTTTTCACGCGCAGCAGATCCGCGGGGCGCAGCGCAACCGGCAGATGCCGCAGCTCCACACCGTGAACCAAGGCGCTGAGGATGTTGCGAATCAGGTTGCCCGCTCGAATGCCAGGAGACGAATCGGCGACCAGGTGCCGTATGAGGCGCGTAGTCGAAATATCGGCGCCAGCGAGGCGGTCAGGGTGCGTATGAAGTAACGATGCGTACTCCCGGCACCGCCCTCGCAGCGGATTGCGCCTTCGCGCCGACCCGCCCACAACCCGCGCCACCACCAGCTCATTCTCATGTCCGGAAGGTAATGCGGATTCTGCACGCCAAGAATGACAGCCTGGAGCGAAGTGAGCCGCCGCGACGCCAGATCGGTGAGCACCGCGAGGCTCGGCAGATGATTGACCACGCCAAAATTCGCGACCAGGGCACGCACGGGCTCGAAATTGGATATGCCCGCATGCAGCTGCGCCAAATCGCCGCCGATCGGTACCACACGGTGCTGGCGGATGGCCTCGTCGTAGCGGGTCCGAAGCCGCGCGAGCATCTGCGAGGATGGCTCATAGGCCAGGACACGACGGCCCTGGTCCAGGAACCCGGCCACATCGGCACCCGTCCCACAGCCGAAATCAAGCACAGCGCCGGTGCCCGGTGAGTGAAGCGCGAGAAGTTCGTTCAAAATCCGGCGCACCTTCCGGTTCGCCGCCGTCTGCATTGCGGCATCGTAGGATGCCGCCGCACGGTCGTAGAACTCCTGCGAGTCGATATGGGTCACAAAGCCAGCACTCCGTATTCAAGCCGATTATCACTGCGCCTTCGGCAAGGTCAAGCAGCAGGATCCTGGTGGATTGCGCGCGTGCCGTGACGGCGCTAGTGTAGTGCTCATGCTCGGACGAACGACCTGGAGAGCGGTGACGTTCCTGCTTGTGGCAGGTCTGTTCGGCTTCACCTCGACCAGCCGCTTCGATGGCACCTGGCAGACGATCCTGTCCTGCCCGGATTCGCATGGCGCGCTCGGCTACTCGTTCAAGTTTCCCTCACTGGTCAAGAACGGCGTTTTGCATGGCGAGAAGGGAACGCCTGCTGAACCGGGATGGCTGCAGATTGACGGCTCGATTGATGAGGACGGAAAGGCGAGCCTGTACGCCGACGGTCTGATCGGCGCCGCAGACTTTGCCGTGGGACAACGCCCCGCCGGCACCCGCTACAACTATCACATCGATGCGCTGTTCACTGCCGCCTCGGCCGAGGGGCATCGGGTTGAGGGACGCAAGTGCTCCGTCGTCTGGACCCGTAACTGAAACCTCAGATCTTCAGCGCCGCCCGCACCTGCGCATTCTGCTCCCGCGGCAGAATCGCGCCCCGATGCTGAATCACCAGGGCCGCCAGGCGATTCGCCGAGTGCGCGGCCTGCACCGGGTCCTGACCCGCGCCACGTGCCGCAAGAAATCCGGCGTTGAATGCGTCGCCGGCGCCGGTGGTGTCGATCACCCGTGCCACCGTGACCGCCGCGACCGATTCGGCGCCGCCGGCGCCCGAGACCAGACAGCCGTCCGCGCCCAGCTTGACGATGACCTGTTCTGCTCCCCAGTCATGCCAGCGCGCCGCGGTCGCCCGCGGCGAGGTATCCCCGAACAGCGCGGCGTCATCCGCGAAGGTGGGCATGACGATGGAGGCGAAGCGGGCCATGGCCCGGATTGCCGCGCGTGCCTCTTCCGGCATGCGCCAGCCGGCAGGGCGGTAGTTGGGGTCGAAAATCACCTGGCCGTGTGCGGCGCGCACCGCCGCCGCAATCTCATGCAACTGCTCGCGATCGGCCTGACTGAACAGCGACAGGGTGATTCCGGACAGATACAGCTGCCGCGCCGCGCGCGCCCGCGCTGAAGCGGCCTCGATGCCCGGCAAGGTGAACAGGTGGCGCGCGGCCGAGCGATCGCGCCAGTAGTAGAAATGCCGCTCGCCATCGGCATCATTGCGCACCGCATACAGGCCCGGCAGCCGCGAGGGATCGGTCAGCACCAAGGAGGTATCCAGGCCATCGGCCTGCCATTCGGCGCGCAGCTCGTCGCTGAAGGCATCGGCGCCCAGCGCAGTCATGAAGGCCGTGGGCATCCCGGCGCGGCTCAGGTACAGCGCCGTGTTGAACACATCACCCGCGTAGCCCAACCGCCAGCGGTCCGCATCGCGAGTCAGCTCCAGCATACACTCGCCGATGACCACCATGCTCGTCAGTCCGGCAGTCGCTGATCACCCTGGACCGTCAGCGGCATGCTGATCGAATTGGGCGTGATCTGCGGTTGTCCACCGCCCACACTCACCTGGTAGGTTCCCGCCGAGACCACCGCCTGGCCGGCGTCGTTGACATGACTCAACTGCCGCGCCGAGAGCGTGAAGCGCAGATCCTGCGACCCGCCCGCCTTCAGATGAACCCTTTGGAAGCCCCGCAGGGCCCGCGCCGGTGCCCCCGCCGCGCCGCCGAACTGCAGGTACAGCTGCGCCACTTCATCCCCGGCTCGCGTGCTGGTATTGGCGACTCGAACCCGCACCTCCAGCGGCTTGCCCGCGGCCAGCGTGGGGGAGGATAACTTCAGGTTGTCGTACTTGAAGGTGGAATAGCTCAGTCCATATCCATACGGATACAGCACCGGGCCGGTGAAATACCGGTAGGTGCGGTTCTTCATCGAATAATCTGCGAAGTCCGGCAGTGCATCGACACCCTTGTAGAAGGTGACCGGCAGGCGTCCGGCCGGATTGTTGCGGCCGGCCAGGGTTTCCGCCACCGCCGTGCCGCCCTCTTCGCCCGGATACCAAGCCTGCAGTATCGCATCCGCATTGGCCTGTATCCAGTTGACGCCCAAGCCGCTGCCGCTCACCAGCACCACCACCAGCGGCTTGCCGGTGGCCTTCAGGGACTCGACCAGTTTCTCCTCTTCGGCCGGCAGATCAAGGCTGGTCCGATCCCCGCCCTTGAAGCCCGGGATGGCGAGCGGTGATTCTTCGCCCTCCAGATCAGCGGTGATCCCCACCGCCGCGATGATCACGTCCGCCTGCTTCGCAGCCTCCAGCGCCCGCGTCGGGGCCTGCGGATCCTTGCGCACCCAGACCAGCTGGACGCTGCGCGACAGGGACGCCGCATTGTCCACGGTGATGGCATAGCGATGCCCCTGCTCCAGATGCAGGTCGGCAAATCCGGGCAAAGAGGCGCCATGCTGCTTGCCATCGACAATCAGCTTGTCGTCCAGGTAGATCTGATTGTTTTCGCCCCGCACCCCCAGGGTGTAATCCCCGGACACCGCAGGCGTCAGCCAGCCGCGCCAGCGCGCGAACTTCAATCCGGCATCGCCGCTGCTGTCCAGGTTCACGACCGGTTCGACACGCGTCAGCAGGGCCTTGCCGTTGCGTTCCGGGGTATCGAAGTATTGCAGCGTCAATCCAGGGTGACCCTCCGCGGTCGTCAGGGCGCTCGTCGGTACCGGCATCGGCTCGCGCAGGAATTCGCCGGTGCCGGGTTCGAACACGATCTGCGAGCCCGGGAACTGATGGCGGATACCGTCAATGATGGTCGTGACCCGGGACGGTGTGCCGTTGTAGTTGCCTTCGAGCATGCGCACGCTGTCGGCCAGCGGGCCGATGACCGCGATGTGCTTGGGCGCCTGGACCAAGGGGAGAATGCCGTTGTTCTTCAGCAGCACGATGCTCTCGCGGGCGACCTGCAGGGCGCGCTGCCGATGCGCGCGGCTGTCAACGGCACTGATGGGCACGGTGCGTGCCGCATCCGCAGGATCGAACATGCCCAGTTCAAAGCGCACGGTCAGGGTTCGCTGCAGTGCCCGATCGATGTCGGCCTGGGTGATCAGCCCCTGCTTGAGTGCATCGGCATACTTGGCGTAGTCCTCCTCATGCGGGCCGAACTTCACCGTGCACTCATTGTCCATGCCGGCCTTGAGCGCCACACCCGCGGCGGCGGCCTCACTGTCCACATAGTGATGGCCGGTATGAATGTCATTCACGGCATTGCAGTCGGAGGTCACGAAGCCCTTGAAGCCCCAGGTGTCCCGCAGCGTCTTTTGCAGCAGGAAGGGGCTGGCGCAGCCGGGGATGCCATACACGGCGTTGTACACGCACATGATGGAGGCGACGTGGCCGTCGACGACTGCGGCGCGAAACGCGGGGAGGTAGGTGTCCGCCAGGTCGTGGGGCGATGGCTTGGCATCAAAGCCATGGCGCAAGAGCTCAGGCCCACTGTGCACGGCAAAATGCTTGGCGGTGGTCGTCACCACCGGATGCTCCGGGTCGGGACCCGCCATGCCGGTAATGAAGGCGACCGCGACCTGCCCGGTGAGGAACGGATCCTCGCCGTAGGTCTCCTGGCCGCGGCCCCAGCGCGGATCGCGGAAAATATTGATGTTGGGCGAGAAGAAGTTCAGCCCCTGATACAGTTTCACATCCCCGCTCTTGAGCGCCAGGTCGTACTTGGCCCGGGCCTCCTGGGCGATGTCCCCACCCATGTGCTTGATCAGCGGCGTGTCGAACGTGGCGGCGATGCCAATCGCCTGGGGGAAGACCGTGGCGATGCCGTCCCGCGCCACGCCATGCAGCGCCTCATTCCAGTAGTTGTAACCCGGAACATGCAACCGCGGGATGGCGCGTGCATCGTTGTTGAGCTGGGAGATTTTCTCCGTCACCGTCATCCGGCCGATCAGATCCTTCACGCGCTGCGCGACCGGGACGCCAGGATCGAGGTAAGGCGGCGTTGCGGTC
>Ga0210400_10005516_pt1 | contig 10722 bp, 7 predicted proteins | sample IncBWH26MmetaG_FD_155456 | JGI IMG/M metagenome (GOLD analysis project Ga0210400, IMG submission 155456) | Forest soil microbial communities from Barre Woods Harvard Forest LTER site, Petersham, Massachusetts, United States - Inc-BW-H-26-M | ecosystem: Environmental > Terrestrial > Soil >... | reverse complement strand
GCAGGGCATCCGGCTCGTGCTGAGCGGCGTGTTCGACACCTATCCCGGGTTGAAGATCATCCTCGGCCATCTTGGGGAGGGGCTGCCCTTCCTGTTGTGGCGCATCAACATGGCCCTGGTGCGCGACGGGGCCGGGCCCAACTGGTTCCGCGACACGTTCCGCGAGCATTTCTGGATCACCACCAGCGGCTTCTTCTCCGACCCGGCGCTGCTCTGCTGCATGATGGAGATGGGGATCGACCGCATCCTGTTCTCGATCGACTACCCGTTTGTCGAGAACCAGCCCGGCACCGATTGGGTGCACCGCATCCCGCTGTGCGACGAAGACAAGGCCAAGATCCTCAGCGGCAACGTCAAGCGCCTCTTGCGGCTGTGAACCGAAAAATCTGATATGGCGGGGAACGATTGCGCGCGACGCGCGATCGTCCCCTCGGTGCCAATGCCGCAGACGGGGCAGTCCAGATGAAAGTCCTCGCGGTCCATCCCGGCCCGCTGATGTACACAAAGATCTTCCTGCGGCTCGAGCCTCTCGGGCTCGAACTGGTCGCGGCCGCGGTGCGGCAGGCCGGCCACGAGGTGCGGCTGATCGACCTGCAGGTCGAGGACCACCCGGCCTTTTTCCGGCTGATCGATGCGTGGCGGCCGGACGTCATCGCCTTCTCGTGCAACTACCTCGCCAACATCCCGGAAATCGTCGATCTCGCCAAAGCCGCGAAAGCACGCCTGCCGCGCATCGTGATCTGTGTCGGCGGGCATAGCGCGTCCTTCGTCGCCAAGGCGATCATCGACCATGGCGAGGGCGCGATCGATTGCGTGCTGCGCGGCGAAGGCGAGGCCTGCGTGCCGCCGCTATTGGCGGCGATCGAGGCCGGCCGCGATCTCACCGCGGTGCCCGGCGCCGTCACGATGGACGGCGAAGGGCCGCCGCCCGGCTTTGTCCATTCGCTCGATGATCTGCTGCCGGCGCGCGATCTGCTGCGCCACCGGCGCAAATATTTCATCGGCGTGCTCGACCCGTGCGCCTCGATCGAGTTCTCGCGCGGCTGTCCGTGGGATTGCTCGTTCTGCAGCGCCTGGACGTTTTACGGGCGCAGCTATCGCCTGCTGAGCACGGAGCGGGTCATCGAGGATCTGCAGCGGATCCGCGAGCCCGGCATCTTCATCGTCGACGACGTCGCCTTCGTGCAAGAGCGCCACGGCATGGAGCTGGGAGAGGCGGTGGCGCGGGCCGGCATCAAAAAACACTATTACCTGGAGACCCGCGGCGATGTTCTGCTGCGCCACAAGGAGGTGTTCCGCTTCTGGAAGCAGCTCGGTGTCGCCTACATGTTTCTCGGCCTCGAGGCGATCGACGAGGACGGCCTCAAGAAATATCGCAAGCGGGTGCCGCTCGGCCGCAATTTCGAGGCGCTCGAATTCGCCCGCTCGCTGGGCGTGCATGTCGCGATCAATTTGATCGCCGACCCCGATTGGGACCATGAGCGTTTTCGCATCGTCCGCGAGTGGTGCCTCGAGCAGCCGGAAATCGTCAACATCAGCGTCAACACGCCCTATCCCGGCACCGAGAGCTGGCTGACCGAGGAGCGCCGTCTGCAGACCCGCGACTACCGGCTGTTCGACATCCAGCACGCGGTATTGCCGACCCGCCTGCCGCTCGATGAATTCTACGGCGAGCTGGTCGCGACGCAGCGCGCGATCTATCGCAAGCACATCGACTGGCATGACATTCGCGGCGTCGCCGGCATCGCGACCCGGCTGCTGCTGCGCGGCCAGACCAATTTCGTCAGGAGCCTGTTCAAGCTGAACAGCGTCTACCGCACGGATTTGCTGCTCGCGGACCATCGGGCGCCGGTCAAGTACGAGATCCCGCTGCAGCCGCCCGCCCCGGCGCGCGAAGCGTCGGTCGAGCCGGTCGGCGGCCGCTCCCTCTATGTCCACGCACCGCGCGGCCGCGCCGGGCGGGCGATCGACGCCGCCACCGAGCACTTTGTCGACGAGACCCGCATGGGCGCAACGCCTTAGTGCTTTTTTCCCCACGAGGGTACAAGGGCACGAAGAGGGTTATAAATCCGGCGTCCCGGCGGAAGCCGGGACCCACTTACCCGCATCTCGCAAGCTGAAGTGTGGGTCCCGGCTTCCGCCGGGACGCCGGTCGGGTGCTATCGCGAGTATCCCTTCGTGTTCTTCGTGTCTTCATGGTGAAATGACCTGTGTGAGACGGGAGATCATCGTGGCCAATTCGATCGATGTCGTAACACTGCGGAAATGGCTGGGCGGGGGAGGAGAGGTCGCCTTTCTCGACGTCCGCGAGGAAGGCCAGCATGGCGCCGGGCATCCGCTGCTTGCGGTCAATGTGCCGTACAGCCGTCTCGAGCTGATGGTCGGACAGCTGGTGCCGCGGCTTTCCTGCCTGGTCGTGCTGGTCGATGATGGCGACGGCGTCGCCGACAAGGCGGCGCGCCGGCTCGCGGGGCTCGGCTACACGGCGGTCCATGTGCTTGAGGGCGCGGTCGACGCCTGGTCGGCGGCGGGCTACCCGCTGTTCCCGAGCACCAACGTGCCGAGCAAGGCCTTCGCCGAGATCGTCGAGCACGATTTCGGGACGCCGGCGATCTCGGCCGCCGAGCTCGACCGGCGCCGCCAAGCCGGCGAAAACATCATCGTGCTCGACAGCCGTCCGCTCGACGAATACGGCCGCTTTCACGTGCCGGGCGCGATCACCTGCCCGGGCGCCGAGCTGGTCTTGCGCGTCGCCGATCTCGTGCCGGATCCGCAGGCGACCATCGTCGTCTCCTGCGCCGGCCGCACCCGCGGCATCATCGGCGCGCAATCGTTGCGTACGGCCGGGGTGCTGAACCCGGTGCTGTCGCTCGAAGGCGGCACGCAGGCCTGGCGTCTCGCCGGGCTCGACCTCGAACACGGCCCGACCACCAGCCTCAAACCGGCGAGCGCCGCCGCGCTTGCCACGGCGCGCGAGCGGGCCAGCACGGTCGCCGACCGGTTCGGCGTCCGCCAAATCGATCGCGCGACACTCGCGGCATGGCAACGCGAGGCAGATCGCACGACCTTTGTGCTGGACGTGCGCACCCCCGACGAATTCGCCATCGGCCATCTGCCGGGCTCGGTATCGGCGCCCGGCGGCCAGCTGGTGCAAGCGATCGACCGCTGGGTCGGCACCCGCGGCGCCCGTCTCGTGCTGGTCGACGATGCCGGCACCCGCGCGATCATGACGGCACAATGGCTGCAGCAGATGGGCTGGGACGTCGTCGTCCTCGACCGCCCGTTCGACGGCGTGTCCCTCGCCACCGGCTCCGACGCGCCCGACCCGGCGCTGCCCGATGTGCTGCGGATCGGTGTGGCCGAGGCGGCGCATTGGCTCAATGACGGCGCCGCCTGCATCGCAATCATGTCGAGCGCCGAATACCGCAAGGCGCACCCCGAGGATGCGGCATGGGCGATCCGGCCCCGCCTCGATCGCTTGCCGGCCAGTATTCGGCAGGCGACCCGCATTGCGGTGTTCGCCGATGACGATGCGGTCGGAGCGCTGGCCGCGGCCGATCTCGCGGAGATTGCCAAGCGTCCGGTCGCGCTGGTCGACGGAGGAATCGAGTCGTGGCGAGCGGCCGCCCGGCCGTTCGTCGCCTCGCCGGATGAGCCGCCCGATGCGGAGCGGATCGACTACATCTTCTGGAACCACGACCGCCATGCCGGCAATCAGGACGCGATGCGCGCCTATCTGCGCTGGGAAACCGAATTGCCCGCCGAGATCGCCCGCGACGGCCTCGCCGGCTTCCGGCTGCAAGCGAGCTGATGCAACGGACCGCGGGCGTCTCGCCCGCAGCAGACGTAAGGGCGGCCGGGACGGCCGCAGTCCTACCTGATGCAGGACACCGCAACGGCTTGATTGTAATCATTCCAATGACCATTTAGGCAGCAGTGCCGAGCGGTCGCGCATGGGGCGGGCCGCGATCGGCATATCCCGCGCCTCTTCGAGGGCGGGGAACACCGGAGTGCCGGAATGGACTTCGCGAATCTGACCGAACGCGCGCGCGCCCTGTTGCAAGCCGCGCAGATGGAAGCCCTGGCGGGCCGCCATCAAAATCTTCTCCCCGAGCATCTGCTGAAGGCGCTGATCGAGGACCCCGAGGGCCTCGCCGGCCATCTCGTGCGCGATGCCGGGGGCGATCCCGAATTGTTGCGAACCGCCGCCGAGGAGCGCCTCGAAAGGCTGCCGAAGGCTAATAGCGACGGGCCGCATCCGATCTTCATGTCGCCCGAGCTGGCGGCCGTATTGCAGCACGCCAGCGAGGCGGCGCGCGCCGGCGGCGACCGTTTCGTCACCGCCGAGCGGCTGCTGGCGAGCCTCGCGGCGCAAGGACCGCTGCGCGCCCTGTTCAAGCGCGCCGGGCTCGATCCCTCGGCACTCGCCGAAGCCGTCGAACGCATGCGCCAAGGCCGCAAGGCCGACGCGCCCTCGGCCGAGCAGAATTGGGAGGCGCTAGCGAAATACGCCCGCGACCTGACCGAGGAGGCGCGGCAGGGCAAGCTCGACCCGGTGATCGGCCGCGACGACGAGATCCGCCGCACGATCCAGGTGCTGGCGCGGCGCACCAAAAACAATCCCGTCCTGATCGGCGAACCCGGGGTCGGCAAGACCGCCGTCGTCGAGGGCCTGGCCCAGCGGCTGGCCGCCGGCGATGTCCCCGAGGGGCTGAAGGACCGGCGCGTGCTCGCGCTCGACCTGACGCTGATCCTCGCCGGCGCCAAATTCCGCGGCGAGTTCGAGGAGCGGCTGAAGGCCGTCCTCGCCGAGATCCAGGCCGCCGCCGGGCGCATCATCGTGTTCATCGACGAATTGCACATGCTGGTCGGCGCCGGCCGCATCGATGGCGGCATCGACGCCTCCAACATGCTGAAGCCGGCCTTGGCGCGCGGCGAGTTGCGCTGCGTCGGCGCCACCACGCCGGACGAATACCGCCGCTACATCGAGAAGGATGCCGCGTTGGCGCGGCGCTTTCAGCCGGTGACGATCGACGAGCCCTCGACCGAAGACGCGGTGTCGATCCTGCGCGGCATCAAGGGCCGCTACGAGGTGCATCACGGCGTGCGCATCACCGATGCGGCGATCGTCGCGGCGGTGACGCTCGGCGCCCGCTACATCGGCGACCGGCGTCTGCCCGACAAGGCGATCGACCTGATCGACGAGGCCGCCTCGCGCGTCCGCATCGCGATCGACAGCAAGCCCGAGGCGTTGGACGGCGTCAGCCGCCGCGTCATGCAGCTCAAGATCGAGCGCGAGGCATTGCGCGCCGAGCCCGACCGCGCCTCGCAGGAGCGGCTGCACAAGCTCGAAAGCGAGCTCACCGACGTCGAGAAGGAAGCGGTCTCGATGGAGGAGGCGTGGCGCGCCTCGCAATCGCGCCGCACCGAGGGACGCCGGCTGAAGGAGGAGCTCGACCAGGCGCGGACGCAACTCGAGCGCGCCCAGCGCGACGGCGATTGGAGCCGCGCCGGCGAATTGACCTATTCGGCGATCCCCGATCTCGAAAAGCGCCTCGCCGAGGCCGAGGCGCGCGCTTCGACCGAGCGCGAGGAGGTCGGCATGCGCGACATCGCCGCGGTGGTGACGCGCTGGACCGGCATCCCGGTCGAGAAGATGCTCGAAGCCGAAAGGCAGCGCTTGAAAGACATGGAGCAGAAGCTCGCCGAGCGCGTCGTCGGCCAGCCCGAGGCGGTGCGCGCGGTGTCGAAGGCGGTGCGGCGCTCCCGTGCCGGTCTCAAGGACCCGGCCCGGCCGACCGGCTCGTTCCTGTTCCTCGGCCCGACCGGCGTCGGCAAGACCGAGCTGGCGAAGGCGCTCGCCGAATTCCTGTTCGACGACGAGAACGCGATCACCCGGCTCGACATGTCGGAGTACATGGAGCGCCACACGGTGTCGCGCATGATCGGCTCGCCGCCCGGCTATGTCGGCTATGACGATGGCGGCACGCTGGCCGAGAAGATCCGCCGCAAGCCGTACCAGGTCGTGCTGCTCGACGAGGTCGAGAAGGCGCATCCCGATGTGCTGAACGTGCTGCTGCAGGCATTGGAGGACGGCCGCTTGACCGACGGCCAGGGCCGCACCGCCGATTTCCGGCATGCGATCCTGATCATGACCTCGAACCTCGGCGCCGAGGCCTTGCTCGCGCTCGGCGAGGACGATCCGATCGGCCATGCCCGCGGCGAGGTCATGGACGCGGTGCGCCGCGCGTTCCGGCCGGAGTTCCTCAACCGGCTCGATGATGTCCTGATCTTCGGGCGGCTCGGCCGCGAGGAGATGGCGCGCATCGTCGATCTCCAGCTGGCACGGGTCAACGAGCGGCTGGCCGAGCGCGGCCTGACCTTGCTGGCCGACGAACCGGCGCGGCGGCGCCTGGCCGAACTGGGCTGGGACCCGGCCTTTGGCGCCCGGCCGTTGAAGCGGGCGATCCAGGGCCTCGTCGAGGACCCGATCGCCGAGCGCCTGCTTGACGGCATCGGCGAGACCGGCGAGCCGGTCATGCTGACCCTGTCGGTGATCGATGGCCGTCTGGCGCTCGACGGCATCGTCGTCGAGGACGAGCGGCCGCAGGGCTTCAAGGCACCCGAACGCCCGCCGATCGGCTTCGCGCTCGCCCCCACCGGCGGCAGCAGCCCCGGCAGCGCCGCGCTGCACTGATAAAGCCCCTCTCCCGCGCTGCGGGAGAGGGTGCCGAGCATAGCGAGGCGGGTGAGGGCGTCTGCCGCTGGAAAGACCCTCACCCGTCCGCGGGCTGTCGCCCGCGGCCACCCTCTCCCGCAGTGCGGGAGAGGGATCTTTTATTCCGGGTCGAATTCGCGGTCCTTGCTGGGGATCAGATCGTAGGGCAAGGCGAAGCCCGGCATCGCCTTGAGGCGCTGCGACCACCTCTCGAGGCGCGGCCAGTTGGCGATGTCGAACCCGCCTTCGGCCATGAACACCATGCGCCCCCAGCAGCCGATATCGGCGATCGTGCAATGCTCGCCGACCAGCCAGTCGCGGTCCTTCAGCGTCTCGTCGACAAACGACAGCGCCGCCTCGGCCTTTGGCCGGAACTCCGCGATCACTTCGTCATGCATCTTGCGGAAACGCGCCGAGTGGCGCACCCGTGCGACCGCGGTGATGTGATCGGCCTCCCATGACAGCCATTCGCGCGCCTGCCAGCGTTCCTGCTCGGTGGCGCCTTCGAAATGCCCGGTCTCGCGCGCCAGGTAATCGAGGATCACGTTGGATTGCAGGATCGTTAGCCCGCGGTGACGCAAGGACGGCACCACGCCCCACCGGTTGACCGCGAGATAGGGCGGCTCCTTCTGCACCCCGATCTTGAGGTTGACCGTGCGGAACGAAAACGGCAGCCGCGCCAGCGCAAGATACAGCATCGGCTTGTAGCGCGAACTCGAGGTGAAGCTGCCGTACAGGATGAGCCGGTCCATTGCGTATCCCTTATGGCTCTGGCGTGACGTCGTCATGCTCCCTCTCCGCCCTCAAGGGCGGAGAGGGATATTTTTGGGGGCTTACAGCTTCTCCAGCATCGCCTCGGCGCTGGAGATTCCATACTGACCCGACGGCTCGACATTGAGCGCCGTCACGATTCCGTTCTCGACGACCATCGAATAGCGCTGCGAGCGGATGCCCATCCCCGCCTCGGTACGGTCGAGGTCGAGGCCGATCGCCTGGGTGAACTCGGCGCTGCCGTCGCCGAGCATCGTGACCTTGCCCGCGGCGCCGTGCTCCTTGCCCCAGGCATCCATCACAAAGGCGTCGTTGACCGACAGGCAAGCGACCGCGTCGATCCCCTTTTTCCGCAACGCGTCCGCGTTCGTGACGTAGCCCGGCAGATGGCGCGACGAGCAGGTGCGCGTGTAAGCGCCCGGCAATCCGAACACCACGACCTTCTTGCCGGCGAAGAATTCCTCCGACGGCACCGCCTTTACCCCTTCCGGCGTCAGATAGCGCATTGTCACCGACGGGACTTTGTCACCAACCTTGATCGCCATCGCTGGTCTCCTCTCTCATTTCTGGTCGATGTGAAAAACCGCCTTGCCGGGAATCTTCCGGTCGCGCAGCAGCGGCCCGATCCGCGACAGCTCGCGCCAATCGTGCTCGTCCATCCGCGGCTTCAGCGAACCGTCGGCAATCAGCCCGGCGAGCAATGCGAGGTCGGGGCCGAAGCGCTCCTCCGGTTCCGAGGTGAAGTAATGGAAGGCCTGGATGCGGGCGTTCTGGTGCTCGGCGAAATCGCGGAAATTGAGCGGGGTCGGTTCACCTGAGGAATTGCCGTAGACAACGACGGTTCCTCGCGCCTCGATCCGCTCGATGGCCGCGGTCAGCGACGCCCCACCGGCACTTTCGAGGATCAGCCCGAACCGGCCCTGCGCGTCGTCGATCGCGGTGACGATCTCGGCGGCGCCGAGCCCGTCCAAGACATGGCCGCGCGCCGGACTCCCGACGACCGCCGTGACGCGCGCGCCGGAGCGCGCGGCGAGCTGCACGGCTAGATTGCCGACGCCGCCGGCCGCGCCGGTGATCAGCACCCGCTTGCCGAGCAATGGCGCGCCGTGCCGCAAGCTGCGCAATGCCGTCAAGCCGGCGACCGGCAAGGAAGCCGCCGCGGCGAACGAGACATTGTCGGCGAGCGGCGCGATGCGGTGGCTCGGCACGGCCGCGCGCTCGGCCCAGCCGGCCTGATCGCACAGCGCCACGACCCGGGTGCCGGCCGGCGGGCTGCTGCCGTCGGCGGCGGCCTGCAGCACCACCCCGGCGATATCCTGGCCGGGGCGCCAGCCCTCGGGGCGCACCTGGAACAGCCGCAGCTCGCCGCGGTTCAGCGAAAATCCATGCACCGCAACCAGCGCCTCGTTCGGCCGCAATTCCGGCTCCGTCACCTCGCGGATCGCGACCGGCTCGGGACCGCCCGGGGTATTGACGATGGCGAGCATGCATTCCCTCCCGCAACGCCGCGAAAGCACCTCTCCCGCACCGCCTTCATTCTCCCTCTCCGCCCCAGGGGCGGAGAGGGTCGGGGTGAGGTGGGGGATTCCAGAGTGCCCAACGAAAGCCCACCTCACCCTCCCACGCCTGCGGCGCGGGCCCCTCCCTCTCCGCCCTGAAGGGCGGAGAGGGCTTGAGTTGCGGCAGAGGGTCTTAAATACCGCTTTCAGTTCAGCCGCAGATCGGTGATGTGCTTCGGATCGGGCTTCAGCTCGCCCTTTTCGACGCGCAGCACGATGTCGGTCAGGATCGCGTTGGTCGGCGCCGGGATGCCGACCTCCTCGCCCTTGCGCACGACAAACCCGTTCAGGAACGGGATCTCGGTACGGCGGCCCTTGACCATGTCCTGGCCGGTCGACGGGCGATGCTCGCCGCCGCCGCTGTTCGCCACCGCCAGGCGGTGTTCGTCGATCTCCTTCTGCGCCGCGGGGTCGCCCTCGCCCGCCTTCGCCAAGGTCTCGGGGTCCATGTGGCTGACCTCGTCGAAGGTATAGCCGAGCGCCTGGCCGACCCGGATCGCCTCGCTGCCGAGCCGGTTCGAGAAATGCCGGATCACGTCGTTCTTGACGACCTCGCGGCCGATCAGGCCGGTGCAGGCCGACAGCCCGTTGCCCATCACGTTGGTGACCAGCTTCGACCACCGTTCGCCCCAGATGTTCTCGGTCACGAAGGCGCTGTCGGCGTTGGCCAGTAGCCCGCACACCTCCTTGGCGCGGTCGGTGATGCGGCCATGCACCTCGCCGACCCGGAACACGGTGTGCTTCGAGCCGGATTTGCCGGCGGCGCGGCGGATCTGCCCCGGCGCGTGCAATTCGACCGTGATCGAGCTGGCGATCGAGCCCAGTGTCTTGCCCCAGCCGACGACGCCGGCGATCGTCTCCTCGTTCATGCAGTTCTGCAGCGAGACGACATACCCATCGGGCGCCAGGTACTGCTTGATCATCATCGTCGCCCACGCCGTGTCGTACGATTTGGTGCAGACGAAGGCTATGTCGAACGGCTTCTCCTTCGACAATTGCTGCAATTCGGTGACGTGAAGCGCGCGTACCGGCACGGTGAACGGCTCGACCTCCCGGATGTGGGTGATCGTCAGCCCGTGCTGTTTCATGTGCTCGACATGCTCGGGCCAGAAATCGATAAAGGTCACGTCCTCGCCGGCCTGGACCATATGGGCGCCGGCATAGCCGCCGACCGCACCCGTGCACACCACCGCAATCTTCTTGCCGCTCGCCATCAGCCTTCCTCCACATCGCTCGGCCCGCGATCCGCCCAGGCTCAGCCATAGGGGGCGCCGCAGTCTCCGAACCCGATCCTAGTACGAGGCGGGGCCGAGGGGGAAGCGACCGAGGAAAGCTGCCCGCGAACGCTACCTCCGTGGCGATGGCGGGCGCGATGTGAGCGGTGGTGGGCCCCTGTCTTCTTTCTCACGGGCCTCGTTCTCGCGGGGGCGGGCCGGCACCGGCTTGTCGGGCTCGGGCAGGTCGGGCCGGTCCAATGCCTCATGCGGCACGCCGCGCGCCGGATCGACCTCGTCCGCCGGGAACAGCTTCAGCCACAGGAATTCGCGGCCCGGCAAGGTGACCGTATAGGGCTCGTCGCGGATCGCCGGAAAGGCGCAGCCGCCGAACATCTCGACCGGCACGCGACCGGTCCATTCGGCAAGATCGAGCTCCGCCGCCTGCGCCGTCTCGCAC
>Ga0210400_10005514_pt1 | contig 10728 bp, 6 predicted proteins | sample IncBWH26MmetaG_FD_155456 | JGI IMG/M metagenome (GOLD analysis project Ga0210400, IMG submission 155456) | Forest soil microbial communities from Barre Woods Harvard Forest LTER site, Petersham, Massachusetts, United States - Inc-BW-H-26-M | ecosystem: Environmental > Terrestrial > Soil >... | reverse complement strand
ACCCGATGGCTGCGGCATTGGCAGGCACCGTTTGGTCGTTGAATGGGGTTTTTATCTTCTGGGGCCTGTTCGAGAACGTCCCGGCAGTCAACGCGATGGTGCCGTGGACACTGTATGCATTGCGCCTCGCCATCATTCGGCAGCAATACCCGGTTGCGATCGTCGCGGGCGCATTATGGGGACTGTTGTTCCATAACGGCCATCTCCAATTTGCCCAAATGTGGAGCTGGGCGTACCTGTTCTTCTGCGCCGGATTGCTGTTGTGGCAGTGGAAAAGCGAGCCTTCGCTCCGCAATCTTCGGCCGGTCTGGATCATCGCGTGTATCGCCGGCACAGCGGCGGCCGTCGGGGCGCCGGTATTGGTCCGAACAATCCTCTGGCTGCCGGATATCGGACGCGCGGTCCCATCACTCGATCTGCAGCTGACCGGCGCCCTGACGCTCCGGACAATACTCCACATGCTTCCCGGACCGGGCTTTCCCGGCTGGGCTTACAATATTCGAACGTTTCCGGATTACGCTCTTCAGGCGTCCCTTGGTGTTGTGCCGCTCGGCTTCGCTGTGTTGGGGCTGGTGTGGGGCGCGCGTTTCCGGCGGAGCCTTACCGTCGTGGCCGTCCTCTCAATTCTGGTCGGGTTGGCTGTATCTGTGGGATACCGCCCGCTGATAATCGTGATGCGCGCTGCCTTGCCCTTCTTCGGCTCGCTTCACATCGACAACTTCCTGTATTTCGAACATCTCGGGGTCATGTTGCTGGTTGGTTTAGGTGCGCACGCTGTTGCCGAGAAGCTGGGAAGTTTGGATCGGGTCGGATTACGCAGCGCATTCGCTACTGTCTTTATTGGCACGCCTTTGCTGGTGCAAGCCGGCCAGGGAATCGTCGCCTTCTACCTGATCACCCCATCCAATCCCGCAAGCCAGCAGTGGAATTTTCCTGAGACGCCGATCATTCAAAGAGCCAAAGAATTGCAAGGAGATCGCCGAGTTATCGAAATTTACCATGTGCAGAAGGACACATGGTTCAGACCTATGCTGACCGGAAGATTATCTGGGTTGTATGGCTTGGCTGGCGCAGCCGGATACGAGTCGCTGGCTCCGCGTTGGGTGATCCGATTGTGGCACTCCGTCGAACTGGGGGAGACCTTTCCGGAGACCGCCACCTTCACCGGTGCTTTCTTTCCCTTTTTCTTCGATAATCGCGTAAATCTCGATTTGCTGCGGCGCCTCTCGGTCGGGCTAATCATGGCAACACCCGAGGCGAGGTTGCAGTCTGCCGATAGCGTGGACCTGGCCGGCACAGAACAGTTGCGGGAAGTGTACCGCGGCCCTGACGGAGCCTTGTATGTGATCCCCGACGCGTTGCCGCGAGCTTATCTGGTGCCGGCCGCCAAAATCGCCGATGAGGGTGATGCCCTAAGACAATTGATGAACGGCACGTTTGATCCCACGCAAACGATCCTCGTGGATCCAAAGAACGCTGATTCCGAGCTTGCCGGCCTGCCCGACAAGTCGCACGAACAATCAATCGGGACTGCCCAGATCGTCGAGGATGGCCTCACCAAACTGAGGATCCGGGTCCTGGCCCACAGGCGAGGCTATTTGCAGGTGAACGACAGTTGGGCACCGGGCTGGAACGCAACCATCGACGGCAAGCCCGTCGCGGTGTTGCGAAGCGATTACGCGTTCCGTGCTGTGCCTGTTGCCGAAGGGGAACATCTGGTCGAGATGGTCTACCGACCTTGGCCGGAGATTGCGGCGGTCGGCGTCGAAGTCGGGGTGTTGCTCATCACGGTACTCGCATCCGTAGCGCCAACCTTGGTAGCCTGGCGCACAATGATTCGATTGCCGAACCGCCGAGCTTCCCCTGATGATTGAAATACCGGCCCCACGCCCGCCCCAGCTTCTCGCGCAGGCCACGGGTGAGCTGGCTGGAGCCGTCACGACCCTGAACGCCTCGATCAGCCTTTAGCCGTACAATTGAAAACGGACCCAAGGCAAACAGGACAGGTTCTTGGCGGCATGTCGCAAAGCGTCAGGCAAGCGGGATCAGGTCCGCTCTCTTTTCGGGCGCCTGAGACATTTTCAGCAGGCGTTCATCCCCGGGCGCGAGGAGCTGCACGCCAGCTACCCATGATAGCTCAGGCGGTCGAGGCGCGCGGCAGCGCCGAGCATTGCGGTGGCGATCTGCCCGACCCCGGCCGGCTACCAACGGAGCGCGGGACAGAAGAGCGTTACATCGCTGCAGTCGAGGACTGTGTGATTGAGGCGGCTGGATCGCGGAGGCGGCGCTTGCCTTTGCATTTCGCCGTCATCCTGGCAACCGATCGGCTTATCGCGAGGTGACGCAACAGCCAGTCAACGATGAGCGAGACGCCTTATACTCTGGGGTCCGCGTGGGGTCCGCAGGAAATCTCGGTGGGGTTAAGGTGGGATCCTGAGGTGTTGATATCCTTGGTGGGTGCACCAGGACTCGAACCTGGGACCCGCTGATTAAGAGTCAGCTGCTCTACCAACTGAGCTATGCACCCGCCGCAGGAGGCGCGGTCTATAACAAAGCGGCGACGGCTTGTCGATAGCAACGCCGACGGCAAAACGATCCCGGGAGCAGCGGGGGGCCGTGTTCAGCGCGGCAGAAGCGCCTCCGTGCGGGCCACCGAGCGGGGCGCGGGTAGTGCGCTCGGGCGTGGCGACCAAGTGAAGATCGACGACATCGCGTAATTCCACACCGCCGAGACCGCCGCTCCGGCGAGCCCGGCCAGCCACCAGGAATGATGGCCGCCCATTACGTAGGAGGCGACGCCGACATTGGCGGCGCCGCCGGCGCCGCATACTGCATAGAATGAAACGAGTCCGGTGATCAGGCGCCTGCCGCGCAATCGCCGGTCCCGGTAGGTGAACAGGTTGTTCAACAGGAAATTGCCGGTCATCGCGACGACCGTGGCGACCGTCTGCGCGATCGGGAACGCGATCGCCAGCATGTACATACCGAACCAAAGGGTCAGCAGATGGGTGCCGACGCCGAGGCCGCCGATCATCGAGAACAGCAGGAAGCGGACCGGCACCGCGGGGCCGACCAGCTTTTGCAGCACCAGCATCAGGTATTCCCAGGCGACCATCGTATCGAGCTTGCTCTCGCCGTGCAGCCGCTGGCGAAAGGTCAGCGGCACCTCGGCGAAATTGAGCGGCCGCGGCGAGGACGCAAACAGGTCGAGCAGGATCTTGAACCCCTGCCCGGACAGCGAGCGCATCGCCGCGGTAAAGGCATTGCGCTCGACCATGAAATACCCGCTCATCGGGTCCGTCAAATCGGCCTTGACGACGAGCCGGCCGAGCCGGCCCGCGACATCGCTGATGATGACTCGCGAGTGCTGCCATTCGCCGACGCTGCCGGCCTCGATGTAGCGGCTGGCGATCACGACATCGAGCCGTTCCGCCTTGATCTTGGCCAGCATCTGCGGCAGCAGCGCTTCGTCGTGCTGCAGATCGCCGTCCATGACGGCGATGTAGGGGGCCGCGCTGGACAGGATTCCTTCGATGCAGGCGGAGGCAAGGCCGCGCCGCGCGAGCCGCTGAATGCATCGGATATTGCCCTGCAGCCGCGCCAGGGCGCGCACGACATCAGCGGTGCCGTCCGGCGAATCGTCGTCGACGAAAATCGCTTCCCAGCGGATGCCGGTGAGCGCGCGGGTCAGGCGCTCGACCATCAGCGCGACATTGCCGCACTCATTCAGGACCGGGATGACGACCGCCAGTTCGGGTGTCGACGGCCATTGCCGCGGCGCGATGCCGGCGGCGGATTCGGCGGATGCCGCGCCCACCGGTTCGTTACGCGCCAATTCCGCCATTCGCGACTCGTCCACAAGAAAAGCGGTCGTGCCGCTCCGACCTGCGAGGCTAGGGGGCAAAAGGTTTAAAACTGGTTGTGGCGCGGGCCCGTTGCGTTATGGGATCCGCGTTGGTAAAAATCGTTCCTGATTTGTATCCTGTGGCGAAAAAGCCGCGGTCAATGGCAAATGCCATGCGCTGAACGAAGGTGGCGTTGACGAGCGCGTGAACTCGGAGGTTCATAAGCGCGTATCACGGGATCTTCTCGCACGGGGTCGAGCCCGAAAGAATTGGCAGTGCTTCAGGGGGTATGCATGTCTAGGAGACGGGGCGCCGGCATTGTTCCGGCGATCGGTTGGTCGTTACCCGTATTTGCGCTCGCAACCGGGCTGTCCGTGGCACGCGCCGATGAGCTCGCCGACTTGCGCGCCAATCAGGAGCTTCTCCAAAAGCGCATCGACCAGCTGGCGCAGGCCGGGCCGGCCGCGTTTCCGCCGCCAGGCGGTCCCGGCGGGCCGGTGACGGCCGGCAGCTTCCCGCGCTCCTTTGTGATCCCCGGCACCGAGGTGTCGCTGCGCGTCGGCGGTCAGGGCGTCGGGTCGATGATCTGGTACATGAAGGGCAGCGCCGTCGGCGGCGGGCTCGGCGGCCAAGGCGGCTTCAACGAAACCTACGTCGACGGTCAGGGCGGCACCGGCAATCTGCCGGCGATCCCGCTCAATACCCACACCTTCTCGAACACCGCGGCGCCGGTCGGCTTCGCCCATTCGCGCAGCTCCGAGTGGGATTTCTCCGGCAAGCAGACCCGCTTCTACTTCGATGCCCGCACGCCGAGCCCCTATGGCGAGGTCAAGGCCTACATCGAAATGGATTTCGGGGCGTCGAACACCAACGTGATCCTCAACAACAACGCCGGCGTGACGAACGGCTACATCCCGCGTCTGCGCCAGGGTTATGCGACACTGGGCGGCCTGCTGATGGGGCAGACCAATGGCACCTTTGTCGACAACGACGCGGATCCCGAACTGCTCGATTTCGGGGGCACCACCGGGTCGACCGGGCGTTCGCGCCTGCCGCAGATCCGCTACACCTATCCGCTGCCTTACGGCATGTCGATCGCGGTCGCGGCCGAGAACCCGGATTCGGACTTCACCGGGCCGTTCGGCGCCTTCCAGACCGACACCAACGGTATCCCGACCGCGGCCAACTGCGCCGCCCTGACGCAGTCGGCGCTGACGACAGCGACATTCACGGCACCGGCGACGCTCGCGACAACCAACGCGGCGACCAACATCAGCAATCTGTGCTCGGGCAGCGCCGCCTTCTTCAACGCCGGGCAGAATTTGGCGCCTGATTTCGTCGCCCGGTGGCGCATCGAGCAACCCTGGGGGCATCTGCAGATCGGCACGGTGGTGCGCGACATCACCCTCAACGACGGCGAGTTCCTGAACCGCAGCTGGATCGGCTATGGCGGCGCGATCTCCGGCAACTTCTTCACCTGGGGCAAGGACAATCTGACCTGGGGATTCGCGGCCGGCGACGGGATCGGCAACTACATCGCCAATATGAACGGCGGCGCGGTGGCGACCAATTTCGGCGGCGCGCTGGGCGGCCAGGCCTTCAACGGCCTCGACAGCCGGTCGTTCTTCACCACCAACCGCAAGCTCTATGACTCGCTGGTTTCCGGCTCGCCGGTAACCATCTTCGGCGCCCGCATCGGCTACCAGCACTGGTGGACGGCAGAGCTGCGCTCGACCGTCGATTTCAGCATGGAGCACGCCGACATCAGCAGCTTCTATCTGCAGGCCTCGGGTCGTGCCGCCTCTAACAAGGAACTCAACCTGGCGCACGCCAACCTGATCTGGAGCCCGGTGGCGTTTGTCGATCTCGGTGTCGAAGGCGCCTGGGGCCACCGCCAGACCGTCAACAACCTGCGCGGCGATGCCTGGACCTTGCAGACCTCGTTGAAGTTCCGCTTCTAGCGGACGTATACCCATCGGAGCCCGCCGACATTCGGCGGGCCTCCATGGGGCCCAGCTCAGGGCATAGCGGGAGGCAGACCAAAGGAGCGACCGATGATTCAAATTGTCGAGGGGCTCCCGGATAACGTCGTGGGGATTGTCGCCAAGGGGCGGGTCACCAACGAGGATTGCGACAAGGTCCTGAAACCGTTGATGGAAAGCTCGCTGAAGCGGCACGACAAGGTCCGGCTCTATTACGAGATCGGCTGCCGCTTTCCGGGCGCGGCGTGGGAAGACCTGAGGATCGGGCTCGAGCACATCCCGCAGTGGGAGCGGGTGGCGGTCGTTACCGATGTCGGCTGGGTCAGGCACACGGTCAACGCGCTGCGTTTTCTGATCGCCAGCGATATACGCGTGTTCACCAGCTTCCAGGCGCCGGAAGGCCGCGCCTGGATCACCTCGCATTAACGGCGCTGCGGCACCGGTTGCTTTCGGTTCAGCTTGTCGATCCGATTGCCGGCACTTCGAGAACCGCCGGTTGCCTGCGCCCGCTGGGATCCAGGGCATCCCATACCATTTCATGGCCAAAATATAACGCAGCGTTGACGACCGATCCCGTCAGCGCCAGGGCTCCCGAAAGCGCGACGCTTCGGGTAAAGGCATAGGCTACCGCGATATCCGCCAAGGTGCCGACCACGCGCCAGCTGATGGTCTTTTCCAGGCTTCTTCCCCAGTCAGCAACCGCGAGAGGCGACCCGGGCTCTTCCGAGGAGGATCCCGACGGGCGGGATGCGGCATCCCACCGAGGCATCGGCAACGCGGCGCCGGACGGCACGCGATGCCGAAATCCTTCATCGAGAATCTCCTGCGATGCAATCACCCAGCTTGACAGGCCCGCGACCACAGCCGCGCGGTTCCGGCTCGCCGAGACGGCCGGCCGCGACCAGGGGTTAGCCGGCCATGGCCTGGCGGCGCGGGGGGGAATCGCCAGTTCCGGGTTGAAATGATAGCGGACATCGATCATGTCGCGCCGATCGGCGATGCGGAAGCCTGCCATCAACCAGGTGGCGGGCACCGCCCAACCTTCCGACTTTGATCGTCGCGCCAATTCTCCATCCATGGCGGAAGACTGGTCGCCCACCGCGGTCACGACATGGTTGATGAAGCTGCACGACACATCCATGGCCGACTGATATCGCAATGTCGCCATCAGGATGTCTTGGCGCGTGCAGTCGCGGCTCGTTCCCCATCCGCTCGTCGAAGAAGCGATGTTGGCCGTAGCGACGATAAGTGCGGAAACGACTTGTCCTTGAACTTGCACCAGGATTATCTGCCGGAGGTCGTCGCCTGACGCGAGATCGATTCCGGCTCCCACGTTCCTCTCGGCGATGAGGCGCCATTGACCCTCGGGCAGAGGGATCTGTTTGCCAGCGATCTCGATGTTGGATGTATAGAGCTTGCCGGTCGATTCGCTCGCGATTGCGGGGGCGCATAGCGAGCTAAACAACAGGATGGCCGGAAGTAGCCGCATCGCTTCCCTTTTTACCAGGCGCCGGAAGGTCGCGCCTGGATCACCTCGTATTAACAGCGGCGCGGCACCGCCGCAGCGTTATCTCGCAGGTTCGAGGGCCGGCGCCGGGGCGGCGGCCTTCGCCGCTTCGAGCTCGGCGGCCTTCTTCTCGACCAGCTCGACCAGGTGATCGACGATATCGGCATCCTTGAGCCGGTGGTCGGTGATGCCGCTGATATAGACCTGATGCGTGTTGTTGCCGCCGCCGGTAAAGCCGATATCGGTCTCGCGCGCTTCGCCGGGTCCGTTGACGACGCAGCCGATCACCGACAGCGTCAGCGGCGTCGTGATATGGGCGAGGCGTTCTTCGAGGATCTCGACGGTCTTGATGACCTGGAATTGCTGGCGCGCGCAGGACGGGCACGAGATCACCGTCACCCCGCGGCGGCGCAGGCCCAGCGATTTCAGCATGTCGAAGCCGACCTTGACCTCCTCGACCGGGTCGGCCGACAAGGACACGCGGATCGTGTCGCCGATCCCGGCCCATAGCAGCATGCCGAGCCCAATCGAGGATTTGACGGTGCCGCTGCGCAAGCCGCCGGCCTCGGTGATCCCGAGGTGCAATGGGTAATCGCAAGCCTCGGCCAATTGCTGATAGGCGGCGACCGCGAGAAACACGTCCGAGGCCTTGCAGGAAATCTTGAATTCGAAGAAATCATTGTCCTCGAGGATCTTGGCATGGTTGAGCGCGCTCTCGACCATGGCTTCCGGGCAGGGCTCGCCGTACTTCTCCAGCAGATCGCGTTCGAGCGAGCCGGCATTGACTCCGATGCGCATCGAGCAGCCATGATCCTTGGCCGCCTTGATGACCTCGCGCACCCGCTCCGCCGAGCCGATATTGCCCGGGTTGATGCGCAGACAAGCGGCGCCGCTTTCGGCGGCCTCGATTGCGCGTTTGTAGTGGAAATGGATGTCGGCGACGATCGGCACCTCGACCTGCCGCACGATGTCTTTCAGCGCCAGCGCCGATTCTTGGTCGGGGCAGGAGACGCGCACGATGTCGGCGCCCGCCCGCTCCAGGGCTTGCACCTGCTCGACGGTCGCCTTGACGTCGTGAGTGACCGTGTTGGTCATCGATTGCACGGTGATCGGCGCGTCGCCGCCGACCGGCACCTTGCCGACGTAGATCTTTCGGCACGCGCGCCGGTGAATATCGCGATAGGGCCGGACGCTCATGCTCAACCTCGCCGGATATAGCTGTTCGGCTTATAGAACGCTTCGGTGACCGAAAAAAGACCGCACCGCGACACGAAGCCCTGGCTAACCCTGGACGGCGGTTCCGCCGATCAATGCCGCGGGATCGAGAACGACGTTGCGGCGCAGCGTGCCGAGCGGTCCGAGGGAGGGCGCCGGCTTGCCGTCCACGACGATGGTCAACGCCCCGGCATTGCCGGTTCGCATGACCAGCCCGGATCGGGCCGGCACGCGGTAGGTTTCGCCGGATTTCAGCACGCGCGAGAAAACGATCGACTGATCGGGCGCGCGCACCTGCACCCAGCAATCGGCCGTCGCGCGGATCTCGATGCGTCCGGCCGTCCCGGCGCTGCTGTCGCCGGCCGGCGCGGCAGGGGTGGGCGGCGCTTGCGGCGTGGCCATCGCAGTCTGCGATGCGGCCGGAGCATTTGCCGCCGCAGCGGCCGGGTTGCCCGCCGCAGCCGGTGGGTTGCTGGCGGGCGTTGGCGGAGCGGCGGCAGGAGGAGTAACGGGCGGGGCGGGGCTGGCGACGGGCTCGGTGGTGCCGGCCGCAGCGGAGCCGGGGAAGAGGCCGGAGCTGAGCCGCGGGTTTGCCGGGTTCGCCAGCACGGCGGCATCCGCCGCCGGTTTGGACCCCGAGACGGCGGCGTCGCGGTCGGGCGCCGCGGCGGCTGGTTCCGGCGGCATCTGCAGCGCCGGTGGTACGGCGGCGACGCGCTCGGGCCGCGTGCGTTCGCCGGTCGACAGATAGAACCAGGTCCCGTAGCCGCATATCGCCAGGATCAGCGCCACCAACAGGATCGGGCCGCCGGGCACGCTGCGTTCGCCGAGAGGCACCGGAAGACTCAGATCGGGGCGGGCATGGACACCGGCCGATTCGGCCTTGTAGCGCTCGAGCACCCAATCGTAATCCAGCCCAAGATGCCGCGCATAGGCGCGAACGAAGCCGATCACATAAGTGGGGCCGGGCAAATCCTCGGGGCGGCTTTGCTCAAGCGCCGTCAGAAATGCCGGCTTGATGCGCAGGATCTCGCCGATGTCGTTGATGTCGAGACGCAATTCCGCGCGCCGCTCGCGCAGGATCTCGCCGACCGGGCGCGGGCGCGGCGTCGCTGCAGCGATCTCGTCCCCGCCGCTCTCGGTAAAGGGCGCTTTTATCCGCTGGAATATGCTCACTACGGGCTCTCGCTGTTGCCGCATTGTAAAAGATCGCGCCGAGCGCTGTCCAATCGTGCGCGGCTCCCCTCACACCGCGACGGCGTGGTCCCGGGCATAGGCCTCGATCCACCGCCGCAGCGAATGGTCCGGGCGATGCCCGATCTCGTCAAGGTAGCTGCCCAACAGGCCGGCATCGAGGCTTTGGGTCATTGCCTTGACCGGCCCGACCGCGGTGGCGGTCAGCGACAAGGTGCGAAAGCCGAGCGCGATCAGCACCATGGCCTCGATCGGACTGCCGGCCATTTCGCCGCACATGCTGAGCGGCTTGTTGGCGGCGCGGCACGCGGCGATGACCTGGCGAAACAATGCCAGCATCGGCGCCGACAACAGATCATAACGGTCGGCGAGCCGCGGGTTGCCGCGATCGCAGGCATAGAGGAACTGGGCCAGGTCGTTGGTCCCGATCGACAGAAAATCGACGCGTTCGAGGAGGGCCGGCAATTGCCACAACAGCGAAGGCACTTCGAGCATCACGCCGATGCTGATCGAGCGCGGCGCTTCGCGCCCCTCCGCCGCGAGCCGTGCGACTTCCTTGTCGAGCAAGGCCCGCGCTTCCTCGAGCTCGGCGATTTCGGCGATCATCGGGAATTTGACATAGAGATCGCGCCCGCCGGCGGCGCGCAGCAGCGCGCGCAGCTGCTGGCGCAGCATGGCCGGGCGATCGAGGCCGATGCGGATTGCCCGCCAGCCCATCGCCGGGTTCTCTTCGGGTATGTGGGCGAGATAGGGCAATACCTTGTCGCCGCCGATATCGAGCGTGCGGAAAACGACCGGCCGGCCATCGACCTGCTCATAGGCGCGGCGATAGAAGTCGGTCTGGTCGGCGACATCCGGAAAGGCATGCCGCGTCAATAGCGGGATCTCGGTGCGGAACAGCCCGACGCCCTCGGCCCCGGTCGCCGAGAGTTGGGCCAGATCGAGCAGCAGCCCGGCATTGAGCAGCAGTCTGACCGCCACCCCG
>Ga0210400_10005513_pt1 | contig 10730 bp, 8 predicted proteins | sample IncBWH26MmetaG_FD_155456 | JGI IMG/M metagenome (GOLD analysis project Ga0210400, IMG submission 155456) | Forest soil microbial communities from Barre Woods Harvard Forest LTER site, Petersham, Massachusetts, United States - Inc-BW-H-26-M | ecosystem: Environmental > Terrestrial > Soil >... | reverse complement strand
GCGGCGAGCGTCCCGCTGGCGATATAGCGTTAACGCCCGACGAATTGACGGCGATCGGTGGCTGAACGGGATGAGTTGCCCCTGAATCCGAAATCTGCGATGGAAGAGGTGCGGCGTCGCCATCCGAACTAACCATGCGCCGCAGACGCTTGAAGTCGGCGCGAAGCTCGGCGGCCGATTGGCAGCGAAGCTCCAGATCCTTCTCAAGTATTTTGTTCAGGACGTTTTCAAACTCGGCGGGAAGCTGCGCATTGAGCGTGCGAGGTGCGGGAGGCTGGTGATTGAGGATCTTGTCGAAGACCACGGCAGGCGATGCGCCGGCAAATGGATGTTGCCCGGTCGCCATCTCATAGAGAACAACTCCCAAAGAGTAGAGATCGCTTCGCGCATCGAGACGTTCGGCACGCGCCTGCTCCGGAGACATATAAGCTATCGTGCCAACCAAAGACCCCTCGGCAGTCTCGAGAAATACGACAGTCGAAGCGTTGGTAGTCGCAAGGGAACCATTCGTTGATTCATCCAGCCTTGCGAGCCCGAAATCGAGCAGCTTAGCCTGTCCCGACTTGGTGAGAAAAATGTTTGCGGGCTTGATATCGCGATGCAGAATGCCCTTGCGATGGGCGGCATCGAGAGCATCAGCCAATTGCATGCCGAGCTCGAGCACCTTCGGAAAGGGCATGGGTCGGGGGCTGTACAGCTTCTCCAGGCTATCTCCCTCGAGGAACTCCATGACGATGAATGGAGACTCTGAGGACTCGTTCAGTTCATAGATTGTGCAAATACCCGGATGGTTCAGTGACGAAGCCGCACGCGCCTCGCGCCAGATGCGCTGCAGTGAATCGCTGTTGTTACGGGATGCTTCAGTAAGCAGCTTGAGCGCGACATGACGGCGGAGCTTCTGGTCAACGGCCTCGTAGACTACGCCCATCCCGCCTTGGCCCAACCGGCGGACGACTCTGTAGTGCCCGAGAAGAGTGCCGGAAGCAAGCTCATTCACATCATCCATCTTGCTTCTCTGCAACGAATGGGGCAAGAGATTCTTTCGTCCTTCAGCGTTTCGGGACGCGAAGTCGATCCGGGGCCATATCGAACCGTAATCTCGTCCGTTCAAAACTGGCTTCCCGGGACATTTAGCAATCTCTTTGGTCACATCGGCCCGCCGACTGCCTCTCCGTAATCCGGCCAATTGCATGAGCGCCGTCGTTATTCGCCGTTCCTGATCACTGCCAGGTGGAAACTGCAGCGGTGAGTGAAACCGAGCCGTTCATAGAGACGAATTGCGGGATTATCGTCGAATGCGTGCAGGAAGGGCGTGCGTCCTTCGCATGCGATGTCGCGCATCACTTCGCGCATCGCCACGCCCGCGTATCCTCGCCCTCGTGCTTCGGGATGCGTGCAGACGGCACTGACCTCAACGAATCCCGGCACCCGCAGGCGCTGCCCCGCCATCGCCAACAACCGCTTCTCTTCAAAGACGCCGTAGAAATTCCCCAGCTCGATGGTGCGCTCGCGGAAAGGCCCGGGCTCAGTGAGCGCGGCCAGCTCCATCATCACCGGCACATCGGCGAAGCCAAGCCTGCGCAGGGTTATACCCGCGCCAGGCGGGCGCACCTCGTCAAACTTCGGCTCCCGACAAATCATCTGGGTAAGAACCCCGCCGCGAAAAAGGCTCCAGCCTTGCGGCAATGCCGGGGGATCATGCAGGAATAGAGCGAGCAAACCTCCCGCACCCGCCAACCCTCGAAGAGCGTCGCAACTTGCCTGCATCTGACCCGCGGTGCCGGCCAGCGGACCGATCGCTGCAGGATAACGGCGCGCTGGGAATACGCTGATCGCCAGCGACTCATGATCAGTGAGGAGCGCATTCAAAATGGGATTGTCGAGAAGCTCCTCGCCGGCTGCATTCCGGGCAGAATCGACCGCTACGCGAACTTCGAAGTCAGGATGAGGAGCGGGCATGGTTGAAAGATGATTCTTGCACACAGAGAGATGCGGAATCCTTGCCGTGAAAACACGCGTCAAAGGATGAGCGTGTAGACTTGGCGGTTGTCACGGTTGTCCTCGGCTCGAATACAAGAGCTCGACTGTAAGATTTCGATTCATTCCAGTCAAGGGCCGCCTCGAGTCGCGCAGCGCAAGGAGAAAAACGATGCAGATTGTTTTTGCCGCGTCTGAGTGCGTTCCGTTTGCAAAGACGGGCGGACTCGCAGACGTGGTGGGCGCCTTACCCAGGGAAATCTTAAAGTTTGGCCACGAAGTTGCCGTCTATCTACCACTTTATACTGCAGTTCGACCTCATCTCACCGGCGAGCCAAAGTACGCAGTCCGATCCATCACCATACCGTTTCCTCATGGCAACCGTTTCGTGGGCATCGTGGATGGCGGTCAACACGACGGGGTGAAGTTCTACTTCATAGACTGCCCTGAAATGTTTGAACGCCAAGGTCTTTATGGCAACAACGGTGACGCTTATGGCGACAACGCCGAACGATTCGGCCTCTTTTGCCGCGCCGTACTGGAAGCGACAAAACTGATCGGTGTTCCCGATGTCTTCCACGTCCACGACTGGCAGGCTGCGCTGATTCCTGTCCTCCTTCGAACCGTCTACAGTGCCGATCCGGCGCTCAAAAACTGCCGTTCGGTCCAGACGATTCACAACACCGAGTACCAGGGATCATTCCCCCCGGCAACCACGGAACAACTGCTGCTGCCGTGGGAGATTTACACCTATGACAAGCTGGAACACTTCAACACGTTCAACTTCCTCAAGGGCGGCATTGTCTACGCCGACGCACTCACCACGGTGAGCCCAAAATATGCAGAGGAGATTCAAACCCAGGAGTTCGGAAACGGTCTTGACGGCGCGCTCCGCCAGCGCGACGCCGACCTGCACGGCATCTTGAACGGCGTGGATTACACCGAATGGGATCCGGCAACCGACGGCAATCTTGCCGCCCACTACACGCCAGCGGATCTCTCGGGCAAACGCGATTGCCGCAAAGACCTGCTTCACGCCTTTGGCCTAGACGTCCCTGACACCACGCCTCTCATCGGCATCTGCTCCCGCTTCGCATCGCAAAAAGGCTTCGACCTGCTCGAGCAGATTGCCGGTCGCCTGGCGGAGCGCGACGTGGCAGTTGTCGCTCTCGGAACAGGCGAACCGTACTACGAAAAGTTTTTCCGCGACTTTGCCTATGCAAACGCGGGCCGCTTCGCTGTGCAGATTCGCTACGACGATGCCCTCGCGCACAAAGTCGAAGCCGGCGCCGACATCTTCCTCATGCCGAGCCGCTTCGAGCCTTGCGGGCTGAACCAGATCTACTCGCTCAGATACGGAACCGTGCCCGTTGTGCGCGCGACCGGCGGACTCGACGACACCGTAGAGGAATGGAATCCCGGCCTCAACACCGGCACCGGATTCAAGTTCGCGCCGTATGAAGCGCAAGCACTCCTCGATGCCATCGACCGTGCCTTGGCCGCGATCTACGACAAAAAACAGTGGTCGCAACTGATGCAGAACGGTATGGCCCAGAACTTCAGCTGGGACAAACCGGCGCGCGAGTACGTTGCGGTTTATGAAGAAGCAGCGCGGAAACGAGCCTGAAAAGGACGCTGAACGTGTCGGGGCACGACGTTCAGTCGTGCCGAAGACGCCCAAAATAATGCGGGCTTCAGCTCCTGAGGGCTTTCTCGCCTCTATGTCCAAATGAGAATGCCGGACCAATAAACCGCCAAAACACGCAACCCGAGGGTGGCGCGTCGCCAATTTGCATCGTGAGCGCTATGCGCCCTGCCCCAACACTCGCGGCACATCAATCCCCAATGCCGTAGCAAGATCGTGCTGGTGCTCCTGCTCCTGCATAATGATCGTGCGCAGTTGCTCAGACAATGCGTAGTGACCGAGCGCCTCAGCCTGCTTCAAACGCTCCCGGTAATTCTTGATCGTCACCGTTTCGTTATCCAGATCGAACCGCAGCATCTCTTCCGGCTTTTCCGAAAGCTTCACTTCCTTCGGTGTCGCCGTCGGCATCCCGCCCAGGTAGTCGATCTGGTCGGCGATGATCATCGCATGCTGCAGTTCTTGCGCCGCGTGAAGCTTCAACTCGCCCGCAATGTTCAGCACATTGCTGTAGACGGTGTAAGCGATGATCGCCTGGTACTCGCGAGCCAGGTCTTCGTTCAGCGCCTTGATTAGCTCCTGGACGGCTTTATCGCTCTTTTGATCCGAATTTTGTTTCTGGATTTTGGTTTCGGGCATGAGACTTCCTTCTTCGTCAGATTGGCAGTGGGGCTGCAGACACCACGTCAGATGCCATCACGGCCGCGAATGTTGGTCGCCCACGGAAGCTTTTCCAATCCAACTTGTCCGCGCGACTGCCGCATCAAAACCGGCTGAAGTGCGAACGGGGTAAATATGATTCGGAACGTCCTGACGGCACTCCTGTGTGCCAGTCCCTTGCTTTGCTTCTCCCAGTCTGCTGCACCAACCTTTAACAACCCGCCCAGCTTTTCCAGCAGTAATCACCTGCTCGATCTCCTTTTCATTGCGCGACCCGAAACCATCAAGCTTGGCGCCTTCAGCCCCACGGCGTGGGTGTACGAAGCCTGCCAGGCATCCGTCGCTGTGCAAGATCAGTGTCCGGCCGACTCCCGCACCGTAGCCTCTTATGGGGGCATGGTGCTGCAATTGCAGCCCGGCGACCATTTACGCATCAAGCTCATCAATCATCTGCCGCCGGCTCCCGCGGACGACGAATACGCGCATGGACCGGATGCGATGATGAACCAGATGTTGATGGCCAATCCCACCAACATCCATACGCACGGCCTCATCGTCGAGCCCCGCAAGGCCGACGCCTCCGATCCCACTTACGGCGACTATGTCTACGTTCTTGGCTATCCGTCAGGCAAACTGCCGCCGATGGTGGATCCTGATTTGACTGCGACCGATCAGCCGATACAGTACGACATCTACATCCCAGCCAACCATCCCTCGGGCCTGTTCTACTTCCACCCCCACGTACACGGACTCGGAGTCAACCAGATCTCTGAAGGCCTCGAAGGCATCCTTGCCATCGGCACCATTCAGGACGAAGCTTCAACCACCAGCAACTTCACCCTGCCGCCGACGTTCTCCGTCCGTTACATGGATATTCGCGACATGCAGGTGTTGCCCAACGGAGAGGTGCAAGACCAGGAGGATTCGGAGTTCTGCGCCCCGCTTCCCCAGTCGGGCGACACGCGCCAAGGCTCCTGTAACGGGCAGAATCTCGCCACGCAAACACCCGATCCCGGACCGAACTACACCGGCGGCAAATGGTTTTTCTCCCTCAACGGCGAGGTCTATCCCACGCTTCATGTCGATGGCCAGAACGGTGAAGTGTGGAGAATGCTCAACGGCGCCGCCAGCCGCTCCTACGACTTCACCATCCAGAACGATCAGGACCATGCACCCGTATATTTCCAGGTGATCTCGCTCGATGGCGTTGCGCTCGCGCCGCCGCCTGGCACCGACGTCACCCAGATGGCAGTCGGCGGACGCTTCAAGCCCACTCCATGTCCCGGACCAAAACAGCCAAACCGATTGTCTGAGCCGATCTGCGCCACCCATCTGGTCATGTTCCCCAGTTCTCGCGCCGACATCTTTCTCGGATCGTTCCAACCCGGGCATCTGACCTCCGCAACTTTTCTGACAACTGACCTGAACACTGGCCCCGCAGGCGACGATTGGCCATCAGTAGACATGGCGCACCCTCCCCAGCGGCAATGCATCCTGCGATGGGTCGATCATTAAGTGGCGCGACGGAACCTGCAAAGCCACGCCCGTCTCCGTCTCCATTCCGTTCTCCGAGATCGGTGACTTCGTCTACCACTGCCACATCGGCGAGCACCAGGATGGCGGCATGATGGCCCACATCCGCGTCATCGCCAACCCGTAGTTCAACATCTCACCAACTCAGCACGATCCTCGCGGATTATTTTGCCGGAATCACAGGCAGAATAATCTGCGAAGGGTGCTTTGCGTCCAGGTAGATCGTGTTGTGCGCCACCTGCATCCGCCGATTATCGTTCAACGGCTCGCCTGTGTTCGGATTCACATCAAACCGCGGAAAGTTGCTGCTCGAAATATCCAGCCGGACGCGATGCCCTTTCTTGAACAGCAGCGACGTCGGGTACATCTCGATAGTGAATTCGTAGGGCTCGCCCGGCTTCATCAACTCAGCCTTTCCCGGTCCATTACGATAACGCGCCCTTACAATGCTGTCGGCAATATTCAAATCCACGCCATCAGGAAAATCTCCATTGGGCGGATAAACATCTATCAGCTTCGCCGTAAAGTCCGTGTCCAGCGCATCGGACGAAGCCCACAGCTTGACCACAAGGCGCCCCGTCACTTCCATATCCGCATCGAGCGGCAGCGTCTGAAACACCACGACGTCATTCCGGGCCGAGAGAGGACGCGTATCCGGGCACAGCCAGAAGTCCGACCGGCACCGTTGATCCGCCGCACCCTGAAACATCAACGTCCCCTGAGACGAAACATTGCCACCAATTGTCGGCACCGGATTCTTCGGATCGAACTGGTACGTAATCGCCCCAGCATCCCCCGGCTTTTCCGCCGACAACACGCCTTTTGCATGCAGGAAATACGGTGTGTACACGGTGCGTGCCAGCGGCCACTCCTGCTCCTCGCGCCAGTGCCCGCCGACAAAAATGCGCCCCTCCGCAGTCTTGTGCGCATCGCCGCCGCCCATCACGTAGATCCGAACCGGAGGCTCGCGATCCACACCGTTGTCGATGCCCTTCAGGAAGTGATCGAACCATCGCAGATGAAACGCAGTCAGGTTCAGGGCCGCATCGTCTGTAAACTGTGCCACACCCGCGTAGTTCAGATTTTCGCTGCTATGGATCCACGGACCCACGATCAGCCGCTGCAGGCTCTTTTTCGAATTGCGCAGTTGCACAAAGTTGAGATTCGCCACCTGCATGCCCCACGAGTCGTACCACCCCGTCGTGTGATACTCGGGCACATCCTTGTACTCGGCAAGGTGATCTACCACGCTCGATCCAGCGTTCTTCCAGAAATCGTCGTAGTCGCCATGGCTCATTGCCTCGATCAGCCACTTCTCGTAATCGGGCGCAAACTTCAGCGGAGTCGTTCCCGGCCGCAAGGGCAGATTGCGCACGTATTGCCGCACGTCGTTTCCCATATCCACGAGCGCCTTCGCGGCCGTTGGATCTGAAGCAGCCCGCTTCGCCGCCACCAGATCATCTGATGTTCCCGTCGCGTTGCCCAGGGTGAACACCCAGTTTAAGAACCGCAGCTCAAATGCACCGTTATGCCGAACCCCGTATTGCCCGAAGTCCGACATCGCGTTGCGGGGAATCATAGCCTTCACATACGGCGCGTTCGCAATCGCCATCGCATGCTGCGTCGCCCCCGCATACGATGAGCCGAATGTTCCGATGCCTCCATCGCACCACGGCTGCGCGCCAATCCACTTGGTCGTATCGAATCCGTCCTCCGGATCGGTTGCCAACGCCAGCCAGTGCCCTTCCGACTTGTACCGGCCGCGCACATCCTCGAGCACCAACACATAGCCGTGCGGAACAAACGCATTCGCATTGAAACCGGCCCGTTCCTTGTTGTACGGCGTCCGCATCAGCAGCACTGGAAATTTTCCCTCCACCGCCTGCCCATCCCGTGCCGGCTGGTAGATATCCGCCGCCAGTTGCACGCCGTCGCGCATCGGAATCATTACGTCTTTGCTTTCAACGATCCCGTAATTCTCGGCACTCTGCGCGTAAAGCTGAGCGCAAACTGCCGACAAAGTCAGGACAGCAACCAGATGCAATCGTAAAGACAAACCGGCCCTGCGATTCACCATTGCGGAAACCACTTTCTGCGCATGCCGCACTTCAGTCGGCGCGGGGAATGTTCTCGAATTGTAACGGAGAGGTCCGGCAGACCCACCCCAGACGCAACAACGGCCCGGGATTGCTCCCAGGCCGCTGCCGGTGATCTGTTGGGATTGGACTAAGGCCATCGCGCTTCCGCGAGTAGCCAGTGACCCGGCCGGTAGATTCTTTCTCCGCCGGGGCAAATCTGGGGTCTTGGGCGCGATGCCCTAGGCCTCAGTCACCTCACGTAAGAAACTACTGGAACAATCATTTTGCATAGGCTGGATCAACCTCCTTTCCCGTGTACCTTCAACTTAAGCCGCAACCGGATTCACGTCAAGTCGCGAGAGCCGCCTCGTCCCGGACAGCATGAACCAACTCCAATACCCAAGCTGAATCAATCGCACTGTCTTGCCGGTAATGTAAGCATCCATCATCTGGTTCTGGAATTCGATCGCAGACTGAATCGCTCGCTGATACGTATTGGCATTCAACGATTCCGGCGTCGGAATCGACCCTGCTGCCGGAGCAACGCTGGCCGCTACCCCGCCGAGAAAGTAGGAAAAAAATCGTCTGGAAAGGGCGCTCCTTCTGGTCCTCCGGGGGAAGAGTGTTTCGTACCTGACGGAAATCACTCGCCAACGTTGACGTTCGTCAACATTGGATTGTCTGGCAGAAATTGCCGACTTCACTTGCAGAAATTGCGGACTTCACTTGCGGCGAGTGCCAACCTTTGGGCAATCCGGGTTTCCAGATTAGCCATCTAAATCCGCTCTTCCAGCGCCACCCTCACGCTGTCGCCGACCTCTTTGCTGATCTGCTTGCGAATGTCTTTTTTCACCGGCAGCTTATGTCTGCCGTCCCCCATCGCCATGAACGAGCTTTGAAATGGCACGCCATCCACCTTGCCGCGCACCTTCACCAGCCCGCGCGTTCCAAAAAACTCCACAGACTCGGGCCAGACGACGTAAGTCCATCCGCCTTTGCTGGGACTCTTCTCCAGTTTCGCCGCGAATTGCTTGTTCAGCTTGCCGCGCGCAGATACCACGATTCTCACTCCGCTAGGCTAGCGCCAGATTCATGTTGTCGATCGCTTCATCAATCTCCTGCGTGCTCTTGAAGCCCACTGTGGCGCAATCGATCTTGGCATTTTGGAACGCGAACCGCATTGCCGCCTGGCGATCCTCATGCTTCGTAAAGGCCCCGTCACCGCACAGCTTCATGCTGATAACGCCCATGCCTTCGCTCTTCACCTGCTTGACGTGCGCAACAACCTCGGGAACGACACTTGGATTGTTCGCGTCTTCCCCAAACGGTGCATCCATGCGCGTGCCGTTGTGGTTCATGCGGATCATCGCGACTTCGAGAAACTTGTTCCCAGGCACCTGCCGCAGCGCCGGCAACCCATGCACCGAGGCGCCCCGCGTCTTAATGATCTGCTTTGACTGGGCCTGCAACATCCCTTCCTGCCATTGCTTGGTCTCTTCCATCCAGTCGCCCGTGTGCTGCCAGTGCAACAGCATGATATCGAAGTACTCAGTCTGCGAGATGCGGCGCATCTCGTCGAAGCGCCTTTGCGGATTGACACCGGAATCCGTCGTGACCTTATTCATCAACTGGTAACTTTCACGCGGATACGGCTTCAGCGCCTCTCCCAGCATCCCCGGCGTCATATACGCTTCGGCAGTCTCAAAAAAGCGAATGCCACGATCGTAGGCATAAGCAATCAGCCGCGAAAACTCTTTCTGCCCCAGAGCAGCCTGCACGTGCCCATTGTTGCTACCGGTGCCGAATGCGAGCCGCGTTACCATCATTCCTGAATTGCCCAGCGTAACAATGTCCGTCGCCGTGCGCCCTGCCGCATGCAGCGAGAGCGTACCCACACCGGCAACGGCTCCTGCAGCAATCGTGGTCTTGAGAAAATCGCGTCGATTCAATGGGCTCATCGGGACCTCCATTTTTGAGCTGCGCGTGCAGCCATTAGCGGACATCGTAGCACGGCCCCGTGAAAATCGCAGGTTCCGCGAAGGGCTTTCCCACTCCCTTTTCAGTTCCCACGCGCCGCAATTCGGCGCTCGCTCGAATCAAAGGACTTATCGCAATAGATAATCGCCTTCACGCTCACCAGTCCGTTTCCCAAACACTGCCATAGAGAGTATCGATTCGCTTGGTGAGCTCCCCTTGCGTCCGTCGCTCCGCGCATCATGATCCTGCACTCCGCGTGCTATAAAAATGAACACCGCCATGCATAGACTTCGACTGGCTGTCTGCGCCCTTCTAGCTGTCTGTTTCGCCGCAGCATTTGCCCGGGCGCAATCGGCACCCGCGCCCTTTGACGTTGTCGGCACAACCATCGCTGAAACCCAGCAGGCCATACGCGACGGCCGCATTAGTTGCCGAGCTATCGTCGAGCAATATTTGCGTCGTATCGCTGCCTACGATCAGAAGCCCATCAACGGTCTTCGCCTCAACTCCATCGTCACTCTCAATCCCAATGCGCTCGCCGAAGCCGATGCCTGCGATCGCAATTTCCAGTCCACGCACACGCTCCCTCCACTCGGCGGCATCGCCGTCCTCATCAAGGACAACTACGACACGCGCAACCTGCAGACCACCGGCGGCTCTCTCGCGATGAAAGGTTTTCTCCCTCAGGCCGACGCCACCATGGTCGCCCGCCTTCGCGCCGCCGGTGCCATCATCCTCGCCAAAACCAACATGGCGGAGTGGGCATTCAGTCCCTATGTCACTGAAAGCTCCATCGCTGGAATCACGCGCAATCCCTACGACCTCACCCGTGTCCCTGCAGGCTCAAGTGGTGGAACAGCCGC
>Ga0210400_10005512_pt1 | contig 10731 bp, 5 predicted proteins | sample IncBWH26MmetaG_FD_155456 | JGI IMG/M metagenome (GOLD analysis project Ga0210400, IMG submission 155456) | Forest soil microbial communities from Barre Woods Harvard Forest LTER site, Petersham, Massachusetts, United States - Inc-BW-H-26-M | ecosystem: Environmental > Terrestrial > Soil >... | reverse complement strand
TCTTCGACCTGCGCAAGCTGAACAAGCCATTGATCTATTGTTGGGCCGTGCGAAGAGAACAACGACACAACCTGAGAGATTGAACTACCTTGAGTGCCAGTCGTGGAGATTTGTCGTTCAATGCCGGTCGCGTATGTACGGCCGATGATTACGACCTTCGCCGTTACAGACAGGAGATTCGTGTGCGTGGGATAATCGGTACACAAGCGATAGAGGATCTCATCGATGATCTTCCAGGTTTGAGCGTAATCATGCTTAGCGTTGTTGTAGTCGCTGGCCGAGAATTCTTATCTGCTTCCCCGTCATTTGCGACAGAAATTCTACGCTGGCACCACCCCACGGAGCTACGAACATAGGCGTCACCCGCACCCAGCTCCCTTGGCACAGTTAAGACCCCTTGCAGCGCGCAGCTTTTGCGCGAGTTCTTGGGACGACGGGAACACGTCGGTTTACCTTTCAGGCGTGAACACTACACCTGGGAAAGGCAGTACTGAAGCCACAACAGCTCGGCGATCCGCCGCTCTTCGTCGAAGCTGAGTGCCTCGTGACAAGGAAAGTGACGCGATTGGCGAACCAGGCAGGGTTGTTGGTGGTCAGGCTCGGGCCTAAACTTAGATCTTCATGCAGGGGAACAAGCCCACACAATACGGTACGTCAGCCAATTTGACTAGAGGCGACCACTCCGTGGATCGAGTTCGTGAATACATTCGACCGCAGTGATGGCAGTGTCCTTGACCAGTTTGGTCAATGTGCGAGACATGCGCGCAATTGCCGCATTGCCGATATTGCTGAAGTTCGCACAAGGCCTTGGTGTCGCCGGAAGCCGCTGCCCCAATCAACTGTTTCGCATGTTCGTTGTCATTTTTTACTAGCATCAGCCAGTCTTCCTTGGATCGTTCGTTTTCTATTTTGATTCGTATTTCTGTCTGTAAATTCTGCTCAACCTCTTCAATCGAATATTTGTTCAGAGCACGAACCTTTTCAAAGAAAGCTTCGCGATCCAAATAACTACGGTCAAGGCCCGGAACATTCAGGTCGGTCCAGTCGTAAAGGAGCGCCAGCATGCGACGGGCCCGACTTTGTCCCTCAGTACTGCTGGGTTCCAGTCCCGCGGCCAGCTTCAGAAGCTGCACAGGATCATCGCTTGCTTTGCTTCGGTGCCAGCGCACGTAGTCGGGCTCCAAACCTTCATCACTGGTGACACCCAATTCGCGCCTGACCTCGTCGACGAACTGTTTGAGTGGTTGTCGTTGCCTTGCTTCCTTGTGATGCTGAGTAATCTCAACTGCCAGTTTGCGACGCCGGTCCTGCGGAAGACTCTTGTCTGAGACAATCACACCCAAAGCCGCGGTTCGTGATTCGGTGGACTTTTGTTGCTTCAAATATTGAGACAAAACCTTCGGGTCGTACTCGGGACAACCAACATACGACGCGACATGGGAGAGCTGTTCGTCTGCCTTTTGACCACATTCGGAAAGGGTGGTTTGTGATTTCCTTAGCTGCTCTCTTAGCCCATTGCTGACTTCATCTTTGTCGGTAATCAGCTCTTTCAAGGTTCGGATTTCTTTTTCGTTCTCGGCTTTCAAAGACGTGATCGTGTCTTTCTCGGCCTGGAGCTGTTCTTTCAGCAAACGGATTTGTGATTGGAGGCCTGACAGCTCTTTATTGTGACCGTTTGCGCGCCGCTGCTGTTCACGCGCGTCGGCTCTCGCCTTCTCTCGTGCATCACTTTCAAAGAGTAATTTGGCTATTTGCGCTTTGAGATTTTGGTTCTTAGTCGTCCTAAGAACATCGAAAGCCGCCTCCGTGGCGGCCCGTTCTTTCGCGCTGACTTTACGTCCCAAGGGGAGTTCCTCGGCCCTCAGTAATGCCATTGTTAACCCAGGCAACGAAAGATTACGTTGGTATCTGTCCGGCTTCTCTCAAGTATCTATGTAGGCGCTCTACACGGCATATGCCGGATTGAGCTTCCCGAGCCGGTTTCGGCGATGGAGCGCACATCGATCTCGCCCCAGGGAACATAGTTTCTTGTACTTCACTGAGCCTAATGGCTTTGGCTACTCGCGTCCCCGAAAGTTCTACCGAGCGGAGCACTCCGTCGACTTAAACCGCAAGGCGTACTCTGGGGTACAGCACAGGTCAGAAAATCGCAGTTAAATCATTCAGGATATTAGTGTAACGATCAAATGATCGAGAAATTGAATCTCGTGAATCACAAAGTCGATTTGTCGTGACGAGAGCCGCTGGGCCACCCCACGGGGGAAATCTGATGGAGGGGGAATGGGGGGTGCTGGGCGGGGGCGGTCGAACAAAATCGTGGGCCCCAGTTGCCATCGCTTCGGCTCATCCAGCGGAGCGAGCGTTGTATATGTACCGATTTCCCCCTGCCCCGACTGCCGAACGCCGCCGCATTTTCCGTTGTACGGTGTACCGCGATTCCCACCTGCGCCGACCGCGCGAACGCCAGCGCAGTTCTCTCCGTCTGCTGCTCCCCTCACCGCCAGCACCTGCCTGCGGGCCGCGGTTTGAAAAGTTCCGCCACACCGCCGCACCCGATGCACCTCGGCTCTGCTCTCGTCTCCACCGCTGGGCCACCCCACGGGGGAAATCTGATGGAGGGATGAACTTAAATTCAGCAATCCGCTGATTAGTTTCGAGATCGAACGCCCTACCTGTATTTCCAGCGCCCAGCGATACATAGTCGATGGCTTCGCCAGGCCGAAGAATACGTGGCAGGCACAACAGTATCCCTAGCGCATGTACCACGACATTGATTTGGCTGGCCAAGCGTTTGACCAATGCGGCAGCGCCAAGAACTTCCCTTCTCTCCGAGCAATCTTAATATTTACGCCCGGCACTGAGGGAGCACTCAAGCGCGTGCCATGGATGGTGGTGTTGACCGAAACAGTCGCCGCCTGAGAAATCCGGGGAGGTTATTAAGCAGGAATCGTCACTTCGGAGTTTTGCTCAGATAGTGATCAAAAAAGGCCAGCGTTCTTTGCCATGCGTCGATCCCCTCAGCAGTGTCGCCGTTGGCGTCAAAAACGTGACCTACGCCTGGATAAATCTTCATCTCACAAGGCGCATGAATCTTCTGGATAAAGCTTTGCAGCTTGTAAGCCTCGCTCACCGGAATGCCCGTGTCTGCATCGCCTTGCAGGATGAGGACGGGAGGCATGCGCGTCACGTTCTTTGGGAAATCATCGCCGAGGCCGCCGTAATATTCGCTAATCGCTTTGATTCGCCGATCTTGGGCAGCTGCTTCCAGCGCGAGACCTGCACTGAGCGAGAATCCCACTACTCCGATACGCCTGGGATCGACTTTCGAGTCCTTGGCTACGAATCCGATCGCGTCGTGGATGGTGGAGAGCCAGAGTTCCAGCTTAGGGCCATAGTTTTCGCCGAGTTTTTCTTCGCTCGTCCGGTCGAAATAGTGCACCAGGAAGGCAGAGTAGCCGTGCTTGGCGAGGTCCGCGGCGTAGTGGCGGTACCCCGCCGGGCGGAGCGTCATCCCGAGCCCTCCATAGAGAACCAAAACTGCCGGGTTGCGTCCCGAAGTTGCAGGGTAAAAGACTTCCGCTCGGATGGGCTTTCCGCCACTTTGGAATGTCGCGGCAGAGCTGGCGGGCCCCTGGGACAACGCCACCCCCGGCAAAAAAGTGAGCATCGCCAGTAGAGCAGATATTCGCAAGACGTTCCCGCTCCAGTCTAAGCAGTATGTCGAATAAACCCGTCAGTTCGTAAATACCCGGTTCCGTGATGGAATCGAGAATGAGATTTCATGGCAGTCTCTCTTTTCAGCTCCACAGGCTTCGTTTTGGCTTCCCTCAGGGTGAGCCCAGGGAGGTTTTGTTGGACACTCCTGGAATGACGCCAGTGCTCGTGTTCCCTGCAGGATTGGCGCGTGTCGTTCCGTTCTGGCTGGCAATCTCCAGCCCCGCCTTGCGGAGCCCTTCGATCAGATGCTCGACGAGCTCTGCATCCCACCACTTCCCGAGTTCCTCCCGCGCAAGGACGGCGAAGTCCGGCCTTACGGCAAGGAGCTGTTGCACGGCGTTGCGCGCCGCCTCCAGCTCGCTAAGCTGTCCGTAAGCCGCCGCGAGCGCGACGTTGGTACGCCAGAAGCCGGGCATGTTGACCTTGAGAGCGAAGTCCAGCGCACCGCGGTAGTCGCTCCGGCGGTAAGCATCGAGAACCGAGGGGAACCAGTACCATCCGGGGTGATGAGGATTGAGGCCCCTGGCCTGTTCCGCCAGCGCACAGCCGCGCTCCCAGTCGCCGGCATACGCTATCAGGAAGCCCAGATAAGCCATGGTGAACCCATCCATGGGATTGAGTGCGACAGCCCGCTCCGCCGCATTTCGAAAAGCCGGGAGCTCGCGCCGGAAGAACAGGGTTGCGGCCAGAGCGTGATAGGCCAGGTGATTGGAGGGCGCGGCCTCGACCGCCCGCCGCGCAGCCGCGAGCGCACGTCCCAGCGAGTCAGGCCGAAGGTTGAATCCGTGCGTGTGCTCCTCCTTGTACATCATCGACAGCATGGCCCAGCAGTCGGCATTCCCCGGCGCCTGCTGGACGGCCCGTTCCAGACCAGCCCTCGCCGCGGCGTGCTCTTCGGCGTTGACACGCTGGAAATGCGCGAAGCTGCGGAGCACTGCCTCGTAGGGGGTAAGCTGGTCGGGATTCCGGTTGCGAAGAACCTCACTCATGGTGTGCGGCAGAACGCCGTGGGTGTCGGCGACCGTAGAGACGATCCGCGGAACGACGTCGTCCTGGAGCTCAAAAATACCTTCGGGGCGGAAGGGACGTTCATACGTCTCAGCCCACAGATTGACGTCTGAGGTCGCGTCCACAAGTTGCGTTGCGATGCGCAGCTTGGTCCCGGCCTGGCGAAGGCTACCTTCCATCACGTAGCGTGCGCCGAGTTCCTTACCGGCGGACCGGATGTCGATCGCCCCATGAGCATAGCGCGAGGTCGAACTAAGCGAAATCACCCGGAGGTACGAAAAGCGGAACAGACCGGTAACGATTTCCTCGGTCAGCCCCTCGGCCAGAGCTGTGAGATCAGCGTTCGCGCCGTTGTACTTAAACGGCAGCACGGCAACCCAGAACCCCTCCTCGGCGCGGGCAGCGCCTGAGTTGCCCTCCACCACCGGACGTGGAGCTGGTGCAGTTGCCGTGCGGATTGACGGCGCGCTGGCGGTTACGCCGCGCAGTGCGTCGCGGACGTCTCGCGCTGACGGGAAACGGTCTTGGGGGTCCTTCTCCAGACAGCGCTGGATCAACACGCCCAGCTCTTCCGGAAGGTCGGCCCGGAACTCGCTCAGCAGTCGTGGTGTGTCGCGCAAGATCGCGGAGGCCAGCTCGGCCGACGAGGCGCCCTCGAACGGGCGCCGGCCGCTTGCCATCTCGTAGAGAATGACGCCGAGCGAGAAGATATCGGTCCGGTGATCCAGCACCCGGCTCGCGACCTGCTCGGGCGACATGTAAGTTGGCGTGCCCATCACCACGCCCATCGCAGTTTGCCCGGCAAACGTCTGCGTGGCGTCGCTGGATTTGTCCGCGCGCACATCTTTCGCCAGGCCGAAGTCCAGCACCTTGACGCGACCGTCGTCGGTCAGCATCACATTGGCGGGCTTCAGGTCGCGATGCACGATCCCTTTCTCATGAGCCGCGGTGAGCGCGTCGGCAAGCGCGCTGGCAATCTCGACGATTCGCTCGACGTGGAGGCCACCAGCAGGGATGAGGCGCTCGAGTGACTGTCCCTCGACGAGCTCCATGGTGAGAAAGTGGATGCCTTCGGCTTCTTCGACCGAAAAGATCGTGACGATGTGGGGGTGGTTGAGGGCGGCGACGGAACGAGCTTCGCGCTGGAAGCGCGCGAGGCGGTTGGGATCGTGGGCCATCTGAGCAGACAGCACCTTGAGAGCCACGTCACGGCCGAGCTTCGTGTCATTGGCGCGATACACCTCCCCCATGCCGCCCGCGCCGATCGCCGCGGTGATGTGGTAGTGGGAGAGCGTGCGGCCGATCAAATCGAGCCTCCTGGACCTAGAAAGTTGTCAGATTGCCGCTTTGTTTCTGGACGAACGCCGAGCCGATTCTACACCCCAGGGCGCGCCGCAAATTACTTCGCTCGGTTCAGAAGCTTAGCTTCAATGCGAACTGCAGATTCCTCGGAGGGAACGTGTCTGCCGCTTCGCCGAACCGCGCGCGGCTGACGTCATTGTGGGCGGCACCGCTGGTGAAGGCTAATGCAAAGTTCGTGTGATTGAACACGTTGAAAGCTTCCACCCGGAACTGCAGACTGAACCGGTCCGAGAGACGAAAGTTCTTAAACATCGATACATCGGCATTCCAGTACCCGGGCCCGACGAACGTGTTGCGGCCAATATTACCGACGCAGCCCAGGCAGGGTGCAGCGAAGAAATTCGCCGGCAGGTTGAAACCGTTGGCCCACTGGTCATGGCTCGCGTTCACGTGATTGGCAATCGCGTTCGGCCGTTCGTTGGAGAGTCCATCCAGGTTGTAGTCTCCGCCGATGTTGACGCAGTTGGCTGGATCAAAGCTCGGTGCAGCGCAGGCGCCCGGCACCAGTTCATTCAGGTGTGCCGGCCTTGTGTTAGTGGGTGTCCAGTGAACGCCGCTTTGAAATGTCCAGATACCATTGAACTGCCATCCCCCCAATGCCGCCGCGGTGAAGCCATGCCCCTGCCTGAAAAACGGAAGCTGCCAGACGTGATTGAATGTCAGCCGCTGCCGGACGTCGAAGGTGGAATTTCCCCGGTCTAGCCCAGGAAGGGTAGGGTCGGTGCTGGACGCGTCTCCCCCAGAGGAGCCATTCACGGTTGTTCCGCCATTGTGCCACCCTGAGCCGTTGTCAATCGCGTGGCTATAGGTGTAGTTTGCGCTGATGGCCAAACTCTGCCCCAGTCGCTCCTTAAGGGAAAGTTGCAGCCCGTTATAGATAGAGTTGTTTACATTTCTCCAAGCCCGGAGAATGCCAAAGTTGGGGTTCAGGGTTCCTTGCGGATTCGTCTCGAACCCGTTCACCACAGTGCTGTCGATCTGGCTGCACAACTTGCGGCCAAAAGTATCCGTGACGCAAGTTCCCTCCGGCAGTCGCCCTCCTGGCACTCGATTGACTTTTTCCGCGCGGAACACTCTATGCCCAGCCGTGCCCACATAGTTAACTTCCGCCACCAGTCCGTGCCGGATTTCATGCTGCATCCCCAGGAACCAGTTCTCCACGTAGGGGTCGCGAAGGCCTTCCGGGAATACGATCGCCGTCAGTCCTTCTACGTGGGGATTTGTCGGATCCCAACCGCCGATGTTGCCCGTGGCCTGCACTCCGCTGCCCGCATGCTGCGCCGCCGGAGCCGGCCCCAAAAAGGTTGGCTGGCCACCCCCCAACGGGCCATAGACCACGTTGCCGGTCTGCGCCGTGCCATTGACTACGCCCAACGGGCCGGTGACCGAGTCGACCGAGTAGTACGGCGGATTCCAACGCGTAAGGGACAGAGGATTGTACAGCGTACTTTCATAGGAGATCCCGAACCCGCTCCGCAAAGAAGTCTTGCCATCACCGAACACATCCCAGGCGAAGCCGAGGCGCGGGCCAAAATCGGTGTGATCTCCCGCGCCTAGTGTCTTGGAGGGAGCGAATCCCCCGGGGCCGCACACCCCGGCAATCGTGGCCAGGAGGTTGCCCGGGCAAGGCGTGCTGGCGCTCTTGATCTGTCCCGCACCGGTGGTGATGTTATCGATGAAATTCTGCCCCGGCCCTTTGAGGAAGGTTGTGGCCAGGTTATTCAGTTCGGTGAGGCGGGTGTAAAGGTCATAGCGAAGGCCGAGGTTCAGAGTAAGGCGCTTCCGGACTTTCCAATCATCTTGTACATAGGCGCCCACTTCCCAGTTACGCCAGTGGCGGATGTTGGTCGCCAGATGCGCCGGCGCCCCGCTGATGATACCGGGGTCCACGCCCGCATTCTCAAGATACGGAGCATCGATAGCAAAAAACAGAGGATCGAAAAAATAATAACTGGGGCGTCCGAAGTTATACTCGCTGTTTTCAAGGTTGCGGCGCAAATCTCCGCCAATCTTTACGCTGTGTTTCCCGTGACTCAATGACACCATGTCCGCATAGGTATAAATGTTCTCGTGGAAGATCTGCGGATAGCCGGCATAGGAGCCAAATCCCAAACTACCATCATCAAAAAAGATGGACGGGACGCCAGGCAGAGTCGCTGTGATCGAGGAGTCATTGCCGGCGTACCCAGCGCGAAATTCGTTCAGCAAAGTCGGTGTAAAAGTATGAATGTAGCTGAACTGGAAATTGGGTGTAGTGGTCTCGGAGGGAGTGGGGAACCCTCGCACCGAATTGTCCCCGACTACGAAAAATTGATTAGCCGCCCGCGACCAATTGAACTGAGTGAATAACCGATCGCTCGAGTCCAAGTTATAGTCCAGCCTGATGGACGCCTCGTTGCCATTGAACAGGTTTTCACTCACCTGCGACTTGCCCACGTTCAGTACGTTGACCAGAAAGCTGGCATCCCGGCTGAAGGCCCCTGGTTGGGGAGCGCCAAAGATCGAACCGCCGGGACAACTCCCCTGGTTCATTTGATCGATATCTGCCTGCTCCACGCCGAACAGGTTGGCGAACTTCTTAGCCATCGCACCGGTCCCGTCCGTGTTGGCCGGACACAGGTAGCCGGCGAAGTTGGTAAAGAATGATCCAGACACGCCACTGGCCACGTAGTCGCGAAGGGATTGAAACTCCGTGCCACTATGGGCAGGGACAAAGTTGGAATAGAGCAGGGCGGCAACCGAATTGGGGAAGGTCGAAATGGCAGCGCTGCGGAATTCGGGCGATTCCGCCAGCACCAATCCGGGATTGGAAGTGATAAAGCGGTCGCCCTGGTAGGCGGCAAAGAAAAAGAGCTTGTCTTTCTTGATGGCGCCGCCGAGGGTTCCTCCGAACTGGTTCAGGTGCAGGGGTGTCTTCTGGCGGGCGGCCGGGTCAGAGAAGTGGTTGGCAAAAAATGGATTCGCATCCAGCGCGTCATTGCGGAAGTACTCCCACGCGCTACCGTGCCACTGGTTGGCGCCGGACTTGGTCACCAAATTCGTGATGGCGCCCGCGCTGTTGCCGAATTCTGCTGAGTTGTTCAGCGTCAGCAACTGGAACTCCTGCACCGTATCCTGGATGGGCTGGTTGACGGCTCCCCCGCTCAAGCCTTTGTTGGAAACACCATTTAGCAGAAATCCGTTAAAGTTCTCCCGCACGCCGTTCACCACCGTGTTCGCGCCGTTTTCAAGAATGGCGCCCCGAACGTTGGTCGCGCCCGGCGCATACTGAATCAGGTCGTAGACATTGCGGCCATTCAGTGGGAGGTTGGCAATCTGCGTGGAATCCACGGTCTGGGAGAGCCGCGAGGTCTCTGTATTCACCGGGGCGACAGCATCCGTGACTTCTACGATCTCCGCGCGCTCTCCCAGGAGCAACTTGAAATCGACGCGCAGCACGGTGCCAGCGTTGAGGACTAGATTGCTAGCCTCTGCGGTCTTAAAGCCGCGGGCCTCAACGCGGATCGTGTAAGCGCCAACGCTCAGTTCCTCGGCGCTATAGGTCCCCTGACTGTTGGTCTGGGCCTGGATCTCATAGCGTGTACCCAGATTTTGTAGAACGATCTTTGCGTCTGGGACTACGGCGCCAGATGGATCAGCGACGGTGCCGGTGATCTCGCCGTTCTGCACTTGTGCCGACGCGTCCAGCGAAAGAATGAGGAAAACGAAGTACAGGCAGATTCGGGTTGTTGCGAATGGGCCGCGGTGCCACATGAGTCTTTCCCCTCTCGTGGCTTTCCCAGTGACGAGCGGGCCTGGTGAAGTATACCCCGACGGGATCAGCTTAGGCAGCATTCGAAGGCAAGGCTGATCAAAAGTGGACAGTTTCAGGTATGGTCGCGGACATGTGGTTCAAACTTTGAAGCCTTAGCGAACGCATCAAGCCAAAACAAGAAGGACTGACTTTAACTCATCGTCGCCATGGTCGATCCGGTTGGAAAGTAGCGAGTCGCGCCTTCATTCACGGCGGGGCCGCTCATTTTGATTTTTATGAAGACCGCTATCTGAACCTGACTCGCGTGAATGTTGTCTTACTTTGTGGTGTCCACCGAGACTACTTCAAAGCCGCCTTTCGCGTCGCGGGCTTGAATGCTTTGAGAGCCCTGTGCTCCCGACGGACTTTGGCGCACTGTGTTGGTTCTAGTCACAAGCGCCCTGTCGAACCGATGACCGACCATTTGCGAAGACTTCGGGTGCTCTACATATCGGTAACGATAAGTCGTCTAGTGTTTACGAATGTGGACGAACGTGGTCGCTTCACTTGCACGATAAACTTATCAGGACTTGGGAATTGCTTCGTTTCCATTCCAAACTTGAAAGATCTTCCGATGAGGTCGAGGATGTCAAGGATGATCGCCCCATCGGCCCCGCATAGGAGCGATCGACCTTTTGGCCTCGCGTCTAACCCTTTAGGAGAAGATTCGCCATGTCGCATCATTTCGATACGCCTACCGCAAAAGAAGACCCCCGCATCAACATCTGCGACTTCTACTTGTTTCGCGGCCGCCCGGGCACAACGGTCATGGCTTTGACCGTGAATCCGAACGCCGGCGTCGGCGCGCCAGACACCTTCCGCGACGAAGGTCTCTACGCCTTTCGCTTCGA
>Ga0210400_10005511_pt1 | contig 10731 bp, 13 predicted proteins | sample IncBWH26MmetaG_FD_155456 | JGI IMG/M metagenome (GOLD analysis project Ga0210400, IMG submission 155456) | Forest soil microbial communities from Barre Woods Harvard Forest LTER site, Petersham, Massachusetts, United States - Inc-BW-H-26-M | ecosystem: Environmental > Terrestrial > Soil >... | reverse complement strand
TCAAACGCTGGTGCTCAACACCCCGGAAGGATTGGTTGTGGTCACGGGTTGCGGGCACGCAGGAATCATCAACATCCTGACATTTGCCCGAGCGGAATTTCCCAACGAGCCAGTGGAGGCAATAATCGGCGGGCTGCACCTTTTCCCTGCGACGGATGAGCAACTGGATTGGACTGCGGACAAGATGAAGGACTTCAAAGTGGCGAATCTTATGGGCGCACATTGCACGGGCATTGAAGCTGTGTATCACATTCGGGAGAGACTCGCCCTGCCGCGAGCATCGGCTGTTGTGGGCAGCGTGGGATCGAGCTTTGTCCTCGGCGAAGGCATTCATCCCGGCCCGCTTGCCAAATGACAGCACTCCTGCCCGATCTGCGATAATTTCGCGGTGTGCGGGCGCTATCGTGTCGAGGCGGAAACAGCTTATCGAGGAGTATTTCGCCACCGCCTCGGGAGATGATGATTGGGTTCCCGGCCGCGATGGTGACCAACCCATGATGCACGCAAGTAAGTCTGAGCATGAGTCGGCTCTCACCGGCCACAGATTCTTTTTGCTCTTCCTTCTTCTGTTGGGGACGCTAATTCTCCATCCGTATGCCGAGGGCAGTCGCCTCGGTTACTACGCATTTCGCGTGATCGGAAGCGCGGCAATTCTAATTAGTGTTTACGCGGCCAAAATCCACCGCAGCCTGCTCATCTTTGCCCTCATACTTGCCATTCCGACTTTGTTGCAACGCATCCTGCTTCCCAAAGCCTATGTGAGTTCCTTTTCGATCTTCAACATGGTCCTTAGTTTTATTTTTGATGCACTGATCATCGTGGTTATTTTCCGCCACGTATTCGCTAAGGACCTGGCAGACTCGGAAACCATCTTCGGAGCCCTCTGTATCTACCTACTGGTGGGGTTCAGTTTCGCCAGTGTTTATGGCATGGTGGCAACCTTCCAGCCAAACGCTTTTTATCTCGATCCGCAGAGTAACCTTCACACTGTTCCCGACCGCTCCGATTTCATTTATTACAGTTTCGCCACCATGACCTCACTCGGCGCGGCTGGAATTACCCCTGTCTCGCCTCAAGCACGTTCCGTTTCCGTTCTCGAAGCGATCCTTGGCGTTTTATACCTTGCGGTTCTGATAGCAAGACTGATGGGGGCTTACCGCCCGAATTCCAATGCGTGAGCATAGTTTTCTGCGTGACTGTGCTGGGACAGAAGGAAATCCACACAGCGACCCGTTGAAGCCTTACGATGCCCGGCTCATGCGGTGCTATCCGGTGAGTACTCGGATCAATCATGTGGCGAACGACGATGAAGCCTGTTCTGCCCCCGTGGGACTCGCACAGACTCAGGCTCGGCTGTTTTGTTAGTGGGACTCACCGGGGCTAGTCGAATGCCCCGTTTTTTCGCCAAGCCCGTTTATCCATACGATGACCGCAACAGTTTCTCATATCGCTGCTCAAACATTTCCTTCGCCTCGGCCACGTAATCCGCAAAAATGTTCCACAGGTAACTGATGGCGTCGTTGTTCCTCAGTCTACAGTGCGCGTCGATCTCCGTCGCTATCGCCAACGTGACAACCGCAGTGCGGGATATTTGCGTGAAACGGTACTGGTGAGTAATCCTGTTCTTGACGATCTCCTGACTCTCCCCACCTGCAATGTCCGCGACTAGGAACAACCCGACCATGATCAACCCACCGAAGCTGAGATGTGCTTGGGCGGACGTGTCCCCATACAGCCATTTATCGAGGTACCGCAGGAATGGTCTGCTTTCTGTCGGTTCGTCCTTTAGCTCGAACGGGTGTTTCCAATAAGGAATGAGCTTTGGGTTCCTACGTTCCTCATCGGTGATGCCAAAGACCATGCTCATGTGTTCGAGCACCTGCTTTACGTTCCTGAAGTGTTTTCTCCACTCTGGCTGCCCTGAGAATTGTGACTTCAATTTGTGCTGTTCCTCAGTTGCTTCTCGCCAACCTGCACGCTGGTACTGAAGAGATCGCGCCCCAAAGTCGTCCAGCATGTAAACCAAACTGAAAAGCAAGTCTAAGAGTTGCCTGTTTATAGTAGGAACCACCAGAACATAGTTTGGTCGTCGATTATGATCCTCTGGTGTGTCGGCCGCAATGTACCGCACAGCGTGGTAAGAATTAGTAGTGAAGCGGATCAGCACATCAAGCAGCGTGAGGCAGCGAGCAGTAGATTTGTCGCTCACCTGTTCCGCTTTTTTCGTCATCCGCTGCAAGTCCCGGTCAACGTTGATTAGGAGACCATCCAGCCGTTCTGCCACCAGTCCAAAGTTGAATCTGCGAAGGGGTTCGTGTTGGTGTCGCTTTGACATTTAGTTCTCCCTGCACGATACCGTAAATAATTTCCGGAAAACAGTGTCCTTCACCCACTTCGTCCGCGTAAGATTTGGATCGATGTTCGCAGATACTCCCATCCGTTGGACTGCCCCCTCAACATGGCCGTGGATGTTCTACGTATGGGCGGCGTTCGTTCTAGCTGGTTTCGCGAAGCCAGTGTGGAGTTGGCTTCGACTCCAGAGAGCGGCAGGTTGGCCTGTCGCCGAGGGACGCATTGAGTCGGTCGAGATAACTAAGCCAACATTGTCGTTTACAACCAAACGAGGCTATCATGTCGCGGAACTCGGATACTCCTATTCCGTCGCGGGAACTAAATATTCAGGCCACTACAAACGCGAATTCCCGACTGAACACGAAGCCGAGGAGTTCGTTCGTGACCTTCAAAAGAAGTCCGTAGCAGTCCGCTATAAACCGGACAAACCCTCCAGTTCTACGTTGTTGGAGCCGGATGTCGAGGGCTTGTTGCAAAACCGTGCTCCTGCCCCAGTTGGTGATTTTCCCTCAGTTGCGAACTCGATGCCAGACTGGCTAAGACCGTTTCTTTGGGTTTTTGTTTTACTTGCCGCTATCGGCCTCGTGGTCAGCTTGTGGGTTCATCTCGGAGCCGTCATGGGGCGGCGCGTTGCACCGGAAGCATTCTTCTGGATGCTACACGTCGGAATCTTCGTGGTGTGGTTCCCCGCCATGTTTGTGGCACAACGGCTTGTTGGGAACGTAAACCGGAAGGATTTATGGAAGGTCGTCCTGAAGGGTTCACCCGACTGGATGCGCTATATGGTGTACGGCTTTTTTGGATACACCGTGGTCAATTTCCTGTTCTTCGTGACGAAGGCTCCCGCCGGAGGGGGTGGGCCAAATCCGCCAGCGGAAGTTTGGAGGGGATTCTCAGGTCACTGGATGGCGTTCTATTCCGCTGCACTCGCTATTCTGTATTCCGCTGTTCGTACCGAGGATACAAGCCTTCGCTGTGCCAACGGGCATTTGGCATCTCCCAACACGACCTACTGTCCCCGGTGCGGACAACCCGTGCTACGAGTTCGGTAAGATGGAAGTCAGATGGCAATTCCACAACTCACGCCCGACCAGATCGCTCAAGTTTCCGGGCTTGTAGCGCAATACATCACAGCCCAACGCGAGAAGTACGCCCCACGCGCAATCGCACTATCTGCACTGCAGAGGGTGGCAATCGGCGGATTCTTCTCACCGCAACTTCTGGAGAGAACGCGGCTTCTCGTTCTAACGGGGGAAAGAGTCGCCAACCCAGATTTTTACCTGATGCTGAGGAACTTGGGTTTCAACAATCTGCCCGATCAATCGGCGATGGCAGCCATTACGTTCTCAGACGTTGTTGTCTCGCACGAGCCATTTTCGGATGGACTGTTATTTCACGAACTCGTCCACATTGAACAGTATCGGCAACTCGGCATTCCACGGTTTTCTGAACTTTACGTGCGCGGCTTTCTTGATAGCGGCAGCTACGAGGCAATTCCTTTGGAAGTGAATGCGTACACGCTGGAAGGTAGATTCGAGGCGAGTCCTCACCAACAGTTTTCGGTGCAGGATGAGGTCAAGAAATGGCATGCGGAAGGCAAACTGTGATGGACGAGACACGGCGTCGGCGACCTCTGGCCGTCGATAGCAAAGCCGAAAGCGCATCCCCGATAGGTAGTGAGAAGTTTGGGTGCATCACGGAACGGGGTTACATGGTCGTGCCCTCCGGTCTCGATTCCCAATGCCTGTGCGAACTTGGCGGTTTGCTCGACACAAGCCATCCCGGAGAGCGCAATCTGCTCGATGTTCCAGTAATCAGGCGACTAGCACGATCAAGAGCTATACGCAGCGTAATGGAGCCAGTGATGGGTTCGAATTGCTTCGCGGTTCGTGGCGTTCTCTTCAATAAAACAGGGGTGGCGAATTGGAAAGTCGCTTGGCATCAGGACTGCGTGATCGCAGTCGCAGAACCGAAGGAGGTTCCCGGCTGGGGTCCGTGGTCAATTAAAGCTGGAGTTCACCACGTTCGTCCAAATTCTGACCTCATGTCAAACATGATGGCGATTCGCATCCACGTGGACGAATGCGGGACGGACAACGGCCCCTTGCGAGTACTCCCCGGTTCACACACGCGGGGTTTCCTGTCTGACACGCAAATTCAGGACTGGCCGAAGGAAAACGCCATAGCCTGCACAGCGAGACGAGGGGATGCAGTTCTAATGCGACCCCTTCTACTGCACAGTTCCTCTGCGGCGAAAGCTCCGAGCAGTCGTCGAATAGTTCATCTGGAGTTTGCGGCAGAGGAATTGCCTGATGGCGTAAGGTGGCGGGATCAAGTGTGAGGGCAAGGTTGCACAAGATGCCAACTTCAAAGGAGAGCCTCAAAGACCGCCTCGCCTGCTACCGCCAGATCAAGATCAGCATTATCGGCAGGAAGTCCGGGCGGACGATCTCGATCCCCTTCACTTTTGTATTTTTTGTTTGAGTCCAACGGTGCCCGCCGTTATTGTTGTAATGGCTCCCCTGACGACCTCCATGCCGCAAGATCGACAGCGAATCAGTCGAGTGATTGGGTATACACCAGTTGGCCTCAGCGGTCTGACAAAACGGCTGCTCGGAACCGCTGTCCTCGCGCTGCCTGTGGCATGGATTGCCCTCGGATGGGCAGACCATTCGCAGCCTTCGGTTTTGATTTGGCTCCTCTCCCCCGGCTTGCCCCTTGCTCTACGCGTCCCCGTTGCGGCCACGGGTTTCTTAGACGGGCTGGCCAAGGTAGCAATGATTGCGCTGCTGATTGACTTCGCGTACTACTCAGCACTCATCTTCGCGGCTCTGACTTGGATTTCCCGGCGACAGACTTATTGATTAAGCAAGGAAAGCTCACAATAGGCTGATGCCTTCATCCAGGGTCGGGTAGGCGAGTTGCGGTAACAGTTCGCGTTTCATCCGAGCGTTGTTTGCAACGGCAGAAGTCATTCCGGCTTTCAGGATATCGCGGGTCAAAGGTGCGGTTGTCCTGAAGAGCCATGCCATGATTTCACAGCTTACCGCAGCCACGTGAAACATCCATTCGGGCAATCGCCAAGGTTTGCGACAGCCAAGGTGTACAGCAAACTGGTCGAGGAATTCTTGCACCGTGGTCGGCTTATCGTCGCACACGTTGTAAATGCCTGTTGCGCTCTGGTTCTCAATGGCTGCGAGCACGGCTGTCAGGAAATCAGGCAAGGCAACCAGATGAATCCACGTGGGCTTTCGCCAAATAGCAAGCAGTCGATACCGGAGCAACCACCGAGCCGCCTCTATGAGTTTGATTCCCCGTCCGTACACGATCCCCGCCCGAAGGATGACAGGAGTGATCGAGGTTCCCTCGCATCGCTCAAGCAGGAGGTGTTCTGCCCCAAGCCGGGTGCGAAAGTGAATGACATCGGTTGAAGAATCCAAACGATCAGTGGCAGGATGATCCGGCGTTGTCTCCCCTTCGACATGGGGGAAACTCACTAGGATGAATTTCCTAACCGCCGACTGCTGTGCAGCCTTCAGAAGATTCTGAACGAATCCAATGTTCGTCCTCGGCAGGAATTCTTCAGGTCTCGGCGCAAAAAGAACTCCAGCGAGATGCACAATGCAGTCCGCATCGGCGCAAGCAGGCTGGAGCGTCTCCGGCTTCGCTAGGTCTGCGTGATATGCGGTGACGCTCGGAGACGAAGCCAGATCGGGAGGTAGTTCTGTTTTGTGTACAAGAAGGCGTACTTGATGATCGGTTCCGAGCAGGTGCCGCGCCAGTCTTGATCCCAGATTGCCAGCCGCACCCGTTATCAGAATTCTCATACCTGCTTGTTCTGGAGCCGCAGCATGAAACTGCGAAAATAAACCATGCCTCCCATGTCGAACAGCCCATGTGCAATCATCGGAACGATCAGGTTCTTTGAGTAGGCAAAGAAGAGGCCGAGATACAAACCTTGAAAGATTGACCAGTAGCTAACCACCCGGATGTCTTTTCTGCCGAAATGAGCAACCATGAACAACAGTGAGGCGACGATCAGGCCCAACCACTGCTGGATGAAGCCCCGGAAAAAGATTTCCTCGCCGCACGCCGCTGTTATTCCTCCAAGCAGTATTTGTGCCGGGCTTGGGTTCGTGTACTCCTCCGCCAGAGAGGCCGTTAGCTGTTCCGCGAAAGCACTCCCTTTGACAACTCGGTAGCCATACTGCACCAGCAGAGTCCACACCCCGAGCCAAGCAGCGCCCAAAACTCCGAGAACAACATCGAATGGTCTGGGCTTCAGATGCAATGGCAGGTTTAGCGCGTGCATCCCCCACAGTCCAAGACTAGCAAGGAGAATCGTCACCGTGACTTCGAGCCAGAGATGTCGTTTGATGTAAAAGAGCATGGTTCCCTTTTCTTTGCCCGGCTTGGAGAATCGTATCATCGCCATGTTTGCGAGCCAGCCATTGCTTGCAAATACCCGCATTGGCGAACTTCCCGAGTCCCCTCTCCGTAACATCAGGTGGGGGCGGGAATGCGAGCAGTGCGCGTCATCCGTAGAGTGATGTTGGGTTATGCGCTAGTCTGCGCGATCCTTGCCATCTTTCTTGGAGAATTGGCATTCCCTCCTCAGCGAGTGCCCGTTACAAAGCGTTCGCAAGCCGAAGCTACGGCCTCCCGGTTCGGCGCAGATTTGCGGGATGTTTCCGTCACTGCCAGCGATGGCAGCCATCTTCAAGGCTGGTTTGCGCGTCCACGAAATGCCAATAGTGATGCTGTAATCCTCCTCCACGGCGTCGGAGACAATCGCCAAGGCATGATGGGATTCGCCGAACTATTCCTTGCGAATGGCTTTGCCGTGCTTGTGCCCGACTCACGCGCTCAGGGTGAGAGTGGAGGAGATTTCCTGACTTACGGAGTCAAGGAAAGCGACGATGTGAATCGCTGGTTCGACTGGCTGGTGATGCAGCGGCACCCTAAATGCATTTTCGGGATGGGTGAGTCGATGGGTGCTGCCATTCTGCTTCAGGCGGTAGAAAAGGGGAGTCGCTTCTGTGCGGTCGTCGCCGAATCATCGTTCGCCAGCTTCCGCCAGATCGCATACGTGCGCGTGGGTCAGTCTGTCGGAACCGGAACATGGTTGGGAAAAGTAATTCTGCGCCCAGCAGTGGAAGCGGCATTCCTATACGGGCGGCTTACTCGCGGCGTCAACTTGGCGGATGCCTCGCCCGAGAGATCGGTGATTGGAAGCCGCGTGCCGATTCTCCTCATACGTGGATTGGCAGATGAAAACATTCCTCCCCAGCAGTCCGAACGGATTCATACCCGCAACCCGACTGAAATAGTTCTGTGGGAGGTGCCGAAGGCTGGTCATTGCGGTGCGGTGAATGTTGCGGGTCAGGAGTTCGACACGCGAGTAGTTGGCTGGTTTCGTTCCCACGGCGGGGAGTACTCCGCCGTGCAACCTCGGAACTGACGCCCCGCTCGCGGCGTCTCAAGAGGTATACGTGCTGGCCAGCGATCTCGGGCCTTTATCAAATGATAACTGCCCCTCTGAAGAATCAGCATCTTGCGGGGTTAATATCAATTCAAAAAAATACCCCTTGTGGGCCACCCTCGGTTTTGTTGGGTTTAGCGGCTTCTGCGTTGGCTCGGGCCACTGTGTTCCGTTACTTCTAGGATTGGAGACGTTCGGAGAACAGAAGGCTTCTTGTTTCAACCGAATACCAAGCGGCAGTCGCAAACGGGGCGAGTGGCTCTCACGTGGCGCTGTCCATTCACGGCGGGAAACTAGTGTGCGTTTATCAGCACTGCAACGCTCTTCACCCGATCTCCTGACCCGAGCGCATCCATCGCCAAGTCCAGAGCGCCGTCTTTATTAAAGTCGCCGAAGATCAGCGAATATCCACCATTCTCTCTTGTCTTAATGGGGACGGGCGACTGGAACGTTCCGTCGCCGTTGCCGTAAAGAAGGGCGGAGGCGTTGCCGGTGCACTCAACGGCCAGATCGATTTTGCCACCCCCGCCGAAGTCAGCAGCTACAACCGCCTGCGCGTAGCCATTGCCAACCTGCGTCGAGTAGCCAGTTGCCGTTCCGAAGGTGCCGTCTCCGTTCCCCAATAGGATGGCCACCGTGTTCGGAGTACCAGTTACCGCCAGGTCCAAGATGCCCTTGTTGCGAAAGTCGGCAATGGCTATGCCATCCGCGCCTGACGTGGCACCATAGGTTCGTTGCTTCTTGAATCCTCCGCGACCGTCATTTGTCAGGACAGTCACAGAACCAATATTCTGGGCGACTACAAGATCAGGGTAATGGTCTCCGTTTAAGTCCGCCGTCGCGACGACGTTAGGATACTGGCCCAGCCTGTATGTTGTGGGTGCCTTAAATGTTCCGTCGCCCCTTCCGAAGAACACCATCACGCTGCCGTTTCCATTCGTGCCCGCATTGGTTACCACGATATCAAGATGGCCGTCGCCGTTGAAGTCCGCTACGGCTACCGCCGCGGATGCAGGGCCCAATTTGTAGGTAACGGATTTATGGAAGTTCCCCCTGCCATCGCCCAGAAAGATGCCCAGAGCCCCGTTACCTGTGCCCCCCGATTCGACCACCGCCAAGTCCAGTTTGTGGTCGCCGTTGAAATCCCCGGCTGCCAGCGCAACGGCATTGGGAGCCGTGAAGTACAGCGCCGATTGAAAGCTACCATTGCCCTTGCCGAGCAGAATACCTACCATGCTGTTGGCGAGCTGGGCTACTGCGAGATCGAGATTGCCGTCGTTATTGAAATCGGCGGAGATGATCTGATACGGGCCGCCATTCAGTTCGTAATACACCGGCTTCTTAAACTGCCCCGCCGCCGCGCTCGGCGCTAATGCCGTGACAACTGTCACGCTCAGCAACAGAGCCCACATCGCTTTCATATTTCCAGTCGCCATTTTTGTCATGGTCGCCATTGAGAGTCCCGCTACTTTGCATTCAGGAGGACAGCCAGGTCGGGGGATGTGCCGATGGCCAGGTCGTGAAAACCGTCTTATTGAAATCCGCTGTCACAAGCGTGGTGGTCCCGCCCTCACCTTGTCGTAGGTTGATCGGGACAGCCTGTTGCAAGGTTCCGTCGCCATTTCCGTAGAACAGCGATCCCACATAGCCTACGGTCGCGGTTGCAACATCGAGGTTGCTATCGCCACTAAAATGGGCAACTACTGAAGCCATCGCCCCTACCTCATTGGTGGAGTACAGCGTCGCGACACCGAATGTGCCATCTCCGTTGCCAGGGAACACTGCGATTCCTCCATAGCAGCTCACAACTAAATCCAAGTTGCCACCCTTCTTCAGAGCTGCGACGGCAGTACTGGCCGGTTCAATAGAAGGGGTGTCATATGTCGCCGTGAGCTTAAAGTGCCCCCGACCGTCGTTCATCAGAATCGCGATTGCACCACTCCCGCCGCTCTCGGTCACCACAAGATCAGGGTGGTGGTCTCCATTGAAATCTCCGGCTGTGATGCCATAGGGATAGTTGGGTAGCTTATATGTTGACCGGCATTCGGAATTTCCCGTTCCCTTTGCCGAAGAACACCATCACGTTCCCATCTATCTCATTTGTTACAGCGATGTCTGAATGGCCATCGCTGTTGAAGTCAGCAACTGCGAGGCTTCCACCGAGGCCTCCGCCCAAGCCGTAATTCGCCGAGTTGCGGAAGGTACCATCGCCATTTCCGAGGTAAATCGCCAAGGTGCCTCTGCCTTCGATGGCTGCGAAGTCCGGAATATGATCCCCGTTGAAATCTCCAACGGCAAGCGCCGAGGGGCTAGGAATATCGGAAATCAGAGGTTTATGAAACGTGCCGTCGCCTTTACCCAGAAAAACGTACAGCTTCGAATTGTCGAAATCCGCAGTTATCAAATCCAGATTGCCGTCGCGGTTGAAATCCGCAGTGATAACTCCCCACGCCAGAGTCCCGTCTGGGTAGTACATCGGCTTCCTGAACTGCCCCGCCTCCGCACCGGGGGCTATCGCCGCCAATCCGATCAGAACCAGAAACACAGTTGGGATGGTTGAGATGCGTGTCATATCAATTCGGGGAAGCACGTGACTGCGGGGAGGCACAGCCAAAAGCCCTCAAAGTATAACCCGGTTTGGCGAGGTTCCATCGTTATTTCGAGATGGGCAGGAGCGCGGTTTGGAGCCTGGATCGGGTCTGCGGCAAGCCTAGTAAACGATGAGCCTACGAGCCATCCTTTATCGTGGTATAGTACATCGCCTCTTTGGTGTTTGTGATCCGTTTCCGCTCTCTTCGTAAGGAGGTCGCCATAATGAAACTCAGCGCGCACTCCGTCAACGCAGTCCTCAGGTTGGCGACACTGATCGCTGTCGGTTTGTTGGGAGGCACCGCCGA
>Ga0210400_10005509_pt1 | contig 10736 bp, 9 predicted proteins | sample IncBWH26MmetaG_FD_155456 | JGI IMG/M metagenome (GOLD analysis project Ga0210400, IMG submission 155456) | Forest soil microbial communities from Barre Woods Harvard Forest LTER site, Petersham, Massachusetts, United States - Inc-BW-H-26-M | ecosystem: Environmental > Terrestrial > Soil >... | reverse complement strand
CCGACGTTCTTTTGGGGGTCGTAACACTCCTTCTTGGGGCAGAAGACTTTTTTGACTTTCGGGTTGTCATCGAAAAGCGAAAGGAAGACCGAAACACCCTCGACGATGGAGCTGCGGAGCTTCGGCTCGATGCGTTTCCAATCGTCCTTAAACCAGCGCTGCACAGCCTCAAACTCCGCTAGCTTTTGGGGATTGGCTCGGGCTGGGTCATGGACTATGCGGGGCTCAAATGGAATACCTCGCATTCTTAATATCTCCCGCAGCTCGGGCGTGGCCGGTGTAAGAAAGCGGTCTTCCTTCTCGTCATGCACAAAGCCGAGGCCTGCGAGGTCGGCGGTACGCTCACCATAGACCTGGGGCGTGACGGCGACGTAGTGGTGCCCGAGAATGATGTCCTCTGCCTCCGCGATCCGTTCTTCGAGCAGCGACGGTGAGATGGCGCACTGGTAGACATCGAAGAAGGTCACGTAGTCGTAGGCGGCCTTATGAAGAAGAATGATGAATTTGACGAGGTTGGTGTATGCCTGCTGCCAGAAGGGCTCCTTTCCACGTCCGAAGAGATTGTTTAAGAGGGAGGCGATGTTGTACGCAAGGGCGTAGGCATCGAGATCGTTGTGAAGAGGGTTGTAGCAGTAGTCGGAATCGAGGCTGATTTCGATGTAATCCTCGGCCCGTTGGTGACGCTCAAGGATGTCTTTTACCTTGCGGCAAAAATCGCCTTTGACTTCCAAAATCAACCCACCGATGCGCTTCTCTTTGTCGGCGGATTTGTACGCTAGAATCTGCTCCGCGAACGGAAGCATACAGCAGGATGTTTTGCCGCTGCCGATAGCGCCCAAGATGGCAATTCCGGTGAACAAACCGCGCTCGGGAATCGTGAGCCAAGACGGGGCCTTGGCAGGCACCGGTTTGCGGGGGTTGTGCACCTCGCCGACGACAAGAAAGAGGTCATCCCGCTTACTGGGATCGGGATACTTGGGAAGACGTCCTGGCGAGATGGTCTGGCGGGCTTTCAAAGTAAAGATGTAGAGGCCCGAAAGCGCGGTCGAGCAAACCAGGTATGGTGTGGTGAACAGGAGCGTGCAATAGAGATATTTGAAGCTCAAGAACACTTGCGGAGCACGCACGGCAATGACACGGAGAAAAATCTGCGCGTCTGGGAAAGGGTGCGTGTAGAAAAGGAACGTACCGATGGTCATGGCGAGGATGGCCGAGAGGAAGGCGCGCGATTCGAGTGTTCTTTTCATCAGGCCCTCCCTCGCGCCTCGATGGGGTGGGCCTTGTCGGGGCCGGGCTGGGCCGTGCGGCGCGCTTCGCGCCACTTCCGGTAGTCCTGGTCCCGCCAAAGAACTTTCTTGATCACGGCATTAATGACGTGATCCGCGTTGCTCTCGATGAAGCGAGCGTAATCTTCGAGGAGTTCGTTGACCGGCTCCTCGAGTCTTACCTCCCTAGTCATGATCCCTGGTGCTTTCTTAACGATCGACATTCTGTTCCTCCTCTGTTGGTGTGTGGTTTTTCCGAACTGCCTGTCACCGTGGAAAAAACAGGCGGCACGATTTACCGTGCCGCAGGGCGGGAGCGACCCCACGAACTTTTTGGGCGGCTGAAAGCCAAAAAAGTGGGGTCGCTCCCGCCCGTTTTGGTGTTTTTTCCACGGTGACTTTCGTTTGCATCGATTCGCTATCTCCTAGGCTTCAAAGAAATTGCTGACGCCACAGGCTGAAGAACTTGCAGAAGACGAAGCTGAAGTGTGTAGTCCTTACACTCTTCAGTTTTTTCCCTCAGGTTCCTGTTCAGGAACTGCAAAGCGGCAAAGCAGCTCTGCCTCAAAATGGACGGTCGCGTGGCGATTGCTACCGCCAAACTCCTGGCAAATGTCGGACTCGCTCACTCGCCCGACTTTCCATCCACGATAGAGATGCTCGAAGCGTTGACCGCCAAATCGGGTTTTGGCCTGATTGCGGAAAATCAGGTCGGCCTCGGAGAACGAGCTGTAGCGGCCGAGGTCCCAGGCCTTGCGAATGCGAAAGTAGCGGAGCAATTCTGCCGATACGTCTGACCCAAGCGGAATCCCCACGAGGGAATCGAATAGTTCCTTGGCCTTTTCGAAATGGGAATCGACTCTCGCAAGATAGAGAAATCGGAATTCAGAAAGCTGCCGGAAAAGCGGGAGATACACTTCGAGATGGCGCACAAATTCCGTGAGGTGCACCTCCTGCCCTTGAAGGTAGGTAAACGTCACCACAGTTGAACAATCGTCAGTACCGAAAAACATGGGGAATTTATCGACGAAGTAGCGAACGGTCGGCTGGGAAGTTTTCTGGCCGTGGTAAATCTTCGAGGGAAGGAAGTGATTGGGGACTTTCAGTTGCTTGCAGAAATAGCTGACTTTCTCCGGTTCGGTTTCGAGGTACTTCCATTGCGGGTGGGAGAGAACGTAGTCGAGGATTCCGATGCGCCGTTGAATGTATTCGATTTCGTGTTCCCGACGGTTGCGAATGTTCTCGCGGTCGATCTGGCGGTAGAGACGGCGCGAGAACAGGTGATGGACCGTTCCGTTCTTTGGAAAGCATTCGGTCCGGGCGTGTTTCTTGGTGTGAAGCTTGCTCCAGAAGGCGTTGGTTCGGTAGCCCCAATGGGCGGCGGTGAAGGCGAGGAATTGACGCGACACGAAGTAACCGGAATGCGTCGCTACGATGTAGAGAAACCGGGCCTCCTTTTCGGTGTATCCGAGAGCTTTCAGGGCATCGAGATGGGCAGGTGCGATGTTCATAGCGTGAGGATTCCTGCGGTGATTTCGCGTTCGTCGAGGACGCGGCGCAAACGGGATGCATCTTCCGAACGCCCATAGAGCGAGAACCCAGCGGAGGCCTTTTCGGCCATCGCTCGCGGCCGGTAGTCGCGCGTGACCAGCTCCAAATCGACATGACGCAGTTCGAGTTCGGGATTCTCATACTCAACACGCAAATCGGGGACAGGAATCTTTCCATTCACGATCTGGAGGTGGTGCTTTTCAGCGACTTCTCTCTTGCGGTCCGTGTTGTCTTTTTCCGGGCCGAGTAGGGCCAGATCGCGATTCAGATTCCGCTTGAGTTCATAGTCGAGCAGCACTCGGACCGGGTGGCCTCCAGCGCGCTCGATCCGGGCAGCCTCTTTCTGATAGAGCCGGTAGAGATCGGCGTCGTGTTTGACCTCGCGGGCTTTCACCAAGCCGTAGTAGATGGGCTGATTGTCGGGCACCTGGTTTGTCTTCTTGAGAAGGCGGTGCCCAGCTTTCGTGAGCGTCACAACTCGGAGGGTCTTCTTCTGCGAAATTTCTAGGGTCTTGTCTCTGAGCAGAGACTGGCGTGCTAGGGCGCGAATGTCCTTTTCCATTCGTTGGCGATTTCCGCCGTAGGCGTATTTCGCGAGGTCCGACGCCGGAATCACACGGAACTTGCCAAGTTCCTTGAGAGAGTTCATCTCGGAATCGCGCAGAAGATACGCGCGATCCCGTACATAATATGAGCGCGGAGAATCATTCCGTTCATCGCGCGTCGGACGCTGCTCCCGAACCTCGGAGCCATCGCCGCGGCCAGGGGCTTCCGGCGCCGGATTCCTGCTGTACCGCGTATCAGGAGGTGCTGACCTCTGCTGACGGATAGAGCGGCGCGTGGACTTGTCGCGCGTCTCGCCGGCGTCTTGCGGATCGTAGGAAAAGGCGTCGCGCGACATTTAGTTGAAATCCTCCTCGCTCTCGGGAATGGGCATGTTCGGATGGGTGACGTTGAACTGCTTGTCGAGGTGCGAGAGTTTGCGGCCGGTATTCTTCAGGAAGAAGCGGCGGCCGATGGCGAGCGCCGCACCAAATAGATTTACAAAGAGAACCGCTAAGAAGATCAGAATCGTTGTTCCGTAGGCGTGGTACAGCACCGACTTGTAGCGGGCCATGAACTTCAACTGGTCGAGGAGCCAAAATCCGTAGCCCAGCAAAATGACGGTGGTGAACAGCAGTGCATTGGCGATCATCGTGAATTCCTCGCGTTCCGTTGGGTTCTCCTGAGAAACCTTGTCTGCTTCTGGGAGCGGGCGGAAAGCGGGTAGCAACGGAGGCTCTCCTGAGGCGCGTCGGTTGTTCCAATGGCAGAGAACGATAGGTTGGGATGTGGCTCATGGGAGGAGGAGAGTCGTGGGGTAAAGGAAGATGTGGCGCGACGAGGTTGGGCCGATGTTGCGCTGCGTCCGCCCGCGACCTCTTCGGTTTGCGTGTGGATTTGGATTTTCATTTGAACGCCTGGTCTTCGCGAAAGTAGGTGACGCTCATTCCGAGCGGGTTGATCGGGATCAATTCGTTAGGCACGTGGGATTTGAAAAGGAAGACAAAGTTGGCGGTGTAAAGGTCGCGCTTCAACTCGCTGTGATCGGCGGGCGAGTAATAAACCATGTAGAAGTCCACGCGCGCACGGAAGGGCGGTGTTTGCATCTCTTCGAGCGCAACCTTTTTGACATCGACATCGATTTCGGGCGCCGCGGTATTCGTGATGAATTTCCTGATGATGTCGTCCTTGCGGTAGGCGTCGAGAATGCCGTTTGCAAGCTTGCCGTCGAGGAAGTAGAGAGACTTTGAGAAATCGTCCTGAATGGTGTAGCGGTTGCGCCGATAGTAGAGATTGCAAAACTGCGAGAGAAAATACTTCGCTTCAGCATCCTGGGGCTTGTATTCGAGGTTGTGGTAGTTGATGGCCTCGGCTCGGCCCAGGTCGTCGATGCGGATGACGAGCGGGCGGAAGTTCTGGAAGGTGCGAATGGTCCTCAGGTCGATGAGTGCCAGCGCTACACAAACGATGGAAAGCAGCGCGAGGGCAATCTTGAGATAGGTATTCGTCACCATTGGATCACCGTACTGTTCGAGATAGAGGCGCTTGGCATCTTGGAAACTCGCGTCGTGGTTCATTCGAAGACCCTTTCGACGATTCCAACCGACGACCCACCCGCAGTGCCGCTGAAGATGTGATTGGTAAGTGCGGGCACCTTGAGGAGTGCGTAGATCGAAGCGAGGAACGTGATGAAGAGGACGGGAAACCAGGCAATGAGCTGCACGGTGGAAAGGGCGCGCGCGGGTGGCAGTTGGAGAATTCCGAGGATGAGATTTCCGATGATAAAAACTACCGCTGCAGCGATGACCTGGTAGAAGGCATATTGGATGAAACAACGGAACCAACCCCAGAAAAGCCACTCCATTTTCGGGACGATGAAAAATGGGACAAAGACCGGTCCCACCAGCACACAAACCGCGCTGGCAATAAATCCATAAGCGATGACCACAATGGCGACGGCCTGGGCCGCAGCGAGTAGGATGGTCACGATGACGTAGATGACGGTTCCGAGAAAATCTCCCCAGCCGGGGGAGTCCATGCGGGATTCGAAATCGGCAACTCGCGTGACCATTGTTTGGAGTTGGGCTTGATCGATCTGGCCCGACAGGAATTGCGCTTCATTGGTGACAAGGTTGTGGAAGCTGATTCCAACGCCGGGAATGGGCGCGCTGTAGTAATTGACCATCGCGAAGCCGAAACTGATGGTGAGAAGCAAGCTCGCAAAATTGTCGAAGTGGAACGAATACTTGCCGCTGGCGGCGGAGAGAGCGGATTTGATTCCGTACCACGCGACGAGGATCGTGGCGAACGAACGAAACAAGTTCTGGCCCATAGCGTCGAAGAAACCGAGGTTCTGGGTGAGCAAGGTGTTGATGGCTTGGAAGATGTACTGCAGATAGTCGGTTTGCACTGCCGTCAGCTCCTTCGACGCTCGGGCGTCTTTCTCCGCACGTTCACGGAATGCGGAAGTTTTGAAGTGAATCGGTAAGCGTGCTGGTCACCTGCGCCATGTTGGCGGCGAAGCTTGCCTGGCGCTGGATGTCGGTATTGATGGCGTTGGTCGTGGCCTCGCGCTGCTGCTTGGCGAGGATGGTTTGCTCTTCGAGCAACGAGGCGAGGAGTTTGTTCGAATCTTGGAGGGTGCGTAGGGTCAGAACGCCCGCGGCATTGATCTTGTTGAGGACGGCTACTTCAGTGTTCAAATCGGAATCGTTCGACAGCGAATCCTGTTCGAGATTGCCGATCTGCGTTTGAGTGGTTTGGGCGTTGCCACGGATGGCGCCGATAGTAGCGATGGCGGTGGAGTTCGCGCCGTCCGCCAACTCCACGGTCGCATATTGAGAGCGGACACGGGCAAGCTCATCGGCGTTCATTCCTGAGAGTTGGGTCTGGTTGTACGGGAGAAGCTGAGTTGTAGCCTGCTGGTAGCCGGTGAAAACGAGGCCGGTCTGGCCTGAATTGATGCCGTTGACCCATGTTCCGGTATTGCCGTATGTGTTGGAGGCGGACGTGTTGCGCCACTGCGAGAACTGGGCGCGATACCGCGCGGGCATGTTCTGAATGTTCTTGGCCATACGTACGGCGAAGTTGTACTGCGCTACGAGTTGGGCGTAACTGGCCCTGAGTTGAAGGAGATGCTGCTGGAGCTGGTAGTACCGGAGGAGCGCGTTTGAGTAGTTCGTCGGGTCGTACACGATTCCGGCACCAAACTGCGCTGAGGCGGGACCTACGCACAGCGCCATGACGAGTACAAAGAGCAGAGCTTTTCTTTTCATCGAAGTTTCATCCTTTCTTTCTTGCCTTCACAGATCGGAAGGGATCTTGTGGTTGAGGTAATCGGGCAAGGCGAGATCGCCCGCGAGATAGACTTTGACGCGGTGGCCTTCCCGGATGGTCACCGTGGGCAGGGCGTTGAGAAACTTGTCGAGGATTTGGGCTGAGGACTGCGCTGTGCTCTGCGCGAATCCCTGGCGCATGCGGTCGGTGCCGGAGGCGACAAGAGAACCCGCAGTGTCCGCCTCCGCCACAGCTCCGAGAGCGCCAACGGCCAGCGAGACTCCGAAGATGCGGAGATAGTGGTTGTTGACTTGATCTCGGAGACCGGTGTCACCGATTTGGTTCAGCCCTTTGAATCGATCGAGGCTGACGGAATAGCCGTCCGGCATAAGCACGCGATGGAAGAGGACGGCCAGACGTGTCTGGCCGAAAGTGTCCACCTTCTTGGTTTCGCCCAGCAACTTCGATCCTGCCGGAATGAGTAGGTGCTGGCGGTCGTTGGAATAAACGTCGGTCGAGAGCAAGCACTCGACGGGGCCGGCGAAGCCCCCGTCGAGGCGGTTGATGAGAACGGTTTCGAGGATGGTTCCTTCAAACAGTAGGTAGGTTTTTCCTGCCGCCGCATTGGCGGAGCCCGCCGACACGGCGGCAGGATTTTTGGTTTCCTCCTTTCGATCCTTTATTGCTTCCGCGGAATCGTTTCGGGGTGGCACAGGTGAAACCGAATTGGGCTGCATGTCCTTCAAGAGTTGGGCGATCTGCGAGGTGTCGGGGTTCGAAGGGAGCGGGGCCGGAACGGCGAGGGTTGTCTCGGTTGCCGCGGCCGGCGCATTCGCCAGAGGTTTACGATAACTCAGTGCGACATTCGATGAGAACAGCGAGACGTAGGCTCGCCTCTTCCGCTCGGCCTGGATCGGGTCTTCTTGCGACCGCTGTTCGCCCGTACCATCGGCACCAGACTGCTGAGACTGCGGAGATTCATGCGCTACGGCGCCCAGTTGCCGGGTCTGCTGGGCGAGTGCGGTCTGCGCGAGAAGTTGCTGACGCTGCAAATCCTGAATGCGGTTCTGCATCTCGGCAATCTTGGTTTCGTTGACTTCGAGGGGCGCCTGCGCGGTCACGGCGGATGACGCTGCTTTGCCTGGTGTCTGCGGCTTCTTCCCCCCGGTCAGCCACATGATAGTGACCATGAGGAAGGCCAGTCCGATGAGAAGCCAGGATTGAACGTTCTTTGGGAGAAGGCCTTGGGGTTTCGGCGTTTTTTCCTGGACGTGAACGGGTTGGTTCGGTTGGCTCATGGGTGGTTTCTCAGTTTGGGGAAACGCGACGCGTGAACGGCAGTTTCATCTTGCCGACCGCGAGGTAGCCCGAGTCGATGATCTTGGGAGCGATGTAAACGCCGTTCTCGAACTGGAAAGAGATCAAGTTGGGCTTGCCGTCTTTGAGTTCATAGAGAGCGGGTTTTTCCCGCGCGCTGCACTTGATGTATGTGAAGGCGTCGTCGTGGTAGATGGCGGAGACCAGGAATGGCTCGCGGCCCGCCTTTCGCTCGAGCGGATAGCCGATCACCCGGAAGGTGGCCCGACCATTCAATACATGCGCATTTATCCAGGTACAAAGTGATTCCTGGTGGCGTGCGTGCGCATGGGCTGTGATTCAGGCTTTTATTGTATGCACGCGGAAAAGTTGAGAGGATGCTTTTATAATCTTTGGGGGGGCGGGCACCCTTGGCAAACATGAGCTTCCGAGCGCTAGGTGACAGGGGAAGCGCAACGGTAAGTCAGTGGGTGATCAACTCTCGCTCCATTCTGCACAGTTTCAAATACAATTCCTTTGTCGCGCGTGCTTTCGACAGCATTTCGAAGGTGCCGCTGTCCAGGCTTCTTCTGCTCCTCGTGCTCGCTTCACTGGGCTGTCCATCGCTGTTCGGACAAACACCGCGAGCACCAAATCTTCAGGTTGGCCACGATGTGTGGACCTTCAAGGAGGGGGCGCCGGAAAACGTCAATACCCTGGCGCAGACCGCTGACGGTTTCCTCTGGATTGGAACTCAAACCGGACTGTTTCGTTTTGACGGTACTCGATTCGAGCCGTACCACTCGCCGTTCGGCGATCAACTCCTTTCAACAAACGTCTACAGCTTGTTCGCGCCGCCGTCCGGCGGACTTTGGATAGGCTACACGTTCGGGGGCTTCAGCTTCCTGAACAATGGAGGAGTGACCAACTACGGTGGCGAAATCGCCTCCTCAACCGGATCTGTGTACAACTTCAACCGAGCCCGGGATGGGATCCTATGGGCCGCCACAAGCAGCGGTCTTTGGAGATTCGACCATTCGAGTTGGCAGCACGTCGGAGCTGAGTGGAACGCTCCGCTCGAATCTGTCGGTGAAGCGAGGTTTGATCGAGAGGGGATACTCTGGATTTTGACAGGCATACCATCTTCTACAGCTTCGAAGCAGCTATTTTACCTTTTGCCGGGAGCCAGAAAGTTCCAAGCGGCCGAGACTAATCTGAATGCGGGCTTTACCGTGGACCCTGATGGAAATGTCGTGACCAGCCCCTCAAGCAAACGGGTTGTGCACAATGCCAGTGGCAATTCGGATGACGGGCCACTCGCCTACCCTGTACTCAGGAAAGACTTCTTTCAAATCGTAGACCGAATCAACGGCATCTGGATTCAGCCAAAAGATCCTGTCTTGATCCACTCTCTCACGACAGAACCGATTTACGATGCCCAAAGCAAGGCGTCCCAGAGAAGCACTGAAACCTACAACATTAATCCCACTTCTACTGCGAAACTGGTTGATCGCGAGGGCAACATCTGGTTTGGCGATCCGAGGGGTGTCCATCGATTCTTTTACAGCCCGCTCATGAAACAGGAGCTTCCGAAGAGCACGGGCGGTCTGTATCTTACCGTGGCCCCTGATGACCATGGGGCGGTATGGATCAATGCTTTCTCCGGCCGCGAGTCTTCCTCTCTTTATCATGTATCGAGCGGTACGGCCGAGTTGCGGAGATCGACGCCCGGGTTACCGGGATTTGCCTACAGCGCACCGGATAGGACGTTCTGGTTCGGTGGGCAGAGCGGTCTGTGGCATCTTGCCGGTGGCAATTGGGTTCAACTCGACCTCCCCCGCGAAATGGCAAATCAGACTAGTTTCCTGCAGACGATGACCCAGGATCGACTCGGAGGACTCTGGGTTTCGTTCGGACGCCACGGATTCTATCGATTCGCAAACGGGGTTTGGACACCTTATGGTGGCCGCGAGGATCTTCCCAAGACAGGCGCGTTGATTGAATTCACCGACAGCCTCGGCCGCGTGTGGTTTGGCTACACCAAGAGTACCTTGGCTGTGCTGGACGGAGACCGGGTTCAGGTATTCGGTCCGAGCGATGGTCTTCGGGTGGGCAACGTGACCGCGATCTACGGGCGCGGTTCGGAAATTTGGATTGGCGGGGAATTCGGGTTGCAGCAGTTTGACCACGGACGCTTCCACAACATCAACGGTGTGGATGATGAGTGGCTGCGCGGAATCTCTGGAATCGTGGAAACGGAAAGCGGGGACCTGTGGCTCAACGGCCTCGGCGGGATCTTACACGTGCGTCGCTCAGAAATATCGGAGGCACTACAGAAGCCTGCTTATCAGGTCAAAGGCAAGCGCTTTGGTAGCCGCCAGGGGCTGCCTGGGCTGGCACAGCAGTTGCGCCCGTTACCGACCGCAATCGAGGGCACCGATGGCCGGCTGTGGTTTACTGGGAGCAATGGCGTAGTGTGGCTTGACCCAGCTCGATCTAAAAATGAGCTTCCCCCGCCTCCGATCAGCATTCAGTCGGTTTCCGCCGATGACAAATTCTATGCTCCGGTTTCTTCTCTGAAATTTCCCGCACACACCTCCAGCGTACAGATCAACTATGCCGCGGTCAGCCTCTCGGATCCGGAGGCCATCCGCTTTCGATACAAGCTGCAGGAAACCGACAAGGATTGGCACGAAATGGCCGCGGCCAATCCCGTGAGTTATCGCAATCTTGCGCCGGGCACGTACCACTTCAGCGTCGCAGACACCGATACAAACGGCGTGTGGTCGGACAAGGTGGCCACGG
>Ga0210400_10005508_pt1 | contig 10737 bp, 9 predicted proteins | sample IncBWH26MmetaG_FD_155456 | JGI IMG/M metagenome (GOLD analysis project Ga0210400, IMG submission 155456) | Forest soil microbial communities from Barre Woods Harvard Forest LTER site, Petersham, Massachusetts, United States - Inc-BW-H-26-M | ecosystem: Environmental > Terrestrial > Soil >... | reverse complement strand
AACCGTAATCGGGTGCCGATACGGTCGGCGAACAACATCGCTCCCACAGATGGAACGATCAGATAGCAGAAGACCAACAGCACGCCCGCAATAGCTACGGACGAGGTCACGACGAAGCCGAAGGAAGCGTAGAAAAGAAAATCCCACAATCGGACGTTGATGCCTTGTGCCCGGGCGGCCTCTTCATCGATGGAGATCAGCAGGAACTTGCGCCGAAAGATGTAGTGGAACAATCCGATGGCGCCGTAAAGGATGGCAGTCTTGATCACGTCATGCCGCGACACCGCCAGTATGTTCCCAACCAGCATGTCCTTGAGATGTTCGGTCTCACCAGTGGCCTTGCTCATCGCGAGAATTGCCCCGGCAGATGCGACGGCGTAAGCGATGCCGATGATCGCCTCAAGAGGAATTTTCTTGTGCCGGGAGCGTACCAATGCAAACACCGCCGCTCCGAGGAAGGTGAATCCGAGGCTGAACCAATAGGCTCCGGTGCCGTGCGGATCCATGCCGCGGAGAATGGCAATCGTCGCTCCTAAGGCCGCAATCTGCGCGAGGGCAAGATCTACAAAGATGACTCCGCGCTCCACCACGTGAACCCCGAGATAAGCGTGGATGCCGGTCAGAATGAGGCTGGCGGCAAACGGCAGAATGAGAAATTGAAGGATTTCCATGGGCTCTTACTTTGTCGAGTCGAACGCTTGCTTGAGCAGTCCCAAGTCGTAATCAAACAGCTTGAAATAATCGTCAACTCCCTTTGCTCCGCCCACCGACGGAAGCATGACGTTCACCTTTGCCCCAGTTTGGCTTGCGACACTATTCGGGGTGCGCAAGTCGAAGTAGGGTTCGATCAGCATCACTTTCACATTTTCACGTTTCATAAGATTAATAAGTTCAATCGTGTGCGACGGAGTGGGAGGAATTCCCGGGCGCGGTTCGATGTACCCAACCACTTCCAGACCAAAATGCTTGGCAAAATTAGGCCAGGAGCGATGATAGGTCACGACTTTACGCCCTCGGTAAGGGGCCATCTCCGGGTCCCACCGCTTCTCGGCTTCTGTTAGACGCTTGTCAAAATCTGCGACGCGCTGCTGAAAGTAAGCCGAGTCGCCCGGGTCCAGCTCGCCAAGTTTTCCAGCAATGCCCTTTGCCACGCGCCTGCCATTGTCCGGGTCGAGCCAATAATGGGGATTGCCAAGGGGATGCACATCGCCTTCGGCGCGCGTGACTTTGCCCTGGGGAATCTCGAGAATTTCGGCAAACTGTGAGGCGTCGAGATATCCGTTGGCACCGGGCTGGATGCGTCCGTTGCCTGACTGCGTGATCAGCGGAGGCAGCCAGCCGATCTCCAGATCGAGACCGACACTGATGAGCAAGTCTGCATTCTTCAGCTTCAGCAAGAAACTTGGCTTGGCTTCTACAAAATGAGGATCCTGATATCCCTTGGCCAGCGATTCGACATTGATCTTGTCACCGCCAACCTCTTGCGCCAGGGAAGTCAGGTCGGTGGTAGAGGTGACGACGCTGAGTTTTTTTGCGGCCGCAAGCTGAGGACACAGCAGAGCCGCCAGCAGGCCGATCGTCATGAATCGATAAATCATTGAGAGGATCCTTTACTAGTATTAGAACGGATGAGCGCCGTGGGCGCCGAGAGAGAATTGAAGTTGCAACAGCAACTCGTGCGCGTCGTCTTTCCCGACTGGTAACGTGGCCGTCGTAAACGGCGCTCCATAGCGGGTAAAACGGTACTGACCGCGCAACTGTGAGAACTCGCTGGGCCAATACGTGAGAACGATCGAAGTACCGTCGTCGGTGATGCGCGCATCCCGGGCGCGATCGGATCGATCGAAGCGGCCACCGACGAACCAGCGGCGCGCAAACTGATAGTCCGCTGATGTATAGAACCCGAACGCCCGCTGGAAGTTGGGCGCAACCCCAGAAGGACAGCCGCCAATCGGGCAAGCCACTCCGGTGGGCTGCTGGCGCTGGCTCCAGATGAATTCGCCGCGGCCAATGAATGACTTATAGATCGCGCGGCGCAGAGGCTTGTATCGCAGAGTGGCGTCGATTCCATACAGGCTGGTGATGAAGGAGCTTCCGAGATCGTTGTGCCCGCGCGCATAAGAGACGCCCAGATCGAGATTCGTGGATTCCGTGATGTCGGTGTAGCTCCGCAAATGTCCCACCACGCTCACGTCGCTCCGTTGCGAATTCTTGAATACGTCAGAAGAATCGCCACGAAACACTTGGCCAGTCGCTTCGAGGAAGACACCCTTCGGAGCCGGCAGGGTGCGCGTGAGGGAGAATCCGGCGTCGTCGATGCCATCCTCTCCTCCCACTAGGTTGTTGCTGACCAGCGGCCGGTCGATCCAGGGCAACACGTGATTGTGCAACGTATTGACCTTGCCAAAAGCGGAACGCATCTTGCCGGCCTTGGCTACGGCGCCTCCGGGTAGCGCTGTGAAGGTGATATATCCCTCTTCCACGTTGACACCTGTTTCTCCAAACGAAAGGAAGAAATCGCCGCGCGCATAAGGATCGATGATGGCCTGCACTCCCAGCTCCGATTCGTGCATCTCCATTACCGGAGCGGGCGCAAAACGATTGTGCCCAGTGGCAGCGATGAAGTCACCGATCATGCTGATGTCGGGATTCAACGCATTTGCGGCACCAACGCCTGCGCCGCCCAGCCGAACGGGCTCTTGCGAAACGGCCTGGCCTGCGGCTTGCGCCTGCGTTTCCGCCGAGGTTGGTGAAACAGTGGCGGCGGCAGCAACTTGTGGCGCCGGAGAGGCACCCTGCGCTGCCGGTGCGAAAGCGCCGGATTGCGACTTTAGAATTCGCATCTGCCCTTCGAGCGCAATGATTCGGTCTTGCAGGTCCCGGATCTCCTGCTGAAGGACAGCATTGTCATTTCCAGCCTGGTTTGTGGTGGTCCCCTGCTGGGCCCACGCGGGAACTGCGAACAGCAGCACGCAAACAGCGATACGCTTCCTCATTCGGGAAACTCCTTCGATGAGCTACGGGATTTCAGGAGAGATAAGGGCGCAAAAAGGCGCTAGCGATTCACGGCGGGAGGCGGTCGAACGAAGAGATTCGATCCTTCTGGCGAGTGGAGTGTTGTCGCGGAGGGAGCGACTTCCATCATCACCGACAGGTCGCTGATTACGGCCGTCGAGGCGATGGAAACGGGAAGAGGTGCAGCGTCCGCTTCGCATAAATTGCAATGAGTAGCAGAGCGAGACTCGCCCTTTGAATGAAAATGAAAGGACTGCGCTGACATCATCGTTGCGACGCAGAACAGCACGAGAATCGCCAGGCTCCGGTAAAGGCGGTTTGCGCCAATCCCATGCAGCTCCAGCATGCGGTTCATGCTAGTCGCTGAAGGCTATCTTCGCAAAACCCGGCCATTGGATAGTGGCACAGCTTGAAGTCCCAAGCCCTCGCTTTGGCATTCCGATTGTGACATCATTCCCGCATGGCCAAACCAACTCCAAAGCAAAAGGAAGAACGGCGCAAAAACAGAGACGAACGCTCTAAGGCAAAAGCGCAGCGCAAGATTGTCCGTGCAAAAGAGGATGTTAACCAAGCCGCCTTCAGGGTCGTGCGAGAATCTACCGAGAGCTAGCCTAAATCGATAACCTGATCCCCTTTGCCTTCGAATAGCGGGAGAGCAACATATCTCGGGAGCGCCCTGTACCACTACCGAATTTGCTTAGTCGACTCAACTGCGCCGCGGCAACATACGCGTGAAGTTGAGAATGAACGCGAGCTCGGAACTCACGTGAATGAAGGCGGGCGAGCAGAGGATTGAGAAACCCCATGGCTGCAAGGACGATTCCACAAGCGTCCACTACCAGAGTGCCGTAGAAGTTCTGCATGATCACGCCGCGGCATTTCCGCGCGATCCTCAGCGATTCTAGGAGCGGGAGAGGTCGTTGCCAATCAGAACCACGTCCGCGTTTTCGCGGGTCACGTCGGTTCCAGAGCCCATTGCAACCCCGATGCTGGCTTCCGCCAGCGCTGGGCATCATTGATTCCGTCGCCCACCATGGCAACGTCTCGTTGCGAGTATATACCCACCCTGGGTATACTAAGATTGCTTGGGGACACAACTGCATTCGTGGAGAACTGGTGAATGTGGTTCATCGCCGAGCTTCGACGGCTGTTTCAGAACCAGCCCTGGAAAAATCGCATCGCTTATGCCTTCATCTTGCTGCTGGCCGTGCTCTATTTGTTGAGTCAGATTGTGATGGGGATCGTGTGGCTTGCCGGCGAAGCGCAGTTGGACAGCTTGTGAAGAGTTGAGCGGGGGACACCAACGGGCCTACTTGAGGTACGAGCGGACCACCTGGATTACCTCCTCAATATCATTATTACTCTTCTTGCGGCGTGAACCGTTTGTCCCAACATGACAGCGGATGTGATCTTCCAGAACTTCCGACATCAGGCTGTTCATGGCACCCCGGGCTGCCGATATGGAGTGAAGGACTTCGGAACATTCCTTCCCAGTCTCAAGCGCGCGTTCTACCGCTTCCACTTGTCCGCGGATACGGCGAACTCTTTTCAGCAACTTTTCCTTCTGGCGCACCGTATGTGACATATCCATTCCTACCCAACGGGGTTATGCTATCGTTCTCCTCATGGCTGTAAGTTGCTGGCCTGAAGACATATTTTACTGTTTTGCCCGCATCCAGTAGGGACGAGACGGCGAAACTAATTTGAGACCCCCGAGTTAACAGCAGGCACGCGTATCATTATCATTAGTACCGTTGGCGCAAGGGAAGGCATGTACGGGCAGAGGAGTTCGTTGACACGCGGTAGCAAAGTCTGGCTAATCTGGCTTTGTCTGGTAGTTTTCGCAACTACCTGTGTCGCGGAATCTGCTCACTTCCATCCTAACTCGGGCCCTTCCGAACAGCACTGTTCTCTTTGCATTGCTGCACATTCCGTTGCACGACCAGTCCAAGCGGCTATTCCAATAGCGGCGCCCTCCCTGTGCGTCGGGGTCCTTATTATTGGAACGGCCCTCGTTCCCGATTCGCGCTCGACTCTTTCTATCTACATTCGACCTCCTCCCTCGGTCTAACTCTCCTCAAGCCTCAAGCCTAAGTTTTTCAAACTGCAATCTTCGTCGATAGCGGAACATCACACGTCTAGCGGCGTGTGCTGAGGGCTTTCGGCATTGGCCCAGAAATAATGAGGAAGGATCGAAATGCAGCTAGATCTTCAAGCGACATCAGGTACACCACGGAGCCGAGACTTCTTATTGCCGGCATCCGTTGTTGCGGCATTCTTATTGGCTCTTTGTTTGGTTCCTGCGCTGAGCGCACAGTCCAGAAGCTATACGTCCGTCAGTGGCACGGTAACTGACCCCAGTGGTGCGGTCGTGCCGGGAGCAACCGTAGAGATTCACAATCCTGTGAGTCAGTTTGAACGGAGCACGACAACCGACAATGGGGGATCGTTCAGTATCCAGAACATCCCGTTCAATCCCTACCACATGACCGTTACGGGAAGTGGATTTGCTCCCTACGTCCAGGACATCGATCTTCGCTCGGCGATTCCCGTGAACCTGAAGGTAAGCCTCCAACTGGCAACCGCGGTGCAGACGGTTACAGTGGAGAGTAACGGTGCGGATCTCATCGAGAACGACCCAACCTTCCACACCGACATCGACAGGGCAATTATCGAAAAGATGCCGCTGGAGAGCGCGTCTTCGTCAGTAAGCTCGCTGGTTACGCTCTCATCCCCCGGCATTTCGGCCGATTCTAACGGCCTATTCCACGGCCTCGGTGACCATGCTGAGAATTCGTTTTCCGTCGATGGCCAGCCGATTACCGATCAACAAAGTAAGGTCTTTTCGAACCAGATTCCCCTGGACTCAATCCAGTCGCTCGAAGTGATTGACGGTGCTCCGCCTGCCGAATTCGGCGACAAGACCAGCGTCGTGATCCAAGTGACGACGCGCTCCGGCTTGGGCGAAAAGGAACCGCATGGCGCAATAACAGCGTCGTACGGAACGTTCGGCACCACGACCGGAGGCTTCAACCTCGCCTACGGCAACGACAAAATCGGCAATTACATTGCGGTCAACGGTCTTAATGCCGGAAGATTTCTCGATGGGCCGGAGTTCACGGTAATCCACGACAGGGGCAACGAAGAAAACCTCTTCGACCGCGCGGATTTCAAGCTGTCGAGTGCCGACACCGTACAGCTGAATCTGGGCTTTACACGCTCTTGGTTCCAAACGCCGAATTCATTTGACGATCTCAATATAGGCGCCACCGATCCCTCGGGTAATTCCGCGGGTCCTGCCGATCAGCGTGCCCAGATCAAGACCTTCAATATCGCGCCATCCTGGACTCGGCTGCTCAACGCGAACGCGGTGTTTACCATTGGCGCTTTCGTGCGCCGCGATCAATTCAACTACTACCCCAGCCGGAATCCATTTGCGGATTTCAGTCCGATTCAATCGACGTCACTTGCGCAGGATCGTAACCTGACAAACGCGGGACTGCGCTCCGATGTCAATTACACGAAGGGCATCCACAACCTGAAGGTGGGAGCCACCTACCAGCAGACTTTTCTGAATGAGAACGATACGTTGGGAATCGTCGATCCTGGATTTGTCGCCTCCTTCGGCTGCCCCGATGGCAATCCCGCTCCCGATCCCTGCGCCGTTCTGCCTCCATTCGATCTGACGACGGGAGGAAAGCCCTTCACGTTCCGGGGACATACCGACGTAAAGGAGCTTGCGATTTATCTGCAAGACGCCATTTCAAAAGGGAATTGGACGCTGAACCTGGGCATTCGCGGCGACTTTTATAACGGGCTCACTACACACAAAGAGGCTGAGCCTCGCGTTGGCATCGCCTACAACATGAAGCGGACCAACACCGTTCTTCGTGCTTCGTACGCGCGATCGCTTGAAACCCCATTCAACGAAAACCTGATCGTGTCGAGCATCGGATGCGCTAACGCTGTACTGAATCCGCTGCTTGGCTGTTCCTCATTCGATCTGACACCGCTGCGCACGGGATGGCGCAACGAGTTCCACGTCGGTTTGGAACAGGCATTCGGCAAATACCTGGTAGCTTCAGGCGAGTACATCACGAAGTACACGCACAACGCCTACGACTTTAGCGTGCTCGGCAACTCACCGATCTTCTTTCCCATTGGATGGCAGAGATCCAAGATTCCAGGATATGCCGGGCGCGTAAGCGTACCGAATTTCCACGGCTTTTCGGCGCTGGTGGTTATGTCGAGCGTGGCCGCGCGGTTCTTTAATCCGCAAGTCAGTGGAGCCGGCGCTGCGCCAGCGGCCCCGTCCGGTGTGTTTCGAATCGACCATGACGAGAAATTCAACGAAACCACGCATCTTCAGTATCAATTCAGGAAGACCGGGCCGTGGGTTGGTTTCAACTGGCGGTATGACAGCGGACTCGTTGCGGGAGCGGCCCCCTGCTACGGAGTGAATGACTTTAACAACTGCCCTAGTTCGACAACTCTGAACGGGCAACCCGCAATCGATTTGAGCGGGTTTAGCGCCGACCAGGAATTTCAAGCGGGATTCTTCTGCGGAAGCGCCCACCCCACTCCATTTGTTGCATTGCCATCCACTTGTCTGGCCTCGCAGTTCGGGTCAACTCTCATCAGCATACCGGCGCCCGGCACACAGAACGACGACAAGAACCCGGGACGAATTTCATCGCGAAACCTGTTTGATCTGTCGCTGGGCGAGGACAATCTATTCCGCGGTGACAAATACAAATGGAGCCTTCAGCTCACCGCGATTAACATCACCGACAGAAAGGCGTTGTACAACTTCCTCTCGACCTTCAGCGGAACGCACTATGTAACTCCACGCTCGCTCACGGCCCAAATCGGATTCCACTTCTAACCCCGAAGCGGGTGAGGATGCTTTTGTCGGCACCCTCACCCGACCAGGCGTTGTTTGCGCCAGCTAATGAGCGCGGGCTGGTGGAGTGCGGATGGCTAGCTCGGCTTCAAAAGATAAGGATCCTCTATCGGCTTCAGAGAAGCTACGGCCTATCTTGCTTGCTGATGGCTTGTCTGGTCGCGGTGTACTTCGGAGTTATGTATTGATGATTGAGGTAGTGATCCCGTTGGTATCGGGGTCTCTTGCGAGGACCAGCGGGAACATCCCGCCAACCTCCGAAAATTCCCTGGTAAATCCCGATAATTTTCTGAATCCGGTCGTATTTAGGGCTAAATGATGTCCTGAAAGGAGTTTCGCGAGATATGCGCAGAATTCCTCTCCGCATGCGGTGCACAGATTTCTCATGTTCGCGTGGACCCATCCGCTCCTTGTCATCAGGAGTGTCGCCCACAGGGACGGTGCATTCCCCATCTCCTGGTGGAGATTTCAATGAAGCGTGGGAGTCGCGAACGGCAGACCCAGTGTGCTGCGTCTCCTACAGAACCGTTTCGTACCATGAACAAAAAGCTTGCCGGTTGCTTTCATCGCGCCATGCCGTCCAAGAATTGCCATGAGCCAGAGATTCGCCTCACTCGTTCTTCTGTTTCTTGCGCTGCCGCTATTCCCGCAGCAGAGCACAGATCCCCATCATGCCGGAGTCGTGAGCCGCGGAGATCACGTCATGGGCTTCTCCCATGACAAGACAACGCATCACTTTCGACTGCTGAAGGACGGTGGCAGCATCGAGGCGGTCGCCAATGACAACGCCGACGCGGCTAGTCGGCAAGAGATCCGCGAGCATCTCCAGCATATCGCCGGTATGTTCAGCAAAGGCGATTTCAACGCTCCCATGCTGATCCACGCGCGGACTCCGCCGGGCGTTCCTACAATGAAAACACTGCGCAGCGAGATTCAGTATCGTGTAGAGGATTTGCCGAATGGAGCCCGCGTGAGAATTTCAAGCGAGAATCCGAGAGCAGTCGCGGCCATTCACGACTTTCTGCGATTCCAGATTCAGGATCACCAGACCGGAGATTCCGCGAGCATCAGCGCAGAGTAGCTGTGTGCTCAAGAATGTTTTTGGAGAATGGTCTTCACAAGTTCCTGGTGGCAGCCGCCCTCGACTGTGTCTCCTGCCACCGCCTGCGCCACAGGAATGTTATTCATTTTCTCTCCCCCAGCATTTGAAACATTCGGGCGTAACTTGCGTCTAATGTTCAGGTCGGCTACTCTCGTAGCCTAACTGGCTCCATGAATCGCCTGGAAAAAATCGCGGCTTTCTTGCTTCTGCTCCCCATGATCGCAGCGCCGTTCATGGCGTGCGTGGCGCAGGCTGCTACCGCGGAAGAACAGGCCTGCTGCCGTGAAATGGGCGGCCAGTGTGGCTCTGATGAAATGCCATCCTCGCATTCCTGCTGCAAGACACTGCCTGTTCCGGTACAGCTTGCTGCAGCGAAATCGCCTTTCTGCCTCGACTACCACGCTCTGACTTTTGCGCTTCCCGAACAGACGGCTAGCCGAACGCTACCTGAGCCAACGTCATTCTCGATCCTTGCCGATCTGCGTCATTCCCCTCCTGGGACTCCTCCTACTTCTGGTGTTTTGAGAATCTAGCCTTTTCTCCGTCCGGCCCCGGCGCGTTGTCGTGCGCCCCAATAGCCGTTATATGGAGGAAAGATGGAAGTCCTACGTGCCTTTGCGCGCACAGTTCGTATTGGTCGATGCATAAGTGTCTTCGTAGCTGTACTAAGTACGGCGGCATCCCAAGCTCAACAACTACCGCCAGCGAATCCTGAAAGAGACATGATGCAGCCAGGGCGGCAATCGCCCTCTGCCTCCCCGGTCTCGCTCGAGGATCTGATTCGAGAGGTCGAGCAGCGCAATCCGGAAATCCTGGCTGCTGCGCAGGGCTACGAAGCCGCGCGGCAAATGCCAAAGGCTGCCGGAGCCCTTCCCGATACCGAAGTCACCGTGCAGCACCTCAGTGTGGGCAGCCCGCGCCCGTTTGCCGGTTACACCAACAGCGACTTTGCTTACATCGGATTTGGAGCCTCGCAGCAGATTCCTTTTCCGGGAAAGCGCGCTTTGCGATCGGAAGCGGCGGAGCATGAGGCCGAAGCGGTTCACGCGGATGCCGACGCCGTAAGGAGAGAAGTCGTGGAGAAGCTGAAAGACGCTTATTTCAATCTCGCAGCTCACCAGGAGATCGAAACGATTCTAGACCGTGACGACAAGCTGCTACGCGAGGTCGCGCAGGTCACCGAATCGCGTTATCGCGTGGGACAGGGCAGCCAGCAGGAAGTACTTAAAGCGCAGCTCCAGCACACGCGCATCCTGCAAGAGATGACGATGCACCATCGCGAAGTCGGACAGCTCCAGGCTGAACTCAAACGGCTGCTGAACCGTCCGCAGAATTCGCCGGACATCGCAGCGCAGCCTCTGGCTGAACGGGCGCTCGGCCACAGTGCTGAGGAGCTTATCGAGTTGGCTCGCAAGCAGAATCCGGCGCTGCAGAGTCGTGAAGCGATGTTGCAAAGCACCCGTTCCGGTGTCGAACTCGCGCAAAAGGAATTCCGGCCCGATTTCAATGTGCAATACATGTATGAGAACAACGACCGCAAGTTCCGCGACTACTACGTCGCAACGCTCTCCATCAATCTCCCGAATCGGGGCAGACGCCGGGCGGAATTAGCGCAGGCGGAGGCGAAGCGGGGCGAGGCGGAGCAGCGCTTGCAATCGGAGTCGCAGAAGCAGTTCGCCGAGATCCAGTCGCAATACGTGCTCGTTCAAACGTCCTC
>Ga0210400_10005507_pt1 | contig 10737 bp, 9 predicted proteins | sample IncBWH26MmetaG_FD_155456 | JGI IMG/M metagenome (GOLD analysis project Ga0210400, IMG submission 155456) | Forest soil microbial communities from Barre Woods Harvard Forest LTER site, Petersham, Massachusetts, United States - Inc-BW-H-26-M | ecosystem: Environmental > Terrestrial > Soil >... | reverse complement strand
TGAATGATGATCAGGTGGTGGCTGTGGCGGCCTATTATGCAAGTTTGCCTGTTGTAGCTGCCGCGCCAACAACGCCGCAAGGATCAAAGCCATGAGCGAGTACACGCCAAATCCGCGCATTTGGGCGGCAGGCATCCTTTTCGTGAGCCTCGCCGGGTTCATTGGCTACACGTTGCCCAGAAATAACAGTGCCGAGAACGTCGAGCCTGTTGCCGCGAAACCTGACGAGCCGACCCCAAACAAGGTCGGGGAAAATTCCAAGCCGGTCTTTAGCCCGCCGACAGAAGACGAAATTCCAAAAAATGAGTTCGGTGACATGGTTCGTCTCGGTGAAAAGATTTTCCACGACACCCAGGCCAACGCAAAGGAGTTCGTCGGAAACTCATTGGTGTGCTCGAACTGTCATCTGGATTCAGGACGTCTTGCCAATGCTGCCCCGCTTTGGGCGGCCTACGTTCTGTATCCTTCGTACCGCGCGAAAAACGGCCGAGTGAATACATTCGAGGAGCGGTTGCAGGACTGCTTTCTTTACAGCATGAACGGCAAAGCGCCGGCGCCAGACGACAAGGTACTAGTCGCGTTGGAAAGCTACGCCTATTTTCTGGCCAAGGGAGCGCCAACCGGCGTGCAACTGCCGGGACGGGGTTATCCAAAATTGGCAAAGCCCGCAAAGCTCGACTACGGCCACGGCCAACAAGTGTATGCAGACAAGTGTGCGGTTTGCCACGGCGCTGATGGTCTGGGACAAAGCGCGGCAGATCGTCAGGTTGTTTTCCCGCCATTATGGGGCGCCCGCTCATTCAACTGGGGCGCGGGTATGAGTTCCATTAATAATGCCGCGGGGTTCATCAAGGCCAACATGCCGCTGAGCCAGGGCAATACCTTGACGGATGAGGAAGCCTGGGACGTGGCAGCTTACATTGATAGCCAGGAACGCCCGCAAGATCCTCGATTCAATGGCTCGGTAGCCGAGACGCGAAAACTGCATCACGATTCGCCGATGAATATGTATGGTCAGACCGTCAACGGCGTCGTGCTTGGACAAAACTCTCCGGCAGCCGGTCCGCCCTGAGGCTGACCTTGGCTACAAGGCTAGCGCCCTCTCAAGCCTGAACATCGGAGCATAGCTTGGTTGGATGGTGAGGCGCGCTACCGGCATGACGGGGCGCTTGCTCTCGATGGCGAGGGTGTAGCGCTGGAGGACTGTCGCCAGCATGATCTGGGCCTCCGCGAGAGCGAAGACCGCGCCGATACAAATCCGAGGACCAGCGCCGAAGGGCAAATATGCGCCACCCGATGTCCAGGGCGATGGCTGTCCGGCAAATCTGTCAGGAATGAAGGCCGTCGGATGCTGCCAGTACTTGCGATGGCGATGAAGTACCCAGGGCGCAATATAAACCTGAACGCCACGCCGCACGGGTTCTCCCGCAATTACGTCGTCTTCGATCGGTTCGCGTACCAGGAGCGGAACCGGCGGGTAGAGCCGCAGAGCCTCCAGCAGCACGAGGCGCAGGCGTGGCCAGTGGTTGAGATCGTCGAGAGTTGTCACGCGCTCTGGCGGAAAGGCTGCTACTTCGGCTCGCAGCCGCGCCTGCTCGCCGTGATCGAGCGTGAGCAGATAGGACGCCCAGAACAGCAGGCGTGCCGTCGTCTCGTAACCGGCGAAGATCATCGTCGCGCACTGATCTCGCACCTCGTCGGCGGCAAGCGGCTCGCCTGTTTCCGGATCGCGCAGTGCGATCAGGAGATCGAGCAAGTCTTGATGGCCCGCATCGTGCGGTGCGTTGCGGCGGGCGGTGACGATCGCATCGACGGTCGAGAACCAGCGCTTCTGGAAGGCGCGGCGCCTCCCCAGCGCGAAGGCAAAGGACGTCTCGGATTTGGCATAACCGTCGAAGATCTGCGGGCGTCCCGGCCCGGTGACATATTGCCGGACCAGGTCGCCGATCCGATCGCGCTCCTCTCGATCGGGCATCGAGAAAAGCGCGCGAAGCACCGCGTTCAACGCCGCAATCTGGTATGCATCGGAGAGATTGGCGCTCGGCTGCCCTTCGATCTGGTGGATCAGATCGTTGGCGGCCGCGATGAAGTGCGGAAGCAGGATGTTGACATGGTGCGGCGTGAACGAGGGCGACAACAGGCGGCGTTGCCTGCGCCAGTCGCCACTTTCAGCAAGGAATAGACCCCGGCCGATCAGCGGGCGCAACAGGCGGGGCAACATTGCCGGGCGGACATAATTCGCCGCGTTGGTGGCTAACATGTACCGAATGCCCTGGGGGTCATTGATCAGGGCGCTCTCGATGCCGAACAGCGTGTTCCGGCTGAAAGCTGTGTCGAACGCATAATCGGGCCAGATCGCGAGGCTGTTGCGGATACTGCCGAGGAGGAGCCTGACGGGAGGCAGGTCCTTCGGATGGACGGTTGGGGCCGGCGGAACGACGGAAGCAGGTGTGTCGAGCATGGGATCTAGCGCGATATAAATTCCGGATTGCTTTCAATGTGCCAGAGGTCAACTGTCGGTGTATTGAACGTTTTGGACATTACCCGCCTCCGGATGTGCAGGAAGCGCGACAATGACTGCGACGACCACGACTGCGACGACCACCTCTCGGATCGTGTGGCCGCGTCCGGCGGTCGCGGGCTGCGTCTTCTGCATGATCGTCCGTGACACGCGGGGCGTCGCGCTCGATCAGACCCAGAGGTTCAATTTCTTTCCGGCGTCGCCGCTCTGCAGCGTGATGCGGGTGTTCGCCGGTGACTGGCATCTGATCGATCGGCCGGAGCAGATGGAGCGTCCCTGGACCGGAGCGAGGCTGCCTGGCCTTGCCTTCTTCGGGCCGCAGCTCGGGCCGCTCATCAGCTGGAACCCTGGCGAGACTTATGCGATTACGATCGCGTTCTACCCAGACGCTTTTTCCGCGATGAATGGGCTCGACTTGAGCCCATTCACAGGACGCATGGGGCAAGCGGAAGACGTCCTGCCGCAGTCGTTCCTCAAGCCTTGCCGCGACTTCTTCGATGCCGTTCGGCGCGAAGGGGTCGAAAGAAGCTTCTCGGTTCTTGAAGACCAGATCGAGATCATGTGGGCCGGCACGCGCCCTCCCGGAATCCGGCCGATGCGATGGACAAAAGACTGGAGCCGAAGCCTCGTGCTCAGAGCCGCGCTGACCGATCTTGGACGCAGCACGCGGCAAATCGCACGGCGGGTCAAATCATGGACGGGCGTCAGCCAAAGAGACCTGCACGGCCTTGGCCACACAGAGCAGCTCTATGCCAAATTGCACGAGGCCATCCAGGAGGGCGATGTCGACTGGGCCGGGCTTGCCGCAGCATCAGGGTTTGCCGACCAGGCGCACATGATCAGACAAATGCGGCGGCACACCGGCTTCACGCCGGAGCAATTGCGCCAGAGCACCGGAAACGACGAAGCCTTCTGGGGCTACCGGCTCCTCGGAGAGTATTTTACGAAGCCAAATGGTCAGTAGGTCTATAGCGCCGTACTTCCGGCCAGGGTCGTTCGAGACCGCTCTATGGATAAGGCCCCGGCCCGAGCTTGGCGATCAGCGGATTATCGGTCGGCGCCGGCGAGAGATCGCTGCTGTCGCTGTCGCTGAGAAAATGATCGAGCGTTGCCTGAATTTTCTCTTTCGCGGAGTCAGGTCCGCGGTCGCTCATCCAGGTGTGCTGGAATTGCGTGTTGACGATGTCGATGCCTTCCTGCTTGGCCTGCTGCGGGGTCGGCAGCACGCCCGGATCGGTCTGGAAGTTCGGGTCCTTGGAGCGGAACGACAGGATCTTCATCTTGTCGCTGAGCACGAAGGGAACCCGCAGATTATCGAGCGTGATGACCTTCGACACCAGTTCCGGATGCTCTTTGGCGAAGAACATCGAAACGTCGCCGCCGTTCGAATGGCCGACCAGTGTCAGATGATCGTAGTTGGCGTTCGGATGTATTTTCTCCAATTGCCCGCGCACGAACAGGATATTGGCTTCGCCGCGTTCATAGATCGGCCCGCGGCCGACATAGGGCAAGCCGACCTTGGTGACCAGCGGCGGATCGGTCGGAAGATCCTGCTGGATGCTGGCCACCAGATATCCCCGCGCCGCAAGCACGTTGGCCAGGAATGAATATTCGGTGTTCTTGACGGTGTTGCCGTTGCTGATGATGGCGACCGGGAGCTTCGCGTAACCGGCATCCGCCTTCATCTCGTAATCGCGGCGCACGGCAATATCCACCGCGACCGGTCGCGCTCGCGCGGTGTCGAAGAGATTCAGCGTCTCATGCCGAATGGCCCATTTGCTGGCGGCAATATAGACGCCGCCGGCAAGAGCACAGACGCAGGCCAATATGGCGAACGCCTTTTTCATGATTTCCATCCCGATAATTTTTCTTTTCTTCTTATTATTAGATACGTCTTCTTATTAGATACGATTGAAACGCGCAGGGTTCGACGCGCGGTCCATCGGCGCCGAATTAATTTTACGAAAGCCTGCAGCATCTATGCGTGTGGCGCATAGCTAGGCAAGCCCGATATTTCCCGGTCTATCGATTTCGTTCGGTTTCGTCGCCGACGAGACGCGCCAGGGAACCTGTTTTGTCAAGCCGCCTTGGCCGCTTTCTGCCGGATCATGGCCACCACGGCGTCGAGAATTCTGCAGATGGCGGTACGCCGGTAGGCCCAGCGCTCGTCATTGTCGGGCACGGCGATCACCATGGTGGCGTTGGCTTCGAACAGCAGCAGATCGCCTTCCGCATTCAAGCCGAAATCGATGCCGGCATAATCGAGGCCGAGCGCGTCGCGGATGCCTTCGAGCGCGTGATACGCCTTGTCGCCAATTACCGCCGGCATGTCGGCGAGGAACGCGGCTTCCTCCAGCCGATGGTCCGGTTTATCCGCCATGTCGGAGGTGAAGTAATGCACCTTCCAGTCCCGCGATATCGCCAGATGCAGCGGATAGATGTTACCCCCGATCGTCATCACGCGGTATTTTCGCGCGCTGCCGTCGTGGCCTCGGGCATCGAGATATTCGATCAGCAGGAGTTCGCTGCCCGGAAGGCCCGCCGCCGCGGCGGATAATTCGGCGGCATCCCCGACAATGATGAAATTGCGCCCGGTGTGATAGCCGGGAGAACGCAGCAGCAGTGGAAAGGTGAACCGGTGCGCGGCGATCGCTTTGGCGCCTTCGGGGCCGGCGAGGATGTCGCGCGCGATCGCGATGGTGCGCGGCGTCACCACGCCGGGCACCGCGCCGAGCCTGGTGGCATTGCTGATGCGCCCGGTCTTCATGACGGCGCGGGGATCGTTGATCACGGGCGCGGAGGTTCGTGCGATCAGGCGCACCGCGGCCTCCAGCGCGGGTTGGCAGAGATCAGCATCGCCGATGGCATTGAAGATCAGCTGATGCGGCGGCAGCGGGAGGGCCGGATCGAGATGGTCGGTGACCACCACCGAGGTCAGGAAGATGCAGTCATCCAGGAACGAGGCGGTCGGAATATTGCCGCCGCCCGACGAAACCAGTTGCAGCAGCGCCACCGGCGGCGAGATGCCGCGATAGGGCAACGTCGAGATGGCGTGGCCGCGAAAGCCTTTGCGGAAATGCTCCTGCGCGCCGTCGCGGTCGCCATTGTCGGCGAGTACGGCGCCGAGGCCCTGATGCGCCGGCGCGTGATCCGGATCGGCTTTCAAAGCCGCCTCGTAATGCGTGCGCGCCTGCTCGTGCTTGTTGGCGCGCAGCAATAGATTGGCCAGGTTGACATGGCCCATCGGATTATCGGGATGGTGGGTGATCGCTTCCGAGTAGACCCGGCAGGCGGCATCGATGGCGCCCATACTGGTCAGCAGTGTCCCGAATTCGTTGAGCGCGCTGAAATGCGTCGGCAGCCGGCGCAGGATATCGATGAAGGCCTGCTGCGCCTCCTGGCGCCGGTCGAGCGCGCCGAGCAGCGCCGCGCGTTCGATTTCGGTATCGATGGCCTCGTTGTCGCTGCGCCGATGCACCAGCAGTTTATCGAGCTGCCGCAGCCGCGCTTCCTGCGCCAGCCGAGGTCCCCAGCCGCTGCCGGCAGGTTCAGGGGATGAAGTCGCGTTCTGTTTACGGGCGGTCACGATGCGCAAGTTTCGATGTCGGGTTTTCGATGTCGGCTTTTCGATGCGGTGTTTTTTAATTTGGTGATTTTCAAGGTGCCACTATCGGCTGATTCGCAGTTAGCGCGTACCGGCAAATGCCGGCTGGTGGCGACCATGATGATTGCCGGATATTTCCTGCCTCAAGCGCGCGAAACCCCCGGCTACGGCTTCGGATCGAAGGTCACGCCGATCCGCTTTTCCTTGCGCCAGACAACACGGCACGGCAGATGATTTCCGTCCGTCACCAGGGTGAATTGCACGGGGATTCCAAGCGGGCTGGCGATGTCCAGGGCGGCGCCGGTGGCGGAGATATTGCGGACCGTGCAGTCGATCGCGCCGCCGCCGAATTCAATCGTTCCGCCCTTCAGGACGCGATGCCTGGTTGCAATCCGGTGTTCATCCATCGAATCGAATCTCGCAAACCTGTGGGATCGATAGCGGGAGTTTCCCGCTGAAAATACCGGTTTCTATTCCCTTACTTTCAGCGCAGGCTCGCGCGCGGGGGACACATTTAGAAGATTCTCCGGCCGGATGAAATCGGCAATACACGTAATCCGCGAAAATTGATGGTGCGGCAAAAGCGGTGCCTGCGGGAATTCTCCCCTGTCCTTCTTGCCTTCGATCTGTTTTTTGCGGGACATTCGTTGCACACAGAGAGATCACTTCGGAGCCCCCTCGTGATCGACGCCGCCAAACCAGATACGCCGAGGCAAATCGCGGTACTTGGCGCTCCGATCGAGATCGGCGCGTCGCAGCGTGGAACCCTGATGGGGCCGGCGGCGCTGCGCACGGCCGGTCTTGTCACCCTGCTCGATGGGCTGGGCTTCGACGTGCAAGACCACGGCGATCTCAGGATCGACGCGGTCGCCAACCTTGATGACGCCGTGCCCGGCAATGCGAAGCATTACCGGGAAATCCAGCGCTGGATCCGGACAGTGAGCGCGCGGGCCTATGCGCTTGCGCGCTCCGGCGTGATCCCGATCTTTCTCGGCGGCGATCATTCACTGTCGATGGGGTCAGTGAACGGGGTTGCGCGTCATTGCCGCGAGGCGGGCCGTGAGCTGTTCGTGCTGTGGCTGGATGCGCACACCGATTACAACACCCCGGCGACCACGATCACCGGCAATATGCACGGCATGTCGGCGGCGTTCCTGTGCGGCGAGCCCGGGCTCGACGGCCTGCTCGGCGATGAGCCGCGCGCCTCGATTACTCCCGACCAACTGGAATGTTTCGGTGCCCGCTCGATCGACAAACTGGAAAAGGATCTGCTGCGCGATCGCCGCGTCAGCGTTGCGGACATGCGCCAGATCGATGAATTCGGGGTAGGGGTCCTGATCCGCCGCGTCATCGACAAGATCCAGGCCCGCCGCGGCGTGCTGCATGTCAGCTTTGACGTGGATTTTCTCGATCCCGGTCTGGCGCCCGGCGTCGGCACCACGGTGCCCGGTGGCGCGACCTATCGCGAGGCGCATCTGGTGATGGAGCTGCTTCATGATTCCGGACTGGTGCGCTCCGTGGATATTGTGGAGCTCAATCCCTTCCTCGATGAACGAGGCCGCACCGCGCGCACCGCGGTCGAATTGATCGGAAGCCTGTTCGGCCAGCAGATCACCGATCGGCCGACCCCCACCAATGCAATTGGTTCCGATTATTGAATAGCGGTTTGACAAAAAGTCGGGCGCTTCGATCGGCGATCGAAGCTGGAACCGCGGAACCATCGCCGCCGCGCACGATTGAACTCATCAGAGGAATCGTCACGCGAGGTATCAATGAACAAGGAAAAACCGAAACGAACCAATTCCCGTGCCCCTGTTATGGCCGCGCTGGCCGTCGCGATTTTCGGCGTGCTTGCGATGGTGCTGGTCGATCATGGTCCGTGGAGCCGTCCCAACGTGCAGGCGGCCGAGGTCGCCAATTACAAGACGACGGGCGAAGCCGCGCGCGCCGTCGGCGCGCAGGTGGTGCCGACCGCGCCCAAGCCGGAGATCGAACCAGCGGCGCCTGGCCCAAAACCCGCTCAGCCGGCTAATCCCCGGACACCCTGACAGGCGCGTTGAAGCCTCGGTTCTGATCGAATAACCGAGGTGCTGTTTGTTTGCCGCGCTTTCTTTAAACCACCGCACCGTCCCGGATCAGTCCGGGCAGGCTTTCGTTCAAAATGCTTTAACGAACGCTGACAAACGTGCCCCACAAGGCGGCGAGAATGGCGCCGACGAAAACGTAGACTGGATCGTTGCAAAACGTGCTGCCATACCGGCACATCTGGCTGCCCAGTTCGCCGATTTCATTGTGGTCGGCGGCGTAGAACAGGCCGGACAGCACAAGCAGCACAACGGCCACAACATTCATCGATACCCTCCGTACAGGAACGATCATGCCGAATAGCGGCCACGGTTGACGCCGGTTTGGCCCACCGTGCATGAGAGATGATCTGAGGGCATGGTCATTACAAATGCGGAAACGAAATCCGAAGATTTTTTAACACCCCTATCAATTTCCAAAACCTGGTACGGCTTTCGCGCCGAAGGTGACTCTTCGCCGGTATTTGGATGACGATAGCTTTTGAGGCTCCGATCGTGCCCGGTCGCGAAATTGAAAAAGCGGCGGTCCGCCATTCTCCGGGATTGTGCCCTCCGGTGTGTTGCTTCAACGAACTGTTTTGTCTGCGATCGCCGCAGCTGACTTGCTGGTGATGGTACCGATGTGAACGAGTTCACATTCGCCAGCGGCATCGGCCATGGCCGGCCGTGATGCATGGTTGCGCGGTTATCGCCCATGACGACATCACCTTTGCGCCACTGGTGCATGTAGCGGGTGCCGGGCGCGGTCGCGGCCGCCATCAATTCCTCCATCAGCTTTTTGAAGAAGCGTGACTCCGCGCAGTCCGGCGGCGAATCCCGGACCGAGCGGGACCACGCGCCCGCGGCCCTTTGGCCGGAAAGCTCCGTATTAATACTTAGGTAACCGACCTTGCTAACGTGAACTCTACCCATCGACGGTATGCTGGTCTTCCGGGGAGAGCGAAAATGCTGAGGCCACTTCCAGATATAAGTTCTGTGCTTCGCGGCGAGGCGGCTGGAAATGCCGATCTCATCGATGGTGAATTGCCCGGTCGGCGCAATCCAATTCGCTGGCTTGTTGCCTGCGGCATCCTGCTGATTGCGACCATCGTGATCGGGACCGCGGTCATGATCACCAATTTCCGGGACCATGCGATTGAAAGCAGCAAACGCGAGCTGGAAAATGCCGTTTTGCTGCTGGCTCATCACTTCGATCAGCAACTGGACGATGCCGCGGTTCCCCTAAACGACATCGTCGTGCAAATACATCAAGCCGGAATAGAGTCAGCCGACGATTTCAAGCGGCAGATGTCCACTCCCGAAACCCATCTGATGCTGCAAGCCAAGGCTGGCAATGCCTCCAAAATCGCCGGCTTCAATATTTACGACGCAGAGGGAGTTCTGATCAGTTCATCGGAACTGCCGGTCGTTCCATTCGTCAACGTTGCCGATCGCGCTTATTTCAAGGCGCTCAAATCAAGCCCGGAGCAGGCGCGGCTGCAGATCGAACTGGTGCAGAGCCGTTTTACCGGGGAATGGAAGACGCTCATCGTCCGCAAGGCGGTCGGGCAGCACGGTGAGTTTCTGGGCGTCGTTTCGCGAGCCATCAGACCGCGTAAATTCGAGGAATTCTTTTCCCTGGTGGCGCTGGGAGATGATGCCACGATTTCCATGCACCTTCGTGATGGGCCGCTGGTAGCGCGCTTTCCTCACGCCGAAGAGAGCATCGGCAAGAATCTCAAGACGGAATCGACGCCTCAGGCGGCGGCCTTCCTGAACCTGGAGCACGGCACCACGCGCCTGATCAGTCCCGTCGACGGCAAGGAGCGGCTGGTTTCCGTTCGCAGCCTGGATCGGTTTCCGCTGGCTGTCATCGCGACGACGACGGTCGCTTCAGTGCTCGCCGATTGGCGCGCCCAAACCAAATTCCTGGTTGTCGCGGCTGCCCTGTCCGCGATCGTTGTTGCCGGCATTCTGATCCTGATCGTTCGGCGGCTGTCGATGCAGCATCGCTCGTCGCAGCGCCGGCTGAAGCTCGAAAAGCAGCGCCTCGATACCGCCATCGACAACATGACGCAGGGCCTGACGCTGTTCGATCAATCCATGCGGCTCGTGATCTGCAACCAACGATATATTGAGATGTACGGGTTGTCGCCCGACAGGGTAAAACCCGGTTGCCATTTCTACGATCTGATCAAGCATCGAAATGAAGTGGGATCGCTTCCAGGCGACGTTGATGAACAGTACGCTAGGATCCTGGAGCGTATCGCGCGTGGAGAATTTATCACCTACAATACTACGGATGGACGTTCGGTGCTGATCACGCACAGGGTCTTGTCCGACGGCGGATGGGTCGCCACGCATGAGGACATCACCGAGCGGCTGCGCCGAGAGACGGATGTATTTCAGCAGGCCAGGGAGCTGGAACGCATCAACATGCAATTCGATGCTGCCTTGAGCAACATGACGCAGGGAATTTGCATGTTCGACGGCGAGAAGCGGCTCGTGGTCTGGAACGAACGCTATAGCGAACTGTACCAGATGCCGCC
>Ga0210400_10005506_pt1 | contig 10738 bp, 7 predicted proteins | sample IncBWH26MmetaG_FD_155456 | JGI IMG/M metagenome (GOLD analysis project Ga0210400, IMG submission 155456) | Forest soil microbial communities from Barre Woods Harvard Forest LTER site, Petersham, Massachusetts, United States - Inc-BW-H-26-M | ecosystem: Environmental > Terrestrial > Soil >... | reverse complement strand
CCAGGATCTTCGTATGGGATTCCCAATTGCACTGCCTTCCTCACGATAGCCTTGGCGATTGGGTGCTCTGAACGAGACTCAGCAATCGCGGCTGATTTCAGTAAGAGCGCAGCGGGAACATCGCGCGCCGGGCAAACCTCCAGAAGTTCAGGAGTTCCATAAGTTAGCGTCCCCGTCTTATCGAGCAGTACGGTATCCACTTCCCAAAGCTTTTCCAGATACAGCCCGCCTTTGATGATGGCGCCCTCTTGGGCTGCGCGGCCGATGGAGCCCAGAATCGCCAGCGGCGTCCCCGCCGCGATGCCACAGGCTCCAGCCACGATAATCACGGAAATCGTCGAACGAATGTTGTGAGTCAACAGAAACGTCAGCACCGCCGCGCCCAGCGCAAAGTAAACCAGGTAGCCCGCCAGCCGGTCTGCGATGCCTTGAATCGGCGCTCGCGACTTCTCCGCGGTCTCGACGGCTTCGATGATCTTGCCAAAGGTTGTGTCGCGGCCCAGGCGCTCGACCCGGACTTCCAGCGCCCCGGATTGATTGATCGTCCCCGCATAGACAATGAGGCCCGGATGTTTTTCAACTGGCATGGATTCGCCCGTTATCGGCGCTTGGTCCACGAAGGAATGCCCTCCGCTAACCTTCCCATCGACCGGAATACGCCCGCCCGGCCGGACCAGAACCTCATCGTTGATTGCCACTTCCTGGATCCCTACATCAATCCATGTTCCGCTTCGTCGCACGGTTGCTGTGCTCGGCAGCAGCTCGATTAAGCGTTGAATTGCCCGGCGGCCCCGGCCGACCGTGAGTCCTTCCAGGATCTCCGCAACCAAAACGAAGAGCGTGATGATCAGCGCCGTGAATATTTCACGAATCGCAAGCGCCGCCACGATGGCGATGGCCATCGAGAGTTCCATGGTCATGCGCCGCTGCGTGATGTTCTCGTACGCTTCGTGAAATATCGGAAACCCGCCAACGATGGCGCAAATCACGCCAATGGCAGTGATGTACGGATCCCGCGCGCCACCCAGAAACCAGATCGCGCCCGCAGCCGCTGCGGTGAAAAGCACGCGGCTGATCTCGCGCCAGTTCAAGGGATTTTCGTGCTCGTCTTCATGACTGTCGTGGTCAGTCGAAGTGTTTCCTGGATGTGACCCAACAATCTTCGGTGCTTCTGCTTCCTTCAGGCTCGCCTGTTCCATGATTGGTTCCTCTGTCGCGATATCCCCGGCGACTCACGCCGTCACTTCACTTCAAATAAGCCCGCACAATGTCAATCAGCTCCTCGGCCGCTTGTCCCTGCGGCGAGTCCTTGCCCTTCTCCGGATCCAGCACGTGAAATCGCACGTGCCCTTCCATCACTTCGGCCATCAGGCCGTTCAGCGCCCCGCGGCAAGCCGCCATCAACTGCAGCACGCCGCCGCATTCCTGCTCGGATTCCAGGGCGCGCTCAATTGCTTCCACCTGCCCGCGAATCCGGCGCACGCGTTTCAGAAGCTTTGCTTTGTCTTTGGAGGTATGGGCCATGGCGTCCATTAATATACCCCAGTATAGTATATGAAACAAACTGATTGTTTGCCCCCTGCTCTGCCCGCCCTTGGGCGTTGGCGAATTGACAAAATTCGTGGAACGAATCCGGCCAACGGTGCATCAGAGGTATGATACTTGGCGGGGGTCCTACAGCTTTTTATGCCTAAGCGAATAGCCCTAAGACTGCTGGCGGTGGCCCTGATCCTTTCCGTGGGCCTCTTTGCCATGCAAGCTGCCGGGCACTGGCACGGGCACTCCTCCGACGAACAGCATTGCCAGGTTTGCCATACCGGGCACGTCGCCGCACCGCAGCCCGCGGCGCAAATAGAAACGCAGTCGCCCGTCGCGGTCGCGCGGTTTGCGATTGCCGAAGACCAAAAGCTTACTCTCGACCCGGTTTGCAGTCATAGAATCCCCCGCGCGCCTCCTGTTTAATTCCTCAACCAAATAATTCGTAATCCCTTAACGCGCGCCGTCTTCATGGCGGCAAGCGTCGAATTCCACATTTAATTTTCATTTTATCCGCGGCCGGCGCTGCGCAACGCACCGGCCGCCATTCATAAAGGGAGATCCACTAATGAGATTCGTGAGGGCATTTCTTGGGGCTTCATTCTTATTATTAGGCACGTTTGTGGCGGCACCGGCTGGCGTGGCTCAGACCGGAAACGCGGCGAACGTAGCTGGTACGGTGACGGATCCTTCAGGTGCCGTCGTTGTTGGCGCGACCGTTACCATCCATAACCCCGTCAGCCAGTACGAGCGTTCCACCACCACAGACAGTTCCGGTAACTTCAGTTTCCCGAACGTGCCCTTCAATCCCTATCACTTGTCCGTGACGACCACGGGATTCGGTCCGTACGCGCAGGACATTGACGTCCGCTCCTCGGTGCCGCTCGCGGTGAAAATCAGTTTGACGATCGCCGGTAGCTCCAGCACCGTAACTGTCGAAGGCGGCGGCGACCTGATCGAAAACGATCCCACCTTCCACACCGACGTGGACCGTGCCCTGTTCGAGAAGCTTCCTCTAGAGAGTCAGTCGTCGTCACTCAGTTCGCTCGTCACCCTCACGACTCCCGGCATAGCCGCGGACTCGAATGGTCTGTTTCACGGACTGGGCGACCACGCGGAGAATTCATTTTCCGTTGACGGCCAGCCCATCACCGATCAGCAGAGCAAAGTCTTTTCGAACCAGCTTCCCGTGGATGCCATCCAGTCCCTGGAAGTTATTTCCGGAGCGCCGCCCGCCGAATTCGGTGACAAGACCAGCGTCGTTATCCAGGCCACCACCCGCTCCGGTCTGGGTGTTACCACACCTCATGGCAGCATCTTTGGTTCCTACGGCACATTCGGCACGTCCAACGCCGGCTTCGACCTCGCCTACGGCAATCAGAAATGGGGCAACTTCATCTCGGCCAGCGGATTGAACAGCGGCCGATTCTTGGATCCTCCGGAATTCAGCGTGATGCACGACAAAGGCAACCAGGAAAACATATTCGATCGCGTGGATTATCAATTCAACGCCGCAAACACGGTCCACCTTAACGTCCAATACACGCGTTCCTGGTTCCAGACGCCCAATTCCTTCGACGCGCAATTCGCCTCGCCTTGGTTTGGCGTCGTCGTTGACAATGGTGGCCTCGCTCCGCCGGTCAGCTCGGGTTGTACTCTCGCACAGTGCGGTCAGCTCGTCGGCGCGCAAGATCAGCGCTCCAAGATCGGGACATTCAACATCGCTCCGTCCTGGACGCACCTGATCAACTCCAATACTGTGCTTACACTTGGTGCTTTTGTTCGCAGCGATACCTATAACTACTACCCCAGCGACAATCCTTTCTCGGACCTCGGGCCGTTCAGCCTTCAGAGGGAGACGGTCACCCAGGATCGCACCCTGACCAATGCGGGCATCCACTCGGAAATTTCGGTGGTGCATGGCATTAACAATGTGAAGGCGGGGATCGTCTATGAGCAGACATTTCTCACAGAGAAGGATCAAATCGGCATCGTCGATCCTACGCTCAACGCGCCATGCCTCGGTGCGAATACGAACCCGGTAACCGACGGCTTTTACCCGTTCGCACCGGTGCAGGGGTTCACGAATCCAAACCAGTGCGCGGCGGCGGGATTTCAACCGAACGTGGCTGGTAATCCTAACGCCCCGGGCGACCCGGCCAATGGATTTTTAAGCACAGTGGTCGACCCTTTGTTCAATCCGACTTTGCTTCCCTTTGACCTCACGCGCGGAGGAAGTCGATTCCAAACCGCTGCATCATTTCCTCTGCACACCGATGTCAAGGAATTGGCGCTGTACGTCCAGGACACGATCAATTGGAAAAACTGGGCGTTCAATTTGGGCATTCGCGGCGACTTGTATAATGGCTTGTCCACCGCAAACCAAGCCGAGCCTCGCCTCGGCGTTGCTTACAACATCAAGTCCACCAACACCGTTCTGCGAGTCTCCTATGCTCGAAGTCTCGAAACTCCGTTTAACGAAAATCTCGTCCTTTCCAGCATCGGGTGCACCAACGGTGTTTTGAATCCTTTGCTCGGATGTGCGGGAAATTCCACAAATCCGATCGCGTCCGGGTATCGCAATGAATTTCACGCCGGGCTGCAACAAGCGTTTGGGAAGTACTTGGTTCTCGACGGTGAATACATCTGGAAGTACACCCACAACGCCTACGATTTCAGTGTTCTCGGTAACACGCCAATTACTTTCCCGATCGAGTGGGCCCGGTCCAAGATCCCTGGATTCGCGATCCGCGCATCGGTGCCGGATTACCACGGTTTGACGGCTTTCATCGTCATGTCCAGCGTGGCTGCCCGGTTCTTTACCCCGCAGGAGGCCGGAGCCGGCGCTAATCCCACGGCGCCTACGGGTGTTTTTCGCATTGACCACGACGAACATTTCAACGAGACAACCCACTTGCAATATCAGCCCTGGAAAAAGCTTCCTTGGGTCGGCTTCAACTGGCGTTACGACAGCGGCCTTGTCGCCGGCGCGACGCCCTGCTTCGGGATCGAATCGTTCAACACTTGCCCAGGCAGTCTGGGCACTACCCCCGGCAACGGCTCGATCTCTCTCGTAGCGTCAAACGTGGGCAGCGTGCCCTTGAGCGCCGACCAGGAGTTCGAGGCCGGCTTCATCTGCAACGGCGTGCGCGCTACGCCGCCCTCTGCAGCGAATCCAGCCGGTATCCCGATACCGGGAGGCACCTGCCCCGCTCTGCAGTTTAGCTCCACGCTCATTTCCGTGCCGGGGCCCAACAAGGAAAATGATGACCGCAACCCGCCGCGCATCCAACAGCGCAATCTGTTTGATCTGGCCGTGGGCCACGACAATCTCTTCCATGGCGATCGTTACAAGTGGAGTGCCCGCGTGGAGGTAATCAACCTGGCCAACAACTATGCCCTTTACAACTTCCTCTCAACGTTCAGCGGCACGCATTACGTCACGCCGCGCACCGTAACCGCGGAGGTCGGCTTCCACTTCTAGCGGAAGAACAATTTACGATCGTCTTATGTTGAGTGCATCCGGACGACGTGAGCGCGGGGAAGTAACACCGCGCTCGCGTCGTCGTTATCTCCGCACGCGTTCCCCGGGGCTTTCCTCCTCAACGGTCCACAGCGAAACCAATTTCCGCGCTTGGGCGTGAAATTTTGCGGAGGATTGTAAGCAAAATCTTACAAAACTCCAGTTGACACAGATTTGCAACAAGAATACCCTCCTTCCAGTTGAAAGTGTGTTTCAACTAGAAAGCAATTTCGTTCCGTGCCACTCCGTGGATTCTTGAATTCGCCACACGCTTCCACATTGCAACCTGTTCGCGCGCTGCGGGTTTGTCTTGCCCTGCTGTGCTTGGTGTGCGCGGCCCTTACTGGCCCGCGCGTCGCTGCCGCGCAGGAAGCTCCCTATTTTGTTGCTTACTCGCACCACCTCGAAGAACCCGGCAACCTGGAAATTGAAATGAATTCGATTTACGGTGTCCAGCATGCTGGCAACGACTTCATCGCCCCGTGGATTGAGTTTGAGTACGGCGCGAAAGCCTGGTGGACCACCGAGTTTTATCTCGATTGGCAGGGAACGTTTAACGACAGCGCGCTCTTCACCGGATTCCGCTGGGAAAACCGCTTTCGCCCGCTGCTGCACGAGCACTGGATCAATCCTGTTCTTTACGTCGAATACGAAAACACCACGGCCGCGGATAAGACCATGATCGAAGTGGTCGGTTTCGATTCTCAAGCGGATCACGCCGTTCCCAATTCCAGAGCGCAAAAAGAGCATCTGCATGAACTCGAGACGAAATTGATTCTCTCCAGCGATTACAAAGGCTGGAACATTTCCGAAAATTTCATCGCCGAGAAGAATTTGGGACCCGATCCGTGGGAGTTCGGCTATGCCGTTGGTGCCAGCCGTCCCTTGCGCCTCGCCGTCACCCCGGAATCCTGCAATTTCTGCCGTGAAAACTTTCTGCTGGGCGCGGAGGTCTATGGCGGGTTGGGGACTTCCTGGAATTTTACGCAGGCCGGTACGTCTCATTACGCGGCACCCGTGGTTGCCTGGCAGCTGCCCAGCGGCGTCACGTTTCGTGCTTCGCCTGGGTTTGGACTGAATTCCAACAGTCATCCGTTCATCCTGCGTTGGAGCGTTTCGTATGAAATTGACCGCTTCGCCCACAGAGTAAGGAACTTGTTCCGATGACTCGACGATCCCGTTCCGGTCTCCTGCTTCTGGCGCTGACGTTTGTTGCTGTTGGTTCCGCGTCTGAGCGCGAAACCGATGATCGCGGTGTGTTGCTCGCCATCGCCCAAGCTCCGCTAAAAACTCGCTCTTGGCACAATCCGTACGAAGGTCAACCCGACGCCGTGCTCGCCGGGAAAAAACTCTTTTTGCAACATTGCGCGGAATGTCACGGCCCGCAAGCCCGGGGCATCGGTCGCGCCGTCAATCTGCATTTGTCCGCGGTGCAGAATGCCACACCGGGCGAGCTCGAATGGTTTCTGCGCAACGGAAATCTCTGGCGCGGGATGCCTTCTTGGTCCGGACTGCCGGAGCAGCGCCGCTGGCAGCTCGTCGCTTACCTCAAATCGTTCCGCCGATAATTCCTGCTACAATAGTTCGTGGAACCGGCCTGCGACGCAGGTGACGTCGCGATGGTCTTTTGAACCAACACTGGATCCCAGGGAGTCCGCGTCGTCCTGCCCTTGTGCACGTCCATCGGTTTCGGCCGGTGGATAGCCTGAAAGCAGGCGCAGGGCACCCACCTATTCGTGGGGTTCAGGACCTAGCTGCGCACGGCGAAGTGGACCGCTCCACGTCAGAAAGCTTCAGATTCGCAGCTCAATCGAAGTTCGAAATGAGATACCCCCAGAATGAAGATTCTTTTTATCGGAGATATCGTCGGCTCACCCGGACGCAAAATCGTTCATGACCGGCTCGCGGACATCCTCACGCAACGCTCCATTGATCTGTGCATCGCTAACGGCGAAAATTCCGCTTCCGGCTTCGGCATCACTCCGCGCCTCGCGGAAGAAATATTCGCGGCGGGCGTGGAAGTCATCACCGGTGGCAATCACATCTGGGACCGCAAAGAGATCATTGATTTTTTTCCGCATGAACCGCGGCTGATCCGCCCCGCGAATTTTCCGGCGGGCTCGCCCGGCAAGGGACATTTCGTCGGCCCCGCTAAAAACGGTGTCACCTTTGCGGTCATGAATCTGCAGGGACGCACCTTCATGGCGCCGCTCGAAGATCCCTTCCGCACCGCCGAACGAGAGCTGGCCGCGCTCCCTCCCAATGTGAAAGTGATCGTCGTGGACATGCACGCGGAAGCCACCTCCGAAAAGCAAGCCATGGGCTGGCATCTCGACGGCAAAGTTTCCGCCGTGCTGGGCACGCACACGCACGTCGCCACCGCCGATAATCGCGTCCTCCCCGGCGGCACAGCCTATATCACCGACGTGGGAATGACCGGCCCGCACGATTCCGTTATCGGCATGGAGAAAAAACCGATCGTGCAGCGCTTCCTGGATGCGCTCCCCGCAAAATTCGCCGTGGCCGAAGGCGATGTGCAGATGAACACCGTGCAGATTGACGTGGACGAAACCACCGGCCGAGCCCGCTCCATCGACCGCGTGAATTTCCGCCTCGACTAATTTCGCTCCGCGAAAAAATTCGCGCGCCGGAAAAAATTTCAACTCTCGCGCAACTCCATCTCGCGAGTTTTATTTTTTACAAGCGGAAATATTAAAATTCGTCACTGTGGAAATCCTGTGAATTGTTTGTGGAGAGCATGCCTGGTACTCACGAAGTTTTCTCTTGCTACCAACGTTTCATTTAGGCAGAATCCCGCCTCACATCTCTGATGAGCGTAAGGCACGGAGATTCATTAGAGCTGGCGACGCAGCGCGCGTCGCTGCTTCATCGTACCTGAACCACCAGACCAAAATACACCCGCCGGTATGGGTGGCGTTTTTCCACAGCATTTCCACATCGGTGGAAATTGCGGTAAGGGCTGACTCGCTCGATGAACCTTTGGGATAAGATTCTCCAACATACAGAGCGGCGCGTTAATCCACATAGCTTCGCAACCTGGTTTCGACCGACACGGTTGGATCGTTCTGAAGACGATCGTCTGACCATCCGTGTTCCCACGCGCCTCTTCTGCAAGCGCCTGACGGAAACCTACGGCGAGCTGCTAAAAGCGGTACTGGTCGAAATCGGCAAGCCTCAGCTGCACTTGGATTTCGTGTGCGCCGAAACGGAAGCTCCCGTCACGGCTGCTGTCGCTCCGCCCGCCTCACCGCAAGCCAAGCTGGATTTCGACGCGGTGGCTAATCAGCTCAACCCGCGTTACACCTTCGAGTCGTTCATCGTCGGCGCTTCCAATCAGTTCGCGCACGCCGCGGCCCTGGCTGTCGCGGAGCAGCCTTCGAAATCCTACAATCCGCTTTTCCTCTACGGCGGTGTGGGACTCGGCAAGACGCACCTGATGCAGGCCATCGGCCACACGCTCAAGCGCAGAAACCCAGCGATGCGCCTCACCTACGTCAGCGCCGAAAAATTTACCAACGAAGTGATTTCCTCCATCCGCTTCGAACGCATGGCGGCCTTTCGCGATCGTTTCCGCAATATGGATGTCCTGATGGTTGACGACATCCAGTTCATCGCCACCCGCGAACGCACCCAGGAAGAGTTTTTCCACACTTTCAACGCGCTCTACGACCAGCAGAAACAAATCGTCATTTCTTCCGATTGCCCGCCCAAGGAAATCTCCTCCATCGAAGAGCGTTTGCGCTCCCGCTTCGAATGGGGCTTGATCGCCGATATTCAACTGCCTGACCTCGAAACGAAGATCGCCATTCTGCAGAAAAAAGCGGAAAGCGAACGCGTCCAGCTCCCCGATGAAGTCGCGGAATACATCGCCCGCGCCATCAAATCAAATATTCGCGAGCTGGAAGGCGCGCTGATCCGCCTCATGGCCTACGCTTCACTCACCGGCGCGGAATTGAATCTTTCCACCGCGCAGCAAGTGCTCAAAAATATTATCGAGACGCAGGAAAAGAAGGTCACCATCGAGCAGATTCAGAAGCGTGTCGGCGAAATCTTTGGCCTGCGCGCCCAGGATCTGAATGTGCGCAGCAACTCCCGGCAGATCGTGCTGCCGCGCCAGGTGGCCATGTTCGTCGTGAAGCAGCTCACCTCCGCTTCGCTTCCCGAAATCGGTCGCCAGTTTGGCGGCAAGCATCACACCACAGTGCTGCATTCCATCAATAAAATCGAAACCGAGCGCCAAACCAACAAAGATTTGAACAAGAAAATCAACAGGTTACTCGATTCATTTGGTTAGACTTAGTCCTTGGAAATACTCAGCCCTCCGCGCCAACTGTGGATCTTCGTGTGCCCGTCTAGGACTTGCTCTGCGTGTGTCCCGCCCGTTCCCGCTTGCATCGCCCGTGTGTGACTTGTGCGTGGCCTGTGAATCAACTGTGAGTCACCTGTGAACGTGCTGTGCATCTCTGATAACCACGCCGCTGGCGCCGCGATTCGCCAGCCTTATCCTCGGCGCCGTGCGCGGTTACACAGCACACCACCAGCGGCAATCCGCGCGCACCATTCCACTTGCCGCGTTTTCCGAAGTTTCCACAGATGCGGCGACGGCGACGGTTTTCTTATATATTTATATACATAAAGAAAAGCAGTACAGTAGCCGCAGCAAGTATCAGCTCGAAAATTGCGAGGGTTGCCTCAGATGGAATTCAGCGTAAAAAGATCGGACCTGCTCGACGAACTCGAACTGACGCAAGGCGTCGTCGAGCGCAAGACCACCATTCCCATCCTCTCGAATCTTCTGGTGGAAGCCAAAGGTAGCCGCCTCACTATCACGGCCACCGACCTCGAGCTCAGCATCCGCACGTCCTGCGATGCCAAGGTGAAAAAAGAAGGCGCCGGAACGATCCCCGCCAAAAAACTTTTCGAGCTGCTGCGTTTGCTGCCCGAAGGTGAAGTGAAATTCAAGCTCCTCGAAAATCATTGGGTGCACATCATCAGCGACCGCCGCAATTACAAGCTGGTTGGCATGTCCAAAGATAATTTCCCCGCGCTCCCGGCTTTTCCGCACGCGCTGGTGAAAATTCCTGCGAAGCTTCTCGCGGACGCTATCGCCAAAACCACCTTCGCGATCTCGCTCGAGGAATCCCGCTACACGCTGAATGGCGCGCTGCTGGTGCTGAAACCGGGCTCGCTCGCGATGGTGGCCACCGACGGCCATCGCCTCGCCATGGTCGAGACCGACCACAAATTCGAAGGCTTCAACAATGAGACGCGCGTGCTCATCCCCAAAAAAGCCATGACCGAAGTCCAGCGCCTCGTCGGCAAATCAGGCGACGACGTCCAGATCGAATTCGGCCAGGACGAAAGCCATCTCTTTTTCCAGATCGGCCGTCGCCTCCTCACTTCGCGCAAGCTCACCGGACAATTTCCGAATTACGAAGCGGTCCTGCCGCGTGATGCGAATAAAACCCTGTCGCTCGAGCGCGTCGAATTGCAGGATGCTCTGCGCCGCGTCGCGCAGCTCGCCGATCAGCGCTCCCACGCCGTGAAGTTCACGCTCACCACCGAAGGCCTGGAAGTTTCCTCCTCCAGCCCCGAATACGGAGAAGCCAAAGAAATCATCGAAAAAGAATTCACAGGCGAGACCATTGCCATCGGTTT
>Ga0210400_10005505_pt1 | contig 10740 bp, 8 predicted proteins | sample IncBWH26MmetaG_FD_155456 | JGI IMG/M metagenome (GOLD analysis project Ga0210400, IMG submission 155456) | Forest soil microbial communities from Barre Woods Harvard Forest LTER site, Petersham, Massachusetts, United States - Inc-BW-H-26-M | ecosystem: Environmental > Terrestrial > Soil >... | reverse complement strand
GGTGCGGCTGGGGCTGCAACTGCACAAGTTCGTTTGGGACCCGGCGACTAAGGGCGTTTGACTTACGCGTGAAGAAAAAAAGGAGAGAAAAAGACAACGCAGAGGGCGCGGAGATTTCGCAGAGAAAAATTCGGAAAGCAGGGGCGGTGGAATTGAAGAGAGATTTGATGAACGCTTCACGCAAAGCCGTAGTGCTTTTGAGCGGCGGGATGGACTCGTGCGTGAGCACGGCGATTGCGCGCGAACGCCACGGCGCATCAAACCTTGCGTTGCTCCACGCCAGCTACGGCCAGCTCACTCAGGAGCGCGAACGGCGCGCGTTCGATGACATTGCGAATTTCCACGGCGTGCGCGAACGGCTGGTGGTGCAACTCGATCACTTTCGCGCGATCGGCGGATCGGCACTCACCGACAAGAGCATTTCCGTTCCGGAAAATGAATTGGGTGCGCCCGGCCCGCATGGCAGCGCGATTCCCGTGACGTACGTTCCGTTTCGGAATGCTCATTTTCTTTCCGTGGCAGTGAGCTGGGCAGAAGCGATCGGCGCGGGAGCAATTTACATCGGAGCGGTGGCGGAAGACAGTTCGGGGTATCCGGATTGCCGGCCGGAATATTACCGCGTGTTCCAGGAATTGATCCGCGTGGGAACGCGGCCGGAAACGCAGATCGAAATCGTAACGCCGGTCATCACGTTGAAAAAGAGTGAGATCATACGGCGGGGCATCGAGCTGGGCGCGCCACTGCATCTAACCTGGTCGTGCTATCAAAACGAAGATACCGCTTGCGGCGCGTGCGATAGTTGCCTGCTGCGCTTGCGCGCATTTACGGAGGCCGGCGTGCCGGACCCCATTCCCTACCGGCGAACGGTTTCTGCCGGGCGCTGAACTTGGAATCTGGCCCGAATGAGAGATAATGGGGCGCACCCAGCCCAGAAACTCCGGGTGGGGCTCCCCTGTGAAAAAGGAGAATGGAGCATGAAGAGTTTTCATAAGTCGTGGGTGCTCGCCGCAATCCTGGTGGCCGCGCTGGCCACTGTACTTGCACCGGGGGCAGCGGCCCAAATGGGGTCGGTCAGCGGCTCCATCATGGATGTGAATGGGAAGCCCTGGGCCGAAGTTACCGTTCGAGCGGTCAGTGACCAGGGCGCAAAGCAGGAGATCAAGACGGATGGCGGAGGCAAATTTAGCCTGCCAAATCTGCGTCCGGGCATCTACACCCTTTTTATCCTATTTCCGCCGCCTAATGACAAACAGGCTCCCTATGAGGCCCAGTGCAGAGTTCAAAGCGGTGAAGACGCGAAAGTTGATCTGAACTTCAAGGACATCGTTGGCAAGCAGGGTGCCGCGGCACAAGAACAGGTGAAGAAGGCGGAAGAGGCGAAAAGCAAAATGGAGGGGCTCAAAGCACACTTCACGGCGGGCAACGCGCTTATCGATCAAGAGAAGCAGGTGAAGATTGATCTGCAGAAGGCGCCTGCTGACCAGCGCGATGCGCTTAAGCAAAAGTTGAATGAACTTTCGGAGCAGGCCGTCAAGGAATTCCAGGAAGCTTCGAAGAACCTCGTGGAGAAAGACCCCAACGCGCATCTGGTGTGGTTCAAACTCGGAGAAGCTTACGACACCGCGGGCCGTAACGACGACGCCGCTCAAGCGTACCAACAGGCCATCGCCGCCAAACCCGATGTGCCGGGGTATTACAACAACCTGGGCAACGTACTGGCACGCGCGGGAAAGATCGACGAAGGCAAAGCCGCGTATACCAAGAGCGCGGAACTTGATCCGCCCAATGCCGCGACGGCGTGGCGCAACTTTGGGATCAGTTTGTACAACGCGAATCGCTTGGGCGATGCCGTCGAACCGCTGCAGAAATCCGCGGAACTCGATCCAAAAAACGCGCAGACGTGGTATCTCTTGGGTGCTTCGCTGGTTTACAAGATGACGACGAAGAAAGTCGGCGATAAAGAAGAAGTGCAGTTCGCGCCGGGAACCATTGAAGCGTACCAAAAGGCGGTCGAGCTCGACCCCAGCGGAACATGGGGCCAACAGGCCAAGCAGGGGCTCGAACAGCTTCAATTGATGGCTCCGGGCATCGACACCAAAGTCAATGTGAAGAAGAAGAAGTCCTAATGAAGGTCGAGGCGGGAGGAGCAGTGCCGATGGTTTCATTCACGGACCGAGCTGCTGCGCCGAGCCACGTGCTGGTCCGCATTTTGGATCGGGAATCGGTTTTGCTGAATCTCGAGACGGAGCAGTATTTCGGCTTGGACGAGACCGGCACGCGAATGTGGCAGCTCGTGACGGGTTCGCCGAACATTGACGCGGCCTACCAGGAGCTTCTTGAAGAATTCGATGTCGAGCCGGAGACGCTCCGCTCCAACCTGACGGAACTTTTGAGCCGGCTCGTGGACAGCGGGTTGCTCCAAGTTCTCCCGGCGGATGTGGGAACGGCTCCGGCGGTTTAGCGCGCTGGAGCGCCCGGCGCGCGGACTTTTTCTGCGCGCCGTGGTGCTGCTGCCGCTGGTCGTCCTGAGTCTGCGATGGCGCGGTTTCCGAGAGACGCAAGCGGCGCTGCAGCGATTCCTTCCGAAGGCAAATCCGGAGCCTGACGCCGCTCTTGCGAGCAAGATTACGGCGTTGACCGCACACATGGTCAATGCTGCGGACCGGCACGGGCTGGTCCATCCTTCCTGCTTGGCGAAATCCCTGACTCTCTGGTGGCTTCTCGGGCGACAGGGAATACCGTCGCAACTGCGCATCGGCACTCGAAAGGAAAAAGAAAAGTTTGAAGCGCACGCCTGGGTGGAACGCGATGGAACGGCGCTCAACGAACCGGATGAGCCCCACCATCACTACGCCGCGTTCGATGCGTCGCTCTCTGAGTTGCCACCGGAAGAGACATGAACGCGTCCGCGAGCTTCGGAGAAATCAAACTCGATGGATTGAGATTGAGCCGACGGTATTTGAGTGCGGAGTCAGTTTCCGCCACGTGTGGATTCGTGAAAAAACTCGGAATGAAAAAGGCCCCCGACAACACCGCCGGGGGCCTTCGTGAATGTGCCTCTGCTACTAGATGCTGGTGCGACGCGAGACGAGGCGTTTGGTATGCGCGGCGGGTGCTGGCAACTCAACAGTGAGCGAAACCTCACTCTTGTTGCGCAAAACGCCCAGCTTCACGGTACGATCCTTCTCTTCGCGCTTCGCCGAGAGTTTTTCGCGAAGCTCGCCGGCGGAACGGATCCGCTCGCCGTTGAGCGAGACGATGACATCGCCTGCTTTCACGCCGGCCTTTTCCGCAGGCGAACCGGAGTTGACATCGCGTACAAGTATTCCCTCGCCATCGGGAGCTCCGAAAAATGCGCCGAGCTGTCCGCTGAGGTCTTCGGCATCAATGCCCAGCCGGGGCTGCCCGCCGAGGAGCCTGCCACCGTCCCATTCCATCGAAGGGATTTCCGGGATCTCCGGCATGCGGAAAGCAAAGGTCCCAGGCGTCGGCGCCACCATCTTCATGGAGTGATGACGCTCTTCGGATTTACCGAGAGTCGCGCTAATGGTTTGCGTCCGCCCATCGCGCCACACGGTGAGCTGGATGCTGCGGCCCGCAGGAATCTCATGGATCATGCGGCGAAACTGCGCCGCGCCTTCGACGCGCTGTCCGTTGATTTCCGTCACCACGTCATTTTCCTTGAGGCCGGCCTTGGCCGCGGGACTGTCCGGAACGATCTTTCCCAGGACCACGCCGCGCTCGGCTGAAAGTTTCAACTCCTTAGCCTTGTCGGCGGTTACTTCGTGGGTTTCGACGCCAAGCCAACTCGAACCATCGTCGCCGAACACCATATTAAACTGATCATTTTCGATGCTTGGCAGGACTTCGATATGTGTCGGGTCTTGATCCTCTATGACCACAGCCTGCCCCGACTCCTCGAGCGCGTCGGCGTCGGCGAGTTCTGCCACATGATTTTGCCCGTTCTCAAGCCGCGCTTGCAATTTTGCCTGCAGTTCATCGATCCTTTGTTGCAAGCGTGCGATCGTAGAATCACCTGGCTTTTGCTGCCTTGCGGAACTGGCGGGCAGGGCCATGAGCACTAGCCCGAGGGCCACGGCTCCCACCATAACAAGCAAATTTCGTTTGTTCATTTTCGTCCCATCCTCCCTCAGCGGTTAGACGCAGCAAAACGAAAAGCGTCAGACGGTCGACCTTAGAATGACCACGCGAATCCCGCCATTCACGGTGCGCAAATGAATCGGAGCGCCGCCGTGTCCCAATTTGCCATGCATCTCCCGGGGCCGCTGGGAACTCTCCATCGTAATAGGGAGTTCGGAAAAGAAGTTTCCATTCAGGCAGCGAGCTTCGACGTCCGCTTGCATGTCGGACGGCACGGCCAGAACCAGAGAGCCGTTCGTCGTTTCAGCGATGGCGCCGGTCTTCTCCGGAAGACGCGCCAACTCCAGGTGGACGTTGCCGTTGGTAGTGTGCGCATGGACGCTCCCGCCGGCCTCAAACACTTCGATATTACCGTTTACCGTGTGCAGATCTTCCACGGTTTCAACGCCGGCAACGCGCAGCGTGCCGTTCACCGTGCCGATATGCTCGACGCGCGCGCCGTGCGGAACATGGATGGTATACTCCACGGCTACTTCCACGCCCTCGTTTTGTGGATAGCGAGTGGCGATGGAGATGGCGTCCGGCTTGGCGTCAACCTCAATGGCAACGCGTTCAAGATCGGACTCCTTGTGTTTCGCTGTCTTTACCGCGTGGACTTCGATTTCGTTGCGGTCCCAACCTTGCACGTCGACAGTTCCGTTGACGTTCTGCAGCTCAACGGAACCGCCGGGTTGCAGCGGATAGGATTGATTGAACTCCTTGCTGATGGCGAAGCTGGGAACGGCCCAAACAGCGGCTAGAAGCAATACACATAGAGCAGTCGCGCGGAGAGATGGACGAAGCATAACGTTCTACCCCCTTCGAGTACGTGCTACCAACCAAAAATCGAGGACCCGAACGAAACTCGCTGCGCCGAGGCGGCTGCCGCTCAGTGCAACTGAAAATTAAATGTCACGGTCGAAATAACTTCGACCTGCTTGCCGTTAATGGAGGCCGGTTTTGCCCGCCACTGCTTTACCACCGCGATGGCGGCATCGGCGAGCGCCGGATCGCCTTCAAGAAGTTTCTGCACCTCGACGCTGCCGTCTTTTTTCACGCGCACCTGGAGCTTCACGAGGCCTTGCAAGCCAGCGCGTTGCGCGAGCGCCGGGTACGAAGGCTTTGGAAAATTAACCAGCCGCTTCTGGAAATCCCCCGGATCTTCGGTGATGCCTCCCCTGAAGGTGATTTCCAAATTCACGAGCCAGCTTTCGAGCCAGTCCGCCTTGGCTTCGGGGGGAATCGGCGCTTCGGGCAGGGCCGGTGCTGTTGGCCCTACCTCGCCCGGAAAAGGGGGCTGCGAGAACCCAATTTCCGTCAGTCTCTTGTTGAGGCGGTCCACCTGCTCGCGGACGAGCGATTCGTGAAGAGCAATCTCCGAATCCAGGAACTGCAGGCGAATTTTCCCGGACGTGGTCCGCAATTTGAGCGGGGCGCCGCCGCCATTCAAAACAGCCGTGGCGTGCAGGGGACCGGAACCAGTGGTGGACGCCTGCATCGTCAAGTGCAGTGCGGGATCCGCTTCGATGTGGCGTTCGCCCCCGTTTGCCACGGTGGCGTCGATAGTCGCGGCGAGATTCCGCGGCAAAAACACGAGGATGTCGCCGTTGCCGGAAGCCAGCTGCGATGCACCCGCGAGCCGCACGTTTCCGCCTCCGGGCGGTGAATCCGGATTAATCCAGGCCGTAATCGTGCCGCCGGAAGTAGCCGCCTGCAGAGCGCCGGCAACGCGCGTCAGGCAAATGCTGCCGCTGCTCGATTCCAGTTCCATCGGGCCGGAAACGTACATGACGCGAATCCCGCCCCCGCCGGTCTGGGCGTGCACCGAGCCGCGCACTTCGCCGAAATCGATCTGCCCGCCACCGGTACGTACGCTGACGAAATTCCCAGCATGAGCGACGGTGATATTGCCGCCGGCGGTTTCCAGATCGGCACGCCCTCCGATTTGGCCGGCGCGGATATGGCCGCCTCCGGTGCGCAGCGAAGCGTCTCCCGCAATGTTGCCCACGTTGATGTGCCCGCCCCCGGTGAAGGCGGTGAGGTCGCCCGCGACATCGAGAACCTGGATGTGGCCGCCTTCCGTCTCCAGTTTGGCGGCGGAGCGCCCCGACGAAGCGTCGCGGATTCCTAAACCAGCGATGCGCCCGGTCTTAATGTTTCCGCCCTGAGTGTGAAGGGCGGCCGTCCCACCGATGTCCCCTGTCGTGATGTCGCCCGCCTCGGTGTTCACTTCGATGTTGTAGCCGCGCGGCACGGCGACCTCAAACTGCACCCAGAACTGGGCATCAGCCGAGCGCGCCGCTTGCGGCGAAAGCATGCCGGTGATTTCCACGCCCGAGGAAACCGACTTGGCCTTGAGAGAGTAAGTATCAAGGAGTAGCTGAGCGGCGGGACCACGGGCATCGGTTTCGATGTGCACGGTATAGCGCACGACGGGCGCGGCACCGGCCTCCAGTGGGACGACGTTTACGGACCCGAGATCCGTCGTCAGCCGCAGCGTCAGACCATCTTTGGTACCCAGCATGTCGCTGCGAACAACGGAGGCATGCTGCGAACCCGGCTCAGTAGGTTGGGTAGGCTCGGTGGCCGCTGGTTCTTTGGCTTCGGCCGCAAAGACCGGTGGCGCGAGCGGTGTTAGAAAAAAAAGGATCGCCAGGACGTGAAACAGCGCCAAACGGCGCGCGGCAGGAAAAATCCCTTGTTCGAAACGTGTGTTCATCGTTGAACGAGTTTTCTAAACGGCTACTGCACTTCGCGCGGGCCAATCTGCCGCAAGGCAGCGGCGCTGCGCAACCGCACGTAGCGGCTGGGATCCCGGTGCTGCAACTGTTGCAGAGCGCGAACCACTCGCTCCACGGACTGGTCTTCTTCCGGACGGTCTGGCTTTATCACTGGCGTGGCGTCGGGGACTTCGGGCGCTGTCTCTTCCGATGCGCGGTGCTGCAAAGATCCCACCAGAACATTGACGGCTTCAACGCGCACGCCTGGATTGCCGTCATGCTGCAGCGCATCGAGCAAAGCCTGCCGGACGTCATCATTCGATGACGCATCGCGGAGCGACTCCAGGGCCTTCATGCGCACTGCGGGATTCTGATCCTTGCGAGCCGCGGCGATTAAGGCCTGACGCACTTGCTGATCCCGCGAAGCAGCCTTCAGGGCTTCGAGGCAATCGAGGCGCACACCGGCGTCGAAGCGCTCGCCATTTTCAACCACGTAGGTGAGTACGCGGCGCATATCGCTGTCCTGAACATTGCCGTTCAGAACCAGCGGTTCTTCGGCACTAAGCTGAAGTTGTACGTCGGGCGAGCCAGAACCCGTTGAGGGCGGAAAATTGATGCCTCCGACGACCATCTTCGAAAGCTGGTCATCTGTAAGACGAGGCTTGGCCATGACGTTCATGGCCTGACCGTTGGTGTTGCCGTTGTTGCCGTTCCGCAGCCACGGAAGAACTTGTACTCCAACCACGATCCCGAAGAGGACCAGGACTGCGCCGCTCCAGGCGGGACGCAGCGCCATCCAGCGGCGCAGCCATCCGAAGGGACGCCAGTGTTCCTGGATGGGAGGTGCGGAAAGATCATCGAGGGCTTCGGCAAGCTCGCTACGGCACTGCGAGAGCAGGATACCGGAAGAATCGAGTTCATCGGCGGGTTGCGGAGCAGCGACCATGGCTTCCTGGAGCTGGCTCTCTTCGGCAAGCTGGGCGGCGCACGCTGGGCAACTCGCCACGTGTGCATCAATCTGCTTGCGTTCCCTGTCGCTGACTTCATTGCACGCATAGAAAACCAGGAGCGGCGCAATGTCTTCGCACTTCACACTCTTTTCAAAAGCGCTCATCGCAGGCCTCCCAATTCATGGCGGAGTTTGCGGGTGGCGCGGAAAAGCGAATTCTTCACGGTTTCCTCGGTCGTGCCCAGGGCGTCACCGATGGCCCGGAGCTTCAGGCCCTGATAGTGCTTCATCTCAAAAACAATGCGTTCGCGGGGGGACAGGCGCTCCATGGCTAGGGCAATGCGCGCCTTGATTTCCTGGCCGATGAACGTTCGTTCCGGGTCCAGCGTCGGACGTTTTTCACGCTGGCGCTCGAAAAAATCACTGATGCCCTCCTCGTGGAGGCCGGAATTCAACTCAGGAGCCTGATCTTCGGGGCGCGCCTGACGGCGGCGCAGATGGTCCAGGCAAACGTTGGTGACGATGCGGTACAGCCAGGTGTAAAAGCTGCACTCGAAGCGGAAACGGTGGAGATTGCGGTAAACCTTGAGGAAGGCTTCCTGGTAGACGTCCCGGGCGTCCTCGGGGCGCTTCATGAGATTCAAGGCCAGACGCAGGACGTCCCGGTCGAAGCGCCGCACCAATTCCTCGAAAGCCGCACGACTTCCCGTTTGCGCTTCCGCAACCAGGGCCCGCTCGTCGAGGTGGGACAAGGAGATCACCGATGCCAGGGCGGCGTCTGTGCTACCCGAGCGTCCGTTGTAGTCGGCCAAAGCCAAAGCCCAATTGGGGAGCGGCATATTTCGCTTTCTTTTCGCGTGCGCCGGTGTTGCCGCTTGTAAAACAACACCTTAACTCAAATTCCAGCACACGCCCAAACGCTGCGCACCACACGACCACCCAATTTGGACGCACGGCTATGCCCTTGGGTGAGCACCGCTTCCCACTATAACAACGGTGAATCTGTGGATTTTGTTTCAAGAAAACCAATCAAATGAGACTCGCAGGCCAGATTTGAGTCCTCAATTGGTGGCCAGCGGCCTGAGCCGACTGCTTAGACGGCCCCGGCCGAACCGCGCATACGCCACGCCACGCAGGGCCACGCGAAAATGAGAACGAGCATGAGCAGAACAGCATAGCCGTTCGCGCGGTAGAACGAATCCGGCTGCGAGAGCAATTCAGAGGCGCCGCCGAACAAGGAAGTGCCGGCGATGATGAGGAAGCAGGCGAGAATGTTAAAGCGCATAACGTAGCGCACGCCGAAGGCGAGAACGCTGAGCTGGATGAGTTGCGTCAGGAGTCCTTGTGCAAGGTCGGCGGCGCTTCCCCAGTTTCCTCCCGTGAGGGCAAGAGCGCCCAGCAGGAAAATTAATACGCGAAGCCCAAGCTGCCGTATTTGTGCCGCAACGAAAGACGCAACCGCGGCGACTAGACCCGTGTAAAGCAAGCTGCGCACCACCGTCCCGCCAATTATCGAGCCGAAGGGGAAGATGGCGTCGAAGTCATGGCCGAAGGACGCTCCCATCGAGCGATGCACCGTCGGCCAGTGGTTCGTAGCAGCCGCAAGGAGGTGTTGCAGGCCGAACAGCCCCGCGGACCCACCCACTCCGATCCACAGCGCATCGCGATAGTAAGCCGATGGCATCCCGGCCCAGCCCGGCAGACGTTCTTCGCCGAACGCACGGCTGCCGAAATACCACGCCGTGCCGAAGAGCAGCGCGATTCCGCCGACGTAGAGCGGAGCGCCGAGCAGCGCGAGGATGGCAATCCCTGCATACGTCAATTTGAGCGGATTGCCCGTGTCGTAAGCACTTAACGCGCTGGGGAGGATATTTCCAAGAGCGAATACGGCGAGATATCCGGCGAGAGCCCAAATCGACCAGAATGCGATTCTTCTCCAGGGGATCGAGCGCGCAAATGGCGACCGCATGTTTTTCAAAAGCACAATCAGGGCCGTCAGGGCCAGCCCGGCATAAAACAGGATAGGAATTACGATGGAAATGATGATCCGGGAAAGGCTTCGCTCCTCTTGTTTGCGCTCCCAGCCTTCGGGGATGTGGACGTAGGTTCGATAATTTGTGACCTCGTCTCCCAATACCTTGAGCTCGACGCGTGCATGAGCGTGATCTTGGGAGTTTGCGGCCGGCGCTTGCGCGGAGTCTAGGGGTTGCGTTTGCTCCCAGGTCAGGGTGTGATCGATGCGGTGCGGCTGCTTTTTTGACTCGTCTCCAACCAAAGACCAGCCCTTCAGGTCGAGGTTTTTTTCCCGGCGAAGAAATTCTTCGGCGCGGGCCAAGGCTTGGTCCTTGTCGAGCGATGCGCCGGGCGCTTCTTCGGCCAGTTTATGCCACACCGAATGAAGTGACCCGTCGAGCTTCAGAACCACCGCGAATTCTTCCGGTTGGCTGTCGCGGAAATAGCGCACGCGCCAGAGAGCAGCCGGAACTTGTCCCGAGTAGATGGCGTTGACTCCCGCAATGCCGATACGCTCCCGCAGATATTCGTTTGCATATGGGTCAGCATTGTTGACGAACACGGCGGCGCGGTAGTGCGCCTTTGTATCGACGCCGCGCTGGTGCATGACTTGATCGGCGCGCGCACGAGCCGTTCGCGCGTCTATCGACAGCTTCAGGTAATCGCCAATGGACTCCGGCTTGAGCCGCCACGCCAGCGCGCCGCCGGCAAGCAGGCAGACGGCCAGGAAAGCGATCATGCCGGGAGAAAGAGCTTCGTAACCGCTTGATTTGACCTCAGAAGTTGCAGTTGCAGATTCGGTGGTCAGATCAATTTCCGGCTCGGGCGCCGCGCGATTGAGAAGGTCTTCACCGGTTTCGAATCCACCACGAGCCAGGTAGGAAACACACGCAAAAACCAAAGGGGCAAGAGCGGCGG
>Ga0210400_10005504_pt1 | contig 10741 bp, 12 predicted proteins | sample IncBWH26MmetaG_FD_155456 | JGI IMG/M metagenome (GOLD analysis project Ga0210400, IMG submission 155456) | Forest soil microbial communities from Barre Woods Harvard Forest LTER site, Petersham, Massachusetts, United States - Inc-BW-H-26-M | ecosystem: Environmental > Terrestrial > Soil >... | reverse complement strand
TGCAGCAGCAGCGTTAGCAGCAAGTCTCCGCCAAAAGCAAACGTTTTCATGGATGTTGCCCGCTCGGGCTACGTTAGCCAATCATCCTGCCGATGTAAAGCGCCGCTTGCGCTTATCGCCTGATATAATACGGGGCTCCTCATGCCGACAAAACCAAGACAAGGAACGCGCACCTCGCCGAAGAGATTGAAGAAAGGAATCCGAATCGTCGCCCGCGCCAAGTTGCCGACCCGGTTCGGGCCGTTTGAAATTCTTGGCATGGAGGGAAAAAGCGAGCAAGAAAGCGCCGTCGCGCTTATTCATGGAAAAATACGCGGCCATAGGCCGCTCGTGCGCATCCACTCGCAGTGCCTCACGGGGGATGTTCTGGCCTCGGAACGGTGCGACTGCCGCGCGCAGCTGGAACTTTCCCTCCGCCGAATCGCCGATTCGCCTTCCGGCATCCTGCTGTATCTGCCCCAGGAGGGCAGGGGCATCGGCCTCATGAACAAATTGCGCGCGTACGAATTGCAGGACCGCGGGATGGACACCGTGGAAGCTAACGAAGAGCTTGGTTTTGCCGCGGATTCGCGGGATTATGCGTTTGCAGCGGAGGCCCTGACGCTGCTTGGCGCAAAACGCGTGCGCCTGCTCTCCAACAATCCGGACAAGGTACGGCAGCTCGAGAAGGCTGGAATTCGCATTGTCGAACGTGTGCCGTGCAGGCCTCGCACGTCTCGCACTTCTCGCGCTTATATGGAGACCAAGAGGACTAAATTCGGGCACTTGCTGGATCGTTTGTAATCCGCGTCCCTCACGGAGGAATACATGACACCCGCCATCCGCTCCGCCGCTAGCTATCCCAACGCGACTCCGAGGAAACTCTACGAACTTTTTATGGATTCAGCTAAGCACACGGCCGCCACCGGGATGCCTGCCAAGATCAGCGCCCATGTCGGCGGTAATTGGTCCGCCTTCGGTGGGATGATCCTAGGAAAAAATCTTTTCCTGATTCCGAACCGGATGATTGTGCAAACCTGGCGTTCGTCGGAATGGAAGAAGGCAGACCCAGATTCCATCCTCGTCGCCAGCTTTGGGAAATCCGCAAATGGCGAAGCGCAAGTGGAGCTGGTCCATTTCGGCGTACCCGAATACGATCACGAAGGAGTCCGCAAGGGCTGGGTAAAGTTTTACTGGGAACCTTGGAAAGAATATCTTGCCGCGCGAAAGCGCTGATTCCATCTGCAGATCAAGTCCGGATGTTTCAGAACTGTGGCAGTAAGGATCTATTTTTTCTTATCCTCCTCCCACAAGGTGAACAATCTCGTAGCGGTCGCCTGGTTCGACGGTCGTGTTGCCCCATTGCGATCGCGGAAGAATCTCCAGATTGCGCTCGATGGCGACACGGTCAGGGGGAAGACCGAGATGGGAAAGCAAGAAGGAAACTCCAATCCCGCCGGGCACTTCGCGCGTTTCGCCGTTTACGATGATTTGAACTGCTGCGCTCATCGCGAGGCCGGAACGGGAGTCTTGTCAAGAGTCTTCGGTTTCAGACGGAATCGCAGCTCGCCGTAACGAGAGCCGTCCGTTGCCCGGACGACGAGGGACGAACCTTCCTTCACATTTGCAGGCATGGGAAACGTAAGCGTCGCGGAACCTTTTGCGTCCGTGCGCACCTCCAGGAACGGGATGCGCTGCCTGTCCTGCTCGAGAAATGCCTGGACGTCGGCGTCGCCGACTCGCTGCTCCGAATTCTTTTCACGCAATTCGATTTCGAAAATCACATTTCCCGCCGCAAACCAGTTATTTGGATTGAGCAGGCGCAAATCGAGACCATCGTCTGGGGCAACGTCATTCGCCGAAGCTTCGGCGGCCTCCACGGTTGCAGGCACACGCACTTTGCCTTGAATCGGGAGCGTCTGAGCCTCGAGCTCGGCGATCACTTCGCGATGTTGCTGCGAAAGTCGTTCGTGGAGTTTTTCCGCCAGAGCTTGCCCTTCTGTTCCGCTGGCAAACTTTTGTTCGTAGCCGGCGCTTCGCTTGTAAACTACACGTCCAGCCAGGTACACGACCGTATCGAGAAATGGATGCGAAGGGCCGCGATCCTCCGTTTGAACGTGATAGGTGTCGCTTCCGACGCGCACGTTCGAGTTGAAGCCAAAATTCATGTGACTGCCAGCCTTTCCCGCACACGAAGCGTGATTCATTTGTTTCTAAAAAGCAGCTCATTCAAAGCCAATGCTGAACTATCTTTCACGCGCATTTGACCGCTTGGCGCTTCATCGTTATTATAGCTTGTGCTCCAATGACTGGAAACGACCTCCACGCGTACGCGCCACTACTTTTACACCTCCTCCTGGCGATGGTCCTTGCCGGTGCCCTCCTCACCCTTTCCTCGGTGGTGGGTTGGAGACGCCCCTCCAAAGTGAAAATGCAAGCGTATGAGTGCGGAATTACGCCAACGGGCGATGCGCGGGAACCGTTTTCCGTAAAGTTCTACCTGGTCGCAATCATATTTATTTTGTTCGATGTGGAAGCGATCTTCCTTTATCCATGGGCCTTTATCTTCAAATCCTTAGGGTGGTTTGGATTCGTGGAAATGCTCCTCTACATCGGGATTCTTCTGGTCGGCTACTTCTATCTCTGGAAGAAAGGGGCGTTGGACTGGAACCGCCCAGCCGCACGCCGGGACCGCACTTTGTGACGGAAACACCTGACCTCGAGCAAAATCCCATCATCGCGATCATCCGCGGCTGGCGGCCCGAGGCCGTTGCGGCAGTGAATTCCTTTCGCGGCGAGCTAACGATTGTGATTTATCGCGAGCACTTGTTGCCCCTCGCTGGATTCCTGAATTCCGATGCCGGCCTGGGGTTTACCTACCTCTCGGATGTTACCGGCGTGGACAGGTTTCCGATCGAACCACGCTTCGAGCTGAATTATCATCTCTTATCGCTCTCCCGGCGCCAAACGGTTCGCCTCCGCACTCGCCTGCCGGGCGACGATCCTGTTGTCCAATCCGTCGTGCCGGTTTGGCCGACCGCCAACTGGCATGAACGCGAGATATTCGATCTTCTGGGCATTCGATTTGAAGGCCACCCCAACTTGCGACGTATGCTTCTCCCCGAGGATTGGGAAGGCTATCCTCTGCGTAAGGATTATCCCGTGGAGGGCCCACGCTGATTCCCCATTTCGATTCGAGCGAACCTGAGTCATGACCACTGTACAAACCGCCACCGGCCCGGAACAAACCATGGTCCTCAATATGGGACCCCAGCACCCGTCAACGCACGGGGTGCTGCGCGTGCTTCTGGAGCTCGATGGAGAGAATATCGTCAAGGCCGACGTGGATATCGGATATTTGCACACCGGGATTGAAAAAACCGCCGAAGCACTGACCTATTCGCAGGCCATCACGATTACCGACCGCATGGATTACCTCGCGCCGCTGTCGAACAATCTCGCGTATTGTCTTGCCGTCGAGAAATTGCTGGGCCTCGAAGTTCCCAAGCGCGCGCAGTACATCCGCGTGCTGCTGACCGAACTCACGCGCATCGGTTCTCACCTTGTCTGGCTGGGCACCCACGCAATCGACTTGGGCGCGATGTCCGTATTCCTGTATTGTTTCCGCGAGCGCGAGGAGATCCTGAAAATCTTTGAACTCGTCAGCGGCCAGCGCATGATGACCAGCTACTTCCGGATCGGCGGCCTGGCGCTCGAGCCCCCGGTCGGCTGGACCGATCAGGTTCAAAAAATTGTGAATACGTTCCCTTCCCGATTCGATGAGTACGAGGAATTGCTGACGAAGAACCGGATCTGGATCGGACGCACGCAGGGCGTGGGCGTTCTGAGCGCGAAGGACGCGATCGCCATGGGCGTTTCCGGACCGTCCTTGCGCGGCTCCGGCGTGGATTACGACGTGCGCAAGTATTTCCCTTACTCCAGTTACGATGAATTTGATTTTCAGGTGCCCGTGCGCACGGAATGCGATTGCTACGCGCGTTATCTTTGCCGCGTTGCGGAAATGCGCGAGAGCCTGAAAATCGTTCGCCAGGCTCTGAAAAAAATTCCGCCGGAGGGCCCCGTGAAGGCCGATGCTCCGGGAATCGTTCCGCCGCAGCGCGAAAAAATGAAAACAGAAATGGAAGCGCTGATTTACCACTTCAAGATTTTCACGGAGGGATTCGCGCCTCCCCCCGGCGAAGTGTACCAGCGCATTGAATCGCCACGCGGCGAGCTGGGATGTTTCATCGCCAGCGACGGGTCGCCAAAGCCATATCGCATGAGGATGCGTGCGCCATCGTTCGTGAATCTGCAGGCGCTGCAAAAAATGGTGGAGGGACGCCTGGTGGCCGACGCGATTGCCTGCATCGGGACGCTGGACATTGTCCTTGGAGAGATCGACCGCTGATGAATTTGCCCCCGCAACTGGAAGCCAAATTTCAAACGCTTCAGAACCGCTACCCGGTGAAGCGCTCGGCGCTGATCCCCATGCTCCTTTACGCGCAGGATCAGTTCGGATTCATCAGCAATGAAATGATAGGAGAAATCGCCGGCAGGCTCGGACTGAACCCGTTGCAAGTGACCGAAACCATGGCGTATTACTCCATGCTCCGCCGCCAGCGCGCCGGAAAATTCCACGTGCAAGTCTGCACCAATGTGTCCTGCATGCTTCGCGGCGGCAACAAGCTTTACGAATTCGTCCAGAAAAAACTGGAAATTGGCCACAAGGAAACTACGGCTGACGGCGTCTTTTCCCTCGAAGAAGTGGAATGCCTCGGCGCCTGCACCGGCGCTCCCGCCATGCAGGTGAATTACGATTTCTACGAAAATCTCACGATCGACAGCGCGACGCAAATTTTCGAGACGCTCGAAGCCGGTCGAAAGCCGGAGCCCTCCATCCCGATTACGGGCTCCGTGAAAAAGCGGCATCCCGCCGAAGTGCCGGTCATCAGCCGTCTCTTTGGCGTCGACGACTCGCACACGCTGCAAGTTTATTTGGCGAACGATGGCTATAAGGGGATGGAGCGCGCGCTGAAAGAACTGACTCCCGAGCAGGTTGTCGACGAAGTGAAAAAATCGAATCTGCGCGGCCGCGGCGGCGCGGGATTTCCGACGGGCATGAAATGGAGCTTCGTGCCCAAGGAATCGGCCAAACCCAAATACGTGTTGTGCAACGCGGATGAGAGCGAACCCGGAACCTGCAAGGACCGTCCGCTGATGGAAATGATGCCGCACCAGCTGATTGAAGGGATCGTAATCGCAGGACGCGCGGTAGGCTCGCATCAGGGATACATCTACATTCGCGGCGAGTACCGCTACGTACTGGACATCATGGACAGGGCCATCGAGGAAGCCTATAAGGCCGGCTATCTCGGCAAAAATATTCTCGGCAGCGGATTTGATTTTGATCTCATCACGCATACTGGCGCGGGCGCCTACGAGTGCGGCGAGGAATCGGCGCTGATGGAATCCCTCGAAGGCAAACGCGGCTATCCGCGTATCAGGCCTCCTTTTCCCGCCGTCGTCGGACTGTACGGATCGCCAACAGTGATCAACAATGTTGAAACGCTCTCCTGCGCCCCGGAAATTCTCCGGCGAGGAGGCGAATGGTATGCGGGCCTCGGGTCGCCGAAAAACGGAGGCACGCGCCTGTTTTGCGTTTCCGGCCATGTAAACAAGCCCGGGATCTATGAATTGCCGATGGGTTTTCCATTGCGCAAAATCATCGAAGAGGTTGCGGGCGGGATGCGCAATAACAGAAAGCTCAAGGCGATCATCCCGGGCGGCAGTTCCTGCCCGCTGCTGACGGCTGAAGAAATTGACATCAACATGGATTATGATTCCGTCGCCAAAGCAGGCTCGATGCTTGGCTCGGGCGGACTCGTGGTGATCGATGAAGACACCTGCATGGTGGATCTCGCGCGTCGCATTATGCATTTCTATGCGCACGAATCCTGCGGGTGGTGCATTCCCTGCCGCGAAGGCACAGGCTGGCTGCGCAAGACGCTGGACCGATTCCACGCCGGCTTCGGGCGCCCGGAAGACATTACCCTCGTAGGGGACCTGGCGAAGAACATGCTGGGCCGCACGTTCTGCCCGCTGGGCGACGCCGCCGCCATGCCCACGATCAGCATCGTCAAGAAATGGCGGCACGAATTTGAAGAACATCTTTCCGGAAAATGTCCGTACAGACCGGCCGACGTTATGGCTGCGGTTCGCTGAGGATCCCGGGACAAAATGGCAGATTCAAAAGATATCGCGCTGAAAATTGACGACCGCGACGTTACCGTCCCGCCGGGAACTCTGGTGATCGAGGCGGCACGCCGTATGGGGATCGAAGTCCCTTCGTTCTGCTATTTCCCGGGGCTTTCGTTGCAGGCAGCTTGCCGCATGTGCCTTGTCGAAGTCGAAAAAGCTCCGAAGCTCCAGACCGCGTGCACCCTCGTTGCCACGCCCGGAATGATCGTCCGGACCAGCACGCCGCAAGTACACGAAGCCCGCAAGGGCATGCTGGAATTCCTGCTTGCGAATCATCCGCTTGACTGTCCCGTGTGCGATAAGGGTGGCGAATGCGAATTGCAGGACATGGTTTTCACATACGGCGCGGACAAGAGCCGCTTCAGCGAAGAGAAGCGCCACCAACCGGAGCAGAAATGGTCTGAAGCGGTCTATTACGACGCGCCGCGATGCATTTTGTGTTTCCGTTGCGTTCGCGTATGCGACGAGGGCATGGACGTCAAGGCGCTCGGCGTCGGCGCACGCGGCTCGCAGTCGGTGATCATCCCGAACGGCGAGGATCATCTGGACTGCGAAGAATGCGGCATGTGCATCGACATCTGCCCGGTCGGCGCGCTTACGAGCGGCACGTACCGTTACAAGACTCGCCCGTGGGAAATGTCGTACGTTTCAACGGTGTGCACTCATTGCTCGAATGGCTGCAAGACCACGCTGAGCGTCCGGAACAATGAAATTCTGCGCGCCAACAATCGCGATCTCTCGGGATTCAACAAGGATTTCCTCTGCGTAAAAGGCCGCTTCGGATTTGATTTCACGAAACACCCCGAGCGCCTGAAACTTCCGCTCGTACGGCGTCAAGGCAAACTCGTTCCGTCAAGCTGGGAAGACGCACTAGCGGAAGTCTCCGGGCGACTGGCGGAAGTTCGCAAGGCCTCCGGACCCAATTCGATCGGCTTTATCGGGTCGAACCGCACAACGAACGAAGAGAATTATCTGTTGGGGCGTATCGCGCGCGCTTCCCTTGGCACCAATAATATCGATCACCACCGCACGGCCGATTATGCCAGCCTGATCGCCGCACTGGGCGCTCAGGCGGCAGCCGCGGGAGCAACAATGACGCAGCTCTACGAGGCGGACGCGGTATTGCTTGTCGGGCACGATCCGACCGAGCAAAGTCCGCTGGTTGCCTGGCAGATTCGCTCCGCCATTCGTCATCGCGGCTCGCGCCTGTACATCATCCATTCAAAATCGATCAAACTGCTTCGCAAGGCCAGCGGATTTGCCGAAGTTCCTGTGGACCGCGAGGCGACGGCAGTTCGGTGGCTTGCGGGCGGTGAAGCGCAGCTCGACGGCGGTACGATCGAGAGGCTTTCTTCGCTGAAAGCCGCGCTCGAAAAAGAGAGCAACGTCGTCATCGTGTTCGGCGCAGAGCTCGCCGGCGCCGCGATTCGCGATCTTGTAAAATTTGGTTCTTCCCTGCCCGGCCAGACGCGCTACATGGCGCTCGGCGATTATGCAAATTCCCGCGGCGCAGCGGACATGGGCCTGCTGCCCGACATGCTTCCGGGCTACGTGTCTGTCGCGGAGGCACAAGCGCGGGAGAGGTTTGGCGCGCTTTGGGAGGCGAAGCTTCCGGAAAAGCCTGGAATGAATGCGCGCGGAATGCTTGCGGCTGCGGCCAAAGGCGAATTGCATGCACTCTATGTCGTCGGCGCAAATCCAGTAAAGAGTTTCGGCATTTCCGCATCAGGGCGCCTCGGCAAGCTGGGCTTGCTCATCGTGCAAGATTTATTCCTCACGGAAACCGCGCAACTTGCAGATATCGTTCTACCCGCGGCCTGTGCATACGAGAAAAACGGAACCATGACGAATACATCGGGCGAAGTGCAACTCGTGCGCAAAGGCGGCGACGTCATGGGCACGCGTTCGGACTTCGATATTTTCCGGATCCTTTCCCACCAGCTGGGGCTGCGCGGGCTCGGCCAGGCCATCCGGCTGCGCACGCCGGAAGCTGCATTCGACGAGATTCGCGGATCGGTTCCCGGCTACAAGCTTGCCATGGCGACCTTGCTGCTTGGAGAAGCGGAACGAACCTCTCCCGTATCGGCCGCCAACGGCAATGCGAATTTTGACGTTCCGGTCAGCTCCATTTTTTCCTCCCGCGATACGCTGTTCACGAGCGGCAGCTTGAGCCGCTACTGCACGATGGTTCGTTCCCTGCCGGAAGCGGCCGAAGAAGTGGAAGTAGAGGCGCGCCCATGAACGAATTCGCCTCGCAGCATCCGCTTCTCGTTGTCGTACTGCCGAAAGTGGTCATCCTGCTTTTCGTGCTGCTAACCGCGCTGGCGTATCTCACCTGGTTTGAACGCAAAGTCGTGGCGCACATTCAGTCGCGATGGGGACCGTACCGCGTCGGCCCGCACGGCTTGCTGCAGCCGCTGGCCGATGGCGTAAAATTCTTGTTCAAAGAAGACATAACGCCCGCCGGCGCGGACAAATTCGCTTATTTCCTCGCGCCGTTTCTGGCAATGTCGCTGGCCATCACGTCGATCGCCGTCATTCCATTCGGGCCGACAGGATTGACCATCTTCGGCCAGGCTACGCCGACGGGCATATCCGATCTGAATATCGGGCTCTTGATTTTATTCGCAATCACCTCGATGGGAGTCTACGGCGTAGCTCTGGCCGGGTGGTCCTCCAATAGCAAATATCCGCTGCTCGGCGGCCTGCGCAGCTCGGCGCAGATGATCAGCTACGAACTCGCTATGACCATGTCCGTCGTGGGCGTGATCCTGATGACCGGCACTTTAAATCTAAGCGAAATCGTGACCTCGCAGCAGGGTTTCCACTGGGGGTTCGTGCCGCGATGGAATCTGATCGGCTCACCCATGCCGCAACTCTTGGGGTTTTGCCTGTTCTTTACCGCCGCCGTGGCGGAAACCAATCGCGCGCCGTTCGATCTTGCCGAGGCGGAATCCGAGCTCGTCGCCGGTTTTCATACCGAGTATTCCAGCTTTAAATTTGCGATGTTCTTCATGGCGGAATACGCCAGCATGATAACCGTCTCGTTTCTCGCGACAATTTTGTTTTTTGGCGGATGGCTCTCGCCGTTCCCGCAAACACCGCTGTTCGCGTGGACTCACTATATTCCTGCTGCGGCGTTCGCCCTGGCAGGGATTGCTCTCATTGCGCACGGGGTGCGCTATATCACGATCTTTGGGCGTATCGTCCTTCCGGTTTTAGGCCTTGCTTTGTTCGGGCTTGGAGTATTATTCGGTTTGCCCGCGGTGATCGCATTTGTGCAGGGCCCCTTCTGGTTCCTCCTGAAGGTTGCGATTTTTCTTTTTATTTACGTGTGGGTGCGCGGCACGCTTCCGCGTTTCCGGTACGATCAGTTGATGAATTTTGGATGGAAGCTCTTGCTTCCGCTTTCCATTCTGAACGTGGTGATCACAAGCCTGGCGATTGCAATGGCGCAACCATGAGAACCAAGTCCCAACCCATAACGCGGGCAATACCCCGAGGACCGCTCCAGGGAACGCCTCGAGGAATCCGATGATCACGCCGCAGATGGCGGTGTTTCTGGTCCTGGCCGCTGCGACCGTGGCGGGAGCTGTCAGCCTGATTCTGCAGCGGCATCCGATTCATAGTGCCCTGTCGCTGATTGTCGTTATGGTCGCGCTCGCGGGGCTTTATCTTTTGCAGGGCGCGGAATTTGTGGCCGCTGTGCAGGTCATCGTGTACGCCGGCGCGATCATGGTGGTATTCATTTTTGTCATCATGCTGCTAAACGCCGGGGAAGAAGAACGAACGAACATCAGCCGGCTTGCGCGCTTCGTTGGGGTGCCGCTCGGAATTGTTTTTCTTTTCGAAGTGGCTTATTGGATCGGGCGCGCCACGGCGCATCTCGGGACAACGCCGCCTGAGATGGTGTCAACGCGCGAGCTGTCGTCGCTGCTGTTTCGCGAATACGTTTTTCCGTTTGAATTAACATCGTTCCTGATTTTGATCGCTTTGCTGGGCGCGCTGGTCCTGGCGCGCCGAGAAGATTCCGACTAAGGCCGAATCGTATTTGGCTGGAAATGCTCGGGGGGAGTTGTGGTTCCGACTTCATATTTTCTGGTGCTCAGCGCCGTGTTGTTCGGATTGGGCGTCGTTGCGTTTATTTTCAAGCGCAACATTCTCACCGTTTTCATGTCCATTGAGCTGATGCTCAACGCCGTCAATCTGGCTTTCGTTTCCTTCAGCCGGGCACTCGGCCAGCTACAGGGGCAGGTTTTCGTCTTTTTCGTGATCGTCGTGGCCGCGGCCGAAGCCGCCGTGGGCCTGGCGATTATCATCCTCATTCACCGCAACCGGGGAACGCTTGATGTGGAAAACGTGGATTCGCTGAAAGACTGATGCCTGTCCTCTCTTATCTCTGGATCATTCCGCTCCTGCCGCTCGTGGGCGCCGCCGTCAACGGTATTTTTGGCGGACGCTGGCCGAAAAACATCATCTCAGCCGTCGCGCTTTCGTCAACCAC
>Ga0210400_10005503_pt1 | contig 10743 bp, 12 predicted proteins | sample IncBWH26MmetaG_FD_155456 | JGI IMG/M metagenome (GOLD analysis project Ga0210400, IMG submission 155456) | Forest soil microbial communities from Barre Woods Harvard Forest LTER site, Petersham, Massachusetts, United States - Inc-BW-H-26-M | ecosystem: Environmental > Terrestrial > Soil >... | reverse complement strand
GCCGTACGGCGTGCGGTCGCTGTCGCGCGCGCACGGCGAGCGGCCCTTTGTGTTCAAGACCGGCGAGGAGTCGCACACGGTGGCCTACGAGCCGGGCGAGTCGGCGTCGACGATGTTTGGCGGCAACTCCAACTGGCGCGGCCCGGTATGGTTTCCGCTCAACTACCTGCTGATCGAGGCATTGGAGCGGTATCACTACTTCTACGGCGACGCCCTCCGCGTCGAGTGTCCGGTGGGGTCGGGCAAGTTCCTGACGCTCGACGAAGTGGCGCGGGAGATCGAGCGGCGCCTGACCACCATCTTCCTCCCCGGACCCGATGGGTCGCGGCCCGTCCACGGCGGCGAGCCGCGCTACGCCAAGGACCCGCACTGGCGCGATCTCGTCCTCTTCTACGAGTACTTCCACGGGGACACCGGACGCGGACTCGGCGCCAGCCACCAGACCGGCTGGACGGCGCTTGCCGCCCGCGGCGTGGAGAACATGATCCGTGAGCGGTCGGATGCGCGGCGGCGCTATACGCCCGTGTCGCCCGCCGAACCGGTGCCCGCGGCCGCGCCCACGCCCTAATGCGGCCCGATGCCGAGTGGTTGGAGACGGACGGGTTAGGCGGGTTTGCCACCGGGCCGGTGATCGGGCCACGCTCGCGACGCTATCACGCGCTCCTGGTCACGGCCCGCAACCCGCCGGGCAACCGCGTCGTGCTCGTGAACGGCTACGAGCCCTGGGTCGAGACGCCAGCGGGCCGCTGGCCGCTCGTCTCGCAACGCTACGTGCCCGACGTCCTTGCGCCCGATGCGACAGGCAGTGTCGCGGGCTTCACGGGCGATCCGTGGCCGACCTGGACCTATCGGCTCCCCGACGGCACCGAGATCATCCACGAGCTGTGCATGCCCCGCGGGCTCCCGCTCCTCTCACTCAGTTGGCGACTGGCATCGCCGCGTCCCAACGTGTCGCTCGTGGTCCGGCCGTTCCTCACCGGTCGCGACCTGCACGCCCTGCACCACGAGAATCCCGCGTTCCGGTTCGATGCGGTCGTCGCCGGTGGACGCGTGCAGTGGCGGCCCTATGACGCGCTGCCGGCCATTGTCTCCCTCTCCAACGGCATCTACAAGCACGACCCCCAGTGGTACCGCCAGGTCCAGTACGACCTCGATCGCGACCGCGGCTACGACGACGCCGAGGACGTGGCGGCGCCCGGGGTCGTGCGCTGGAACCTCTCGGCGGGCGAAGCGGCCTGGCTGATCGGTCCCGATCTGGGGGACGATACGCCGATCCGACTGGCCGAAGGCGCGAGTGCCGTACGGATGCTAGCTCGCATTCGCACGGGGGAGCGCCGGCGCCGTAGCTCGCTCGTCGGGCCGCTCCGACGTGCTGCCGACGACTATCTTGTCCGGCGCGGCGCGGGGTGCACCGTGATCGCTGGGTACCCATGGTTTGGCGATTGGGGACGCGATACGTGCATTGCGGTGCGCGGGCTCTGCCTGGCGACCGGGCAGTTCGCCGAGGCGGGCCAGATTCTGCTCGAGTGGGCCGGCCACGTCTCCGACGGCATGCTCCCCAACCGGTTCCCCGAGCACGGCGAAGCGCCCGAGTACAACGCCGTCGATGCCTCGCTCTGGTTCGTCATCGCCGCGCACGAGCTCCTGCGCGCCGGGGCCGCTCACCGGTGGCGCGCGCCGGCGGGCGCCCGGCTCGCCCTGCGCTCCGTCATCGCCACGATCCTGTCGGCGTACGCCACGGGGACGCGCTACCACATCGGGGCCGACGCCGACGGACTCCTCGCGGCCGGCGAGCCGGGCGTGCAGGTCACCTGGATGGATGCCCGGGTGAACGGCGAGGTCATCACGCCGCGCATCGGCAAGCCGGTGGAAGTCCAGGCGCTCTGGATCAATGCCCTCCGCCTCGCCGCCGACGACGACGTCCGCTGGCGCCAGCCCGCGGCGCGCGCCACGCTGGCCTTTCGTCAGCGCTTCTGGCGCCAGGACGTCGGCTACTGTTACGACGTCGTCGACGTGGATCACCAACCCGGACGCGTCGACGGTGCCATGCGGCCCAACCAACTGTTCGCGGTCGGCGGTCTTCCCCACTCCATCCTCGATCCCGCGGACGGCCTGCGACTCGTCGACGCGGTGGAAGCCCGGCTCTGGACGCCGATGGGCCCGCGCACGCTGGCCCCTGACGAGCCGGGGTATGCGCCGCACTACGCCGGCGGGATCGAGGCCCGCGACCGCGCCTATCACCAGGGCACGGTGTGGCCCTGGCTCACCGGCGCGTTCGTCGAGGCGTGGGTGCGGGTGCGGGGCGACGGCCCGGACGTGCGGCGCGAAGCGCGGCGTCGGTTCGTCGAGCCACTTCTGGCGTGTGTCGCCGGCGGGCCCGGGGTCGGGCACATCCCTGAAGTGGCGGACGGCGATTGGCCCCACACCCCCGGGGGATCGCCGTTTCAGGCCTGGTCGTGCGCCGAGTTGCTGCGGCTGGAGTTAACCCTGTAGCAAGCGGTGTAGTTAGCGCCGGAGCGAGATGCCGTGGAATGGCAGGCGCTGCTGACCGCCTGTTGCCGGGACAACGATACGCGCGGTCGGCAAGCTCGTCGAGCTGAAGACGTACGACGTGTTCGGGTTGGTCGATGTCGCCGAGAAGGCGACGTCGAAGGACACGTTCATGGTGGCCTGCGTGCACGTCGTGCCCGTCACGAGATCGTTGGACGCCGAGAACGGAAGGGCGACCGCCGTGCCGCACCCGGCGCCGTTGCTGGCGAGTGCGACCGCGAGCGAGTTGCCGTTGGTGCTGCTATTGAGGTGCGTGCCCGCCAGGTTCTGCAGCACATCGAGCGTGTCCGGTGCCTGGGCCTCGAGTAGAAACACCTTGGACGCTTCCGCATCGGACCAGGCGACGAAGACAAAGAACGAGTCACTCACGGTGGGGCTCGTTCCCGCCGTCAAACCGACGATCTCCAGTCCGACGGCCGAGTACGTCTGTGACGCGCCGTTGACAGTCAGTTGGACGGAGGCGGGTGTCACATTTTCTGCCAGCGCCGCGATCGGGAACGTCAGGATCTGATAGCGGTCCGACTGGATGCAGACGGCCGCCAGCTGTTGCAGCGAGTCGAGGTGAATCGCGAGCCCCGCCGTCGTGGTCGGCGGCGTGGCGTCTGCCGGCATGGAGTTGCAGCTCGGCTTCTTGAGACCCGTCGAGCTGCCGCAGCCAATGGCCGTCGCCGCCGCCAAAATGACCGTCACATTCCCACGAACGCGCATGCGATATCCTTGAAGTGAATGGGAAGGGCGCACGAAGCACCCTGCGCGGCAATAATGCACCGGGGACGGGACTCGCGCGAGGGGCGCCCCTCCGGCGTCCGACTTGACGCCACGGTGGCCGTCTGGCAACTTCGCCATCATGGTCATACACCGCATTCCCACGCTCGCGCGCGGTATCGCGCTGGCGCTGGTCCTAGCCGCGTGCTCCGATTCGACATCGCTCGCACCGCACTCGTCGCTGACGACCGCGGCCCTACCGCAGTCCGCCCGCTACATCTTGCGCCTGTCAAACGTTGGCCCGGTCCCGTCGACCGTGGCGGCCTTCATCGCGGGCAACGGCGGACACGTCGTTCGCGCGCACAGTGGCACGGGGTTGGTCGTCGTCGCCGGGTTATCGGCGTCAGCGGCAGGACGACTTCGCCAACAGCCGGGCGTGGGGGCCGTGGTCGCGGATAAACAACGTCTCTGGATTCACGAGCCATCGATCGTGCGCGGCGTGCAGCTCAACCGCGCGCGTGCCGCCGCAGGGTTGCCCACCGTGCACACGCTCAGTGGTCCGGCCTCCGCGCCGGCGTATGTGCAGGGGGCGCAGTGGTGGCTCACCAACATTGGGGCCGACACCGCGTGGAGCCAGACGTCCCAGGGAGCGGGGCAGACCGTGTACATCCTGGACACGGGCGTCGACACCGCGCACGTCGAGTTGAAGGGCCACATCAATCTCAAGCTGTCCAAGTCCTTTGCGTTAGTGGGCACGACCGACACGGTGTTTACGTGGTTCCACGACGTGAAGGGCCACGGCACGTTCGTGTCGTCACTCGTCGCGGGGAACTCGTCGGAGATCGCCGCCGTCGCGCCGCAGGCCAAGATCGTCATGATTCGGGTCCTCGGTGACGATGGCACGGGCAGCGATAGCGACATTCTCTCGGGCCTCCTGTATGCCGCCGACTCAGGGGCGACCATCATCAGCATGAGTTTGGGTGGCTACCTCGATCGCTCATCAGGGTTCGATCTCCTGTTCGCCGAGATGTTCCAACAGGCGGTCGACTACGCCACCGCCCGCGGAGCATTGATCGTCGTCGCCTCCGGCAACGAGTCGCTCAACACCAACACGGGGATGGCGGGCACCCTCAATTTCTTGGACAGCCTCGATGTGCCCGCTGGGTTGCACCACCTCATCAGCGTCGGCGCGACTGGACCGATCGACCTCACGAACTTCAACCAGATCGCCCAGTACTCCAACTTCGGCAAGGCCGACGTCGCGGTGTTCGCCCCCGGCGGCAACGATACGGTGCAAACCCACGAGCAGGCCAACAACTTCCCCGATTGGATCATCGGCGCCTGCAGCTCGGCGATCTCCGGCGGATGCTTCGCCGCCGGCGAGGCCGAGTACAACGTGGGCCTCGGCACCAGCTTCGCGACGCCCATGGTGGCCGCCGAGGCCGCGGTCCTCCTCGGCCAATCCGGCTCGCTCAGCCCCGCCACCCTCGAGGCCTGCATCCTGAACAGCGCCTCCCCCCAGGGCTCCGGCAAAGGCGATATCAACTACAACTTCGGCCTGATCTCCATCCCGAGCGCCCTCAAAACGTCGGGGTGTTGACGACGCGTCCCCAGCACGGCAGCACACACGGGTCGCCGACGCACTGCGCGTCGGTGACCCGTTTCGCATCGTGGGTGGTGGTCACACCATCACCTTCCCGCCCGCCACATCGAGCGTGATGCCCGTGATCCACGACGATGTCTCCGACAGGAGAAACAGCGCGGCTCGTGCGACATCGTCGACCGTGCCGAGCCGCCGCAGCGGAAACCCCTGCGCGATCCGTCCGAGTGTTTCGGGCGTCTCGGCCGCCAATCGATCGGTGACGATCACCGACGGCGCGATCGCGTTGACTCGGACGCCGTGCGGCGCGGCCTCGATCGCCGCCTGCCGCGTCAGGGAGATCAACCCGGCCTTCGCCGCGGCGTAGGCGCTCGACGCGCCGCTCAGCTGACGACCGGCCGACGAGGCCATGGTCACCACCGCGCCACGGCCACGGCCGTACATGGGCGGCAGGAACGTCTTGAGCGTGAGAAACGCGCTGGTCAGGTTGGCATCCAGCGTGCGGCGCCATCGCGCCACGTCTTCATCGACCACCGACCTCGGCTCGCCACCACCGCCCGCGCACACGACCAGGAGATCGACCGAGCCATACAACGTCTCCGCAGCCCGCCGCAGCCTCTCGACCGCCGCCTCGTCAGTCACGTCCGCCACGACCCGATCGGCACGCCCCCCGTCTCGCCGGATTCCGGCGACCACGTCGTCCAGCGCGCGCTCGTCCCGCCCCGACACGACGACCTGCGCCCCACACGCGGCCAACGCCACGGCGATCGCGGCGCCGATACCCCGCGACCCGCCCGTGACGACGGCGCTCCGGCCCGTGAGCGCCGCGTCAGACATATCGTGCCACCGCCATGCAGACCACCGTCACCATCAGTAGTCCCGCTGCCACCCGCTGCCCGACGCCCACACGCGGTCTGAGCGTCCCCACGAAGGCAAAGAGCGCCTGCACCACGCCGGCCGCGATCGCGCAGCACGCGCCGAGCACCAAGACCGCCTCCGCGCGATGAAAGCCATGCGCGTGCATGAGAATCCAGAGCACAACACCCGCGATCACGGCCACGCCAGCCGCGCCGAGTTGCGGGCGCGCCAACTGCTCGGCGCCCACGCCGCCGGCCCGCGCCAGCACAAACGTCGACCCGGCCCAGAACACGCCCGCCAGGACGTGGAACGCGACGACAACAACGATTAGTATTTGCATATACATACTGTATAACCAATACGGAGACCCTGCAAGCTGCCCCAGCGCTCATATACCAGCCCCCGCCGGGCCGCCGCGGCCCTCGAGACCCGCGACCGCATTGTGGCCGCCGCGACCGACCTCCTGCGCGCCGCCGACAGCGGCTTTTCCCTTGAGGCCACCGCCAAGGCCGCCGGCGTCACCCGCCTCACCGTCTATAACCAGTTCGGCTCCCGCCGCGCCCTCCTCGAGGCCGTCTTCGACGACCGCGCCGCCCGCGGCGGACTGCACCGCATCGCCGCAGCGATGTCCGACCCCGACCCACACACCGGCCTCGACCGCCTCATCACGATCTTCTGCGACTTCTGGAGCCTCGATCCCGGCACCCTCGCCCGCCTCCACGCGGCCGTCGCCCTCGACGCCGAGTTCGCCGAGAGCCTCCACCTGCGCAACGAACGCCGCCACCGCGCCCTGTCGGTCCTTGTCGGCCGCATGGCCGGAGCCACCACGGACGTCCACCAGGCCAGCGACCTGACCGACGTGCTCTTCGCCCTGACGAGCTTCGCCGTATTCGCCGACCTGACGTCCGGCACCCGCTCGCCGGCCGACGCCTGCGCCTTGATCCACGCCCTCGCGACCGATGCCGTGCGCCGGTTTGGCCTATATTGACGGCGTGGAGACCCAGGCACGGGAGCCCTCTCGCACGTTTGCCGCCTTCGCCGCGACGCTCGCGTGGGCCGTCCTCGCGACCCAGCTGGTCCTCTCCCTCACGTTCGCGCCCGTCTACGATGCGACGCGCCTCCAGGCGGTGGTGAATTTCTTCAGCTACTTCACCGTCCTCATTAATCTCCTGGCCGCCATCGCCTTCACCAGCCGACTCCAGCGCGCCAACACCCGCGCCTACCAGGTATTCACCGACCCTCGCATCGACACCGCGATCGCGTCCTACATCACGATCGTCGGCATCGTGTACTCGCTCCTCCTCCGCTCCGCCTGGGAACCCTCAGGCCTCCAACGCATCGTCGACGTCGCCCTGCACGACGTGATGCCAATCATCTACATCGTCTACTGGGTCCTGTTCGTCCGCCACGGCACTGTGCGCTGGGGCGAGCCCCTGCGTTGGCTGATCGTCCCACTGGTCTACGTCGTGTACACGCTGCTCCGAGGCGCACTCACGAGCTGGTACCCCTACGACTTCCTCGACGCCAACGCACTCGGCGTGGGCGCCGTCCTCCGCATCTCGATCGGCCTCACCGTCGCATTCTGGCTCGTCGGCATGGCCTTCGTCGCTCTCGACCACTGGCTCAGTCGGAGACCCTTCGCATGACCCCCTCCCGACGTGGTTTCACACTGATCGAGATGATCGTCGTCCTGGCCGTCATGGCCCTTGCCGTCGCCCTCGTGCTCCCCGCCCTCCGCACCCCTGGCCCGCGCACGTCGGGATTGCAGGCCATTCTCACGAGCGCCCGCGCCGCCGCCGCCAATCGCGGCGAGCTGATTTACGTGCGGATCGAGCCGACCGGCGCCTGGCACATGGAGGGCGGCGGCTCGCCCCTCGAGGGTGAGCTCACGCGCGGACGCATCGACGCGCTGTCGACGGTCCCCCTGACCCTTATCGTCTCACCCGTTGGCAGTTGCGCCTTCGACGTCCGAAGCGCCGCGGCAGGGGCGGCGCTCTCGCTCGACCCGCTGACCTGCGAGCTTATTTCGCCGCCGCGTCCTTCCAGTTCATGACGTCGGCGTCCTCACCCTCGCCACCGGGTTGCCCGTCGCGGCCTAACGTCGACAGATCGTAGCTGGTGGGATTGTGCTCGCCGGGGCTCTTGTAGATGTACGGCCGCCCCCAGGGATCGGCGGGCACATCACGCTTCACGTACGGTCCCACCCAGTTGAGCGGCAACGGCTCGCGCGTCGGTTTCGTCTGCAGCGCGCCCAACCCCTGATCACTCGTCGGATACGACCCGTTGTCCAGACGATAATTGTCGAGCGCGGTCCCCAGCAGCTCGATCTGCGTGCGCGCCGTGGCACTCTTGGCCTCTGACACCCGGCCCAAAATTCGCGGCCCCACGAGCGCCGCCAACAACCCCAACACAATAATCACGACCAACAGCTCGATCAGCGTAAAGCCGATCCGGTTCGATCTCCGCATAGACGTGATGCTATTCGCCGCGTCGACCCGATGCCCCGGGCATTGCCGAACCGTTACAGATTCGCGCTATGGTCCACCGCATGCGATCGCGTCGCGGCGTCACGAGAGGCTTCACCCTGCTGGAGATCATGGTCGCCCTCGTGCTCACGAGCATCGTCGTGATGGTCGCCTACGCCATGGCCCAAGCGACCTTCGATGCCCGCGCCCGCCTCGGTTCACGCCTCCACCAGATCGAGAGCGCCCGCGCCCTGCGTGAGCTGCTCCGTGACGCACTACGCAACGCCCGCGCACCACAGCGCCCCGGCGAGCCGGGGATGAGTCTCTCCAACGACCGCCTCTCGTTCGTCGCCGCGGGCGGCGCCGCGCCACTCGACCCCGACTACGATTGGCTCATCACCGTGACCCCCGGCCCACGAGGCCTCGAGTTCGTCGCCGTCCCACTGGGCCACGCGCCACCCGCCCAGGTGTCGTTCCGCGTCCCCGACGTGACACGGTGGACCGTCCGCCTCCTGGCACCCCAGGGATCGCAGTGGCAATCCGAATGGACCGAACCCAAACTCATGCCCCGCGCCGTCGCCGTCGCATTCTGGAATGGATCGGAACCGGCCAGCGCCCCACTCCATCTCGTGTTGTGGACCAGCTCCCTCCCTGCCGCGCATGACTCCCTCCCGTGGTCCTAGCCGTGGTCGTAGCCGTGGTTCTACAGGCCTCACCCTCCTCGAGGTCCTGGTCGCCCTCATCGTCCTCTCCCTCGTCGGCCTGAGCGCCCTCCAACTCGTCCACCAAAGCCACGGCCTCGCCAGCAACGCCCGCCGCTGGTCCGACGCCGTCGCCTACGCCCAGGACGCCATGGAAGAAGCCAAGCTCGGCGCCCTCCCATCCGGTGACGCGCTCCCGGGCGGCTACCGCCGTCAGGTCACCCGCCAACCCTGGCAACCTGGATTCGACCGCATCACCGTCACCGTCTTCCTCCCCGGCGGCGGCCAGTTCGACCTCCACCGCCTCGTGCACATCTCACAAGACCCCACCAGCCCCGGTGACCTGTGGTAAAGCATCGCCGCGGCGTCGCCCTGATTTTCGTCCTCTGGCTCCTCGTCCTCCTCGGGCTCGCCGCCGCCGAAATCGCCACCCGCGCCCGCACGGAAGGCCAGATGGTCGCTACCCTCCGCGCCCGCGCCGTCGGCCAGTACGCCGCCGAGAGTGGCATCCTCCTCGCCTCGACCACGATCCAGACGCTCCTCGACTCGGCGACCTACCCCGCCCAGCGCGCGACAATCTTTCACCGCCTCGACTCCCTGAGTGCGATCCCGCACGACATCGATGTTGGCGACGGGCGCTTTGGCTTCGCCATCATCGATCTCAACGCCCGGCTCGACGTCAATCGCACCAACGCCGCGACCCTGCGCGCCCTCGTGAGCCAGTTCTCGCACGGCGGCAGCGCCGACGACATCGTGGCCGCGCTCAAACAAGAACCCATTTCCCGCTTCGGCGAGCTCGCTCGCGTTCCAGGCTTGGGCGACTCCCTCGCCATCGCGCTCGCCCCCTACGTCACCACGTGGGGCGATGGCCTCGTCAATATCAATTCCGCCCCCGAGCCCGTCCTCTCCGCCGTGGGGATCGGCAAAGCCGCCGTCCAATCCATCCTCGCCCGCCGCGCCCAGGGCCAGATCCTCACCTCGACCGACGGCTACCACGGCGGCGCCGACGGCGTCGTCACCGTCGACGCCCCCCTCCTCACCATTGCACCGACCCGTCTCATGCTGGTGAGTCGCGGCTGGCAACCCGGTTCCCCGCTCACGCACGAGATCCAGGCCGTCTACGTCATCATCGGCAACGCCCTCGTCCTTCAGAGCTGGGAAGAACGCGACCGTTAGCGGGGTTGCTAGCCGGACATCTTGAGGTCGATCCCATAGATCGCCTGCAGCATTGCCAGCGCGATGAACCCCACCAGCGTCCCAAAACACAGGATCAACGCCGGCTCGATGAGCGTCACCGCCGTCCGCATCGCCCGCCGCACCTCGCCGTCGTACGTGTCGGCCACGCGCAAACAGAGATCGTCCAGCCGCCCGCTCTCTTCCCCCACCGCCATCATCTGCACCGCCAACGGCGGCATCGTCCCCGCCAACGCTGGCGCCAATGCACTGCCCTCTGACAACGCCGCGGCCGCCCGATCCATGCCCTCTTGCACTACGAGGTTCGTCGCTGATGCCCGCGCGATCTTGAGCGCCGGCAACGCCGGCACGCCGCTCTTCAAGAGCAACCCCAACGTCCGCGCCAACCGCGCCGTCGAGTATTTGAGCTCGATGTCCCCAACCCACGGCCACCCGAGCCGTGACGTGTGCCACCACCGCCGCACATCCGGTCGCGCGAGCGCCGTGGGGATCACATACGCGCCCACGACCGCCAGCGCCAGCCACACCCACCACCCCTGCGTCACCACCTTGCTGATCCCGAGCAGTAACCGCGTACTGAACGGCAACGTCCCGCCCATGTCGCTCAACACCACCGCGAACCGCGGAATCACAAACCCCAACAACACCCCGACCCCGATACACGCGACGA
>Ga0210400_10005502_pt1 | contig 10745 bp, 10 predicted proteins | sample IncBWH26MmetaG_FD_155456 | JGI IMG/M metagenome (GOLD analysis project Ga0210400, IMG submission 155456) | Forest soil microbial communities from Barre Woods Harvard Forest LTER site, Petersham, Massachusetts, United States - Inc-BW-H-26-M | ecosystem: Environmental > Terrestrial > Soil >... | reverse complement strand
TCGTTCATGATGCCGTAGCACAGGCCCGCGATCAGCAGGATCAGCGCCACTTCCAGCCCAATGGCCACAATGCTGATCAGCGACCGGATCGGCCGGTGCACCAGATTCGCGACGATCATTTTGTTCATCATGGATATTGGAAGCCGGCAACTGGCAATTAGCAGTAATTTCCTGTCGGATCGCTACCCGTTTAAGGCTGCCCGGCTAGCGCCTATCTCTCGCATCCCGCGGCGGTGCCGCGGCGCTCGATTGCGGACCGTCCAGATGCACCACCTCCGCCCCTGGCGGCTGCTCCAGCGCAAACTGATCGTCCCGAAGCGGCTTGTTGATTTCCAGCTTCAACATATTGAGCTTGATGTCGTACTCTTCCTGGGGCCGGAAAATCTCGATGCGCGAGGGGAAGCTCACTCCATCGTAGTCCTTGTAGTTCGCGTAGCGCGCGTCGGTCGCCAGATTGCCCTGGTCGTCATAAATGTACTGGCCATGAGGTTGCAAGTCGGTGCGGCTGAAAACGATCTTGCGCGACAGTCTCCAGCCCTGTTCTCTCTTTCCAATGACCACCAGTTCATAGTCTTCCTGAAGAACGCGATGTCCTTTGGAATCATGAAGAATCTCATAGCCATTCTCCAAAACCGCAATCTCGCGTTCGGGATCGACTGGTCGGATCAGGAGCGCATCATAAATATCTTGCGGCCGGATGCTTTCCATGGGTTGTTCCTCGTTATGCGACTGCACTTCATTGCGCCCCATTACAAAGCGGTTCCTCGGTGGAATCCACAGCTTGAACTCCTGCCCGTTGCTCACCATGTCGAAGGCTGTGGTGCGCACGATCGGCAGCAACCCGATCATGTGCAGCATCGCCGGCTTCCGCGCCAGCACATAGCCTCGGATCTCCTTATAGTCGGTGACATGGCCCTTCTTCGCCCCGCCCGCGGACGTATCAATGTCCACCGTCGCCTGCAGCGATCGGATCTTCTCTGCCTGCTGGTTAATGCTGTCAATCAACGCTGATTGGGACGACTCCCGAAGCGGAGCCTTGGAGTACGTTTCCTCCACCGGCCGCGTACGAAACAAACAGCCCGCCGTGGGCAGCACTGCGAGAAGCAACGTCAGGGCCCAAAAGGGCGAGGTACGTCTCATGCAGGGATTAAATGATCTCCAGACTATTTGAGTATAGCCCCGCCGGAAAGGGTGCAAAACCAGCAAATACCCCTCTCCGGGTAGAACCTGCCCGCCGGCTGCTGAAAATGCTCTTTTCTCTCCAACGCGCCCTGGCTCAACTCAGAATCTTACTAAAGTCAGCTACGCCGGCCTTCCCCCATCATCTAAACTGTCGCCATCGTGCCTAAAATCGCCCGCAAGATCGTCTGGCTCATCCTGATTGCAGCGCTCGGGTCAGCGAGTTGGTTTGCCTGGGCTCTGCTGACTCCGGTCGAACCCCCGGAGCATACCTTCGTGATGCTGCACCCGGGCTACTCCACCCGCCGCATCGCTTCCGAACTCAAGTCTGCCGGTGTCATTCGCAGCGAGGAAGCGTTTATGCTCTGGCACTACTTCCACCGCCGCCGTTCGCTCAAGGCGGGGGAATATCTCTTCGACAAGCCGGCAAACATCATCGACCTGCAGAAGCGTCTCCGGCGCGGCGACGTTTACGTCCATACCGTAGTCGTGCCGGAAGGCTTCACCATGTTCGACATCGCTCGTGCCGTCGAGGCCGCCGGACTCGGCCCCGCGGAAGACTTCCTGAAAGTAGCGCAATCCGATACTGCGCTCATCGCCGACATCGCCCCCGGCGCGCCTTCGCTCGAGGGCTATCTCTTCCCCGACACCTACGAATTCAGCCGCATGCAAACCATGCACGATATGGCGGCAGTCATGGTCAAGCAATTCCGCCAGGTGGGAGCGCAGATAGGACTGATCCCACAGCCATTCAGCTTGAACCCAGACGCTGGCCGCGGACTTCACAACTTTGTAACCATGGCATCAATCGTCGAAAAAGAAACCGCGGTCGCCGAAGAGCGCCCCCTGGTCGCCAGTGTCTACTACAACCGATTGGCGAAAAATATCGCGCTCGACGCCGACCCCAGCGTCATTTACGCCGAGCTCCTCGCCGGTACGTACCAGGGTGCGCTTCACCATGCCGACATGCAGTTCCGCTCCCGCTACAACACCTACAAATACCCGGGACTTCCGCCCGGCCCAATCGGCAATCCCGGCAAAAGCGCGCTGGAGGCCGCCTTACATCCCGCAGCGAGCGACTACTACTACTTCGTTGCTGATGCTCAGGGCCACCACCGCTTCGCCCGCACCATCGAAGAACACAATAAAAATGTAGCGTCCTACCGCCGCGCGGTGCGCGGAAAGTAGAGTGAACCACCGTTGCGCTCGAAACGCTTGCATCCAGCACCAGGGGCAAACAACGCCGTAGTACAATTCGCTGCTAGTTGAAGGGTTTGCCTTCGGAATAGTCGAAGACCCAATGCGGGCCTCCCCGCGCGATGAGGATATGATCATCGCTATTCCGAAATCGGAGTTCACGCGTGATCAACGGCGCGCACATTGTTATCTACACTAAGGATTCGGAAGCGGACCGGGCCTTCTTTCGCGATGTCCTTAAGTTTCCCTGCGTAGATGCCGGCCACGGCTGGTTGATTTTCGCCATGCCGCCACTCGAAGCCGCGTTCCATGATTCCGAGTACAACGACCGGCACGAGCTTTTCCTGATGTGCGACGACATCGCGGCGACGTTGAAAGATCTCAAATCGAAGAATGTGAAGGTCTCGGATGTGACCGAACAGCGTTGGGGAATGCTCGCTACTTGCACCCTTCCCGGTGGCGGCAAAATAGGCCTTTACCAGCCAAAACACCCAAGTCCATCGGAGCTCAGGCACTGAGCGGCGACAGTCTGCCGCTAGTGGAGGCCACATGACAACCGCGCCAACTGTTACCTCACCCGAAACGTCGCGGGCCCCGGTGACCACTTCCCCCGACGGCGCCTCCGCTCGCGTTACCTCTCTCGATTTGTTCCGTGGCGCCACCATTGCCGCCATGATCCTTGTGAATAATCCCGGCAACGATCAACCCTATTCGCCCCTGGAACACGCCGAGTGGAACGGCTGGACTCCCACCGATCTCATCTTTCCCTTTTTCCTCTTCATCGTCGGAGTCTCGCTGGTCTTCTCCTCCGAATCCCGGCTCAGTCGAGGTGATTCCCGCGCCGTGCTCTTGCGCCATGCTTTCCGCCGCGCCCTCATTATCTTTGCCATCGGATTGGCTCTGAACTGCACTCGCATCTTGTTTTCCTGGTCGGGGTCCAGTGGACTGCGCATTCCTGGAGTACTGCAACGCATTGGCATCTGCTACCTCGCCGCGTCAATCCTTTTTCTGTATGTCAAGCCCAAAGCCCGTGCTCTTGTAGTTGTCGGGCTGCTAGTTGGCTATTGGATCCTGATGCGCTTCGTCCCCGTGCCGGGCTTCGGAGTTCCCGGTCGAGACATGCCATTCCTTCACCCCGACGCCAATCTCGGCGCCTATCTGGATCGCAGGTTCTTGCTCTGGAGGGCCACCCATCTCTACGAACACACCCGCGATCCTGAGGGACTGTTGAGCACGCTGCCGGCGATTGCCACTGCATTACTCGGCGTCTTCACCGGAGAATGGCTGCGCTCCAGGCGCACCCCGCAAAGCAAAGCCCTGGGTATGTTCGCCTTCGGCGTCGTTGGACTGGTTCTTGGCGAAATCTGGGGACTCTGGTTTCCCATCAACAAGAAACTCTGGACCAGTTCCTACGTGCTTTTCGCCGCCGGATTCGCCCTGGTTTGCCTGGCCCTCTGCTATTGGGCCACTGACATCAAGCGCTGGCGCGGAGCCTGGACCAAACCCTTTCTCATCTTCGGAAGGAACGCGATTACGGTTTACACGATTGCCTGGCTCTTCGAGGAGGCGCTGTACCTGTTTAGCGCGCCGCTAAACGGCGCGGAGCTGAATGGACACGACTACATCTTCCAGCGTTTCTTTGCTCCGCGGGGAAGTCCGCCTTTTGCTTCGCTCCTATTTTCCCTAGCCTTCGTCCTGCTATGCCTGCTGCCGATATGGCTGATGGATCGCAAGAGGATATTCCTGAAGATTTGAAAGAGTTGGCTAACGACTAACGGCCAGCGGCTAACGACCGCCTACCCGCCCCTCCATCCACCCCTGCAGGATCAAAACTGCCGCCATCCGGTCCACCGCCTTGGCCCGCTTTTCGATTGACAACTCCGTCTCCCGCAACAGCCGGTTCGCTTCCGCCGAGGTCAGCCGCTCATCCCACATGTGTACTGGCAATCGGAACCGCTTGCGCAACTCCTCCGCGAACCCCTGCATCTTTTCCGACTGGGTCCCTTCCGCGCCGCTCATGCGCAGCGGCAGCCCGACAACGATCTCCCGCACTGTGTATTCCCTGATCACCCGCTCCAGCGCCGCCAGATCCTGCCGCTTGTTCCGGCGCTGCAAAGTCTCCAATCCCTGCGCCGTGATCCCCAGCGGATCCGACACTGCGATCCCAATCCGTCTCGACCCTACATCCAGCCCCAAAACCCGCCCCACCGGCCGATCCGATTTTCCCGTTTCAAGGCTCACGCCGCGATTATAAGCGCCGCCTCCCACCCCTGAGGGTGCGAAAGATTGATCTTGTAAGATGCCCCAGTGGGGACAGCCGCCCTCGGCTGTCCGACCAGGCGCAGCCCGGCGGACGTGCGAAGCCGTCGGCTGAGTCCAGCCTCCCCGTCGACCTCTAACTCACCCAAGCACAGTGATTTACAACCTCATGCCCTTCCGCCGGCCTGCCGCAAGCGTCCCGCAACCCCGCACCAATCCTTGCTTTTCGTTCTATTTCGGGATACTCTGTTCATAGTAAAGACAACGCTTCTCCCCACTAGACCCTTTTCTCCTGCCCGGGTGCCTTTTTATGAGTGGTGCGGACCTGAACTTTCACATCGGCGACAAGGTCGTCTACCCCAACCACGGGGTGGGTGTCATCGAACAAATCAGCAGCCGCTCCATCGGCGCCACCGTGGAGAAGTTCTATCTCCTCAACATCAAGGCCAGCAGTCTCAAGGTCATGGTGCCCTGCAACAACGTCGGCAGCGTCGGCATTCGCCGCGTCGTCCGCAATGGCGAAGTGCAGAAGATCCTCGACTTCCTCTCCATCACCGATGACCTCAGCACCGCTGACTGGAAGGACCGCTTCAAAGAGAACTCCGACCGCATGCGCACCGGTTCCCTGTTCGAAGTCGCCGGAGTCCTCAAGAGCCTCATCGCCCTCCATCAATCCAAGCCTCTTTCCTTCCGCGAAAAGAAGATGCTCGAACGCGCCCGCTACCTCCTCGTCAGCGAACTCGCCATGTCCCGCAATTGCGAAGAGACCAAGATCGAGGAACTCCTCGGCCTGGCCCTCGCCAAGTGCAAACTCCGCTTCCCCGAAGCCTCTGAATTCCAGGCCTGATCCAGCTTCCAGCTGGCTCCTCGCCCCATAAACCCAAATCGACACCAGTTCCCATTCGGGCCGCGACTCGAAAGGTCACAGGCGTTATCCTGTCGACCCTTGCAGGATCTGCCCCATAATTGCTCACAGGTCTTGGCAGTGGTGTCTCCGGAAATGCGGAAGTACGAAATCGTCAACGCTCTCATCGCGAGGCATCGCTACCGCAGGTACCTTGAAATCTGCACTCCCAGCACCGGCTTCCGCTTCTCCCAAATCCAACATCCCCGCCTTCACTGGCGCCACCGGCTTATATACCGCTGTCCGCCCAGATTCCAGGACGGCTCCGAAATCACCTTCCGCAGTGCGGATGACCAAATCTCCCACCTCCTCGATCCAGCCCTGCCTTACGACATCATTTTCGTCGACCCGCACCACACCTTCGAATGTTCCATGCGAGACCTTCAGTCCGCTCTCGCTATGCTTCGGCCCGAAGGCACCATCGTGGTCCACGATTGCTCCCCCACCAGCAAGGAACTCGCAGGCCCGTCGTTCCGTCCCGGCGGCTGGTTTGGAGTCACCTACTGTGCATACATTGAGTTCGTGTTGTCCCACCCCGATCTCATTTACTACACCGTGGACACGGATTGCGGTTGCGGAGTCATCAAGAAAGCGTCCCCCAGCCGGGCCGCCACTTCGAAGAGCGGCCGGTACCACGAACTCGCCCGCCTGTGGCGCCTCGAGAGAAGTCAGCAGCACGACATGTTCGACTTCTTCCGCCAACGTCGGCATGCGCTGCTGAACCTCATCTCGGTAAAGGAGTTTCTAATCCATGAGAAGGTCAGACTCTCCGGGCTCTCCCGGCTCTCTCAGTGGCGCGACAGCGTTGCCGCGCTTCTGCAAACCTAGCAGGCTCACCCCACCCCCAACCTTCGCCGGTTGCGAAACCACCAGCCCAGGCCTACCATGGCCGCAATGCGCCCTGCGAATAGATGACCCCGGAATTACAGCACGCTTTGCAACGCCACACCCAGTGGTTCGGTTCCTATAAGAAGTCCGGCGAATTGAAAAAGATCCGCGTCTGGCTCACCGTCCGCCAGGGCCAAATCGAATTCCTCACTCCCCGCGATTCCTACAAAGTAAAACGAGTGCGCCGGAACCCGCGCGTCATCTGCTATGTCGGCAGCGAGAACGGCCCGGCGATCCCAGGCACCGCCCAGGTTGTCGCTACCCGCGTCGAAATCATGCGCGTCTATCGCGCCTACTGGAAGACCCACCCCATAATGATGGCGCTCATAATCGGACTCCGCGTCTGGATCGAGATTCTCCTCAACTACCGCGTAGTCGTCCGCATCCAGCCCGACGACCCGAATCCCCTGGCCGGAATAAATGATCCCGCGCCTTGAGCGGCGGCTGCACACCCCGGGATTTTCGACGATCGACCTACCCGCCTTTGGCATCCCTTTTCCCTTTTAGCTCATCCCAACCCTCAAGTTGATATAGAATGCCAACCACGGGAAGAGTCCAATGAGCGAATGCCTTCTGTGCCTCAGAAGGTCTTTGGACTCAGCAGGCCACTAACATGCTTTCTTTCCGCGTTTGAAGCAGCGCAAGACATGCCGGGGACAACCGGCATTCTGCCTGCCGCACTACGCTAGCTGGAGGTGGCATATGTCAAGATTCATCTCTCGGCCGAGACTCCACAACGCGGTCGCGATAGCATCTCTCGTCCTCTCCTTGGCATCAGGTTCTCGCTGCCTGGCCCAAATGCCTATGGACGGCGCATCGGGCCCGCCTGTTCCGCAGCCGCAATCCGCGATTTCGCCCGCGATTTCGCCCAATGAACTGGCCAACCTCGTCGCGCCCATCGCGCTTTATCCCGACGCTCTCCTCAGCCAGGCCCTGGTCGCCTGCACTTATCCCCTCGAGTTGGTCGAGGCGCAACAGTGGCTGCAGCAGTCCGGGAACCTGCATAACGGTGAACTGCTACAAGCGGCTCAGCAGCAGAATTGGGACCCCAGTGTGCAAGCCTTGGTGGCCTTTCCCGACGTGCTCGCGCTCCTCAATCGCAATATTCGCTGGACCACTGACTTGGGCAACGCGTTTCTCTCCCAGCAGTCCGACGTGATGAACGCAATCCAGAGTCTGCGGGCTCAGGCCCGGGGCAACGGCCAACTCGAGAGCACGCCGCAACTCTCCGTCAACACAGAAGTGCAAGGCGATCAGTCCGCGATCGACATTCAGCCAGCCGATCCTCAGACGATGTACGTTCCGTCTTACAATCCATCCGCCGTCTGGGGAGCCCCCGCCGAGGGCTCCTACCCCGAACTTCCCTACGCCGGAAGCGGCTTCGGCTCGCTCTTCGGAACTGTCGCCAATCTGGCCGGCTTCCTTCCCGGGTTCGGAGGACTGCTCGGGCCAAAAAGCTGGGGATGGGCGCTGGGTTGGTTAGCCCAAGCCTTGTTCGTCAACAACTCCTTTTTTAATGATTTCGGATTCAACAATTCCAACGGCGGCTCTTTCAGTGGCGGCTACGGTGAGTCGAGCCTTTGGGTTCACAATGCCCACCACCGCCTGGGCGTCCCCTACGGCGGTAGCTTCGTGGCCGGTTCATATGGCGGCGATGAAGGAAGAGAAAGAAGAAGAGGCTTCGGGCCGGAGCGGCAGTTCGGCAACGGATGGCAAACCTTCGGCAACCGCTCACGCGGATTTTCAGCTTCCGAGCCTCGACAGCCTTTTGCACCATACCGCTCAACCGCCAACCAGAGTTTCCAGCGCGACAATCGCACAGAAAGAGGAGACAACTGGCGCACCTTCCGCAGCAGTCGGCAGACAGCATCTGCCGGACAATTCGGTCGGACCCTTTCCCAACCGTCACGCACCACCGCACGGACAAACGCAAATGATAGAGGCCTCCAGCCGAACCGCAGCGCCGGCAGAGACCCTTACTTCGCGAATTTAGCAACTAACCGCGCCCCCGCATTCTCAGGCTCAAGACCTTTCACCAGCTCGAGATCCTTTGCGTCAAACCGCGACGCCTTCGCGAATCCCACCCCTGTAAGGAGCTCCGAGCCCTCTCGCACTGCCAGGTCAAGCCACTCCTGGGCACACCTGCCGCATTTCTCCTCCGCCCGCATGTCGTCTCCGCACGGCTCATCGCAGCGCGGCTCGTCGCCCCACTACTCCCAACCCAAGCACTTCTCCGCCCCAAAATTCAAGGCTCCCCACGCCCCCAAATCCCACGGCGGAGGCCACTCCTCCGGAGGCCATTCCAGCAAAAGATCGCATCGCGGATAAACAAGAGCCAGTCATGTGGCTAAGGGGGACAGATCCGGGACGACAAATCCGACGAAGCTGCGTCGGAACTGCCAACAGGGGGCTGGATGCCAAGAAAAACAAACCTCCCTGCGAAGGGTAAGTGTTTTTACTTGCCCGATCAAAACTAAGAACATTTACTTGATGGGGCCCGTGACGGTAAGCCGTCCTCGTAGCTCACTAACTATGGCAGTGGCGATTGCGTGAGCAGCCTGCGCGTTGGGATGCCGGTCCCAAGGCAGACGCCACGACGAATCAATTTCGACCAAGACATAAGGTATGCCCGCATCGTCGAGAATGCGGCGACGCAACATCTGTTCAGGTTGCGCTTCGTGCCCAAACTGTAGCACGACGAGAAGCGGCGTCGCCCCGTGCGCTCGTGCCAGTTCGCTGTTGGCACGAAGCACCTCTTGCGTTACCCTTACACCGCGCTCGACGGTCGTGTCAGCGCGGTACGGCACGACCAACTTCGTGAGGGATGAGAGGCGCGAGCGCTGTTCCGCCGGCAGCCAAACAACACCCGGACCAAGGTGGGGTCGATCCTGATCGAGGTTCCGCCCGAACAGTGCCGTCATGAACAGCGACACCACAGCTACCGGCCGGCGAAAATGAGGCAGTTCCGTCTGCAGCCTCAGGTACGCCTGATCGTTACCATAGCCGTGGACTGCCAGATTTGCAGTCTGTACTCCCGTCATCGCGCCGACTTGTGCCGGTATGCTCTCTTCATAGGTGAGTCCCTCACCAAACATTACAGATTCACCGGTGAACAAGATCGTCGGTCGCTCAGGATCCACCGGTTCGTCCATGCGGCTGACGCGATATCCTGCGGGATCGATGGAGTAATCGATGATCCGACCACCGATGCTCTTGTGTCCGGTGCGCTCCGGTACCCACGTCCAGCCAAGTCGTGGGTCGAGTTGACGGCGTGGTTCGTCGTCCGCCGACAGCCACTCGCCCGGACGCAGGTGCACACGAGTCAGCACGAGCTCGCTCGTGCCGATCGCCAGAACGACGGCGATCACAATGCGGAGCGCTCCTGCAGGTGTTCGCGCTGCGAACTTCCCCGCACGCCGACGTACAACCAGCACTAGCCACGTGCCCACGATTGCCATCGCCAAGCGTCCGGACGTTTGCAGTACCACATACCAATCACGCGGCAGGAAAAAAGACGGCACGAAGTGTCTGTCGAGAAACCGTTGATTCGCGATGAGTGCGCACGACAAGAGCGCAATTCCAACGGATGCGACGGCTGTCTCTACTATTACTCGCACCCAGAAAGATTTCCGGCGCCGGTCAAGCACCAAGACATATCCTCCAATGCTCACCTTTCTTTGAGAAGAACTGCAGCAACATCAGAGCGGTTTGAGGCCACGTTTTCAACTTATGTGTAACACCTCGCGGGGCGATCTGCGCCCCAAGCGACGAAAAAATGGAGAATTTGACAAAATAGTGACAAATCGAGTCTGATTTCTGGACTCAAATATAGCGGCAGACTGGGATGGATTCCGCTCGGCCCCATGAACGACCCACAGCATTTGATCGAATGCTGACCCCTGTACATCGCTGGATCTGGAGCGATGCCGATCGGCGTGTGCAGAAACTGCTCCGCTTCAGCGAAACCGAAACTGACGGGGGGCGCGATATCTTGCGCGCGGCCGAGGTCACTCCAGACCCTCTCTTACGACGCCTTTATCTGGAGCACGCGATTGACGAGTTCCGTCACGGTGTTCTGTTCCGTCATCGGGCAGCAGAACTGTTGAAGGTCTCCGCGTCCTGTTCGAGTCCCGGGTTCCACGGTGACTGGCTTGCGCCAGGTGGCCACGGCCTCGATGATCTACAGGTTGACGGTGAATCGGACAGAAATATGCTAGCTTTCCTTCATTTATCGGAAAAGGCTGCCGCCAGCCGCTTCACCGTTTATCGCGATGTGATGCAGCATGATCCGCCGACGCGCGCCATCTTTGAGGAAATT
>Ga0210400_10005500_pt1 | contig 10745 bp, 7 predicted proteins | sample IncBWH26MmetaG_FD_155456 | JGI IMG/M metagenome (GOLD analysis project Ga0210400, IMG submission 155456) | Forest soil microbial communities from Barre Woods Harvard Forest LTER site, Petersham, Massachusetts, United States - Inc-BW-H-26-M | ecosystem: Environmental > Terrestrial > Soil >... | reverse complement strand
GAACGAAATTGACCTCAGCTTCTCTCTGGGGCTGATAGCCACGAAAGAAGGCGAAGTGCGGGATGTGATTCCGGGAACGCCGGCCTACACTGCCGGCCTAGCTCCCGGAATGAAGATCATCGCGGTGAATGGGCGCAAATGGTCAAAGGATATTGTGCGGGCGGCTTTGCAGGCTTCGTTGACAAACCAGAAACCAATCGCGCTTCTGGCCGAGAATGGGGAGTATTACAACTCCTACGCCGTGGATTATCACCAGGGCGAGCGGTATCCGCACTTGGTCCGAGTGGAAGGCCAGGCAAACCTTCTGGACGACATCATTAAGCCGCTAGCGAGTATTCCGGCCGTACCCAAGTCCCCGGGTCCCCAGGCGCAATAGGAAGCGACTCTCAATAATTTGATTTCGCGTGGTGGTTGAAGCGGGCCGAGTGAACTCGGCCCCTACAACTGTGAGTGCAAGTGTGCCCGCGGTGAATCATTGCATTTCTTCGAGGCGGCGGAGTTTGGGTTCGAGACCGAAGAAGTGGACGGCGAGGATTTGGATCAGGAGAAGAGCGATCATCAGGGCGACTACGCCGGCCACGCCGTGGTTGCGGAAGAGGAAGACTACGAGGAACGGGGTGAAGATGGTGGCGGTGCGGCCGAGAGTGTTGCAGAGGCCGAGGGCGCGCATGCGGACGTCGGTGGGGAAGAGTTCGGGAATGTAGATGGCGAAGAGCAGGGCGACGAGGATGTAGATGCAGACAACGAGGAGAAACCCGGCGAGGGGAAGCAGGCGGGGATCGCGGATGAAGGGGTAGATGCCGCCGAAGAGAATGGTGAGCAGAGATGCGCTTATGATGGCGGGCTTGCGGCCGATGGAGTCGGCGGTGAGAGAAGCGATGGCCGCGCCGACGGGGGCGCCGATGCTCATGAGGAATGAATATTTGAAAGAGCTGGCGATGCTGAGGCCCTGTTGGACGAAAAAGGTGGGGAGCCAGGTGACGAAGCCGTAGATCAAGGTGTTGGCGACGATGAGGACGGTGGCGCCAACGAAGAGGCGCGAGAAGAGTTGTGGGCCGAAGAGAGAAGAGAAGTTGTTCGCGGTGGTCGGAGGTGGCGCGACGGCGGGTGCGGGCAGCGGCGGGTCTTGATTGGCAAATTCGTTTTCGATTTCCAGCAGCATTTTTTCCGCTTCTTCGGTGCGGCCGACGGATTCGAGCCAGCGCGGGGATTCGGGCATGGATTTGCGCAGATACCAGACAATGAGCGCGCCTACGCCGCCGATGATGAACATGATGCGCCAGCCGAAGCGCGGAATCAGAACGGCGCTGGCTAGCGCGCTGATGGGCAGGCTGGTGACGACGACGGCGTTGAGGATGCCGCACCAGCGGCCGCGGGCTTGCGGGGGAAGGAATTCTGTCATGGCCGCGTAGCCGGCGACCAATTCGGCGCCGAGTCCGATGCCCATCACGCCGCGGAGGAGGATGAGCGTGGGCATGTTCGGAGCGAACGCGGACGCGATGGAGGCAAGGCCGAAGATAATGAGGTTGGCCTGATACGTGAAACGGCGGCCGAAGCGATCGCCGAGAAAGCCGGTGAGGAAAGAGCCAAGCATCATGCCCATGAATGTGACGGAGACGAATTGAGCGTTTTGCGCGAGGGTGGAAAAACCCGCGTGGAGCGTGGCGCCGAGGACGCTGGCGGCGACGTAGACGTCGTAGCCGTCGAAAAACATGCCGATGCTGATGAGGGTGAGGATGCGGCGATGAAAACGGGAGATGGGGAGGCGGTCGAGACGCGCGCCGGCGTTGACGCTCACGAGTGGCTCACTTTTTCCTCGCGAGCGCGGCCATGGTGCCGGCGGTAAGCGCTTCGGCGGCGAGTTCACAGTTTTTTTCGAAGGAGTTGGATTGGGCGGTGAGGAAAAATTCCTTGCAGCGGCGAGCCGCGCCGGGATCGAGTTGCAGGATTCGGGCGATCAGGGCCTCGGCTTCGCGGGTGAGATTTGCGGCGGAAACGACCTGGGAGATCAAACCGATTTCGAGAGCTTGCTGAGGAATGAATGGTTGACCGAAGAGGACGAGTGGGAAAGCAAAGCGCGGGAGAGCGTATTCGCCGAGATAGGCCATGATGGCGGCGGGGGCCAGGCCGTGGGTCATTTCAGGGAAGCACAGGGATGCGGATTCGGCTACGAGAGGGAAGTCGGTGACGATGGCGAGGCCCATGCCGAAACCGAAGGCGTCGCCTTGGACTTCGGCAACGGAGATTAAAGAGGAAGAACGAACGAGGCGTTTGAATTCGATGAGGCGCGAGACTTCCGCTCGGGCGGAATCGAGATCGTGCGCAGCGCGTTCGCGGCCGGTGCAGAAAACTTTGCCGCGAGCGCGAATGCGGAGGACGCGTGCGCGGGGTTGCGGGGATTCGGAGCGGAGTTCGGCGAGCATGGCGTCGAACATGGGGCCGGTGACTTCGTTGCCTTGATCGGGATTGTTGAGAGTGAAGGTGAGGACTTCGGGCGAGCGATGGATTTCGACCAGGGGCGTGGAGTTTTCTCCCTGGGGCGGCGGATTGGACATGGCCGGGAGATTATACACGGAACTTGGCGCCGTGTTGGTGGTGGAGAAGGACAACGCCGGAAGAAAAGATTTCAACACAGAGGACACAGAGGTGCCACAGAGTTCACGGAGAAGAGCCGGGGCGTGATTGCGAGTGTGGGAAAATGGCGACGAATTCGGGAGGCCTCATGTACATGCACATGTTTGCGTTTCGATGGAAGCCGGGTGTGACGGAGGAGCAGAAGCGGCGAGTAGTGACGGAAATTCGCGCGCTACAGGGGAAGATTCCCGGCTTGCTGGAGACAGCGGTGGGGATGAATATTTCTCCCCGAGGCGGCGGGTATGAGTTGGGCGGCGCGATGAAATTTGCGGACAAGGCCGCGCTGGACAGCTATGGGGGACATCCGATGCACCAGAAGCTGCTTAGTTGGCTGATGCCGCTGATTGAGCCGATCGAAGTGGATTTTGAGTTGAAGTAAGGAAGTAGCGAAGCAAAGGGGCGAAGCGGTACAGATTAATCCGTAGCCTGAATGCCGCCCATTCGGCTTCGCTCAGGGCAAGCAGGGTTCGGCACCCGGCGTGATGTTTGTTCGGGCCCTACAAACTGGGGCAGGGTGATATTCTCACTCGAGAATTGGGGTGAGGAGGGATGAATGGGAAGCCAAGCTGGGGTGGCGGGACTGGAAGCGCCAACAGAGGATGAACGGACGATGGCGATGCTGGCGCACCTGCTGATGGCGTTCACGGGGTTTATCGGGCCGCTGGTGATTTTTTGCGTGAAGCAGAAATCGCGGTTCGTAAGGTTTCATTCGCTGCAGGCGCTGATCTGGCACGCCATTTATCTAGGATTGGTTTTTCTTTTCATGGCGGTATTTTTTGTGGGGATGATTACGAGTTTGATCCATAACCCGCCGCAACTACATAGCCAGGCGCCGCCTGCGTTCTTTTATTTTTTCCCATTCGTGTGGCTGGGATTCATGGGAGGTTGGGTGGTGAATGTGATTTTGGGAGTGGTGTACGCCATTAAGGCGAACCGGGGAGAGTGGGCGACTTATCCGGTGTATGGGAACTGGCTGTTGCCGGAAGGAATGAAGTAGAGAGGTAATGAAGTAAGGAAGTAAAGATCAGAAAGAAAGAGGCCCCGGTTTTTGCCGGGGCCTCTTTTGTTCTAACAAGGATTGCGGAGACGCTTACCAGTTTAGTTTCAGGGCGAACTGGAACTGGCGCGCGTCGTAGGCTGCGGTTGGTTGGCCCGCAGTGCAGGTGGAGCCGGCCAGCGGATCGCAAAGTTGGTTCACCGCGGAAATATTGGTGTGGTTGAAGAGGTTGAAGGCGTCGGCGATGAGATCGAGACGGAAGCGTTCACCGAAGCTAATGCCTTTGGAAACGCGGAGATCGAATTGAAAGAAGTACGGCTGGGTGAATTTGTTGCGGCCCAGATTGCCCGTGCAGCCAAGCGGGGGAGTGATCTGCGTTGGAGACGTCACCGTAAAGGGTACCCCGGCGTTGGTGAGACAATGCGTCGGCGGGCCGAACACAACTCCCGGGATATAAGGAGAAGTGGTAGCCCCAGGAGCGCCTGCGGCGGAGAGGGAAGGCCGGATTTCGGACGGGCCCATGTCGAGGCGGGTGTCTTCACCGGTGATGATGTTGAAGGGCCTTCCGGAGGAGACTTCGACGAGCGGAGCAAGCGTGAAGTCGCTGAAGAAGCTTTGCGCGAAGGTGGAGCCTCCCGCGTGAGGTGAGGTCTGGAAGACGCCGCTGGTGACCCAGCGATGGCGCTGGTCGTTAACGGAGTTGGAGCGTTCGAGGAAGGGGAAGCGGCTGTCGGCCGGTTCGAGAGTGGACTGCAGGTCGGTGCCGTTATCAATGGAGTGCGACCAGGTGTAGCTGGAGAGCAAGGTGAAGTGGCGCGAAAAGCTCTTCTGCAGGTTGACAGTCAGGGAGTTGTACCAGGACGCGGCATCAGAAAGTTGTGCATCGACGGTGTTAAACGGAACCGGGGCGCCGAAACCGACAGGATATCCCGCCGCATGGGCAAGTCCCTGCTGCACCGCGTAACCGCAGTTGAATAGGAGATTCGCGGGAACTCCCGCGCACGGCAGGCCGGGATTAGACAGAGCCGCTCCTACTCCCGTAGCAAAAGCCGGATTGGGACCGGAAGTACGGAAGTAGTTGAAAAACGCGGGGGTGCCGATGAAGCCGACAGGCGCGCCTCCACAGTTCTGTCCGGTATAACCGAGACCCAAGGCGCCAGGTGCCAGAGGTTGACCTGTGGGTGTCGCGAAGGCAACGCTACCGCCCCCGGGAACGTTAAACACGGGGATGCCCCCTGTGCACGTGCCGTTGGGCGAGGAAGGAAGCGCCACGGAGAGGGGGCTGCTAAAGCTGTTGTTCCCCGTGAAAACGGAATTCGCGGCCGCAAAGTTATTAGTCAACAGAACAGGATCCGTGGAGTTGACGTTCACTGGACGGTTGAGATGCAAACCGCGTGTGCCTTGATAGCCGACACTCAATTTCCAAGTGCCCCCCAAGCTGCGCTCGACGGTCAGGTTAACCTGCTGTGCGTAGCCGTACTGGAAATTCTTGGCCACGGGTAGCGTAAACGGAAGAATTGGAAGAGGGAAACCCTGATTCAGATAGTTTTGATTGGCAAAAATGGAGTTCGGATTCAGGGGATCAAATCGCTGTTGATTCGGATTGTAAAACATGGTCGGGAGAGCATTGAGAGCTCCCTGAAAGATGGATGCACCATTCAGATTGGTAGGCGTGTCCAAGCTGTTACCTGCAGCGGTGCTGCCGCACACAGAACCAACCAGGCCGCAAGCTGAGGCCCCGCCACCCGGCGAAATCAGTTGGACAGAACGGCCGCCGTCGGCGGTAACGGCATCGAAGGCGATGGCGAGGAGCGGGTGATCGTAGAAGATACCGTAGCCCCCACGAACGACGGTCTTGCCATCCCCTTTCGGATCCCAGGCAAAGCCGACGCGCGGCGCGACGTTGTTGTAGTCGCGAGGAATACCTTCGACGACGCCGAGGGCTTTTTCCGCGGCCGCGTTGACGGGGGTGGCGGGTGCGAAAAGAGGGCTGATTTCGACGTCGTAGCGAACGCCATAGTTGAGAGTGAGCTTGCGCGTCATACGCCATGTGTCCTGCGCGAAGAAGCCGAAAGGAAGATTGTCAAAGGGCTGGTTGGATTGGCCGATGCCCTGGATATAAGTTTGGGGAGTGCCGAAGCCATAAGCTTGCAGGGCCGTGGCGCCGGGGAGAGCGAGATTGATGCCGGGCACGACGTCGGGAATCTGATTCTGGGTGAGGGCGGAAACGGGAACGCCGCCGAAGTTCACGACGCCGCCAAAGTCGAGTTCGAAAATCTGTTGTTTTGCAGAGCGCAATTGGATGACGTTGGCGTCCACACCAACTTTGAAGGTGTGGCGGCCGCGAGCGATGGTGGCATTGTCGGTGAATTGGAAGCGGCGCTCGATGCGATCGACCGTGGAGTAAGGTTCACGACCAAAGTAAGCGTATCCAGGGATATTGACACCGATGTTGCTGCCGCCGTCGAGCGGTGAATAGCCGAAATGCAAGCCTCGGCGAGCAAACTGAAAACGAAATTCGTTGAAGGCATTGTCGTTAAGAATGGTGTCGTGCTGGAAGGTGGCGTTGATGTCGCGATAGTGAGTTTCACCGGTGCGGGAGCCGGAGTTCTGGCCGAAGACCTGGTTTTGCGAGGTGGATTCAATGCCGGTGACTTCGGAAGGGGACACGCCCACCCGGATGAAGGATGTATTGTGATTGTTCCAACGCTGATCCAGGCGCGCGGACCAAAGGCTGGTCTTCTCCATCACGGGGAAGTTGCCACGGAGGGCATTTAGCCCCACGTATGAGGTTGGCAGGGCAGCAACGCCGTAGGAGTAATTGGCTCCAACCGGAAAACTGGAGCACGTTACGGTGCCAACGGTGGCGCCGAGCGGACAAGTGACCGGAAGCGGGAACTGCGCGCCGGGACCGGGGTTGACGACACCTCCCGTAGCATTCTTGGAGACCAAGCCATAGTCAAGTTTATTGACGGCAACGCTTGAGCCAGAGCCCATGAGCACGCCGTAGTTCACGGCGAGATTCTGAAGAGCGGGATTGCCCGTGGCGAGAAGAGTCTGTACAGCATTGGCCTGGTCTGCAGTCAATTGAACGGGAAGAACAGTTGTAGCAGAGGTGGGGAGGTTAACAGTCTGGAGTCCGAAGTTGCCGGCGCCGATGCTGGAGAAACCTGTTTCCTCGCGCTGGGTGTATTCATAGGAGAAAAAGAAGAATGTTTTGTCCTTCTTGAGGGCGCCGCCGAAAGCGGTGCCGGTCTGCACGCGGGTGTAAGCCTGCTGGGTGGGAACCAGATTGCCGGCGGCATCCACCTGGCCGGAGAAGGGATTACGAGCCTGAAAGGACTTATTGCGGAGATAGCCGAAGACGTCACCGTGGAAATCGTTGGAGCCGCTCTTGGTGACGATGTTGACGACGCCACCGGTGGCGCGGCCATATTCCGCGTTGTAATTGCTGAGGATCATCTGGAATTCCTGGACGTCCTCTTGGGAGACCGTCGAGCGAATGCCGTTGATGGAGTTATCCACGGCGTCTGCGCCGTCCACGCTGATCATGTTGGAGCGACCGCGAGCGCCGCTGATGTTCAAGCCGCTGGTGGGAGCAGGGCCGATCGTGGGGGAGACGTCCCGAGTGGTCTGGGAGTTGATCAAGGTGAAATTGATGTAATTGCGGCCGTTGATGGGGAGATTGTCGATCTGGCGTTCGTCAACAGTTTGGGAACTTTCGGAGCGGGTGACTTCGATGGGAGCGGTTTCCGTGGTTACCGTAATGGTTTGGCTCTGCGTGCCCAGCTGGAGCGTCACGTTTGCAGTGGCTTGCTCGCCGACGGTGAGTTGCAGCGACGGTCTTTCATAAGGAGCGAAATTCGACCCAGTATCCACGCGGAGTTTGTAAATGCCGGGAACGAGGCCGACGAAAGTGTAGTGGCCGGATTCGTCCGCGTTGACGGAGCGCTCGGAGCCCGTCGCAAGAAGCGTGACGTTGACTTTAGCCCCACGGACAGCCAGACCCTGCGGGTCAATCACAGTGCCGGAAAGGGTCGCGGTGTTGACCTGGGCCACCGCGGAACTGACGCCCAAAAGAATTGCCACACAGAGAATCACAAACGCAAACAACGGCTGCCTGCGTTGCATACCTAGCCTCCTTGGATTTACCGTCAGTCTCTCCGCTACCCCTAGCGGTGGCGGGCGATGCCCGCCGCGAGACAACTGAAATGAAATAGATGAGATAGCTTGTACGGTAATGCTCAAGCGAATGCAACTGTAAACTGCCAGACGTTTGTTTGGTTAAAGTCGTGAGAGGGAAGTGTCCAAGATGTAATGGCAGGAAGCGGGGAAGCGGTGCGCATGGTGGGCGGAGATTTGAGCAGGCGGCGCGTTGGGAGAGAGGAATCCGTCGCGCCTCCAGCGCTTGGGGGCGCTTTTTCGATTGTTACCCAGCGCTCACGCGCTGGGCTAATTTCTGACGCCCCTCCGGCGCTCGGATGAGAATGAATTATCCCCTTTCGGGGAGTTGTTCTGCGGCGAGAGTGGTGGAAGCCGGGCGGCGCTCTTTCCAGGCTTTGAGAAGGATGGCGAGAAAAATCAGAAAGGAAGTTGCGGAGTTGGCCAGGATCACGGAGGGAGAGTGGAGGAGCAGACCGTAGGCAAGCCAGAGGAGCACTCCCGCGAGATAGAAGATCAGCATTCCGTAAGAGAGATCGCGGCCGCCTTGCTTTTTGATTTTGATGAGCTGGGGAACGAACGCGAATGTGGTGCAGAAGCCGGCGACGGCGCCGAGGATTTCGACGGATTGCGGCGAGGACATGTGGGGGATCTCCTGGTTTCATGTTAGCAGACGTGGGAGAGCCTGGAGGAGAATGCCACTGGCTGTTGCGGAGCGAGATGGAAGAGTCGGAAGAAACACGAACTAAAATCCCCAGGTGCCACACCGGCACCCGGGGATTTGGCCCAAACATTTTTTTTCAAACGCTCATTGCATCTTTTTGAAGATGCCGACGCCCGATTCGGCCTGGCAAGCGCCGGATACCGCCGAATTTAGAGTCAATATCTTGGCTTCCTTGTCAGTGGTGCCGCTCAAGACAATCGAACCATCATTTCCACTGTCCCCGCGCAATTCCAGCTTCGATCCGGTTTGGGTTCCGGTAACCATCATGGAATGCAGGCAAGCGGAATTGGTGAAGTTGGCGGTGCCGGAAAGATTGCTGGCGTCGCCGTTGAGATTGAGAGTGACTTGCACCGGCAGGCGATCCGCGGTGAGCACCATAGCGCTGTATGGACCGATTGGGATGGCTGTCCGCGTTCCGGTCCAGGTGCCGGTGTCGCCGCTCGCCGCCGCGCAGGCGCCGGTGGCCGACATAACCTGATAACTGCCGCTAGCGGTATTGCCGGTGCTGGCGAGAGTTCCCATCACAGCGATGGTCTCCGGATTTGACTCAGTCAGGGTGCCGCTAATATTGGATCCAGACACGGTGCCGCTTATCGTTCCCGCGGAAGCGCAAGAGCCAGTTAGTGCCACGCTTCCGGAGAAGGCGCCCATAGTTTGGGTCAAAGTCCCGGAGATCGTCGAGGAGCCACCTTTGGAGGAAACATAGGTGAAATCCCAGGTTCCCGCCAAAGTTTGACTTAACGGAGTATTCCCGCTACCGCTACTGCTGTAGCCACCACACCCTGAGATTGAACAGACCAGACAAATTATGAACGCTATCTGGATAATTGATTTCATCTTTTCCCCCTGAGGTCACCGCGAGCGATTCATCGTTCCGCCGGCGGGACGAGATGTCGTACCTTCGAGAACTTCCTGGCAGCGCACGATTCCTGTCCGGTGTTACGGGTTCACATTTTTCCGCAGTGTCGTAAACGGCCATAAAACATGTGTGCAGAACGCACAAACTACTCAGTGCATCGTAGACGAGATATCCAATGAGGATTTTCATGGTTCTGTAAAATCGAGTTGACAAGGGATTTACAGCCTCTTGACCGACAGCGCAAAGGCGCCGGTGATTGGGTTGGATCGGGTACTCAGAAGTACGGCGTTCGCAGTTGGGGATACTGCGGAAATCAAATAAGCAGGTTTGTCCCTTGTCCAAACGGCACACTGCGTTTGGGAAAACTGGAACAAAGAAAATTTTGAAGCCTGCTAGAGGTGCTTCTGGACGAGCTTGCGGAGACGTTCGTGATCTTCTTCTTTCATGTGGACGAACTCGACGCCGCTGCCGTCAGGGCCGATGTTGCGGACGACGGCGGTGAAATGGATTTTGCGGAGACCGGAGCGGACTTCGAGTTGGATGGAATCGCCGACGCTGAGGCGATTGGGTGATTCGACGTAAGCGCCGCCGAGACTGATGGTTTTCACGCGGACGGGGCTCATGACCTGGGCCTGGCTGCCGATGTGCGCGCGTAACGGAGATTCCAGAGGAATGCGCGTGTAACGGCGGGGTACGACGAAATTGCCAAGTGGCGCAGCCGGCGATTCGAAGGCGGCACGGACGCGAGCGGAGGAAGGAGTTTCTTCCATCATCGCGAGCGCATCCTCCGCGGCGAAACGCAAGCCGGAGGGCTCGACATAGGTAAGGCCTTCGCGTTTGCCGGCTAGCTGGCGGAGCAACTCGGTGGACTCGGTGGCGCGGAGGCGGCCGAGAGCTTCGATGGCTTTGATGCGAACGAAAATGTCGCGCAGGGTTTCGTGCCCTCCGGCGGCGATTTCCATGAGCAGGGAGACCGCTGTGGCTTCCTGGCCAACGCCGATCTGATCGATCATCATCGGAACGACGAGAGGATGAGCCTCCGCCAGGATCGCGGAGAAGACAAAAGCAGTGCTTTGCGCCGACGGAGAATTGGACGGGCGGGCGAGTTCGCTGACGGCGAGATCTTGAAGATTCCATTCCCAACTGGCCATGGCTCGAGTGAGGCCGCGGAGGAGGCGATCGGGATCAGCGGCGGCGAGCAACTTGATGGCGGCGCTGACGCGCTGGCGGCGAGCTTCGAAGAGCCGGGTTTCGAGAAGCGTGAGAACGGGAACGCCGATGGCGCGAAGCAGTCGTGCCATGGCGGGAATCATCTCGGGGCCGCGGGGGTCTGTAAGCAAAAGGGTTAAGCGGTCGAGGAGGCGCTCTGG
>Ga0210400_10005498_pt1 | contig 10747 bp, 11 predicted proteins | sample IncBWH26MmetaG_FD_155456 | JGI IMG/M metagenome (GOLD analysis project Ga0210400, IMG submission 155456) | Forest soil microbial communities from Barre Woods Harvard Forest LTER site, Petersham, Massachusetts, United States - Inc-BW-H-26-M | ecosystem: Environmental > Terrestrial > Soil >... | reverse complement strand
TTTAAACAAGGCGTCGTCGGCCGCGGCATCAGCGGACAGACCTCGCCGCAAATGCTGTTGCGATTCTTCCAAGATGTCATCGACCTTCATCCGCAGGTCGTGCACATCATGGCGGGGACCAACGATGTGGCGGGCAACACCGGTCCCACTTCGGAGAAGGATTTTCAGAACAACCTGCGTGCCATGGTGGAGTTGGCGCGGGCGCATCACATTCGCGTCGCCCTCGCCTCCATTCCCCCGGCGAGCGCCTTCTCCTGGCAGCCGGCCATGAGACCGGCGCAAAGCATCCAGCACTTAAACGCCTGGCTCAAGCAATACGCCCGAGAAACCCACAGCCGCTACATCGACTACTACGCGGCGTTGAACGATGGCCAGGGTGGCCTCAAACCGAATCTCTCCAATGACGGCGTGCACCCGAACAACGACGGCTACGCCGTCATGAAGAAACTCGCCGAGGAGGGAATCAAGTAAATTCGCGACTTATGCCTGTCGGCGTCGCCCATGCTCCACACCCTCGCCGTTTCCAACTATCGCTCGCTGCGTGACTTCATAGCGCCCCTCGGCGAGCTAACCCTGATCACCGGACCCAATGGCAGCGGCAAGTCCAATGTCTACCGCGCATTAAGACTCCTCGCGGAAACGGCGCGCGGCGGCCTGATTGCCTCGCTCGCTAAAGAAGGCGGATTCGCATCGACATTGTGGGCCGGACCTGAATCCTTTTCCCGAGCCGTGAAGCGCGGCGAACAACCTGTGCAAGCCACCATGAAAATGGAGTCGCAGGCCTTGCGACTCGGCTTTCGCGGCGATGACTTCAGCTACGCCATCGACTTAGGATTGCCCACCCCTTCCCAATCCGCGTTTCGCGGCGATCCGGTAATCAAAACCGAAGTCATCTGGCACGGCGAACAATTGCGCCCCGCGAGCCAGCTTGTGGAACGCCGCAGCGCAGTGGTGCGTATTCGCCGCGAGAACGGCGAATGGGACCTAGTCACGAGTCATCTGCAGCCGTTCGAAAGCATGATGGACATGATCGCCGACCCACAACGCGCTGCGGAAGTGGTGACGCTCCGCGATCAAATCCGCACCTGGCGCTTCTATGATCACTTCAGAACCGATGCCGACGCACCGGCGCGTCAATTGCAGATCGGCACCTACACACCTGTTCTCTCGCACGACGGCCGCGACTTGGCCGCCGCCCTGCAAACCATTTTGGAAATCGGCGATGCGCCTGCTCTGAATGCGGCGATTTCCGATGCTTTCCCAGGCGCCCAGCTGAAGATCACGGGGCAAGACGGCCGCCTCGCCGTCTCGATGCATCAACACGGTCTCCTGCGTCCCTTGAGCGCCGCCGAATTGTCAGACGGCACCTTGCGGTATCTCTTGTGGACCGCCGCAATGTTGACACCCCGTCCGCCGCGCCTCATGGTCTTAAACGAACCGGAGTCCAGCTTACACCCGGATTTATTGCCCGCGCTCGCAAGACTGATCGGCGTCGCCGCGAAATCCACCCAGATCTTTGTGGTCTCTCATGCTTCTCGCCTCATCGCAGCGCTCAAAGAGAATTCCGCCTGCCTCTCGATTGAGCTCGATAAACAACTTAGCGAAACCCAAATAGTGGGCCAAGGAAGACTCGACGTTCCTTCGTGGCGCTGGCTGAGTCGGTAAAGAGTATGGAGTCAATAGTCGCGGATTTGTCCTACAGCGCCCTACGCGTCTTCCGCTACTAATCTGCACTCGCCGGCCGCATTGTGGGGTTTCGCAACTAAGGAGACCCGCACAATGAAAAATGACACACAGATTCAGCAAGAGGTTCTCGCTCAGCTCGAGAATGATGAAACCCTTCCGGCCGGCTCGATCGGTGTTGAAGTGCATCATGGCGTCGTTAAACTCGCCAGTCGCATCGGTGACGTTGAGACGAAAAAGCGCGCCGAGCTTGATGCTCGCCGCGTGGATGGCGTGACCGGGATCATTTTGGATATGGGTATCGAGAGCCGTTGAACCGTTGGCTTGAGATTGGAACCCGCAGTACATCGACAAAACTGAACCGGCGAGGTATAAATGACACAACGGATTGCTAATATCAGGTTATCTATTCAATGCCGACAAAACCAACCCACCACCGGATTTAAGGAGCGATCAACCTCTCTATGCATCAATCGAATCCTTCCAACCCCTCATCCCGACCCACCCTGAAGCTCAAAATCGCGCCGCGAAAATCTCCCCGAGAGATCAAGACCGCGCCACCGCCCCGACCGCAGAGCAAACTGAGCCAAAAGCCCGGCTCCGCATGGTCAGACGAGCTCAAACACCGGATGCAAGAAGAAATGGACGCATTAATGTCGCGGTGAGTGTGCGCTACACCCACGCCAACTTCTCCGTCTTCAATTCTTCCTCCCCATCCCATCGATACGCGACGAGCGGCCCGTCGCGCGCTGCGCTGTAATCCAAACACGCGAACCGCGGCGATATCACTTCTGGTTTTCCTGTAAACCAATAGTGCCCGAATAGCACCGGCGGTCCTGAGTACCGATGCCCTTTCCATTCCGCCGGCATCGGCTCATCCGGAATCATCTGCATATCGCCCGGAGGTCCAATTGCAGCAATACGATAGGTCGACAGATCCTCTTGCCACCACCGAACCCGAACTTCCGTGCGAACCTTCCCCTCTTTGTCTTTGAATGAAAACCCCTCCGGAAGCATCACTTCCGGACCTTTGCAAATAATTTCGATTGCCTCATACGCCCAATGACCCTTGCGACTGCCAAACCGTACCAGCTCATCCGTCAATGTCTGATTTGGACCCATCAACGGCTGCAGCTGATCCATGCACGCCTGATGCCAGCAGGCATGCACAACCCGCAAACCACCAAGATCCAGCCACAACGGCAGCGTCTTAAACCAATCGGTGATCTCCTTCTGATGAGGTGTGCACTCGACCTCGTCGAGAAACACCTGATGCTGCTCCCGATTCCCCGGCTTGTGATGATCCCGCAGGAATTTCCCCGGATGATCCGGATCCGGCGTCGCCCAAGCGATCGCATTGAACTCATGATTCCCCATGACACAGCGGGCAGAACCCGCCTCCACCATCCGACGCGCCAAATCCACGGTCGCCAATTGCTTAGGACCGCGGTCGATTAGGTCGCCGACGAAAATCACCGTTCGAGAAGGATGGCGCCAAGCGCCGCCGTTATCGCGATATCCCAGATGCGTGAGTAAAGCGACAAGCTTGTCGAACTGACCGTGCACGTCGCCGATGACGTCAAAGGAACTCGTCACGTCTCGTTACCTCGCCGTGCGTTTCTACAAATCAAATGAAGGCGCAAACGAACTCGCTGCCAAAGTGACCTCAAACCCCTTCCACGATTCGCAGGTCTCGCACGACGCCGCCCTTCAGCGCTGCCAACGCGTCTTGATAGGCTGCGCTATCGTGGACTGCGACAGCCTTCGCCACCGAATCAAATTCGATCACCACGGTTCGTTGCAGTTGGCCCTCGTCATACACGTGAGCGGGTGTTCCTCGCGCCAAAAATCGTCCACCGCCCTTTTCGATAGCGGGACCAGACAGCTTTGCATAGGCGGCCAGCTTATTGGGATCCGAAATTTCGCGATAAAACGCAATCCAATAGGCTTTAGGCATGGCTTAAGATCCTCTCATTTAAAATTTCTCGGAAGCGTATTTAAGACTATGAAAACATGATTTCAGCTACAGCGGCGCGTTACGCGGGCGGTCCAGGCTGCGACGTGCCCCGGGGCGAACGCAGCTGTGACGTGCCTCATTTTCGGCCTTTTCAGGGTCAATCATTCTAGCTTTGCACTGATTTTGTGACTCAATTTGAGCCCAGGAGCGTCCATCCGGCTAAATATAGCAACTCGATCGGCAAAGAATCGCGATTCAACGTCATGAAAGCCCTAGGACTATCGGTTCAATATTCTCGGGATGATTCCCGTCGTCGTTGTCGACGGCATGGCTAAGGCGAATCCAACCGTTGATGAAGTGGCATTAGAGTTTCGACTCGGAAAATAACTGCGGCCGCCCACCATTCTGCGTCACGCCGGCGCCGATCGTGGCGCTCGAAACAGTAAGCATTACCCAGGCATAATCGCAGCCATGTCCGTGCTACAAGTCTATTTGCGCGTCATCGCCTTGCTGGGACCGGAGAAGTGGCTGGCTAACCTGCTCGCCGCCGCAAATTTAGGTCTCGCAGGCATCTTGTTGGTCGAGCCATGGCTGTTCGGCCGAGTCATCGACTCGCTCGTGGCGCAATCCCACGCTGAAGCGTGGCGCTACATCGGGCTGTGGGCGGCCTTCGGCCTGCTGGGCATTGCCGCCGGTGTCTGGGTGTCATTGCAGTCCGACCGACTTGCGCACCGCCGCCGGTTGGGGGTGATCACGCAGTTCTTCGAACACGCGGTCGGCCTGCCGCTGGCATTTCACGGCGAGCATCACACGAGCCGGCTGCTGCGCATCATGCATTCGGGCAGCAACAGCCTATTCATCATCTGGCTCGGCTTCCTGCGCGATCATCTGGCGACGCTGCTGTCGATTCTGGTGATGCTGCCGCTGGCCCTGTCCATCAACTGGAAGCTCGCGCTGCTCATGACCGCTTTGATGGTCAGTTTCGCGGTTTTCAACGCATTGGCCATGCGCCTCACCGATAGAGCGCAAACCAAGATCGAGCATCTGCATCAGGAAATCGCCGCGCGCACCGGCGATGTATTGAGCAACGCACAGGTCGTGCAGAGCTTTACGCGGCACGAGGCCGAGGTGGCCGATATCCGCGCGCTCACGGACCGCGTGTTGGCCGCGCAATATCCGATCCTGCGCGGATGGGCCTGGCTGTCGGTCGGTACGCGCGCGGCCAGTACGCTCACCGTCGTCGCGATTTTTCTGCTGGGCGTCTCCCTCAACGGCAAGGGGGAGGTGACTGTGGGCAACATCGTCACCTTTTCCGGATTTGCGATGACCCTGATCGGCCGCCTGGAGCAGTTTGCCGGCTTCATTTCCGCTTTGTTCTTCCAGATACCGTCGCTCAGAGAGCTTTTCGTCGTGCTCGACACACCTTCGGCGCCGAAGGAATCGCCCGATACCCCCGTCATGCCGCAGGTCAGCGGGGAGGTCGTGTTCGAGAACGTGTCCTTCGCGTACGGCAACGCGGATCCGGCGCTGCATGCATTGAGTTTTCGGGTGCCGGCCGGGGCGACCGTTGCGCTGGTCGGACCCACGGGAGCCGGTAAGACCACCGCATTGAGCCTGCTCTATCGAGCGTATGAGCCGCGCGAGGGCCGCATTACCGTCGATGGCATCGACATTCGCACCGTTAGGCTCGATTCACTGCGCAGCAATATCGCGGTAGTGTTTCAAGATCCGGGGCTGTTGTATCGTTCGATCGCGGACAACATCCGCCTGGGCAATTCCGCGGCAACACAGGCGCAGATCGAGACGACCGCGCGAGCTGCGGAAGCTCACGACTTCATCGTCGTGAAACCCGAGGGTTACGGCACGCTCGTGGCGGAGCGCGGCCGATCGCTGTCGGGCGGCGAGCGTCAACGCCTCGCCATCGCCCGGGCCATGCTCAAGAACGCGCCGATTCTGATTCTGGATGAGGCCACGAGCGCGCTCGACAACGTGACCGAGGCGCGGATCCAGCGAGCGCTCCACGCGATGACCAGAGAACGCACGACCTTCGTCATCGCGCATCGACTGTCGACCGTGCGCGACGCCGATCAGATCCTGGTACTCAAGGACGGGAGACTGGTGGAGCAAGGGAAGTTCGATGATCTGATCCGCGCGAATGGAGTGTTCGCGGAATTGAATAATCAGGGGCAGTTCGTGGCGGATGCTGGCGTACTGCGAGACGCTTCTACTGTCGACCGTTGATATTTTTCAGATATTCCGACAGACCATCCACTTGATCCTCAGGTATCGGCGCTCCGTAAGAAGAACGCATTTTCATTATCTCAGCGCGCCACTCGTCCTTCTTGAGAGGGGGCTGAGTCAAGACCATTCCTGCCGAGTGGCAGATCAGGCATTGGCTGCTCGCAATGTCCGCGCCGATTCCAGGCGGGAAGGTTTCTTTGCTCGCTGGGAATTCAACTCGGACGATTGCCCACTGCCGCGGAGCCGCATCCTTCTCGCCGGTCGCAGAGTCTGCTCTCGCAGAACTCCACCACGCGACTCCGCACGCCAAAGACAAAATCGCGACGGAAAACAGGAGGGATACCAAACTCATGAATCGCACTTTTTTGAGCATCGTCTTCTGGTCCGCTATACCGATTGCACTGAAACTGATTCAACGATATTGCGCATAAAGCCCGAGCCATTCCAGTTCGCGCGATCGGGCTGAGACACGCCAGCCGTATTGAGCGCTTTGACCATGAGTGTTTGCGGACCCATCGACGAAGGCCGTAGCTCCACGGTCCATTGTCGAAAACTATATTTGCCGTGGTCTGGCCCCAGTCGCGCTTCCTGCCAATGGCTTCCAGCATCAGCCGAAAACAATACTTTAGCGAGTCCCGTATCACCGCCGAACGCGATGCCTCGCACCGTCTTTGCTTCGCCAACTTTGAATTTCGCCTGGTCCTTAACGTTTGTAAAGAATGAACGCGGCACCATGCGGTTTATGGGGACCAATTTCACGCCCTGCTGGCCCGGCACGATGTCAGCGAAGGGCGTGTCGGGAATTAGGTAGGCGCGTGTCGTCCAATAGTTATCATCAGGCTTGTCCAGGACCTCAATGTCATTGAGCATCTTGACCCAATAGGTCGCATACCAACCGGGAACAACCAACCGCAGCGGATAGCCATTTAATAGTGGCAGCGGCTTGCCGTTCATCGCGTACGCGATCATCACTTCACCATCAAGCGAATGATCGACATCGAGCGATTTCAGGAAGTCAGGTGTTTGCGGAAGTATCCCGGTATCGAGCCCATTGAAACGGACCTGTACCGCCCCCGCCTTGACACCCGCGCGATCCAACAATGCCTTCAGGCTTACGCCCCTCCATAGGGCATTGCCCATGGCACCGTTCGCCCATTGTCCGCCCGCCACGCGCGGAGCGAAAAATCCGCGAGAATTACCTGAACATTGGTTCACCGCAGCGATCTCGAACGGTTTGAATTTCCGAACCAAGTCATCGAGGGTGAAGCTCATCGATTGCTTTACGTGACCGTGGACGTTGAGCCGAAAGGTGCCGGGATCAACGGCGTCGGGAATATTGGCAAGGTGCCAACGTACGTAGAAGCGATCGTTGGGCGTAAAGATGCCCTGATCAAATACTTCGAAGGGGGTTTCAAGCAACGGCGGTCGTGTGCGCTGCAAAACCATCACGCCCTTTTGTGGAAAGTTCTTGACCAGATTGCGCCCTCCGTTGACGAAGGGAAGGACGACAGATTCTTCGGTACCGCTCCACGCCTGCGCACCGATCAGTCCGGTGAAACCAAGGCCGCCGATGCCTGCGAGAAACTGTCGCCGTGATTGCGGCGGAACAAGAAGGGATCGCTGCATAAGCTCGACTCCACGCTTGCACGGCGACGCGCGCCGCGATGATTATACTTGCAGTATGGGACGGCGAGCCAGCAAATCCGCTGCGACATCCTGTCGCAAATTGCGCGCGATTGCGGACAACCAAGCACACCCACACTGGTACAACCGGTCTCGCCTGCGGTATAAGCGCCTCAATTGCTCCATTGCCAGAGGTGTGCATGAAAGACCGAATTCTTGTGGTCTATGGCTCCTACCGATCAGAGCGGAAGGGTATCCGACTAGCCGATTTCGTCGTTGCAAGTCTCCGCGCACGCGGGGAGTCCCCCGACCTTCTCGATGCAAAACTCGTCGGATTACCGATGTTGGATCGAATGTATAAGGAGTATGCGAAGGGCGAGGCGCCCGTTGCGATGGAAGCGGTGGCTACAAAGATTCGCGCTGCCGATGCCTTTATCTTCGTCGTTGGTGAGTACAACTGGGGGATTCAGCCAGGTTTGAAAAACCTCACCGACCATTTTCTCGAGGAATGGTTTTGGCGTCCGGCCGCGATTGTCAGCTATTCCGGCGGACGCCTATCGGGCGCCCGATCTAATTTCCTTTGGCACGGTACCCTTTCCGAGATGGGTATGGTTGTGATCTCGAGCACACTTGCCGTCGGACCCATTTCTCAAACCCTGAACGCGGCTGGTGAGCCCATCGCTGAAGCAGGACAGCAACTTCAACGGGCCTTTCCCCGCTTTGCCGACGATTTGGCCTGGTGGACCGAGGCAGCTAAAAATCAACGCGCCCGCAAGGCGCCCCCATACTAATTTGCGACGGCGAAGCGCTACGCCATCGGGAACAGCAGGTAGGTCGTCGTGCAATGGGCATAAAGCTTCCCGCCCGGGTCCTGGATGCGTCCCTCGGCGATCGCGGTGCTCTTGCCACTGTGAATTACTTTTCCCAGCGCACGGACTGGCCCCGTGGTGGTGGTCAACGCGCGAATGAAGTTGATCTTCAGCTCCACCGTCGTAAATCCCGTTCCCGCCGGCAACGTCGTGTGCACCGCGCAGCCGGCCGCTGAGTCAAGCAGCGTGAAGGAATATCCGCCGTGCACGACGCCTAGCGGGTTGTAGTGCTCAAACCTCGGGGTGCCTTGAAATACCGCCTCGCCGCGCGCTACCGAAATGGGGACGAACCCCAGTGTCCGCGTGATTGGCGGCGCCGCCACGGTCCCCTGCAGGGTCTTTTGCCAAAACTCGAGCCCCCCAAAGGACTTGAGCTGATCGGGTGACACGAGTCCCACGTCAGCCATCTTGCTGCGCACCGAGCGCTCCTCATCCAGCCAGAGGTTGTGGTCACCGGGGTTCTTCATCATCACTCGCCTCCTGTGGGTGGCTATGAAGTTACATCGCTCGAGGCTCGACGTCGTGAGCCCAGGACGCACTCTGATCGGCATCGGGGCGCACTGCGCCGCCAACCGGCCGAGAATCGGCCAGTCGACTATCAGTTATAATTTCACTGAAAAGCGGCCGTCTCGCTGCGCTGGGATCGCAAGTTTGCGCCTGTGATCTTGGTACACGCGACGGCGATGCCGGAGTGCGTGTCCATGAACTTGAAAGGCAAAGTGGCAGTCGTTACTGGATCCGGGGGCGCGGGATGCGGCCGCGCAATAGCGCGGCGGCTCGGCTACGAAGGGGCCTCTGTCGTGGTTGCGGACATCAACGACCACGGTGGGCGCGCGGCGGTTGAGGATCTTGAACGTGCGGGTGTGCGCGCAACCTACTGTCGAACTGATGTGAGTGATGAGCGGCAAGTACGCGCGCTGATCGAATTCGCTGAGGTGACCTTTGGTGGCCTTGACGTGCTCGTGAACAACGCCTCTGGCCCGCCGTTTGTGCCCGAACGGCCACTGGACAATTGGGCGCCATGCGTGCAAATCGACTTGCTGGGTACGATCTACGGCACTCGATTTGCGATTGATGCCATGCGACGCCGAGGTGGCGGGGCGATAGTCAATGTCAGTTCCATCTCGGCGTTGTGCCACGGCCGCGAGCATGCGGGCTCACCGGGTTACGACGTAGCGAAGGCCGGTGTGATTCGATTGACAACGACACTCGACTGGCTCGCTGCGAAAGACGGGATTCGCGTGAACTGCCTGGCACCGGGATGGATCGCCACACCATCGCCTGGCCCAAAGGAATACTGGGAATCACTTAGTCCAGAGGAGCGTAAAGAGCGCGGTGTTCCGTCCTGTCTTCTGCAGCCGGAGCAGATTGCCGAAGCCGTATGGCGGTTGGCGACTGATGAGGCGCTCTTCGGCCGTGTAATGGTCTGGTGGTCGGAGAACAAGCCTTTTCTAGTCGCGAAGTTCGACCGTGGATATCAGAGTGCAGAAGCAGTCGGCGCTGGAGGGCCCGTCTTGTAATCAGATCTTGCCAATTTCGCGAGAACCACAATCGGAGAAGGCAATGGCGGATATTCTCAAGAGAGGCGCTTATATCGTCCTGCTCATCGCAATGCAGTGCGCGGCGCTCGGCAGAGCCCAGGTACGCCCCGCGTTCGCAGCAGTTCCATCCATGGAATCCGTTTTCATCCTCACGAACGCGAAGTCACACTCGATCAGCCCGGAGAACCCAACCGGAGAGAAGGGTCAGGGCGGCAAGGCGGACCTGCGTACCGGCAGTGCCAGCCACGCCGCTAAAGATCTCGGCGTCGGGTGGAAAGTTAATCCGTATGTCAATGTGGCGCCAGGATCGACATTCACGTTTGCTCAATTCAAGGGCGAGGGAATCGTCAGCCACATTTGGATGACACTGGGCGGAAAGGCGGAATACCGATCAGCAATTCTGCGAATGTACTGGGATGACGAGCAAGGCGCATCGGTTGAGACCCCGGTGGGCGATTTCTTTGGCGCTGGCTGGGGCCGCAAGAACGAGCCAAAGATTAACTCCGCGGCCATCGCGGTCAACTCAGGCAGCGGCTTCAACAGTTTTTGGCCCATGCCTTTTCGCAAGGGTTTCCGCATGACGCTCGAGAATCGCAGCGCTTTGCCGCTTTCGATCTATTACGAGGTCAGCTTTGCTGAGACGGCCGTGCCTGCCCAAGCTGCGTATTTCCATGCCCAGTTCCGCAAGGTGGATCGGCTAGGCCTAAAGACGGTGTGCACCATTGTGGATGGCATACGCGGCAGAGGCCAGTATGTGGGCACGTCGCTGAGCCACGGCGCGCGCAGCCCCGGTTGGTGGGGCGAGGGCGAGGTCAAGTTCTATGTGGATGGCG
>Ga0210400_10005497_pt1 | contig 10748 bp, 10 predicted proteins | sample IncBWH26MmetaG_FD_155456 | JGI IMG/M metagenome (GOLD analysis project Ga0210400, IMG submission 155456) | Forest soil microbial communities from Barre Woods Harvard Forest LTER site, Petersham, Massachusetts, United States - Inc-BW-H-26-M | ecosystem: Environmental > Terrestrial > Soil >... | reverse complement strand
GTTTCTCAATACCAATAACAATGCGACGCTTTGTGCGCTCGCCCTAACCTTTGCGAACCGCAGTTTCAGCAGAACCGAATTTGAATCGTCGCTGGCGGACCTGATGCGGAGGTATCCCGACAATAGCGTACTCGCGGATGTGAAAAAGAATTATGACCTGCAGCAGGCGCAGATGGCCGAGCAGGAGCGCATGAGCCAGGCGAACAGCTGGGTAGGCAAGCAGGCGCCCGAACTGGCCCTTCCCGATGCAAACGGCAAGATCATTTCGCTCGCTTCTTATAAGGGCAAGTTCCTGCTCGTGGATTTCTGGGCTTCCTGGTGCGCGCCCTGCCGGGCCGAGAACCCCAATGTCGTCAAGGTGTACAATGAATTCAGGGGGAAGAATTTTGCGATCCTTGGCGTCTCGCTCGATAAGGAACGGGATTCGTGGATGGAGGCCGTCCGCTCGGACCGGCTGGCCTGGACCCATGTCAGCGATCTGAAATACTGGCAAAGCAAGGCGGTACAGACCTTCAATTTCAACGGTATACCCTATAATGTGCTGATCGATCCCCAGGGCAAGGTCATCGCCGAGGGATTGCGGGGCGACGATCTCGAAACCAAGCTGAAGGAGGTGTTAACCAACTGAAAATAAAAGACCCGCCAACGGCGGGCCTTCTTAACTAATCAAATACCATAACCATTAAACCTTATCCTATTGAGAAGCAAATTAAGGTCTCACCGATATTCCAGTGTAGGGGAAACCCTACGTTTTCCCCATTTTTGGTTATAAAGCCCTATCTTTTCGTATTAGCTCATAGCAAATATTCTCTATGAGACGGATAAAACGCGGCTGGAATATCCTGGTGTTTGGCGGCACCGAGGATATGGTTCCACATGACGCCCAACGGCGAGTGATCATCGGGGTTAACCTCATGTCGCTTTCCGTAGGCATTCTCACGATAACCATCGGAACCTTTGTCTGGCTTATCACCGGAAGGCTGAACGTACTGGCCGCCATTTCCATCCAAACGCTGCTCCTGACGACGCCGCTCCTGCTGAACCGCATCAAACGATACGACGGGGCCAGTCTGTCGATCTACCTGATCATGAGCGTCGCTACGCTGTATTTTGGCTGCATTCTCGGGGAGGCCGTCAATTCCCCCCTGATGATCACCTATTTGATCGGCGTGTCGCTGTTCCTTTTTTCGGGTCTGCCCTATCGGGTCATTTGCGTGTCTTCTTCGGTCGCGATCCTCGTTCTGATCGAGGTGAACTATCAATATAAATTCCTGCCGCCGATAGAGACGGGACCGCAGACGAGGGTGCTGTTGAAATGGTCGTCCTATCTTGCGATGATCATTCTGGTCATTATCACCTTTCATCTGTTCTGGCGGAACAACCGGGCGCTGCGAAAGGAGCTGCAGCGGCATACCGATCAGATAAAGGCCAATCTCGAAAGGGAGACCCAGGCCGGCCGGAACAAGGACAAATTCATCACCAATGCCAGCCACGAAATGAAGGTCTCGTTCCACAGTATCTTTTCGGTGATCAGCGTCCTGGTAAACGACGTGCAGGCCGAAAGGAGCGCGGAGCAGGTCCTGCGGCGGATAAACGATCTGAAGGCGGCCTGTAAGATATCCCAGAGCATCGTCGACAATATCCTGGAGTTCGAAAAATACGAAGCGGGCATTCCGGCCTCGAGACGGGAGAACTTTTTCAAACCGAAACTGCTGTTCCAAAACACCATCGAGATCTACCGGTATGTCGCGATGGAAAGCAGGATAGAGATAAAGACCTGGATCAGTAAGGAAATGCCCGATTTCATCCAGTCCGATGATATCAAAATTCGCCATATCCTGACCAACCTGCTGCACAATGCCATCAAATATGCGCCCGACCAGTCCACGGTGCTGGTGAAATGCAAGGTAAAGGACAATGTCTTGCAATTTAGCGTACATGACAAGGGCGAGGGCATCGCCGACGGCATCGACATCTTTGCCCCCTTCGTCAGCAAGAATCCGGAGGGGCTTGGCATCGGACTATTCATCGTAAAAGAGATGGTCACTATTTTGAGCGGCAAGGTCGTCGTGACCAGCGATGAGGAAGGGACGACGTTTTCGGTGTCGATTCCGCTGCACCCGGTAAAACATCCCATCCCGGCCGTTTCCCCGCATCATAACTAAGGGTAAAGTGCAAAAAAATTCCTAGTTTAGTAGCAATTAAACCTTTCCTATATGCGACTCCATAGAATTCCCATTCTGTATTGCCCTTTTATTGGTGCAATCCATCCGCTGGTAAATGAGATCGAAGAGCACACGCTGCAATGGTTGCTCGACTTTAAACTTGTAAAGGAATATGATACTTATCTGCGGTACAAGCGAAACAAATTTCCTCTGTTCATTGCGCGAACCTTTCCGCATGGTGAGTTTATCGACATCTGTACCTGGTGTGATCTGAATAGTCTGCTCTTTATCGTAGACGATCTTTTCGATGCGGATGACAGCATCCGGGACAAGGGCTCCTTCGAGGAGTTTCAGGGCAGGATCATGAATATTCTGCAGCAGGATCGATCGTATTATCCGGAAGACGGACCCGTATTCGCGGCCTTCACCGATATCTGGAAGCGGCTTTGCCTGAGATCGACCCCGGCCTGGCAGCGTAAATTCATCGGCTGTATAAAAAAGATGTTCGAAGGGTTATACTGGCAGTTCAAGAATATCCATCTCGGACTGTACCCCGAGCTCGACGATTATCTGAAGATCCGGCAATACCTGGGCGCCTCGCATCTGTCCACCGACAGTCTTGAAGTTACGGGGAAGATCTATCTGCCGGAGGAGGTGTACCAGCATCCGATGGTCGCCCGGCTGACAGAGATCAGCAGGAACTGCGTTTGTTTTGCAAACGATCTGTTCTCGCTGAGCAAGGAATCCGAAGAATCGCAGAATGCGGGCGAATACAATCTGGTGGGCGTGCTGAAGCGGCGATATGCCCTTTCCTGGGAGGGGGCGATCGGGAAAGCGGCCGAATTGCATGATGAACTGGTGAGGGAATTCGTGTTCCTGAGTCCGAAGGCCTTTTTCTTCGATAGCCCCACCAATGGGATGCTGGCGAAGTATATCCGGGCCCTGGAGATCCAGATGATCGCCAATATCGAATGGTCGACCCGGGAAACCGACCGGTACCCGCACATCTATGGCGATGCGCAGCAGAAAATTGAATTGTATAACTAAACACTAACGATACATGCAATACCGGATCCTGCTGGCGGATGATCACAGTATGCTTTTAACCGGGCTGAGAGGACAGATCGAAACCCGTTTTGGTTATCGGGATATCCATAGCGTAAGGACCTGCAATAAGGTGCTGGAGGAGCTGAAAGGCAAAGAATACAGCCATCTCATCCTGGACATCAGTTTGTCCGACGGCTCGTCGCTGGAGATCCTGCATGTGATCAGGAGTCTGTATCCGGCGTTGAACGTTATGATCTTTTCCGCCAGGCCCGCGGGGGCGTTCGAGAAGGCGCTGAAGAAATACCAGATCCAGCACTATCTCTCCAAGGATTCGGAGGAGGAAGAGACGATTGCGGGGTTGCGCCGGTTCTTCAACAACGAGCCGATGCCTGCGCGGGGTTTTGATCCCAACCCTTTCTCCAAACTCTCGCCGCGGGAATTGGAGGTATTGCCCTATCTCCTGCAGGGGAAAGGAACAAATGAGATCAGTGCGCTGCTGAATCTTTCGCCCAGCACCGTGACCGAGTTCAAGAGCCGCATCTTCAAGAAAACGGAAACGATGAATGTCGCGGAGCTGATCAACCTGGCGATAGCCAATAATATGCGATAGCCGGCAATATGCGTTGTGCTGCCAAAAGCAAAAACCCCTCATAATAAACTTATTATGAGGGGTTTGTCGTGGTCCCGTCCAGAATCGAACTGGAATCCAGGGCTTCGGAGACCCTTATACTATCCATTGTACTACAGGACCTTACCAAGCGGCAGCGCCCGTTTGGGGAGGGCAAAATTACAGAACTATTTCAACAATCCCCGCAGGTTGGTGCTAAATATCTTTACGGCTATGGCCAGCAGGATGACGCCAAAGAACTTGCGGATGGCGATCATGCCGGCCTGTCCGAGTAAGCGTTCGATAAGATCCATGGATTTGAGCACGAGGAAGATGAACAGGAGGTTGATGAGGATACCCAGGAGGACCGTCGTCGTTTCGTAGTTGGCCTTCAGGGACATGATGGTCGTAAGGGTACCCGAGCCCGCGATGAGGGGGAACGCGATGGGTACGACGACGCTGGCCTTCGAATCCGGTTCGCTCTTGAAGAATTCGATCCCCAGCACCATCTCGAGACCCAGGATAAAGATCACGATGGAGCCGCCTACGGCGAAAGACCGCTGGTCCACGCCGAGGATGCGCAGGAACTGTTCACCGACGAAAAGGAACAGGATCATCAGGGCGCCGGAGATCAGTGTGGCCTTTGCTTCATGCAGTCCGCCGATCTTCTTCTTTAGCGCATGGAGCAGCGGGATGCTGCCGATGATGTCGATGACGGCAAACAGGGCAAAGGTCACCGTTAGTAACTGGTTGAAGTCGAGGTGCAGCTTCATAAATTGGATTTTGTATAGAAATTGCTCGGTTTGTGCTGCTCTTTCTCCGCGGGCGCCCGGTTGGAGAGGACGCTAAGGACGGGACCGGCGGAGGATGTTTCGATGCGGATGACACAGCCATAGTGAAGGGCGAAGGCTTTGAAGCTGTCGATCAGCGGCGTTCCCGTGAGACCCGCGAGGATGCTGCGGATAACGCCCCCGTGTGCGACGACGGCGACGGGCGGCGGGGCCTGCGCTTCGGTCCCTGTCGGGCCATGGCCGGGGTCAGTCCCGGCGAAGGCTACAATCTCTTCCCAGCAATGGCTGACGCGGCTATGCAGATCGATATAGCTTTCCCCGCCGGGTATGCGGATATTGACGAAGTCGGCCATCCAGGGATCGATCACTTCCTTTGGTAATTCGTCCCAGGTCTTCATCTCCCATTCCCCGCAGTGGATCTCCATCAGTTGTTCCCGAAGCAAGAGCGGGTGGCCGGGAAAAAGCCTTTTCGCCAGCATCGTGCAACGCCGGAGCGGGCTGCTGTATATGGCGCCGAAGGTGGATGGGATGCATTGGCCGATAACGGCTGCTTCTTCTTCGAAACTCCCGGTGACGTCGAGATCGGTCTGGCCGTAGCAAATGCCTTTGTCGACGGCGGGAGTGGTATGTCGGATGAGATAGATATCGGGCATAACCTGTCAAAAGTACCGCCAAACCAGCACAAATCCGAGGTAAATGACGATTTCCGATGCCTGCTGGATGGCGCCCAGGCAATCTCCCGTATACCCGCCGATCCAGCGCTTGAAATAGCGGTACAGCTCATAGGTAACCAGCAGGGGCGGCAGGACGGTGAGGGCGAAGGGCCAGGGCAGCAGGGCAAAGGGGGCGAGGGCGAATCCGATGGCGGCCAACAGCGCGGGTGCGGAGAGTCGTCCACCGGTCATCGAGATGGATTTGCTTTGGTCGGGGTTGCCGGCATAAACGCCTGCCTGCATGACCAGCACGGCCATCAGCCGGCTGACGGCATGGGCAGCGATCAGCGCGAGGATAAAATAGCGGTAGTGATAGAAGATAAGATGCGAGGGTTCTCCCGGCGTCACGACGAAACCGGGCAATTCCCTCAGCAGGATGAATTTTGCGGCGAACAACAGGATCAGGCCGATGACGCCAAAGGCGCCCACCCGGCTGTCTTTCATGATCAGCAGGATCTTTTCCTTTGTCCATCCGCCGCCAAAGCCGTCGCATGCATCGGCAAAGCCATCCTCGTGGAAGGCGCCGGTGACCCATATCCCGGTGATCATTGCGGCGAGGATACCGGCGTCGCCGGAAACATAACGCGCAAACAGCAGAAAGAAGAGGGCGCTGAGGGCGCCGACGATCCAGCCGACCAATGGAAAATACCGCGGAGCCTGGCGCATCAGCTCGGGCTGGTGATGGATGCTGTCGGGTACCCGTATCCGTGTGAGGAACTGGACGGCCGTCAGGAAGACGCGCCATTCCCTATTCATCGGCTCCCGCTTTGCTTACGCCTGCCGATTGGAATGAAGCCATGTCCCGGAGAAAATGCATCGCCGACTGAAGCAGGGGATAGGCCATCGCGGCGCCTGTCCCTTCGCCGAGGCGCATGCCCAGGTTCAGCAGGGGTTTGGCGCCGAGGTAGTCGAGCATCGCGGCATGTCCGCTTTCGCCGCTGGTATGCGAGAAGAAGCAACAATCCTGAACGGCGGGGTTCAGTTGCTTCGCCAGCAGCAGGGCCGCCGTTGTAATAAAGCCATCGACGAGCACGATCATTTTTAATTCCGCCGCCTTCAGGTATGCGCCGGTCATCATCGCGATCTCGAAACCGCCGACGCATTGCAGGATCGTTTTTGCGTCGGGCTCCGCCGTTATTGCGGGCAGATGGAGTTGATAGGCTTTACGCAGGGTCTCCTTTTTTACCCGGAGTTGTTCATCGTTCACTCCTGTGCCGCGGCCGGCGCATTCTTCGACGGGGATGCCGGTACTATAGCTCATGATCAGCGCGGCGGAGGAACTGTTCCCGATGCCCATCTCGCCGAAGCCGACGCAATTCGTACCGCCGGCATAGAGGTCGGTCACCACTTGCTTTCCTGTCTCGAGGGCCATCCGGACCTCTTCGGCGCTCATGGCCTCGGTCTCGAGGTAATTGCGGGTGCCGCGGCCGATCTTTTGGGAGATGAGTTTTCCGGGGAATATCCCGGCTTCGAAATCGAATTTTACGCCCGCGTCCACGACGGTCAGGCCGAGATGATGCTGACGGCAAAATACGTTGATGGCTGCGCCGCCGGTGATAAAATTCAACACCATCTGGGCCGTGACGGCCTGTGGATAGGGATTGACCAACCCGGCGGCGGCGATGCCATGGTCGCCGGCGAAGACGACGATATAGGGCCTGCTCAGCTGGGGATTTGTAGTGCCCTGGATAAGCCCGATCTGCAAGGCGATCTCTTCCAGCCGGCCCAGGGCGCCCAGCGGTTTTGTTTTATTGTCGATGAGCTGTTGGAGCTGACCGCGCAGGGTCGCTTGTGTTCCCGTATGCATGATTGTCGATTATTTAACTTTCAGGGGGATGCCGCTGACCATAAAGATAACCTCATCGGCCCTTGCGGCAAGCGATTGATTTACCCAGCCCTGCAGATCCGTGAATTTTCTTCCGCTCTCCGTATCGGCGTGCAGGCCCATGCCGATCTCGTTGCTGATGACGATGAACGTTGCCTCCTGTTGCAGCAGCCCGTCGATCTCTTTTTCGCAGGCCGCAAGACAGGCGTCGATGTCAGAGCGCAGGTCGGAAAAAAAATTGGTGATCCAGAGCGTCACGCAGTCGATGACTGCCACCTTTCCCGCGAGCGGCAGGCGGGATAGCCATTTTTCTTCTTCCAGCAGACTCCAGCGTTCGTCGCGATCCTGTTGATGACGGCCCACCCGCTGCCGGAATTCGGCGTCCCAGATGCGCGCAGTTGCGACGTATACGGGGCTTCCGGTCCGGTTGAGCGCCAGCTGTTGCGCGTAGCGACTCTTGCCGCTACGCGCTCCGCCCGTGATAAAGATCATTTTTGCCATCGTGCTATATTTGCCATCGTGTTATAAATGTACGCTGATTCCCGCCATGAAATTAAATCCAAAGCTGGTGAAGCCGGGATTCTCAAAGTAGCGCTGACCGGTGATGTTCTTGAGGTCGGCGAACAGCTTCAACATCTTGCAGATCCGGTATTCCGCATACCCGTTGAGCGTGTAATAGGCAAAGCCATCGGCCTGCGCCCGCGGACCACCGTAGATGTCGTCGATCCGCCGGCCGACCGTGCGCAGGGCGATGCTCAGGAAGAGCCCCTTCGTCGCCTGCACGCCGATGGCGGCATTGACCAGGTTTTTGGGCCGCAGATAAAGGTTGTTATACATGGTGTCCTTGCCGCCGCCGAGCGGGGTCGTTACCTTCCCGCTGGTGTAGGTGTAGTTGCCCGTAAAGGACCAACTGCCGTATTTGTAAGCGGCCTCTACTTCGAAACCATGCGCGTCCTCCTTGTCGAGGTTGGCGTAGTTGCTGCCGGCAAAGACGATATTATCCTTTGTATGGCGGCGGAAATACAGCGCCCGCAGGTTCAGTCCGGCTGCATTGTACTGGACGCCGCTCTCGACACTGATCGTCCGCTCGGGCTTGAGGCCGCCCGGGCTGCGATAGGGCGAATACAACTGGTAGAGGGTCGGCGCCGAAAAACCCGAGGAGAGATCGGCAAAAAGCTTCAGGCGATCGTTGAGCACATAGGAAGGGTTGATGGAATACGTGAAGACGTTGCCGTAGCGGTTAAAGCTATTGTACCGTCCCCCGAGATCGAGATTGAAACCGCCGATGTTCTTCAGCAGTACGGAGGCGTAGGCCGCGAATTGCCGGACCTTCGCACTGTCCGTACTCAGCGAATCCGTATAGCTGTCTTCCAGGGCCGGGTTTTGATAGTCCTGGAAGAGGCCGAAGTCGGTCTCGCGGATCCGCTGGTTGCGGTAGTCGACTCCTGCCAGCAAATCCAGATGGGGAGAAACGGAGATATTGCTGTACAGGTCGGCGTAGTGAGACCGGCCTGTGAAATCGGCCCGGTAGAAGGAACCGCCCTGGCTGATCAGCCTCGAGGAATCGTCGAGGTAATGCCGGGTGACGGTATTGTAATTATAATTGAAATGGATCGTGGCCGCGCCGAGGATATAATCTCCGCCGATTCCGGCCTGGATGTTCCTGCTCCAGGAGGTGTAGGCCTTGTCGTCTGTATAAGCACCGGCGTCCAGGCCGACATCATAATGGCTGTACTGGAAATTGCCCCGCAGCCCGAATTTGTCGGTTATCTTTTGGGAGATGTTGGCCAGGACGATGTTTTCGTTGAAACCGTCGCGATCAAAATTCCCTTTTCCGGTGGTGTCGTAGGCGGAAGAAACGCCGTCGCTGCGCAGATGGGTGTACTGCACATTGTAAGCCGTGTTGCCGATCCTGCCGTCGGCGCCGGCCGATCCTTTAAACGTGCCGAAGCTGCCCGCGGCCAGGGTACCCGAAGCGTTGAAGGGCTTGCCGCCGCCTTTTTTGGTGATGATGTTGATGACCCCCGCCACGGCGTCGCTGCCATACAGGGTGGACTGGCTGCCCTTGAGGATCTCGATGCGTTCTACCTCGTCGGTGTTGATCAGGTTGAGATCGAAGCCGGTACTCGTGCCGGAGGGATCGTAGGCGGGGATGCCGTCGATGAGGATCAGGGTCTTGCCGTCGTCGGCCCCCTGGAGATACACGCTTTGCGTGGAACCCAGATTGCTTTGAGCGCCCACGATGACGACGCCCGCCTGGGTGTTGAGGATCTCCGTCAGCTGTTTGCCACTGTTTTTTTCCAGTTGCTCATGAGTAATGATATCCAGCACCTTACCCGTGAGCGCCTGTTTTACGGGGAATTTGGTAGCCGTTACGACCACCTGGTCCAATGGTTTGCCGGTGGTGTCTGGGGATGTCTGGGCCAATGCCGCCTGGCTGACTGCCAGCAGCGTCAAAAAGAAAAGATGTTTTCTGCTCATTACAGTGTTTTTTGCCGGCCGAAGGGGAAATAACGCTACATGGGAATAATAAAGAGAGGTCGCCCTGAGGCGCCTTCAATCCCGCTTTTCACCCGAAAGCCATGAATGTTGATGATAGATCGGTGGCAGGTCTTCTGGCTCATGCCCTCACCGGCTTACCTTCCCATCCGCGGGCCCGCGGACAGTGGTATGAAGTGTTGCCGGGTGATTTTCCGCTACCGGCGTGCGCCGGCAGGCAGAAAGACATTTACAGCTACGGGGATAGCGCCGGGATCTCACCGGTCTTCCCTTTTAATGACGCAGGGCGTCAACCATGATCGGCGCGAAGGTAGGTTTTTTTTGGATAGTCAGGCTCCCCGGAATAGGGTATAAAAATTGCGGTGAAGATTGCGTTATGAGAATAGACCACTTCTACGAGTACTGGCCGATCATCGACCGGCCCGATATCGAGTGGCCCGGGGGTAAGCGGCTCGCCGTTTACATTGGCCTGAATATAGAACACTATGAATCCGGTAAAGCGTCCGTAAGCATCCTGGACAAGGTGGCGGGCAGGGACCCCGATCCCCTGAATGAAGGCTGGCGCGACTATGGCAACCGGGTGGGGGTCTGGCGGATCATGGAGCTGTTGGACCGGTATGGGATCCGGCCTACCGTACTGTTAAACTCGGATGTCTGCAAATATTACCCGCGAATCATCGAAGAGGGCAGCAGGCGTAACTGGTCCTGGGTGGCACATGGGCGCAACAATTCGATGTTCGCCGGGAATAAATCTCCCCAACTACGACTGGATGAGGAACGCAATTTCCTGCACGATGTCCTCTCCACGATACATCTGGCCACCGGGAAGGCCAGCAAGGGCTGGCTCGGCCCGCTGGGGCTGAGCGAGACTTATGATACGATCGATCTGCTCGCCGACGAGGGCATTACCTATGTGCTGGACTGGAGCAACGATGATCAGCCCTATCCCCTGAAGACCTTTCACGGGGAGATTATCTCGGTGCCTTATTCATTGGAAATAAACGATCTGCCGCTTTTCTTAAACCGGGGTATCACCGGGCCCGAATTCGGGCAGATGATCACCGATCAATTTGACATCCTGCACCGCGATTCGCGGAATAT
>Ga0210400_10005496_pt1 | contig 10748 bp, 10 predicted proteins | sample IncBWH26MmetaG_FD_155456 | JGI IMG/M metagenome (GOLD analysis project Ga0210400, IMG submission 155456) | Forest soil microbial communities from Barre Woods Harvard Forest LTER site, Petersham, Massachusetts, United States - Inc-BW-H-26-M | ecosystem: Environmental > Terrestrial > Soil >... | reverse complement strand
AGGTGTGCTCATATTCATGTTGACGTGGGCGAGAGGACTTGTGCTCGCGAGCTAGTAACAGCCCACGTGAATCGAGCCAAAAGCCGCAGGGCTGTCCGGCTGCTGCCCGGACCAGGTCGCAGACTCCGCCCTGCGCTACAGTCCTCCTCGCCACGTCGAATGAGTTATGCCGTCTTCTTGTGTTGCGGCGGAGCGGCGGCTTTGGCCTTTTCGGCCAGCTGCGCAAAAGCTGCGGCATCGCGCACAGCCAAATCAGCCAAGACTTTGCGATCAAGCGTGACGGCGGCAGCCTTTAGGCCGTGGATCAGTTGGCCGTAGGTCAAACCATTCTGGCGCGCGGCGGCGCCGATGCGCTGAATCCAAAGCTTGCGATATTCGCGCTTTTTGACGCGGCGATCGCGGAAGGCGTAGCGATCGGCGCGATTGGCGGCTTCCTGCGCGGACTGGTACAGCTTGCTCTTTGTGAGAAAGAAGCCTTTTGTGCGCTTGAGATACTTCTTACGGCGAGCGCGGCGTTTTGTGCCGCGTTTTACGCGTGCCATGGGTTTCTCCTTTTTGTTAGCGAGACAAACAGGATGCGATCAGGCGCGCGAAACGAGCCGACGCAACGGGTTTGTCTCGGATTGTGCTGGCGGGCCTAAAAGGACCGCCACTACATCGGCCGGCAGGCACCCGTGAAGCGCTGCCTGGCACGATTGCGGAGCTTACGCCCCGCGGTGTTGCGCCTCAACTCTGGGAACCGAGTTGAGGATTACGCTGAAATTCAGCGCAAAAATCTACAAGCCGTAGGGCAGCATTTGCTTCACCGCGGCGACATCGACAGGGCTCACGAGCGTCAGCTTTTTCAGCTTGCGCATGCGGCCCTGAGCCTTGGTGCCGGTGAAATGGCGCTTGCCGGAATGCATGCGAACGATTTTGCCGGTACCGGTGATTTTGAAGCGCTTGGCGGCGCCGCGATGCGTTTTCAGTTTTTTCTTTGGCTTAGTCGAGTTTCTCGGCATTGCTGGAACTCTCCGAAATCTTTTCTCGCGAAACCGAACCGTTAGGCCGGCTGCGCGGCTTGCTGCGGACTTGGTTTTGCCGCCGGAGCACCCTTCTTGGGCGCCAGCAGCGCTACTAAGACATTGCCTTCCATGCGCGGCATGGTTTCGATCTGGCCGAAATCGCCGATTTCGCCGAGCAGGCGCGTCATCTTGGCGCGGCCTACTTCCTGGTGAGCCATCTCGCGGCCGCGATGAAAAATCATGGCGCGCACTTTGTGGCCTTCCCCGAGGAAGCGAATAATCTGGTTCTTACGGACCTGGTAATCGTGCTCCGCGGTGGCCGGCCGAAATTTCACTTCCTTAAGCTGCGAGCCACGGCTGCTCTTGCGCTGCTGATGCGCCTGCTTATTTTGCTGGTAGAGAAACTTGCCGTAGTCGGTGATCTTGCAAACCGGCGGATCCGCCGTAGGCGAGATTTCCACTAGGTCCAGTCCCCGTTCACGCGCCAGACGAACAGCCTCGTACGGCTGCATCACCCCAAGTTGCGCGCCTTCTTCATCAATCACCCGGACTTCGCGCGCCCGAATCCGCTCATTGACGCGGGTGCGGTCGCTCTGCCGGAAGCTCCGTTCTGCGATAATTCCCCCTAACTAACGTAAGGCGCCAAGGTGCCCGCCTCGCCGGGCACGGGGCCCGAATTTGTTACACCGCCACCACAGCGCAAAACCACTCGGGGACGGGTTACAAAGTATAGCATGCGCCGACGCTACGTCGACAAGAGCTTTGATGTGCGACGGGTGGGGGTGGGCGCAGCCAATTTTCAGGAACTCGACTTTAGCTCTCTTTGGGGCCGACGCCAGCTAGAGGCTGATTTGCGCGGGGCGCTGGCCGCGCTTGCAGAGGTAGGCGTGCCAGAACATGCGTGCTGCGACGGCTCGCCAGGGTCGCCAAGGCGCGCTCATTGTTTCCAGCTTTTCCGGCGAGGGACGCTTGCGGAGGCGCTTTACTTCCTGCACTGCAGTGGCGAGCGCGAGATCGCCGACCGGCCAAATATCCGGCCGGCGCAGAGCGCTGAGAAGGTAGATGTCTGCGGTCCAGGGACCAATGCCTTTGAGGGCGGTGAGTTGCTCGCGAGCAAGTTGGTCTCCGAGTTCGTGGAGCTTGTGCAGGGCGAATTCCTTGCGGTGAATGGCTTCGGCAAGGAGGCGCGTGTAATGGGCCTTTTGGCGACTGAATCCGAGGTCGCGCATTTCGACTTCGGTGAGTTGGAGAAAGCGGCCCGGTGTGAATGGCCTTACCGTTTTTTGCAGGCGTTGGTATAGAGCGCGGGCGGAGGCGAGCGAGACCTGTTGCTCCAGGATGATGTAAACCAGGGTAGGAAAACCTGGCTCGCGCTTCCACAATGGGGGCAAGCCGTATTTCTTGATTACGGCGGCCAAGTCCGCATCTCGTTCAGAAAGTTTGCGTGCTGCGTCCGCGAAGACCTGTTCATCCAAGATAGAGTTCGTCGCTTGCGCAGCTAGAGATGGGCTGGCCATCGCGAAAGGGCTCAGCTTATCGCGCGGGAGTCGATTTCTTGCTGTAGCGATGCGATCACTTCAGCGAGGGGCTTGGGGCCGAGGTCGCCCTTGCTGCGGTGGCGTACGGAGACGGTGCCGGCTTCGGCTTCTTTTGCTCCGACCACGAGCATGTACGGAATTTTCTGCATTTGCGCGTCGCGGATCTTGGCGGGCAGCTTTTCGTTGCGATCGTCGAGATGGACGCGAATGCCATGGCGCTTGAATGTTTCGGCGACGTGCTTGGAGTAGTCGGCCACTTTTTCGCTGACCGGGCAGATTTCGACTTGCACTGGAGCGAGCCAAAGCGGAAACGCCCCGGCATAGTGCTCGACCAGAATGCCGAAGAAGCGCTCGACCGAACCGAGCAGCGCGCGATGGACCATGAGCGGCTGGTGTCGCGCACCATCCTCACCTACATATTCCAAGCCGAATCGCGCCGGCAAATTAAAATCAAACTGCACGGTGGTGAGCTGCCACGGGCGGCCGATCGCGTCGATTAATTTAAAGTCGATCTTGGGGCCGTAAAAAGCACCCTCGCCTTGGATCGTTTTGTAAGGGATATTGAGCCGCTTCAACGTGTCGGCCAGGCCGGCGGAGGCGCGCCGCCAGTCTTCGGCCTTGCCCTCGTAATTTTCCGGATGCGCGGCGTCCCAATCGGAAAGCTCGACTTCAAATCTATCGAAGCCGAAGTTTTTCATTACCGCGAAAGCAAAGTCCACGCAGGCTTCCACTTCGTTTTCAATTTGCGATGGAGTGCAGAAAATGTGCGCGTCGTCTTGCGTGAAGCCGCGAACGCGGAGCAAGCCGTGCAGCACGCCGCTGCGCTCATAGCGGTAGACGGTGCCGAGTTCGCCGAGGCGCACAGGAAGATCGCGATAGCTGTGGAGCTTGGATTTGTAGATCAGGATGTGGCCGGGGCAGTTCATGGGCTTGAGCTGGTACTCGGCTTTTTCGACTTCGACCGGCCCGAACATGCTGTCCTTGTAGAAATTGGTGTGGCCGCTGGTCTTCCACAGGTCGAGACGCATGATGTGCGGCGTGTAGACGAGATCGTAGCCGCGTTTGAGAAGCTCATCGCGCAGCCAGTCTTCGATGATTTTCCGGATCAGCCCGCCCTTCGGATGCCAGAAGATGAGCCCTGGGCCGGCTTCGTCTTGAATGCTGAAGAGATCAAGCTCCGTGCCGAGCTTGCGATGGTCGCGGCGCTTGGCTTCCTCCAGGCGATGGAGATATTCGTCCAGCTCCTTTTGCGTGAAAAAGCACGCCGCATAGATGCGCTGGAGCTGCGGATTGCCTTCCTGTCCCTTCCAGTAGGCGCCGGCGACGCTCATCAGCTTGAACGCTTGAATGCGCTTGGTGGAAGGAATGTGCGGGCCGCGGCAGAAGTCGATGAACTTGCCGGTGGTATAGAACGAGACGATGGGCTCTTCCGCTTTTTCCTGGACCAGTTCGCATTTGAAGATTTGGTTGGTCTTTTTATAAAGCTCGAGCGCTTCCGGCTTGGGGATGAGCTTGCGCTCGTTGGGCAGATCTTGGGACGCCAGCTCGTGCATCTTGGCTTCGATCTTCGCCAGGTCTTCCGGTGTAAAAGGCTCGTCACGGAGAAATTCGTAGAAGAATCCGGTGTCGATCGGCGGGCCGATGCCGAGCTTTACGTTGGGATACAGTTCCATGACCGCAGCGGCGAGCAAATGCGCCGCCGAATGGCGGAAGACAAAAAGAGCGTCGGGATCTTTTTCGGTGAGGATCTGAAGCTTGACGTCGCGCTCAAGCGGGCGGCGAAGATCGATGAGTTCGCCGGCGCCGTCATTGGGCGCGGCTACGCGCGCGACCAGCGCTGCCTCGGCAAGGCGCGGCGAAATTTTTCTGGCGATGTCCGCGGGCGTGGTGCCCTTGGGCACCTCCTGGACCTTGCCATCCGGCAATGTGATGTGAATCGGCTCCATGCGCTTTTCACCTGGAAGCAGAAAGAATAAAGCTTATCGGCGCAGCGGTGCAGGGTCAAGGCAAAGGCAGGAACGCGCCTCAGAAGCGTGATTGTAGCGCCCGCGCGATTTCGCTGTTATGCGGGCGGAGGGTACACTCTTTCTCCTATGCGGACAGCCGCCCTGCCGAGTTCATTCTCAACAAATTTTCGAGGCCAATTCATGAAGCAACTCGCTATGTTTGTCTTTGCTTTGCTCTTAGCCCCGCTCCATAGCTGCGCGCAAGATGCCAAGCCGCTGCCCGCGCCGGACGAACGGTACAAGGCGGACATTCTGCTGGTAGTGGCGCATCCGGATGACGAAGGCGCGGCGACGCCATATTTGGCGCGAGCGATCTATGACGAACACAAGCGCGTTGCCGTGGTTTTCACCACGCGCGGCGGCAGCGGCGGCAACGATTATTCGCGGGAGCACGGCCCGGCCCTCGCGGATATTCGCGAGCAGGAAGCGCGACAGGCGTGCGCGGCGCTGGGGATCACGAACGTGTGGTTTCTGGACGGCAAGGACACCGCATCGCAGAACCTTCTGAATTCCCTGGCAAACTGGGGCCACGGCACCAATCTGGAGGCGCTCGTGCGAATCGTAAGACTAACCCGGCCCGAGGTAATCCTGACCTGGCTGCCGAGCATCTTCATCGGCGAAAATCACGGCGATCATCAGGCTTCCGGTGTGCTGGCCACCGAAGCATTCGACCTTGCCGGCGATCCAGTGGCGTTTCCGGCGCAGGTGGCGGGCGCCTCCAAACGATTGGAGCCTTATCTGGAAAATCTGACGCCGTGGCAAGCGAAGAAGATCTATTTCTTCAGCGACGCCAGTGACGAAAAGCAATTCGTGGGAAAAGGGCCTGCGTATTCCGTCAAGGAGATTTCGCCCTCGCAAAAGAAACCGTATTGGCGGATCGCGTTGGACGCTGCAAAACCGCATCTCACCCAATTCCCGGGCGAGATCCACATGCTGTCCAAGCTCAGCGACGAACAGTTGAACGCAATGATGAGCGACCCGGCGCACATGTGGTGGTCGGAGCCAATGACCTTGATTTTTGGCAAAGCGACCGTCCCGACGCAACCTTGGGACGCGATTTTCCCGGACGTGGAGCCGCGACAGAAGGGGCCGCCAGCGTCGGTTGAAGCCAAGAGCTGGCCGTCAGATGCATCTGACTCGGGTGAACGCAAGCCTCTGACTTTGGCGCTGGGGGATCCGTGGTATTTCTACGGCCTGTTTCGTCACGCGCACAAATTAACTGACCTGCCCGTGGCGCGCGTTCCAGAAATCGCGGTGAAAGATGGCGTCGTGGTAGAGATTCCTTTGGTCGTCAAGCGGAAACCCGGAGCAGCGCGCGAAATCACTGTGAAGGCCGCAGTGCCGAGCGGATGGAAGGTAATCAGCGGGGAGGGCAAATTCCTTTTGGCTGACGAGGAGATCAACTATTTGCGCGTAGAGGTGCAGTCGCCGCAAATCGCTGACAACGAGTTGAAAGGAAGGCAGCCGGATTCCATCGTGGTGACTGGAATCTCCGGAGACACTACTATCGGCCAGGCCGAATTGAGAGTCTTGCTGCGTTCCAGTGCGTTGCCCCAATAGAGTCGCCGTCGCCTGATTGGCCGCACAGCCAGAAATGGCTGTGCCACTTACTTCTTGTTGCGCGCGGCTTCCATGCTCTCCCACGCTGCGTCCGGCAGAAGCAGCAGATCATTAAATTCGCCGGCGCCGCGCAGCCAGTCGCCGCCATCGATTACCACGCATTCCCCATTGATGTATTCGGCCATGTCGCTCAACAAAAACGCTGCGAGGCTGGTGAGTTCTTCATGGCGCCCGAAACGCTTCATGGGATGCGATTCCTTGGCGTGCTCTTCGAATTGCTTCGAAGGCATAAGCCGCGACCATGCGCCTTCGGTGGGAAACGGGCCGGGCGCGATGGCGTTGAGCCGGATGCGATACTTTGCCCATTCCACGGCCAGCGAAGTGGTCATGGCCAGCACGCCAGCCTTTGCGCAGGCCGAGGGCACCACAAACGCGGAGCCGCAGTTGGCCGCGGCGTAGCTGGTAACAATATTCAGGACGTTGCCGCCGAGTTTCTCCGCGATCCATTTTTTGCCGAAAATTTGCGTGCAGTGGAAGGTGCCGTTGAGCACGATGCCGACCACGGCGTTAAAGGCGTTGGGCGTGAGCTTTTCGCTGCGCGCCATGAAATTTCCCGCGGCATTGTTGACGACCGTATCGATGCGGCCGAATTGCTCGTAGGCCAGATTCGCCGCGGTCTCCACCGCGCCATAGTCGCGAACATCGCAAGTGGCAAATGCCGCGGCCCCTCCGCCGCGGTGAATTTCGTCGCACACGTCCTTCAGCGGCTGTTCGCGGCGCCCCACCAGGAACATGCGCGCGCCCAGCATGGCAAAGTGCAGCGCCATCGAACGACCCAGGCCAGTGCCGCCGCCAGTCAAGAAGATCGCCCGGTCCTTCAACAAGTCTTGCTGAAACACAGTTCACCGCCCGAAGTTTGCGAGTGCCGCACTTCTGCGCTTGCGCGGCAACGGGATTCTAGTGCATTCGGGTGCGAGAAGCTGCGGATTTCGGCGCGCAAATCACCGAACGCGAATTAGCGCGTCAGGACTGCCGGGACCGGCAAGCCCATGGCCTTGGCGTACTCGGCTGCGAAAGTGTCGTTGGAGGGAAATTCGTTTTTCAATTCGCCTAAAAGTTTCTGCGCGAGGACGTTCTGTTTTTCGCGGCGGGCCGCTAAAGCGAGCATGATCTTTGCAAATGGACGAAGGTAACGGCCACTTTCGACCGTCTTGGCGACCTGTTCCATGCCAAGTTTCTTGTCACCGTGAATGCCGCCGAACCACAAAGCCAAGCGGTAGCCAGGGTTCAGCGAGCCGATGATGTAGTTCGCGATACCCGGCGCGACGTAGGCGTCGGCTGCGTCAGGATGCTGCGCGAGCAACTGCTTCGCGTACTCGTTGGCTTCCTTCATGCGCTTGAGTCCGTCGAGCTGTCTCTTTTCGAGGATCGCGTCGGCGTCGGACTCCATTCCAGAGGCCAGAGTGAACGCGAAAAGGGCCTCCGCATCCTTGGGGTTTGTTTTCTGGCGCTGCCTTGCCAGAGCTCGCGCACGAGCCAATGCCTCGCCGAAATTGTTCATGCGCATAGGATCGGGTTTTCCATCGATGCCGTGCAGAAATCTCTTTTCATTCAAGAAGAAGTCGCTGGTCAGCACGCCCTGCCGATAGAGTTCCTCGAAAAGATAGGAAGCGGCTAGCGCGACTTCTCCAAACGGTTCTTCCGGATTGTGCGACTGCCAATCGTTGAAAGTCTGGCGAGCTTCGGCAAACTTTTGCTCGTAGAGCAAATTGAATCCGGTCATAAGTTGCGGCACAGGGTAGAAGGCCGGTGTCGACCCTGCAGTGGCGTCCTGTGCTGCAGGGATGGTTGGCGCAAGCAGGGCAAAGAAAACTAGGATACAGACGTACTTGTGCATATCACTTCCAGATCAGAACAGGCCGGGCAAGAACCTCGGCTTGCCGGCCATGGCGGCGCGGTAGTCCGGATTGGCAAAGAGGATTTTCTCTTCCACCGCGATACGCTGCGAGATGGTGACCGCATAGCCAACGACGCCTAGCGCCGCGGTTATCCATGCTGTATGGATCATCGGCAACGAAAATATTTCCACGCAGATCGCCGCGTAGTTTGGATGCCGGACAAACCGAAATGGTCCTGAAGTAACGACACCGAGGCTGGTGGAGTTCATTACTTGCACGTTCCAATGCTTTCCCATCGTTCGCACAACCCACAGACGCAGCGCATTTGACGCGAGGAAGAGCAAAAACATCACGGCGGCAAGAAAGGGGATGAACGGCCGGCGGAGGAGAACAACTTCCAGGGCGGCGCAGATAAGAACAGCGGTGTGCAGCAGCACGATCCAACGAAACCGAGGTTCGTGCACCTTCGTCGCGCCTTGAGCGACCATGCGCTGCCGATTGCGGCTCGAGACGCGCAACTCAAAGAGGCGCAACAACGCAACGGCGAGCAGAAGTCCGAGGAACGCGATAACGCTTATGCCCATTGCAGCAGCAAAAATTCTGCGCTGAATCCGGGCCCAAAAGCCGCGGCCAGAGCATAGTCACCCGGCTTCAGGGGCCGCTTTTCCAGCCACTCCTGGAGGATAAAGAGGATAGTGGCGCTCGACAGGTTGCCTACATTGCTCAACACATCCCACGAAGGCTGCGTCTGGCATTTTGTAAGGCCAAGGGCCTTCTCCACATTGCCGAGTAGGCGCGCCCCTCCGGGATGCAGGATCCATCCCTTTATGTCTTGAAATTTCCTGCCGTGGCGCTCGAGGAATCCGTCAATAAGTTCGCGGATTCTCTGACCGATCATTTCCGGAACGTCTTTGGCAAGCAGGATGTGGAAACCCGAATCGCGAAGGTCGAAGCCCATGGCGCCCAGCGAATCGGGAAACGTGTAGGTCTCCGAGACCATAATCTTGGGACCATGCGACTCTTTTCCGGTAACCAGCACTGCGGCAGCGCCATCACCGAACAGGATGGACGAAATCAGGTTGGCCTGCGAAATGTCTTTGCGCTGAAATGTGAGCGAAGGCAGTTCGACGGCGATGATCAAAACATTGCCGCCGGGATTTGCCTTTAGAAAATCGGCGGCTCGTCCCAGCGCCATCGCTCCCGCGGCGCAGCCAAGCTCGGTGAACGGCATGCGCCGGACGTTCGAGCGGAATCCCATCAAGTTAATGAGATGAGCGTCGAGCGAGGGGATCATGAAGCCGGTGCAGGAGACCGTAATGATCAGGTCAATTTCATCCGGGCGCATCCCTGCGCGCTCCAGGCATTTTTCTGCGGCTTCTCGTCCGAGCTTGATGGCGTGCTCGATGTATTCCTGATTGGTCTGATACAGCGCGCGCGGTTCGACCGTGTACTCGATCGGGAAAATCGAATGGCGCTTGTGCACCTGAGCGTTGTCGACGATGCTCATCATGGCTTCGAGCTTGCGTTCCGGAATGTCAAAGACGCGCCCCATGTAGTACTTCACGTCTTCGCGGGTGATGGTGTGTGGAGGAAGGGCCGTGGCGGTCGCCGCGATGAAGCGGTGCTTCGAGTTGGTCTGCTGCGACGGCGCATGCGCGGCCGTCTGTTCTGTAATCAAAGTTTCCCCTGCCTATGGGCGCGGAACTCCCGGAGACGCCGGCAAGCTCGCAAAATTGTTAAGATGCATCGGCCTACCAGCGCGATGCTTATTTGGCAGTAGACTCTACATCATTCCAGGCGCATCGCACTACAGAGTTTTGAAAATATCTTTTGCGGCGGGGCAGTTTCTCTCGACTAAGTTATTCAAAACGAAGGTTCAGCGCTGCGGCACCACAGTCATTTCACGCAGGGCTGCAATGCGATCTTCCAAGGGTGGGTGGGTGCTGAACAGCGACGACAGCGTCTCCGAGCCGAACATCGGCTTGACGATGCAAAGCGCCGCCGTCGTCGGAGACACTGCGGTCGTCGGAATCCGCTTGTTGTAGGCGCCGAGTTTCTGCAAAGCGCTAATGAGGCCGTACGGCTGGCCCACCATGCGCGCACCGGTAGCATCGGCGGAGTATTCGCGCTGCCTGGAGATGCCGAGCTGCAAAAGAAACGCCGCGAACGGCGCCAGAATCAGCATCAGAATTCCCGCCAAGCCGCCTCCGCCCTCGCGATCGTCGTCGCGGCTCCCGTAACCGAAGAGACTGGCAAAGTAGCCCATGCGAGCGAGGTACGTAATGGCGCCGGCGATGGTCGCGGCAATGGAACTGATCAAGATGTCGTAGTTGCGAACGTGCGAAAGTTCGTGCGCGATGACACCCTCCAGCTCGTCATCGTTCATGAGCTGCATCAGTCCTTCCGTGACGGCCACGGAAGCGTGGCTTGGGTTGCGGCCAGTGGCGAATGCGTTGGGAGCGGCTTCCGGCACTACGTACAGCTTTGGCACCGGAAGGTTAGCTTTAGCCGCCAGCCGCTCCATCACTTCGTAAAGTCTGGGCAGCTGTTCGCGGCTAACCGGTTGCGCACCGCTCGACCACAGCGCGATTTTATCCGAGAAAAAATACGCGAACGCATTGCCGATCAGCGCAATGATCAGCGCCATGGTCATGCCGTTGCGGCCGCCGAAGTACGAGCCCATGGTGATGAGCACCAGCGTCAGCGCAGTCAAAAGAAATGTGGTACGTAGAAGTCTCATAG
>Ga0210400_10005493_pt1 | contig 10754 bp, 9 predicted proteins | sample IncBWH26MmetaG_FD_155456 | JGI IMG/M metagenome (GOLD analysis project Ga0210400, IMG submission 155456) | Forest soil microbial communities from Barre Woods Harvard Forest LTER site, Petersham, Massachusetts, United States - Inc-BW-H-26-M | ecosystem: Environmental > Terrestrial > Soil >... | reverse complement strand
TTGGGCGCGGCGCGACGGCGGGGCGCAAATCTTCCGGCATCAAAGCGCCGCTGAGCGCCTCGGACCGGGTGGTCAAGGACTCCGCGGCGGCCGATCTGTTCGCCGCGCACTCCTGGTATGTGGCGCCGCCCCCGCCGCCGCCCGCGCCGGTCGTGTATCAGCCGCCGCCCGCGCCGACGGCGCCGCCGCTGCCGTTCGCGTTCATGGGCAGTTTCCGCAGCGAAGGCGGAGCAATCTATTACCTCACCGCGGGCGACAAGGTCTACGACGTCAAAGTCGGTGACACTCTCGACAACACATACAGCGTGGACGGAGTCAAATCCGGACAAATGCTGCTGACCTACATGCCACTCAAAATTCAGCAAAGTCTTGCTGTGGGCGATGAATGATGAACAGAACCATCCGGAACCGATTGGTCATGCTGGCGAGCGCCGCCCTGCTGTGGGGTTGCGCGGCGACGCAATTGCATCGCGACGGCCTCGCCGAGGTCGAGCGCGGCAATTACGAATCGGGCGTGGCAAAACTCACCGAGGCGGTCGCCCAGGCGCCGGACAACCTGACCTACAAATTGGATCTGACGGCGCGCCGCGAGGCCTCGATCCAGCGACTGATCTCCACCGGCGATGCACTGCGGGCCGCCGGACAGTACGATCCCGCCATTGCCAGCTACCGCCGGGTACTGACCATCGCGCCCGGCAATCAGCGGGCCCTGCACGGCATCGATGGGGTGGAGGCCGACCGGCGCCATGCCACGATGGTTGCCGAAGCGACCAAGGATTTCGAACGCAAGGATTACGATGCGGCGGACACGGTCCTAAGATCCGTGCTCAATGAGGATTCGGGCTTCGTGCCCGCGACGGCCCTTTCCGCCAAGATCAATGTGGCGCGTGGCCCCACGAACGTGGCGCCGCGCCTCAAGACGCGCAACAACGCCAAGGTCACGCTGCAGTTTCGCGACGCGCCCACCAAGATGGTATTCGAGGTTCTCGCTCGCCAGACGGGGATCAATTTCGTCCTCGACAAGGACGTCAAGAGCGACAGCAAGACCACCATCTTCGTCCAGGAAGTGCCGATCGAGGAGGCCATCGACCTGGTGCTCGATCAGAACTCGCTGGCGCGGCAGATTCTGTCGTCGAACATGGTGCTCATCTATCCCAACACGCCGGCCAAACAGAAGGATTACGAGGAACAGATCGTCCATACCTTCTATTTGACGAACGCGGTGCCCAAGGACGTGGAGAGCATGCTGAAGTCCATGCTGGGTGCCAAGAACCTGTTCGTCGATGAGCGCACCAGCGTCGTCGTGATGCGCGATACGCCGGATGCGGTGCGCATGGCTGAAAAATTGGTGGCCTCGATCGACGTGCCGGAGCCGGAAGTCCTCATTGAAGTCGAAGTGCTCGAGATCGCACGAAGCAGACTGCTCAACCTCGGAATCACCCCTCCCGGTTCGTTCACGGCGAGCGCGAACCCCGTGGGAGCGGCTGCATCGACGGCGACGGGCGGCGCCTCGGGGCTCGTGCTGTCGGATTTGAGCCACCAGAATGCCAACACTATCAGTGTTTCGTCGGTCAGCGTCACCGCGAACGCGCTGCAGACCGTGGGCGATACCAACACCTTGGCGAGTCCGCGCATCCGTGCGCGCAACAAGGAGAAGGCCAAGATATTGATCGGCAGCCGAGTGCCGGTCATCACCAGCAGTACGGCGCTCCTGACCAGCGGCACGGCGAGCAGCAGCAGCGTCCAATATCTCGACGTTGGCCTGACGCTCGAAGTTCAGCCGACGGTGTATCTGGACGGCGATGTCGGGATCAAACTCGGCATGGAAGTCAGCTCCATCACGAACACCGTGGTGGTCGCGGGGACGCAGGCGTATACGATCGGCACGCGCAATGCCAACACCGTACTACGGCTGAAGGATGGCGAGACGCAGATATTGGCGGGCCTGATTCAGGATTCCGACACACGCAATTCCGCGGGACTGCCGGGCGTGAGTCAAATTCCGATCGTGGGGCGCCTCTTCGGCTCGAACAGCACCGACCGCGAAAAGAGCGAAATCGTCCTGTCGATCACGCCGCACATCATCCGCACGCAGGCGCGCGCCTCTGCTGAATCGACCGAATTCTGGTACGGCACCGAGACCCGCTCGCGCAGCAGTCCGTTCGCCGGTGGCGGCGGATTCGACAGCACTGCCCCGGCAGCCTCCTCCGCGGCCGGCGAAGTCGGCGGCGGCCCGGGGCTGCCCACAGTCGGTCCGCGGCCCTCCGTCTCGCAACCGGTCGTCGTCCCCTCGGCGGCACCCGTACCCACGGTCACGACGACGGTCACGGCCACGCCGGCAGGGCCGCCCGCCGCGCCGTCAGGGCCGCCGCCGCATCCCACCGTGACGGTGGACGGGCCCAGCGAAACCGCCGTCGGCCAGGAGTTCGACGTCACCGTTCGCATGGCAACCGACATCCCGATCAGCCGCTTGCGCGGTCAGCTGCGGTTTGACGCCAGCGCCTTGCAGCTGATCAGTGCGACCGCGGGAGACGTGGTCCCCTCGAGTGCCGGCAGTCCGACGGTCGACCCGAAGAGCGGCGGCGCTCAGATGGACATCGTCGCATCCGATGATCCCATCCAAGGCGAGGGCAGCCTCATGTTGTTGCGCTTCAAGGCATTGGCGGCGCGACCGGCGAGCGCGATCGCCGCGCAGGTCTCTGCGATGGCACCGTCGGGCACGGCGATGGCGAATGCGGCCTCGGCGCCGCTGAGCCTCGCCATCAAACCGTGATCTGAAGGCTGCCGACATGCGCACGCGAGGTTTTACACTCATCGAACTGGTGGTCACCGTGGCCATCATCGGCGTGCTCACGAGCGCGGCAATGCCGCTGGTGCGGCTCGAGGCACAACGTGAACGCGAGTCCGAGCTGCACCAGTCCTTGCGGATTTTGCGTAAAGCCATCGATGCGTATAAGGAGTCGGCGGACTCCGGCCACATCAAAATGGAATTGGGCGATTCGGGCTACCCGCCGAACCTGCAGGTTCTGGTCGATGGCGTCGAGGACATTCAGAGCGAAAAGAAGACCATGATTTACTTCCTGCGACGGGTGCCGCGCGATCCCTTGTTTCCCGATGCCAGCGTGGCACCGGCCGATACCTGGGGCCTGCGCAGTTACAAGAGCCCGCCGTCGGACCCGCAGCCGGGGGACGATGTGTTCGATGTCTACACCCTGGCGCAGGGAAAGGGGTTGAACGGGGTGGCCTATCGTGACTGGTAGGGCAGCCAGTGTGCGGCGCGGTCACGGGTTTACCCTGATCGAATTGCTTGTCGTCATGACCATCATCGGGGTGCTGTTGACGATTGCGGTGCCGCGTTATTTTCGTACGGTGGAGCGCTCGAAGGAGACGGTGTTGCGCCGCGACCTGTCGGTGGTCCGCGAATCCATCGACCGGTACTACGGCGATCTCGGACAGTATCCCGAGGCCTTGGCCGGGTTGGTCGAGAAGCATTACATTCGCAGCGTGCCGGTTGATCCATTCACCAAGTCCGCGGAAACCTGGCTGTTGATCGCCTCGGAGGATCCGGACCATCCCGGGGTGCGCGACATTCACAGCGGTTCGCCGGACAACGGCGCCGATGGCACGCCTTTCGTCAGCTGGTAGCCGCATGCCGCGCCGGGCACGCAGTGCGAGGAATCCGGCCGGCGCGGCGGGGTTCACCTACGTGGGACTCTTGATCGCCATCGTGATCATGGGAATTGGGCTCTCCGCCGTCGGCACGATATGGCGCACCCAGGCGCAGCGCGAGCGGGAACAGGAGCTCCTGTTCATCGGACACGAGTTTCAAAGGGCGATTGCGGCGTATTACGCCGCCGGTGCCCACCAATTCCCGCAAGACATCAACGACTTGCTCGAGGACAAGCGCTGGCCCGAGCCGCGCCACCATCTGCGGCGGCTTTATGTCGACCCCATGACCGGCGCGGCGGATTGGACCATATTACAAACCGACATGTTCGGCATCACCGGCATCGCCAGCAGCTCGAAAGCCGAACCGCTCAAAAAGAAGGGGTTTCCCTCGGAAGAGAAGACATTCGAGGATGCCACCTGTTACTGCGACTGGAAGTTCGCCTATGTGCCGCGCATCCTGCGTCGGCGCAACACTCCGGTTCCATCTCCTTCGGATTGACCATGTCGCTCAAAGTGCCTGTGGATCATGATGCGTCCGCGGCCGCCGACGCGACTGAATCGCAGACCGCGACGACTGCGACGCTGCGCATCATCCTGCAGGACGCAAGCGCCGAACTGGCCCAGGCGAACACCGATGAGGCGGATGGGCCAAAGAATTTCACGCGCGTCGCGCGCTGGATAGCGGGGCAGGTGCCGCGGCTGCGCGAGCTCAGCCTGATTTGTCACGCGTCGGGTCAGGACGCCGCCGACACCCCTTCGATGGCCGAGATCGATTCGGTGCTGAAGGTGATCGATGGATTCCTGGCCAGCCTGACCGTGCGGGCGCCGCAGGCGGTGCGCGATCGCGAACGCCACGCGGCCATCGAAAAGGCCAAGCAGGAATGGGAATGCACCGCGGATGCGCTCACCGCCATGGTGTGCCTGCTCAACTCCGATGGCCTGGTGCTGCGGGCGAATCGCGTGGTGGAGCAGTGGGGGCTGGGATCGGTGAGCAGCGTGGTCGGCAAGCACGCGCATGCGGTGCTGCATCCGGTGTGCGGCGATCCGCACTGCGCCATTGCGCGCGGCCTGCAAGACGCGCTTCCGACGCTGCGCGGCAGCGAGCCCCAAGAGTTCGAGTTTTATTCTCCGGCGAACGATCGCACGCTGCAGTTCACGCTGCGCCCGATGCGCACCGAGGACGATGTGAGAACGGTGTTGGTGGTAACCGACGTATCCGCGCTGCGCCGCGCCCAACAGGCGCTCGAAAACGCGAACCTCAATCTGGAGTCACGGGTTCGTTTGCGCACGCGCGAATTGGGCGATTCCAATCGGGATTTGCGCAATGAAGTCGCACGCCGCGAGCGCGCGGAGGATGAGCTGCGCGCCTCGCGCAACAATCTCGCGCTGCTCTCCGAACAACTGATCCAGGCACAGGAGGGCGAGCGCCGCCGTATCGCCGTCGAATTGCACGATTCCGTCGGTCAATCGCTGAGCGCCATCAAATATACGTTGGAGCGCGCCATCATCATGATGCAGAGGCCGGACCTCGGAAGTCCGGAGAGCGTACTGACCTTGGCGGTGCAGAGAATCCATGAGACGGCGGACGGCATTCGTGCAATATCGATGAACCTGCGGCCGCAGATGCTCGACAATCTCGGCGCCGCCTCGGCGACCAGCTGGTTCTGCCGCGATTTCGCCGAAGTCTATCCGACTCTCAACGTGCGTACCGAGATCAGCGCCCAGAACGATGAGATCCCCAGGGGAATTTCGACGCACCTGTTCCGTTGCGTGCAGGAATTGCTCAACAATGCCGCAAAGCACGCGCAGGCCAAGACGGTATGGATAGAGTTGCGCCGCGACGGTCCGGTGTTGAGTCTCGAGGTGCGCGATGACGGTGTTGGAATGACCGATGATGCACACGATCCCGCGCGGCTGCACGGATCCGGTATCCGCAATCTACGCGAGCGCGCGGAGATGACCGGCGGTCAATTCTCTCTGTCGTCCCAGGTGGGCAACGGAACCACGGCGCGAATCGAGTGGCTGCTCGGCGGGGATGAGCCAGCGAACGACGGTTCGCATTGAGGCGTACGCCGTACTGAGCGCTATTCGACCGGGTCGTCCACCAATCCGGTGCGCAGCGCAAACAGCGTGAGCGCCGCGGCATTGTGCAGGTTCAGTTTGCGCATCAGATTGGAGCGATGTTTTTCGATGGTCCGGACGCTCAAACTCAAATCGCGCGCAATGGTCTTGTTCGGTTCGCCCAAGGCGATTCGTGCGAGTATTTCTCGTTCGCGCCGCGTGATGCTTGCGCTGCGCGTGGATTTGGCTCTGCGACGAAATTTGATGCCGGAGAGATAGCCGCTCAAGATCCGGTTGGTAACACCCTGGCACAGAAATTGTTGTCCCGCCGAGACGGCACGCAGCGCCGGCACCAGTTCCGCGTGGTTCGCCTGTTTGAGCATATAACCGTCGGCGCCCGCCTGGAGCGCCGCACGGATGTTCTCTTCACCGTCATGCGCCGTGAGGACCAGCGTGCGCACGCGCGGCGCGATATCTCTGATTTCCGCAAGCAATTCGCAACCTGAGGCTCCCGGCGGCGCGAGATCCATCAGGACTAGATCGGGTTGCAAGCGGCGGACGCCGGCCAGACCTTCGGCGGCGCCGCCGAAATCCCCGGCGATTTCGAAGTCGGGTTCAGTGTCAATGAGTGCTTTGAGTCCCTCGCGCAGCACGGCACGACCGTCGATGAACACGATGCGGGTGGGCGCTTTGGCGACGATCGAACCGAGATCAGTCATGGCGAATGTGGATACGCATCTAACATTTCGGATGCTTGCGGGTTTCCCATAATTTGTAAAGGACATATTGCCGCGCGCGCCCGGCGGAATCACGGTATGCGTATGCTGCGACTACGCAGTGGACGTGCGCGCGAATCACGTCTGCAGGTGGGTCAGGGGAATCCGCGCGGTGCGCTTCACGGTCGCCAAAACCACGCTCGACTGCATGTCGCGCACGTTGGGCACGCGAATCAGTTTCTTCAGCACGACGTTGCTCAAAGCATCGAGATCCTTGCCGTAGACCTCCAATATGAAGTCGTAGCTGCCCGTCATGGCGAAGCACTTGGTGACTTCATCCATATGTTGGATCTCCCTTTCAAACCTGGCCACGGTCTCGTCGGTGTGCTCGGTCAATTTGACTTGGACGATGGCGAGGACCCCGAGCCCGACCCGCGCCGGATTGAGGATGGCCGCGTAGCCCTCGATGGCACCCATGGATTCGAGCGCCTTGATCCGGCGGGCACACGGAGTCGGCGACAGCCCAATGGCTTCGCCAAGTTCAACCACCGGCAGGCGACCGTCGCGCTGCAGAGCGACCAGGATGCGCGCATCAAAACGATCAAACTCCATGTAGTAGCTCCATAACTGCCATATTTTAGTGATTATCACTACAATCGTGACATAAACATAGTATTTTTGGCGGATCTGGTGAATCGGCCTGAATTAGGCTTAGGCGATGAACGCGAGCCCCAAGCCGCCACCGCAGGCGCCCGAGCTTAGCCCAGTCGCCTGGCGCGCGGTGCTGCGCCACATGGCGACTTCGCGAGCGCTCGATGACCTGGAGGAGTCCACCCTGGTGCCGCAGCGCAGGGTGCTCTATCAGTTCTCGGCCCGCGGGCATGAACTCACGCAGGTATTGCTGGGGGAGCGGCTTACCGGGCCGCGTGACGGCGTGGGAGCCTATTATCGCTCGCGGCCTCTGTTGCTGAGCCTGGGACTCGACGTAGAGGAGGCGCTCGCCTCGAGCATGATGCGCGTGGGCGGAATGAGCGAAGGCCGCGATATCGGCGTCGTCTTCAATCTGCCGCGCAAGTCGGGCGCCTGCGTGCTGCCGGTTTGCGGCGGCGTGGGCACTCAATACACCCCCGCGGTGGGTTGGGCTCAGGCGCTGCGTTATCGCACGGAGGTACTCGGGGATGAGCAATGCGCCAAAAGCATCGCCGTCGCGCACGGCGGCGATGCCTCGACGGCGACGAACGGATTCTGGGCCGCGCTCAACATCGTCACCACCGAACGGCTGCCGTTCTTGTTCTTCATCGAGGACAACGGGTACGGCATTTCGGTACCGTCGCGGCAACAGACCCCGGGCGGCAATATCGCGAAAAACCTCGAGAGTTTTCGCGGCCTGCGCGTGCTCGACGGCGATGCCTCGGATCCGATGGCCGCCGCCGCCTTGATTGACAACGCCGTGACTGGAGTGCGCTCGGGCGGCGGCCCGGCCTTGATCCGTATGACGGTGCCGCGCCTCTCCGGGCATTCAGGACAGGACACTCAAACGTACAAGAGCGCCGCGGAAATCGCTGCCGAGAGGCAGCGCGATCCACTGGAGAAGCTGCGCGCACAACTGGTGCCGGAGCAACTCTCGGCCGCCGATTGGGATCTGGTGATGGCGCAAGGCCGCCAAGCGGTTGCGGATGCGCTTGCCGCCGTCGAGCGTCGCGACACGCCCGATCCGAAGCGCGTTCGGCGCTATGTGTTTTCGGAAGTTGCCGCGGACGGTTCGGTCGACGTGCAGCAGCAGGGTGGAACTTACGGCGAGTGCGGCATGCCGCCGCCGGGCACTTTGCAGGCGGCTCCGCAGGGACCGCGCATCAATCTGGTGACCGCCGTGCGCCGTACGCTCGAGCATGAACTCGCCGTCAATCCGCGCGTGCTCGTATTCGGCGAGGACGTCGGGCGCAAAGGAGGCGTGCACGCGGCCACGCTCGGCTTGCAGGAGAAATTTGGCGTCGGACGGGTTTTCGATACCAGCCTGTCGGAGGAGGGCATCATCGGCCGGGCGGTAGGCATGGCGGCGGCCGGGCTCATGCCCGTGCCGGAGATCCAATTTCGCAAATATGCGGATCCCGCTGCCGAGCAGCTCAATGACTGCGGCACCATGCGCTGGCGCACCGTCAATCGATTCGCCGCGCCCATGGTGGTGCGCATCCCCGGAGGCTTCTTCAAGTGCGGCGATCCCTGGCACAGCCAATGCAACGAGGTGCAGTGGGTGCATGGCCTGGGCTGGCGCGTGGCAATGCCCTCGAACGCCCAGGACGCCGTGGGGTTGCTGCGCAGCGCCCTGCGCGGCAATGACCCGACGATATTTTTCGAGCACCGTTCGCTGCTCGACGGCGCGTTCGCGCGGCGCGCCTATCCGGGCGATGAGTTCGTGGTGCCGTTCGGCAAGGCCAGCATGCTGCGCGAAGGCACGACGCTCACGGTCATCAGTTGGGGCGCCATGGTCGAACGTTGCGAGCGGGCCATCGTCGATACTGGCATTTCCGCCGATCATCTGGATTTGCGCACCCTGTCGCCCTGGGATCGCGACGCGACGCTCGCTTCGGTGCGCAAAACCCGCCGCTGCCTGATCGTGCATGAGGACACCATGACCGCGGGCTTCGGCGCGGAGATTGCCGCCGTGATCGCGAAGGACGCCTTCTTCGATCTCGACGCGCCGATCGAGCGGCTGGCGATGCCGGATGTGCCCAGCCCGCATAGCCCCGTCCTGCTCGACGAGGTGCTGCCCAGCGTAGCGACGATATCGCGCGCACTCAAAGCCCTCGCTGCAATCTAGCATGGCGCAGCATGTCGACGTGTTGGTGCCGCGCAATGAGGAAGGGACGCGCGCGACCATCTTGCGTTGGTGCAAGCAGGTAGGCGACGCCGTCGTCAAAGATGAACCTCTGGTGGAGCTCGAGACCGACAAAGTCACGGTCGAGATTCCCGCGCCCGCCGACGGCACTTTGGTCGAAGTGCTCAAGCCGGTGGATGCCGAGGTGCTCCCGCACGAGGTGCTCGGGCGCTTGAGTCTGCACGGCGAATCGTCACCGACGCATGGCGCCGCGCCCCCGGACGCAACCGGCGCGCCGGCACCGCAGCAGCCGTCGGCCGGCGCCCCCGCGTTGCGCGCACCATTGAGCCCTTCGGTACGACGGCTGCTCGCCGAGCATGCGGTTGCTGCCGCCGACATCGACGGCACGGGCCGCGATGGACGCATCACGGCGCAAGACGTGCTGCGTCACGCGGAGAATGCAGCGGCGCAGCAGTCGTCGCGGGTACCGCATACTGCCATGCGCCGGCGCGTTGCGGAGCATATGACGCGCAGCCTGTTGGATGCGCCGCACGTCACCACGCTGTTCGAATCGGACCTCACGCGCGTGCTCGCGCATCGAGCCCGGCACGCGGCCGACTACGAATCGCGCGGCGGGCGCCTGACGCTGACCGCCTATTTCGTCAGCGCTTGCGCGCGTGCCTTGCGCGAGCACAGAGAAGTCAATGCCACGTTCCGGGCGGATGCCCTCGAGCTGCATGCGGATGTGAACATCGGCGTTGGCACGGCGCTCGGCAACAATGGATTGATCGTGCCGGTGATCCACCGCGCTCACGAACTCAGCCTATTCGGGATCGCGCAGCGGCTCGGACAAGTGGTCGAAGCCGCCCGCGGCAACCAGCTCACGCCCGGAGAGGTGCGCGGCGGCACCTTTACAATCTCAAATCACGGTGTCGGCGGCAGCTTGCTGGCAGCCCCCATCGTCATCAATCAGCCGCAGGTCGCCATTTTGGGAGTCGGCAAGGTCGAGCGCCGTGTGCGCGCGGTCCAGGTCGATGGTGTCGAGGCGATCAGCGTGCGCTCGATGTGCTACCTCACTCTCACCATCGACCACCGCGCGCTCGATGCCTTCCAGGCCAATGGCTTTCTCAGTTCGGTCGTGTCGATGCTGGAGCAGTGGCCAGCAGAGGATGCGTGAGATCTGAAATCGCGCTCGCCGACGGTCTCGGTCGAGCGCGATTGCGATGTCTTCACACCGACTGAATTTTCACCGTCTGCCGTCCCCGGACGACCGCGAGGCCGCCCACGAGCAGCGTCAGCGCACTCAATGCGGACGTCGGATCGATCTCCGGTGCCTGCACTTGCCCGACACTGACATTCCCCAGGTCGACCGTTCCCGATTCATCGCGGTCCAGCTTACCGTGAGAATAGACGTCCCGAGTGAGATCGACGCTGGTGGTCGTGCCGTTGGAGTCCAAGCTGAAGCCGTACACATCACCGCTAAACCCGGGGCT
>Ga0210400_10005492_pt1 | contig 10755 bp, 6 predicted proteins | sample IncBWH26MmetaG_FD_155456 | JGI IMG/M metagenome (GOLD analysis project Ga0210400, IMG submission 155456) | Forest soil microbial communities from Barre Woods Harvard Forest LTER site, Petersham, Massachusetts, United States - Inc-BW-H-26-M | ecosystem: Environmental > Terrestrial > Soil >... | reverse complement strand
TTCCAGCCCGTGCTCGATGGAATCGCATCCGCCATCCAGCGCGCGCTGCATGCCGATTCCGTTGTACGCGTGGCACGCCACTTTCTTCTGCCATCCATGCGTTTCATCGACAATGGCTTTCAGCTCCTCCACCGTCAGCGTGGGCTGCGAAACTAGGTTTCCTTGCTTGTCCACCCACGAGCGGTGCGTCATATAAACCTTGATCCAGTCCGCGCCATGCTCCAGTTGTTCTCGAGCGGCTTTGCGCGCTTGCACGGGGCCGTCGACAAGTTGCGCGCCTTTTGGCATTTCGAGTTCGGGCGCGTAACCCTCCAGGTTGTATCCGCCGGTGGTGGAAATCGCGCGCGTCGCGCCAAAAATTCGCGGACCGGGAATCGTGCCTTCTTCAATGGCTTGCTTGATTTCAATGTCGCCGTAGCCTGCGCCTTCCGTCTCTAAATCGCGGATGGTGGTGAAGCCCTGCTCCAGCGCGCGGCGGCAAGCGAAAGTCGCGCGCGCGGCACGCAGCGCGATGCCGGCATTCAAAATATTGGCGTCATACCCGCCTTTTGCGGGATCCTCGCCCCAAAGAAAAATGTGCGTATGCGAATCAATGAGCCCGGGCAAAACCGTCGCGTTCGAAAGATCGATTACGGTGACCCCGGCCGGAATCTGCGCCGAGGCATCCGATACTTTTTCGATGTGATTGCCGCGCACGAAAATCAGCTGATTCTTTCGGGCCGCGTCGCTGGTCCCATCGAGCAGCGTCCCGGCGCGGATAACTGTCAACTTTGTGGAAACTGGCGCGGAAGATTGCGCGCGAATTGCGCTCGCGTTGAGGAGCAAAGAAAGCGCCGCGATCCGTAGCATGTTTTTCATGGATTTTCCTTTTTAAAGCGCGCCGTAGCATGCCGCAAAGACGCGGGGAAATGCAACACGTGTGTTGTGGATTCCATGAACCGGGGGAGGAGCGCGAGTCATTCAGGCTGCTCGTACCTCTTTACATACACCTCTGACCATCGGGCCATTGCCGTCGACGATGTTTTACGTTGTGATTGAGTTTGTCCGCGAGTCGTAGAGTGCAGGTGAAGAGATGAAGCCAAGCGTCAAAGCCTTCTTTCTCGTTTTCTCGTTGCTGGCGCCGCTGGTCTGCAACGCACAGAAGCTGGGCCAGGTTGCTTGCGCGAAACAAGATGGCTACGTGTATCTGTACAGCTCCATAACTACTATGGAGATTCGCGCTACGCTCAAATGCGGGCAGCAGGTGCGGATTCTGGACCGCTCCGATAATTTCATCCACGTGCTGACCGACAAGGGCGAGGACGGCTTCGTCGCAGCAAGCTCGCTGGTATTTGTTAAAACGGCGGCCGGTGCAAAGCCGCCAGTCGCGCGGGCGAAGCAAAAGCAGCCAGCATCATCCGCGCAGAGTGCCAACGCTGCACGCGCCGGCGCTTCTCAGGTTCCCGCTCCGCCACAGGAGATTATTCTGCCGCGTCAAACGCCGGTGCACCTAAAACTGGGGCGCACGCTTTCTTCCGCAACTGCTCACGCCGGCGAAGAGGTGAATTTCGAAGTCGCCCAGGACGTGGTCGTTGGCGGTGTCATCGTGATTTCGAAAGGGGCGCCAGCGATTGGCGCGGTTACGGAAGCGGAGCCGAAAAAGCGCATGGGCAAAGCGGGCAAGCTGAATGTCAGCGTTAGTTCTGTCGTGCTCGCAAACAACGAAAGGATTGCTTTGCGCTCTTTTGGGATAGAGCCGCCTTCCGATCAAAAAACCGGCATGAGCATTCCGTTGATGCACGGCAAAGATGTGACGTTATCGAAAGACACGGAAATGACGGCGTACGTGGACGGCGACTTGCACTTGAAGGCGGCGAGCTTTACTGCTGCCGCGCATTCCGCTACGCAATCGGCTTCGCAACAGGACGCCGCGAAGCCGTAAAACTGAAATTTATCCTGGTAGTTTCCCCAACTTCCGGATTGCCGACCATCCGGGAGTTATCGCGTGACGACTCCAATCGAAATTGCCGAGTACGACCACTCTTACAGCGGCCCGTGATACGACGACGTGGCAGCACCTGGAGCCCAGCTGCCGATTGAGTAATTACTGTGATCTGGAGAAGTGAACCTTCCCGGCGAAATGGGAACGGTAGGACGGAGATGTATTCTTCCAGACCATTCCCTGCCGAGCATAACGTTCTTCATTCGAAAGCAGCCTAGTTCCTTTGCTCCGTGTTCGTGTCGCTGCCACTATCTACATTCCGTCGCGGTCTTGATTGCTTGGCCGGAAGAGTTCTTTCACTAGCTGATGTCCCACTTTGCGGCCCAACTCTCGCCCTTCGACCACAGAGTGGTGATAATGGAAGCCAGCATAGATTCGGGCGGCTTCCACTTCTTCCATCAGTTCATTCGTATTGTCGTAAGTATGCGTCGTGTGGGTGACGAGGCTATCGACGGTGAACTGCACTTTCTGCGTACCGAAATAGCCCGCGAGAATGGTTGAGACAGCGCCGGTGACGCAGCCGTGCGCAGCGGGATACTCCGGGTGGGCGGGAGTTGCCGCTAAGGGCGTCCAAGCAGGGTCGCCCGTGAGCTGGGGATTGCCGCCTCCCGCTCGTATGGCGGTGACTGGGCGCCAAAAGCTAAAGGAGAACTTGGCGTTCCAGCAGCCTATGACTGAGTCCGCGTAGCCACTCCAAAGCATCGCCATTAGGCGAGCGGTATCCGAAGTATCGAGCGCTTTCAGCGTCGCCAGATTGCGGAAGGCACGCGCGTACTGTTGGCCGGTGTGTTCGGTCCAAAAGAGACCGATTTCGGTCTGCTGTGGCGTTCGGACAGTGCTATTGAGAGCACCGAGCGCCTTTACCTGATTGTAGTCGTCGATCCATACCTCGCTGTTGAGAGCGTCGGGACCTTCGTCCGGGAAAAACTGCGTGGCGCTGGTCATTGTGAACGGCACCATCTGCCCAAGCCAAGGTGCGATCGGGGGCGCGAATGCCGGCGGCGTGCGCTGCCAAAACCCTGGGCCCACCGGGGGTGCATAGGGGACGTTGGCGAGCAAGCCGTCGTGGACGCGAGCGGCAATCAGAGCCTGTGCAGCCTGCTCTCCAACAGCCACACCTGCGGAGATGTTTGTGGACGTATCAGAAATCGCTGCGAGAGAAGACGTGAACTGGGCGTCCAGGCTTGCCAGCTGTGCGGGGAAGTAGTTCGCCAGTACCCGGTGGGCAGCGGCTACGGCAGCGGCGTCCTTGGAAGCACTTGCTGGTACATCGGCGGTAAACAGATAGGGCCGGTGGCGATGGTCGATCGCATTCACAGCGTCATAGACCGCTAGTTGCACATAGGCGAACCAGACTGCGGAAGCGGTGGATGACGCCTTGGCGTTGGTAATGATTGTCGTTGAAGCGATATTGTTCCAGTCGATCACGACGTTTTGCGCCTGCAGGCCTGCACTCGCGAAAAAGATCATCGCAAGTGTTGTAACCAGGAACCGAAGAATGGACTTCATGGGTGAAACTCCTTGTTGAGACCAAAGTTCGCTTGCGAACGCTGGGAGTGACCCTCGGGCTCGCGCGATGGCCGCAACTCTGGTGGGTTTCGGACGCTACCTCAATGCACGACGCCTCATTTGTTGGTCAGACGAGGTCATCGCGGATCCTGCTGAAATCAAGTGGCTTACTTACGGCAGCAAAGCCCGCTGGACATCCCAACGAAACGAAGGGTCCCCAAGTGCAACCAATCAGGTGGACAAGTGCGAAGTCTTTGCCTGGCGCACTTTGGGTGTTAGACTTCGCGCGAATCGTGGTGAGTCGTGACAGAGACTACGCAATCGGCACTGCCAAAGCGCTTCGGTGCCTTCGAGTTTAACCCTCGCGCAAGGCAGCTTCGCAAGTACGGGCACACAATCCGGCTCCATGGGCAACCTCTTGAGATTCTGGGGCTCTTGCTCGAACATCCTGAGGAGGTCGTGCTGCGTGAGGAACTCCGAGCTAAGCTCTGGCCGGAGGATACCTTCGTTGATTTTGAGCATAGCCTGAACGCGGCCGTGAATAAGCTCCGCGAGGCGCTCGGCGACGATGCCAACAGCCCGCGTTTCATCGAGACAGTGCCGCGGCGCGGCTATCGTTTCATTGCTCCGGTTGAACGCGCGCTGCCGGCGTCACCGCCGGCTACGAATCATGATGGTTCGGATGTCAATCAGGAGGCCATAGACCTGGTGGCCGAGCGTACCGCCGACGTTCCCGCACCATCCGGAGCACGAACTCAGCGCCTCACGCTTTGGCTTGCCTGCATCGCCTGCACTTTTCTGGTCGCGTTGCTAATTGGCTTCAACGTCGGCGGGTTGCGCCAGCGAGTTTTGGGAAGACCCGGTCTGGGTGCCATTCAGTCGCTTGCCGTGCTGCCACTCGAAAATCTCTCCCTCGACCCCGAGCAGGAATACTTCGCCGACGGCATGACTGAGGCGCTGACCACCGAATTAGCGCAGATTAGCGCGCTCAAGGTGATTTCGCATACCTCCGTGGTGCAATACAAGGGAACCAAGAAATCACTGCCGCAAATTGCCCAAGAGCTGAGTGTAGACGCCGTGGTCGAGGGCGCAGTGCAGCGCTCGGGCGACAAAGTGGAAATCACGGTGCAACTGATCCATGCGCCGTCGGACCGCCATCTATGGGCTAAGTCCTATGAACGCGGCTTACGCGATGTCTTGGAGCTTCAGCGGGAGGTTGCCCATGCCATCACGGGTGAGATTAAAGCGAAGCTGACGCCACCAGAGAAAGTCCACTTGGCGAGCGCTCGCCCCATCAACTCCGAAGCGTACGAAGACTACCTCAAAGGTCACTATTATGGCGAAAGAAATACGAGGAAAGGCATCGCGTACTTCCAACAGGCGATTCAAAAGGATCCCAACTATGCTTTAGCTTATGCAGGCCTTGCCAACTCTTATATCTCCTTGGGTATGCCCTGGGGCGGCGACATGTCCCCAAAGGAAGTCCTCCCGCAAGCGAAAGCCGCCGCCACGAAGGCATTGGAAATTGATGATTCTCTCGGGGAGGCACACTTGGCGCTGGCACGCGTTATCCAACTCCACGACTGGGAGTGGACGCTCGTCGAAAAGGAATACAGGAGGGCCCTGGAACTCAACCCAAATGACGCCATGGCCCACAATTGGTATGGTGAATACCTGCAAGAAATGGGGCGAAATGAGGAAGCCTCTGCACAGACGCGACAAGCATTGATGCTTGATCCGCTGAGCCCCGCTAGCGCGAACGAGCTTGGCTATACCTTCTATACCGCACGGCAGTATGACCAGGCAATTCGCGCATTTCAGAGAGCATTGGAGCTGGAACCGGACTATGTCGACCCACATGTAGGTCTCGGCTGGGTTTATGGCGAAAAACAAATGTACGGAGAGGCCATTGCCGAGCTGGAGAAAGCGGTGAACTTGGGCAACAGACATGAGTTCATCGTGGCAAGTCTGGGAAAGGTCCTAGGCGATTCGGGACGAAGACAAGAGGCGAGAAAATTACTCGAAGAATTGGAGGAGCGATCGAAGCACCGCTACATTTCGCATTGTCTTATCGCCCTGGTTCAGATAGGACTCGGCGAAAGGGATCAAGCGGTCGCGTCTCTGGAACAGGGATACACGGACCGGGATCAGTGGATGCTGTACCTCAAGGTGGACCCGCATTTGGATGATCTGCGCTCGGACCCGCGTTTCAAAGATTTGCTTCGACGTGTCGGGCTCCCGCAATAACCTCGCCTTCAGCAAACGGCCAATCAGAGTGGAGCCTCGATAAACGCGCATTCATGAAAAGTGGGTCGGGCGCCGTCACGAAGGCCCGGAACCACTCGGCTGTATAGTCGGCTACATATAGATAGAAAAGACCTAGTTCGCAGCCGATTAGCGATGTCCTCTCGGGTTATGCCTAGATTACGAGCAATCCGGAAATTGATCGCCGCTGACGGCTGCGTACTGGATTACTTCCGGTTGGCCGACCACCCGGAAGTTGGCCAGACCACTCAACACAAGGGCGTTTGGCGGTACTACCCCGACAGGCGAGCTAATAACTTCCGGGTTGCCCGTGATCCGCCCGCAATCTGCGGCAATGCCAAACGAACTTCCCTCCAAAGATCCGTGAGCCCGCCCTGAGTCGACACTTGGTTTTGAACGGTGGCGCAGTGCAAGGTGTCCGGCTGATTCCTGCGGAGCTATAATGATTGTCATGCGACCGACCGGAGGGCGTTATGCCGCTTGCAGCCGGAACTCGGTGCGGACCGTATGAAATCATTTCGCTGCTGGGTACCGGCGGGATGGGCGAAGTTTATCGTGCCCGGGATCCCCGACTTGGCCGCGACATTGCCATCAAGTTCCTTCCGGACAATCTAGCCATCGGCGGGGAACGTCTCGACCGGTTCGAACAGGAAGCGCGTTCAGCTTCGGCTCTCAATCACCCCAACATTGTGACCATCTACGAATTTGGACACGTTGATTCCACGCAGTACATTGCTATGGAATTCATCGAGGGGAGAACTCTCCGCGAGTTGCTGGGCTGCGGCTCAATGCCGGTACTAAAGGTAATCCAAATCGCGGCGCAGATCGCCGATGGTCTAGCAAAGGCCCATGAGGCCGGCATCATACACAGGGATCTAAAGCCGGAGAACCTGATGGTCTCGTCGGAAGGATTGGTGAAAATTCTTGACTTCGGGCTGGCAAAACTTGCGGGCGCGGGCGGCGAGTTGAATGCGGGCACCATCGATCTCCAAACCTGCGCGGGCGCGGTCCTTGGCACGGTCGAATACATGTCACCTGAGCAGGCGAGCGGAGGATCGATCGATTTACGCTCAGACCAGTTTTCGTTCGGCTTGGTGCTTTATGAGATGGTGACCGGAAAAAGGGCGTATCAAAGGACCACAAAACTGGAGACGCTGGTTGCAATTCTCCGGGAAACACCAGAGCCCGTTGGTGCTTTGGCTCAGGATCTGCCCATTCCACTGTGCTGGGTCATCGAGCGCTGCCTTGCTCGCGAGCCCAATAAGCGCTACATGTCGACGCGTGACCTTGCCCGCGACCTCGCCGCGATGCGCGACCACTTATCGGGCCCGCAACCGAAGCCATTTAAGACGCGTCCCAGCAATTTGCCTCCACAGCGTACCGGGTTGGTCGGGCGGGACCTCGAAGTGGCTGCGGCCAAGGAGCTCATGCGCCGACCGAACATGAGATTGGTTACCATTACCGGCCCGGGTGGCATCGGAAAAACGCGACTCGCCTTGCAATTGGCGGGAGAGATGACGCAAGAATTTAATGACGGTGTTTATTTTGTCCCACTTTCAGCGGTCAGCGACCCGAGCTTGATTGCTTCTGTGATCGTACAGACCCTTGGAATCCCGGAAAATGGGGGCCAGGCGCCTCTCGAGGCGCTGAAAGAATTCTTGCAGAATTCACCGCGCATACCAATGCTGATCGTCGTCGACAACTTCGAGCACTTGGTTTCGGCGGCACCCATGCTGGCCGAACTTCTTGCTATTGGTGGTTGTGGTCTAAAATTCCTGGTGACCAGTCGCGCGCCTTTGCACGTGTACGGCGAGCAGGAATTTCCCGTCGCTCCACTCGCTTTACCGGATCCCCGGTCGTTGCCCTCTCTCGAGGCGCTAGCGCAATATTCGGCCATAGCGCTGTTCGTCCAGCGCGCCTCGGCAGTCAAGCCAGATTTTGAACTCGCCGAACAGAACGCAGCGGCTATAGCCGAAATTTGCGCAAGGTTGGACGGTCTGCCACTTGCCATCGAGCTCGCAGCTGCGCGCATCAAGCTACTTTCGCCCTCCGCTATGCGGACGCGGTTGGCGGGTCGGCTGCAGCTCTTGACGGGCGGTGCGCGCGACTTGCCAGCAAGGCAACAGACTCTTCGTGGCGCAATAGACTGGAGCTACGACCTTCTGAACGCTGCCGAGCAAAAGCTTCTCAGACGGCTTTCCGTTTTCGTGGGCGGGGGTACTCTGGAAGCAGTGGAAGCGGTGTGCAACACGAAAAACGACCTTGGATTTGACTTGCTCGATGGGATGGCTTCGATTGTGGACAAAAGCTTGGTCCAGCAGGTTGACCACCCTTCCTGGGATTTGCGCTTCGTGATGCTCGAAACGATTCGCGAATATGCATTGGACAAATTGACGGCAAGTGGGGAAGGGGAGCTGACGAAGCGCGCTCACGCAGCATATTACGTTGTACTGGCGGAAGAGGGAGCTTCCGATCAAGCTGGCACGGAAAATTCGGAATGGCTGAATTGCCTCGAAGCCGAACATAACAATCTGCTTTCGGCGCTCGATTGGTTGACGGAGACCGGGAATGCCAATTGGGCATTGCGTCTGGGCACGGCTCTTTTTCGTTTTTGGGAGACACGCGAGTATCTCACGGAAGGACGGGATCGGCTGGGCAAAATCCTCAAGTTGGAAGGAGCGATGGAACCGACTGAAGCGCGAGGGCGCGCGCTTTTTGCTGCCGGCGTTTTAGCCGGCGAGCAAGGAGACTATGCTTCGGCGGACACGCTCATTGAGGAGAGTTTGCAGATCGCTCGTAAATCGGGGGACGAACGCGGCGTCGCCGTTTGCCTGAACGCCCTGGCGGTCCATGCGCGTGACCGCGGCGACATCGCCGTGTCTCGCCGCCTCTTTGAAGAGTGTCTGGCACTCTGGAGGGGATTTGGCGACCCACTGACTGTTGCTCGTTCCCTCAGCAATTTGGCGAGTATTGTCAGGTTGCAGGGTGATTATATAGGCGCACGCTCCTTCTATGCGGAATGCTTGTCGATTTTCCGGGAATCGAACAACCGAACAGGCATTGCGTGGTCCCTGAACTATCAAGGAGACGTCGCGCGTGACCAAGGCGACGTCGAATCCGCACGTTCGCTCTATGAGGAGGGTCTTGACACGTTTCGCGAGCTCGGTGATCGATGGGGGATAGCTGGCTCCCTTGCTGACTTGGGAAACCTGGCTCGGGATCGGGAGAACTACGATGTGGCGGAGTCGCTCTACAGGGAAAGCATGAGAATGTTCCAGGCACTTGGCCACAAAAGGGGTATTGCACGTGTGCTGGAATGCTTCGCCTGCTCCGCCGCTGCACGCCGGCTGCCTGTACGTTCCCTCCGACTGGCTGGTGCGGCGGCTGCGCTGCGGCAAACCGTCGGCGCGCCACTCACACCCACAGAGCAGGCGAAACTGGAGGAAGGTCTGATGCCAGCACGGCAAATGCTGACCCACTCGACGGGAACCACAGTATGGTTCGAGGGCTGGACAGCGCCGATCGGGAAGGTGATTGAGGAGGTGCTGATGCCAGATTCTGCGGCTCGCTCGGCTGCTGCCTCATAGGGCGCAGATGACCCAGTGTCATGTGTCGAACGATTTAGGCCGCTTCCCGGCGCATACCAGGCGATACTCATTCCGCCGTTGTCGGATCGATTAGTCTGCGGACTGCTGAGATGCGATTCGCGGGGAAGCCTCCTCTTCGTGCATGTTCCCTGACCGCCGCCTCGTCTGGAGCGAGATACACACAATAGAGCTTGTCTCCGGTGACGTAGCTATGCAGCCACTGAATACCAGGACCCATTCCCTTGAGAACATTCACTGACTTTTGAGAGATTTCGCGCACCTCGGCATCGGATAGATTTCCGATACCCGGTACTTCGCGTTCGATCACGAACTTGGGCATGACTGCCGCCTGCTGAAACCTATGCTAGCAATGAATGAGACTTGCTTCAAGACGGCCTGGGGCTCCAGTATGCGGGGTCTTTGCGTAGGTGGCGAGAACGATGATTAAGAGAGCCGAGGTAAAACGATGGACATCAGATCCGTTCAAAAACCGCTAAAGGACGAATACCGTAAGGACCCGAATAAGTCACGTATCACGCTGACCGCAAGGGGTGGGCAAACCGAAACACCGATAGCTTGCTCCGTCGATATTGGACGCACGATATATCAGGCGCAAGCACATACGGGAGTCGGCGGCACCGGAACCGCCGCCTGCTCCGGCGATCTTCTGCTCGGAGCCTTGGCGGCGTGTGCACAGATAACCTGCCAGATGGTTGCTGCGGCCATGGGTATTAGGACCGAACACATCGATGTCACCAGTGAAGGCGACTTGGATCTTCGGGGTACGCTGGGCATATCAAAGGACGTGTCGGTCGGCTTTGATCACATTCGTCTTCGCTTCGAGATTCGTGCGCCGCACGCGACAGCGGAGGAACTACGCGGATTGCGCGAAAAGACAGAGCAATATTGTGTCGTGATGCAAACGTTGCTCCGACCACCGGCACTCGACACGGAGTGGGTCGGTGCAGGGTAAAGCGAGAACTACTCTGCATTATCGCGGCGTCTGAGCGTAAATCGCAGCACTCGTGCATGTGGCAAAGCGAATTTCGCCGCTTTCCAGCCCACCGGATCTGACGACTCTGGGCGAGTGGTCGGCAATCCGGAAGCTATCCGGGTTCCACGGCGGGATTAGTCCTGTGAAGTCGGCATAGCGCCACAATTCCAGGATCAGATGGGTGACGGGAAATGCATGGCTCCATGGGCGTTTGGCGGAACCAAAGTGAAATTGATAGGAAGAGGCACCTAAACTGGGGCGCACGCTTTCTTCTGCAACTGCTCACGCGGGTGAAGAGGTGAATTTCGAAGTCGCCCAGGACGTGGTCGTTGGCGGTGTCATCGTGATTTCGAAAGGGGCGCCAGCGATTGGCGCGGTTACGGAAGCGGAGCCGAAAAAGCGCATGGGCAAAGCGGGCA
>Ga0210400_10005491_pt1 | contig 10757 bp, 10 predicted proteins | sample IncBWH26MmetaG_FD_155456 | JGI IMG/M metagenome (GOLD analysis project Ga0210400, IMG submission 155456) | Forest soil microbial communities from Barre Woods Harvard Forest LTER site, Petersham, Massachusetts, United States - Inc-BW-H-26-M | ecosystem: Environmental > Terrestrial > Soil >... | reverse complement strand
ATTCCCGTGCCCGGCGAATAATTCCGTGATCCAGCGGCCCGCGAAAAAACTCGGGAAAGATCGTTACAATGTCGATCTTCATCGCGGAATCAGATCAAAAGCGTTCACCACAGAGTTCACAGAGATTTCTTATTCTTCGGCGCTCTTCCGTGTCCTCCAGCTTGCTGTTGCTTTTCTTCGGCCGTCAGCGGCGCATTCAGATCGAGCATCCCTTCGGGCAGTTGCATGTGTATCTGCCTGTGCTCGAGGTCCATGCTTTTCAAATACGCTTCGGCGTAGGGAATCTCGTTGCGCCTGCTTCCCGTGCCGACAATCAGCAACGGCGCTTCGCCCGTGCCAAATTGAACTTCTTCAACCTGGCCAATCTCGCGGCCTGCATCAAATACCGTGCAGCCGATCAAGTCGCTTACGTAATTCCATCCTGCTTCGAGCTGCGCCCGCTCACCTTGCGGAACCTGCAATTCGCTGCCTATCAAAATCTCGGCATCGGAGATCGAATCAACTCCCGCGAACTTCAGAACCAAGTCACCCTTGTGAGGCCAGAGTTCTTCAATCAGCAATTCGCGTCGGCTGTCGTCTTGCGCGAGAGCGAATAACCTAAGGCCCACGTGGAACCGGTCGGGAACATCGCTGTGCAGCTCGACTGCGACTTCGCCACGGCGCCCCTGCGTTTTGCGCACGCGGGCCAGGGTAACGAACTCGCCTGACTCTTCTATTCCTGGTTTTCCTATTCTAGGATCTCCAACGTAAAACGCTTATGCAATCGAACGCCGGACGCGGCGATCAGCGCCCGCAGAGCTCGGGCGACCCGGCCCTTTGCCCCAATCACTTTACCCACATCGTGCGGGGCGACCTTGAGTTCGAGCACATCACCCTCAATCTGGCTGACCGACACCTGATCGGGTTCGTCGACCAGCGCCTTCGCGATCTGCTCGACCAAAGCTCGCACGTCGCCGCTTTGCTGGCTCATCTGCAGTTCCTATCGGTAGGCTGGAAATTTTACTGGCACGCACGCCAAAATCAGGCGGCGGGAACGACGCTGGGAGCTGGCTTGGCCACGATCTTGCCAACCCGGTCCGACATCTTGGCGCCCTTGGATACCCAGTAATCAATGCGCTCACGCTTAAGTTCGATGCTGGCAGGATTGGTGCGGGGATTGTACGTTCCCACTACCTCAACCGGCCGGCCATTGCGCGCCCGTTCCTTCTCAATCACGACCACGCGATAATGCGGTTGTTTACGCGCACCGGTGCGCGATAGACGGATCATTAACACAGAACTTTGCTTCCTTTCCTAATCCAACTGGCAGGGATAAGACAAACTGTTATTTTCACAGAAGTTGCCGGGATTAGCAAGGGCTTGCGTCTGGCAGCTTAAGTCCGCAGCATTGCATTGCGTGAGCCACATTACATCTTTCAATGCCATTTCCGTGCGAGGATGTTCAAGATAGCTAACTGGCAATCCCCCGCCTCGCTCGAAAGCACGAGATCATTTTCCAAGATCGGCGGGTTACGCTCGGTACGGTCACCTTTATGCCCTATCCCTCGCCAAAATCCCGGTACCGGGCGAGCACATCGTGCTCGGAGACAAGTCCTTCCAGCTTGCGAAAGTCTGCGCGATTCACAACCGGAACCAGCGCCCAACGGTCCACGTATCGCAATGCCATCTCCAGGGGATGATCGGGATGCAGGTACGGGACTTGTCGCCCAGCCAGAACCGAACTCAATATCTCGCCGCCTTTGCCTTCCTTGATCATGATCTCCAGTTCTTGCTTGGTGACGATGCTCCATCCGGTCGGATTCTGGCGAACCAGCAGCACATCGGGTGATTTCTCATCCAAACCCTGTACTGCATGCTCCAGCGTTTCCTCGGCGTCCAACACCGGGTCACTTGCGGGGCGCATCGCATCCTCCACTCGCAGGACGCCCTCTTCGCGTTGCTCTTCTGTCGAGGGCAAATCCAGGCCATCCTGACGTGTAAGAACGTCAAAGATCGGAATCGGCTGCAGTCCGCGTGAAATCAAATATGAAAAAGTGTTCGCCACCATCACTGGCAAAATGATGGAGTAGTTTCCGCTGACCTCGAGCACCATGAATACGGAAGTCATCGGCGCCCGCAGGAACCCGGCAAAGAGAACTCCCATGCCCACGAGAGCGTACGTGCCCGGTGACCCGCTCAAATGCGGCAGCAAAGCATGCTCCGCCCCGCAGACCGCAGCCCCCAGCATGGCGCCGATAAACAAAGTCGGAGCAAACATGCCGCCGGGAGTTCCGGTGACGAACGATAGTAGGGTCGCCACGATCTTGAGTCCCGCGAGGATGGCCAGCATTTGCCAGGTGAACTGGCCGTGCATCGCCTCGTCGATGTACACGTAGCCGGCTCCCATCACCTGCGGCGCGCCCAGCAACGCTATGATTCCGATGAGCAAACCCGCAACTGCCGGTTGAAAATACTGCGTCCAGCGAGGCAGAGCCTTACACGGTGGGCGTAAAGTCGCAATCCCGCTCGAGAATGCCACCGAAGCGAACCCGCCCACAACTCCCAGGATGGAATATGCGATGAGTTCCGAAGGCCGTTCCAGTTGCACTGGAGGAATCCGAAACATGGACTCCGAGCCGAGAAACCACCGCATTACGACCACGCTGGACACGGCGGAAAGCACCACCGAACCGAGAATGCCGGCGGTCCAGCGCCCAATGACTTCTTCGATCACGAAAAGTACCGCCGATATCGGCGCATTGAACGCCGCCGCCAATCCAGCCGCGGCACCAACCGGAGCGATCAAGCGCATACGATCTCGGGATAACTTCATTCGCCTTCCGAGCGCGGAGGCCAGGCTGGCACCGATTTGCAGAGAGGGATCCTCCGGACCTAGAGAGTGTCCTGACCCTATGGCCAGAGCAGCAGTGATGAACTTGCCGATAGCCGTACGAAGTGGAATGTAGCCGTTGTAGATATAGAGCGCCGCCTTAGTTTGGTTTACTCCGCTCCCCCGCGCCAGCGGAAACACATGAATGACAAGCACTGCGATAATCAGGCCCGCGAGGCTGGGAGCCAGCAACATCCGGGTGGTTGAGAGCGTGAATCCCGATCCCAATAAATAGATGCGGCACCAGTCGATGGCGAAACGAAAGCACACGACCGCAAGTCCGGAGAAGATTCCGATGAACACCGACAGGACAAGGAATAAACGCTCTTCCCGAAAAACTGATCGCAGCAGGGCTCCACGAGACCACCGGGGCAACGATGTCACCGGCTCGGCTTGTGCGGTTTCTACCAGTATTTCAGTCTGCGAGTTCGGCGCGCCGTCCACTCTAATTCCCTTCGTGCAATTTCGAAATCAGGAGTAATGCTATGTCGATCCCAGTCGGAGGTCCGCACGCCGCGCTAGCTTGCCGCTCGATATCGAACACCAGATTCATGGCCGCCTCTACGAAGTCAGGATTCCGCCGCAGGCCTTGCACCGTAATCTCCGGCTTCATCTTCACCCAATTTTCGGTAAGGCTTTCCTGTGCTCCGGACGAGACGGGTCCTCTTAAATTACCCGCAGCAGGACATGACTTGAGCCGCTCCCCTGCTGCGGCAAAGGCTTCGATAACCATCCGGTGGCGCTCGGCGACCGAGATCCGGCGTCGGAAGGGATCCATCTTCAGCACCAGCTCCGTAGTCTTGAGCAGATCGGCGCTCGGCGTGTCGTCTGGATTGGCGGCAACAGCCGCTTCAAGGTAGCGTTGAGCAAGATCGTAGCGGCCGAGCAGGAAGGCAGCGCGCCCCGCTCCCGCCAATGCCGCCGGGTTGTGGCGATCCAATTTCAGGCTGAGCCGGTACTCGGCGAGCGCGTGCTCGTAGTCCTGGGCCTGACCGAAAAGATCCCCGACGCGTACATGCTGGGAAGGATCGTCGGCCAAGTTTTCTGCCAGCGCTATGAGCTCCGCTTGCGCCCGCGTCTTGGCGTTAATACTCAACAAGTATTCGATGAGTTCCAGGCGGGCGTTCTGGCGTTGCACTTCATGGTCGCCCGGCCAGATGGCGTAAATTGCATTGTGGTAATGGCGAAGCGCCTCTTCGGTTTCTCCCCTCTGCACAGCGATGCGTGCGAGCTCGAGGTTCACCAGCCCATTTTCGGGCTCTTGCTCCCACAGATTGATCAAGTAAGCATAGGCTTCGTTGGTTCGCTTTAGACCGACTAACGCCTCGGCCAACTCGAACTGGTAGGTGTAGTTGTCGCGCGAATAAAGCAGCGCAGTTCGGAATTCGTTAACTGCAAGCTCGTAGCGATGCGCTTTGAGGTCTGCCTCGCCCCGGGTAAACCATCGATTTCCCAGAGCCGCCTGCTGCGCATGATAGATGCGGGACAATCCGCTCACGCCCAGGAACGCGAGTACCGCCAGCGCGGAGAGCGCCGCCAGGATCAATGGCTCCCGCTTGAGATAGTACCGAAGCCCCGTCTCTTTTTCGCTGGCGGCCATCGTGACTTGCGGCGATGTCGGCATGGCAATCGCTTTCTTGATAATACTGATTAAACCGGTAAGTCTTAGATGCAACGAGGCGAGGAGGCGCTCGGACCAAAGAAAAAAGAAGAACGTACGACGGCAAGTTGAACCCGGAAAACTGATTAGCCACTATGCCGGATGTGCATCACGTCACCATCCTGCACAATGTACTCTTTTCCTTCCAGACGCAGCGTGCCGCGCGCACGGGCGTTCGCTTCTGATCCAGCTTCGACCAGTTCATCCCAGCGGATGGTTTCAGCACGGATGAAATGCTTTTGCAAATCGGAATGGATCGCCCCCGCGGCGTCTTGCGCGCGAGTATTCACCGGAATGGTCCAGGCGCGGCACTCGTCTTCTCCAGCGGTAAAGAATGACATGAGCCCGAGCAGAACATAGGTGGTGCGGATGAGCCGGGTCAATCCGCTTTCCGTGAGGCCATAGCTGGATAGAAATTCGGCGGCATCGGCGTCGCTCATTTCCGCGAGTTCGGCTTCGACCTTTCCGCAGATGGCCGCTGCGCCGGCATTCGGGCGGGAGGCGACTTCGGTTAACTTGTACTTGGTGACCGCAGCTTCGAGTTCCTTCCCCAGTTCCGTGCTCTCGTTGACGTTCAAAACGTAGAGAATTGGTTTCTCGCTAAGGAACATGAAGCCGCGCAAACGCTTCTTGTCTTCAGGCGTCATCTCCATTTCCCGCAGCGGGCGCTCCGATCCCAGATGAGCATTGGCGCGCTTGAGCAAGTTGAATTCTTTTTCGAGATCCGGCGTACGCATTTTCTTCAGATCCTTCTCCAGGCGCTCCAACCGTTTCTCGATCTGCCCCAGATCGCTCACCATGAGATCGAACTCGACATTTTTGATATCGCGCAGAGGATCGATGCCGCCGATGTGCGGAATTGCGGGATCATCAAACGCCCGCAGGACGTGGGCGAGCGCATCCACACCACGCAAGTGAGCGAGATACGCAGTCTCTTTAAGGGCATCCTGGCCGATGGCACCGACGTCGACGTATTCCACTGAAGCGTGGGTCAACTTCTTTGGATCGTAGAGTGCGGCCAGGCGGTCGAGGCGGTCGTCGGGAACTTTAGCCACCCCGATGTGCGCCTCGCGCGGGTTAGCGTAAGCCTGCTCCGATAGGCGCACCTTAGTGAGAATGCCGAAAAGAGATGTCTTGCCTACCTGAGGCAGGCCAATAATGCCAGTTTTCATAAGAAAGGCTTCTAGCTGCTAGCTTCTGGCTAGCCCCTGTGAGGATAAATGATGCGTAGCCGTTACGAAAATTGATTGCCGCGAGTTTCGAAGCTAGGAGCCAGCAGCTAGAGGCTAGCAGCTGTTGAATACACAACCACCAGTCCCAGCAGAAAGACGCCCCCCTCAACCCGCGTGGACCAGCCATGCAAAGCGTCGAACTGCATGCGCGCTGGGTTACCGGGAGAGACTGAGTCGATCTCGCCGATCGAAGCTCGCAGCGTGTCCATGCGCGGAATGATTCCAAATTGTGAGATCAGCGTGAGGCCGAGCATCAGGCAGATCAAAATGTGGGGGGCTGCAAAGACATGCGGCGTGCCCTTGGTTAATTGGCTGTAAAGAATAGAACTGGTCAGGAAGATGACGGCTGAGATGATGCCCATCCAGTGCAACGTGGCCAGGGAGCGCCCCACGACCGTTCCTGCCAGATGCCTGCTAGGCAATACCGAAAAAGCTGTCGGTGCGACAACGAATGCGAAGAAGATCAGCCCGCCCAGCCAAACGATCAGGGACAAGAGCATGAGATAACGGAGAAAGGACATGATTCATTATCATGCTCAAGCACTCTAAAACGCCAGCAGCGGGCCGGAAAATGCATAGATCCTTCACTTCGATAGGGATGACAAGCATTTGTTGGGAATGACAAATCAGCGACTCGAAACTGCCTTTTACATCGGCACGGGCGTGCTCTCAACGATCTCCTGAATGACCTGCTCGGTTTGTTCGGACTTCTTTAGAGTCGATGAGTAAAGGCCGTTCAACACAACCCGGTGGGCAAAGACGGGCACGACCAGTGGCTTGATATCTTCCGGCGTGCAGAAGCTTCGGCCATCAAGAAATGCCATGGCTTGAGCAGCGCGATAGAGCATTTGCGAGCCTCGGGGCGAGACCCCCAGGGAGAACTGCCCCGACTCCCGCGTTTTCCTGACGATGCTTAGGGCATAGCTGACCAGGGAATCGTCTACGCGGACTTGCGTAGAAGCCTGCTGCATTTCCAATACATCTACACCAGTGAGTACCGGCTGCATGACGTCCAACTGAGTGGTGCCCGCTTCGGAGCGCAGAATCTCGCGCTCGGCATCTCTGTCGGGATAGCCCATTCGCACGCGCATCAGAAAGCGGTCGAGTTGCGATTCCGGCAGCGGGTAGGTCCCATGGTGTTCGACAGGGTTCTGCGTCGCAATGACCAGGAAGGGCTGCGGCAACGGATAAGAATGCGCGTCCACCGTAACCTGGCTTTCGTTCATGGCCTCGAGCAGCGCGGACTGCGTCTTCGGCGTGGTGCGATTGATTTCATCGGCCAGCAGCACGTTGGTAAAGACCGGGCCACGTTTGAATTCGAATTGTTGCTCGATAGCCGAGTAAATCGAAATTCCGATTACGTCGGAGGGAAGCATGTCGCTGGTGAACTGCACGCGTTGAAATGTGCAGTCGAGAGCGCGCGCCAAGGCTTGTCCCAAGGTAGTTTTGCCGACGCCAGGGACGCCTTCGATCAAAAGGTGCCCGCGAGCAATCAAGGACACCACCGCCAGGCGGACGATGTCGTCCTTGCCTCGAATGACCTTGCGAAGGGCATTTTCCAGTTGCGCCGCGCGATGAGAAACGGCCGTGGCAGTTTCTGAAGACATTATTGCGATTCTACTATGCGACTGGCGGACTCGCCGGTTACGGAGGTTACGGAGAAGCTATCAGATCAGCTAAAACGTTACGTGTTTGAAAGAAGGTCCAACTGAGAGCTGAGAGCTGATAACTGACAGCTTCTACTGCACAAACTCTGCCGGGCGACCCGTCAGGCGCTCGATTCGCTTTGCGATCGGGGGATGAGTCGAGAACAGGCTTCCAAAATTCATCCCGAGGAACGGTTGAATTATAAATAGGTGCGCGGTCGACGGCGTAGCCTGCAAAGGCAGGCGGCGCGAGTAGGCATCGAGCTTCCCTAGCGCGCTCGCCAAGGCACATGGATTGCCGGTAAAGTGCGCGCCCGTGGCATCGGCTTGGTATTCCCGAGAACGAGACACGGCAAGCTGTATGAGAGATGCGGCGATAGGCGCGAGAATCAGCATAAAAAGCGCCCCGATTCCGCCGCCCCGACGCTCGTCACGATCCCCCATGCCGCCGAAAATCATGGCGAAGCGTCCCATGCTAGCGAGCATGGTAATGGCTCCCGCGACAGTAGCAGCGACGGAACTGATGAGGATGTCACGGTTGTTCACGTGCCCCAATTCGTGCGCCAGCACGCCTTCCAGTTCTTCATCGTTGAGCAGGTTCAGAATTCCCTGAGTGACGGCGACGGAAGCATGTTGCGGATTGCGTCCGGTAGCAAAAGCGTTGGGGGAATCGCTGGGAATCACGAAGATCTTCGGCATGGGTATGCCGATCTTCTGTGTGAGCCGTTCGACCGCCGCGTAGGCCCTCGGCAATTCCTCACGTGTCACTGGCTGGGCACGGTACATCCTCAGCGCAATCTTGTCCGAGTAAAAATAGGAAACAAAATTCATGACCGCAGCGAACGCCAGCGCCAGCAGCATCCCGTTCTGGCCGCCGAAGGCACGGCCGATGAACATCAGCAGCAAAGTCAGAAGGGTGAGCAGGAATGCGGTTTTGAATGTGTTTCCCGTAATAAGGTCTCGCTACATTAGATGGTACGCCGAGCGGTGGGATTCAAACAGGCGTGCGGAACTGGTCGCCGCCCAACAGATGGCGTGCGCTAGAATACACAGGCATTCATAAGTCGCAAGCATCTAATGTCAACTAAGCGTTTAAAAGCCAAGTGGTGGTCCTGGCTCGGGCGCCGGAACGTAAGGAAGCGTCACTATCAGTTGGCGTTGCTCTATTTCCAACGAGTTCTCTCTTTGTTCCCCAATAGCGTGTACGCCAATTGCTACGTAGGCTATTGCCTCAGTGCTCTAGGACAGTATGAAGAGGCAGTCGAGGCTTACGACCATGCTCTGCAACTAAAACCCGATTCGGCTTACGCACATGCCCAACTCGGACGCTTGTTCACTTTTCTCGGCCGGTCCCAAGAGGCAGTTGAGGAGTTCAACCGAGCTTTTCGCATTCACGCCCAACTCCGAAATGATGTCAATTATCAAGAGTCGCTTGCCAGTAGCTTAGCCAAACTCGGCCAGATCGACAAAGCCCTTGATGCCTATAAGGAAGCAGTGCGGCTCGATCCGAAATCAACCGAGGCGCATTTCGGGATGGGCTGGGCACTGTTCAATCTAGAAAGGTACGAGGAAGCCGAGCAACCCCTGCGAGCCGCAATACGGCTCAATCCCGACCACGCCGACGCACACTATAACCTCGGGCTGGTTTTGCACGAACTCGGAAAGGCAAGCGAATCACGTGAGCAACTTGAAGAATGCGTCCGACTGAAACCCGATTATCCTGAAGCCCGATACTGCTTGGGACTGGCCTACTACAATGAAAAACGCGTAGACAAAGCCGTCGCTGCCTACCTCCAAGCCATCAAGCTGCGCCCCGACTTTCCCTATGCCTTTTACAACCTTGCTCTAGCCTATGAAGAATTGCAGCGAGATGACGACGCCCTCGAAGCGTATCGCAAAGCTGTAAGCCTCAGCCCAGATGACCCCATCGCACTAGGAAATCTAGCTGTACTGCTGGCGAGAACCGGCAAATTCGACGATGCTGTCCCTGTCTGGAGGCGAGTCATCGAATTAAAGCCGAATGAAGTAACGGCTCATGTAAGTCTCGGTTGGGCACTTGGCCAAACCCGCAAGTTTCGAGAGGCACAGCATGCTTATGAGAGGGTGGTCGAATTGATGCCAAACTTCGCGGGTGCCTACTACAACATTGGGCTGTTTCATTTGCATCTTGAGGAGTACCCGGAGGCCATTGAATTCGAGAATAAGGCGCTTGCGATTGAACCCAAGAACGCGGAGGCTTATGGCGTGCTCGGGTTATCGTTTGCCGCGCAGGGTGAGAATGGCCAGGCTCTGGAAGCATACGAGCACGCTCTTAAGCTGAGTCCCGATATTCCCGAAACTTGGCATAACCTGGGAGAACTCTACTTCGGAATGGGTCGATACGAGGATGCGCTTACGAGTTTTCAGAAGGCACTCCAGCTACGACGCGGTATCCCAGACACACACCACTCGATTGGTCTTGCACATTTGAAGCTCGGAAATACCGCCGCTGCGCTTGAGCAGTGCGAACTGCTGCATGTGCTCGACACCAACAAAGAACGTGATCTTCGCGATCAAGTCATCCACTCCAAGCCCTCGTAGTGTCCTTGGTGCGTTTAGTGAGATTAATGTCCAGCCCGGGCGTCCTCTAGTTCGCGGCTTTAACCGCGCCTCGCCTTACGGCGCGCTCCAGCGTTTGATCCAGCGCGGCTTTTGCCTTCTCGTATTCCTGCTGAGATATTTTGCCTTGTTTGTGTTCGACTTCGAGCTGGAAGATCTCTTCCTTCAGGGCTTCGAGCAATAGCGCAGAACGATCGGCGGGCCTAGGCTTGGGAGTGCGGGGAAGGTCAGCTAGTTCGGCATCTGTTGGACCAAAATCGGGCACGGCTGTCTTGGAGCGGGTAGCGATGTAGATCGCTCCTGCGGCCAACACAATTCCAAAGCCTCCGAGAATGTACCAGCGATATTTTTCCAGGGGGTCAGGCGCATCGATCGGCGGACCGAGTCCACCGCCGGGACGGGAGTCGCGTCCAGGAGGTGGGCCGCTTGTTTGAGCGCCGCCGACCGGGCTGCCGCTTGCCTTGCTTTCCTCTGACTCGTCAGACATCGTGCCGGTTCCTGAGATCTTGAAGGCAAGGGGCTGACCTGCCGTGGTGTTCGAAGCGACTTGCACGACCGCGTCCGACTGCCGCGGGTCTTGCATCGCCTTGAAACTTGCGCCGGTCCCGGCGGAAAACTGCATGGTCTTGGGCAGCACTACGACAAAATGTTGAGCGCCATACAAGGTCTTCGGATCAAAGCTGGCTTCGCCGCTGTATGGCATGTGATAGCTGACCTGGAACTGAGTTTCGCCGGGACGTAGTGGGAATACG
>Ga0210400_10005489_pt1 | contig 10758 bp, 4 predicted proteins | sample IncBWH26MmetaG_FD_155456 | JGI IMG/M metagenome (GOLD analysis project Ga0210400, IMG submission 155456) | Forest soil microbial communities from Barre Woods Harvard Forest LTER site, Petersham, Massachusetts, United States - Inc-BW-H-26-M | ecosystem: Environmental > Terrestrial > Soil >... | reverse complement strand
TCCGAGAAACCTTTTGAAGTAATATGGTCCGGCATCCCCGACCAGTCTGATTTCTTCGCCGAATTCATCCCAGTAAAAGATCCGGTGCCGGAAACGATCCTCGACTCTGCCATGCGCGAGAAATTCATGCACGGTGAGCTTCAGGCGCGCCGCGATTTGACTCTTTTCGTAAAGCTCGGCCATTGGCTCTCCCGCATGCCGCTCAAAGTTGGCAGCGTGGCCGATTTTGTCATCCAGTATGTTCGGATGAAAGAGAAATACGGCCACTCGCGATTCCGCCGTGTTCTGGGTTTCCTCTACACCCTGCTCAAGATTTTGTTCGTACCCATCTTCCACAACGCGTTTCATCCGATGTTTATCAAAGAGGCGAGCTTTGGCCAAAAGAACAAACGGCCGGTGATCACCTTTCTGGCTACCATCCTCATGCTTATACCGCCGGTCCTGCTACTGGGAACGGCGCTCCAATATGATCCCGCGGGCCCCGCGCTCGTGCCCTTGATCGGCGCAATCGGAGTTACGGTCTTCGCCTTTCTGGTGCTCTGGTGGTCGAACCGCAACTCCCGGCCGCTGCTTGGCTGGCCTCTATATGGAGCTTGCATGAGCATCTCCTTGGCCATCCTAATGGGTGGCCTCTCCATTTTCGCTTGGACTATCAAAGCGCTAGCCCAGTACCTGTCGGATAGCACTGACAATACACTGGCCGACTGGATTGGTGACTTCTTCACCCATATCAATGGATATCTGCTCGGCGCCATTCAAAAAGCGTTCACCTTGTTGTTTCTGGTCCTCTTTTTGGCCACTCTGGCCCTGTTCATAGAGGTAGTTGCAAAAGCACGTTCCCACCAAAAATCGGAGAGCAACGGAGCATTATCTCAACCCTACAACAAGCTACTACAACTGGTTTTTAAGCCTCGGGTCTGGACATGGGTGGCCTTAGGGTTCGCCATTTTGGCGCTAGGGATCTACATCGCCGGATTCTTGTCAAAAGCTTTCGCTGCTTGGCTGCGGACCCTCGCCTTACAACAATGGTTTCACGACATTGTCGCAGGGCTCAAAATCTTCGCCGGCGGCGTATCTTTCCTGATCGATAAAGCTTATTACTACAAACGCAGCGTCATTGTCGTAGCCACTGTCATTTTTTTGGTCTATCTTCTGAAGAAAGGCCAGCCTCTCACAGCCAGCGAAGCTGACGGGCAGCGCTCCGCCCGGCGACGTCTCCGGCCAACCGCGTTTACCTTACCTCTACCGCTGACACTAACCTTCTGGATTAAGCAATTAATCGTGCCTTTCAGCGTCACCACAGCCGCTTTCATATTTATCAAGGGGTCGCGTGGAATACGCATGGCGCTCGCAGCGCTCTCCATAGTCATCCTGGTTCTCATCATCGAAAACCTGTTGAAAGAGCTGCAACTACGTCTGGCTCCCGCAATCCGCAAGTGGCTCGGCTTTCTTGCCAACGCCGTCTTTGGCAACCTGAATCTGCACAAGGCCTTGGTTCACAATTATTACCTGAGGCTCGCGCTCTATGATCTGTTCCAGGAGGACGACAGAGAGCCCATCCTGAAAGACGATCCTTTTCCCGCAGTTCTCGTAGCTGCTCCCCTGCAGGTAGTCAAAGTTGACCGCCGCGATTTAGGGGCTTACCAGGTTTGGGCCAACGAAGGCAGTTCGCTGCTCGATGCGCTCACAACCACTGTGGCTCTCCCCGGGCTCTATGAACCTGCACATCTTGAAAGAGACGACGCGGAGAGCAAGAAAACGGGGACGGGAGCCGAAGAGAAAGTTGGATTGGATGCCTGGTCGCTAACCGACAAAATCAAGGCCAGAATTGACGAGCTCGACGTTTGCGATGGCGGAGTAATCCGGCAGAATCCCATCCCGGCACTTTTCCGCTTCATTGCCCAGGATTCCGAACAAGGCAAGCAACTGGCGAGCCATCTCTCCGGTCCCAAGCACCAACCTAAACTTCACGTGGTGTACAGCGTACCCATGGAACCCCGCGAACCCGACAAGCGGGACTGCAATGTCAACATCGTTGATGTGGGCCTGGCGGCCCTGAAGCTCTCCCGCCGTCGTGATACGCAGCTGGAAGTCCATCAGACCAACCTGCTCAGCCAGATGGAGCAGCAACTCCGCACCCTTGGAATCTCTCAGACCCGCATCAATCCTATTTTCGCCGATGAGATCGCTCCTGACGACGACCCTGTATTCAAGAACCCTCTGAACCCTACACGCGACGAAGTGCTGAATCACGTGGCCGCCGGCTGCCGCGCCACTCTACAGGTGCTCTACGTGGAAGACCTCGCCCAACTCGGGCATTCTTCGGGAGCGGAAACCATTTCATGCGCCAACCTGATGAAGAGAGTCTCCCGCCGTAAGGACCAGCAGCAGGAATTCCCGGGCCTGCCGGAGGTCTGCCTGGCCTGTACCAAACTGTTGAAGGCCCCCAGGCTGGAACACGGTAAGGCGGTCCGCAAGGTTGTGAACACATGGTCGGCGCTGCTCGAAGAAAACGACGAACCGGCGAATCGCCAAAGCACAAATCCCACCTTGCCACTCCAAATCGACGCTGAGCCCCAGGCCGCTCTTGACCCTGTACATCCCAAGTCTGACGTAGATCTCGATGGAACCAGGCCGCGCATTGTTTTTGTGGCCAGCGGTGGCGTCTTCCGCGGCACCTTTCACGGCGGCATGATTGCCGCTCTTCTTACTGCGCGCATCAAGCCCGATCTGGTTGTCGGCGCTTCCGTGGGCACCATCATGGGCAGCGCGCTGGCTGCCGCCTTCTGTGCCCCGAACCATTCCGATGCCGTTGACGCCATTGAGGATCTCACGTCTGTGCTGCTCTCCGTAGACAAAGAGATCGCGTTCACTAAGCCTTTCAAGAATGCCACCCGCGATCTCGGCATACGTGCTCGCAATATCACGATCTCACCGAACGCTATCCGCAAAATGGTGCTAAGCGGCAGCAGGAGCGATGCCGCCTTCGCTGCCGTCGGCGCACCCTCCGCGCTGATCGACAGCATCTCCCACCTGCTCCTGATTCCGCACAAGTGGACCGCAAACATCGCCGCAGAATTCATTGCCGGTCACGTCACAGCCGCCACCAAGCGGCTGCTGAAGCAGTTGAAGCAAGAGACGCTTAAGCGCCTGAATATTGAAAACGCTCTCATCGGTACGTCTTTGATCCAGCCTACAGCCAACCGTCTCTTGATGGTTGACGGACTTGATCTCAAATCTATTCAGCCGTTTCGGAAGAAAGGAATTGCAGTCTACGGCACGACGGTTGATTTCTGGCGACAGCGGCCCGTGCTGCTGGGCGTCAAAACTAAGGACCGCGGACCGCTTTACGACTTTGTTGAAGCCGCGCTCAGCTCCAGCGCATTTCCCTGTGTCTTCTCACCTCGCCGGGAAAGCGATCTTTATCCTGGCACCGGCTCTCCTACAACTCTCTTCAGCGACGGAGGAATGTTCGACAACCTGCCCTTCCTGCCCGCCATCGAGATCCTCTCCAAGGCGCAGGTCAAGAAGATCGAAGAGGAGAAAGCCACGACCGGCGAGAACCGTGGCGCTATTGATGTCTCGCTTGACGCATTGGGCCGACGCTGGGAACAACCCGACCTTCTGCTTGCCGGCGCCCTCGATATAAACCTGCAGCAACAGCAGAAGCTCAACAACACCTTCGACAATATCGTCCAGATCACTCGCCGCGCCTCGGCTTTGCAGAACAACGTAAAAATCAAGAGCTTCGAGCAGGTAATGATGGCCCTCGATGAGCAAATCGGGCTGCTTGCCAAACACGCACCTAAACATCCCGCCCGAGGCACTCTCGATCACCGTTTCCTCGACCGCGTTGTCAATGCCTCTGTTCTGCCCGTCTATCCGGCCGACCCGGAACACCTGAACGGCACGTTTGCTTTCTGCGCCAGTACCGGTTTGGATAAAGGACGGCTCAAAGATTCCATCGCCAACGGCTGCTTCCAAACATTTAAAGCATTAACTGATCCTGACGCTGCCTCCGATTTTGCTTCCTCCGACATGGCTGCCGAAGGCAGAGAATCGAGCCCTCTCCAACGCACGTTCAGAGCACTCAAAGGATGCGGCAAAATGCCCGATATTGAGTGGCAAACCGATGCTGTTTCAATCCCACCGCATCGAACTGGTGACCAGCAGAAGACTGAAGAGCAGACAACACCGCGTGCGGGCGAGTGCAAGTTCTTCCGCTGCTCGAGTTTTTCTGGCGAATGGCCAAGTGTGAAACCCCGCGGCACCGTCCAGAACTTTACGTGCCCGTTCTACCAGGCGGCCGATCAAATTGACGTTGAGATTGCCAAGCTGAAATCAGACAGCGCCGAATATCTCAGGCAATCAAAGCAACGCGAGCACGATAACCATAAGCTCGCAAAAGAGATTGCGAAGGAAATTAAGAAATGGTGGTTCGACAGCGGGATTGCGATTGAGGACTTCGCAAGGCGGCAGTTCAAGCGCGCTGATTATACTGAGACGCTTGCCAGACTGAAGACGGCGGGCGGTGCTCATATTCAGGAGCTTGAGAAGCGCGCCAGCGCCATCCAGGAGATTGCCGACAGGCTTTCCAATGAAATTTCCAAACACAAATCCGATGTCAGGAGCTCTATCCAGAAGATGAAACAACGCCGGGACTCAGTCCGGGAGATCCATGGCCGCTGCATCACCGATGAAGTGCACATTCGCGCTCACGACGAAGCGAAAATAGCCACAAAGGCCGCCCCACCATCGCTTCCCTCACCCTCGCCCACGCAGCCCCATCCACTGGCAAAATCAGTAACTGGCAATCAGCCGAGCCCTGAGGAAGCATCCAGCAGGTTTCCTTGAAGCTTTTCGGCGGTAGCGCAGTGGACGTCCAGATGATAGAGGCGATTTGCAGCTTGCGCTTGTAGGTGACCGTGTAGCTGTCAAGGTGCTCTCAGAGGCCTTGGAATCCTATTTCTGTCCCACATTCTTCACGATCTGCTCGGCGTAGTAATTGTGAATTTCGGCATTGTCGTGGAGGGCTTCGTCGTAGGCTGCTCGCAACAGTTGTTCGCGTTGGCCGCGCAATTGATTTCTGATCCATTGCTGCACGTCACTTAACTCTCGCTGTCCCTGGTTTTCCTTGTGAATGAGCTTAATGATGCGATAGCCGGCCTGCTGGTGGCTCTGCGGATTGACTACTGGAAGAATATTGCTGTACTGTCCGGCCTTTAGTTTTTGGATTGCCTCCCACGTCGGAGGATCAAGAGACTTAAGAGTAGATTCCGGTGCGGGCGACAACTCCCCGCCATTGCGCGCCGTATCCACATCGTCAGAGTACTTAGTCGCCAGGTTGGCGAAATCTTCTCCGCTTTCCAATCGGTTATAGATCATCTGGGTCTTCTTGCGTGCCTGAGCATCGCTTTCCGAGCGGGACGCCTGTGAAGGGCCGGAAGGCGGAGCATGAACAAAAATATGCGCAAGGTAATACTGCGGTTCTATCAGGTTGAACTCAGCCTTGTGCTGGTCGTAGTAATTCTGTATGTCAGCGTCTGAGATGGTAATTTTGGAGGCAAACTCCTTGTTCAGAAGCTTCTCGATGGTAATGTTGTGCCGCAACTCCTGCTTGTACTCGTCTTCGGTCAGTCCCAACGACTTCAGCTTCTTGTCGAACTCTTCTTTCGTATAGGGGGCCTTGGCCTGGTTTAACTTGCCGTCCACCTCGTCCTCCGGGGCCACAATACCCAGCTTTTCCGCCTTTTGCAGGTGGAGCTGAACATCAATGATCAAGCGCAAAATATTCAATCGTGCGCCTTCCTCTTCCAAGGGTGTGGGTTTTTGCGGAGAGTTGGCGATCTGGCTGTTGTAGGTCTTATCCACTTCGGAACGGAGGATCTTGTAGCCATTTACCTTGGCCATCACGTCCTTATCGGATTCCTGGCGATTGCATCCGGTGCATCCTGCCAATAAAACCGTTATTGCCGCAATCAGAAATACCTGGTAATGCCGGCGCGCAAGACCGTGAATCAAAAATTGCCTCCTCAATTCGTTAATTCGGAAATGGGCCCAAACGCAATAGACGCTCAAAATCAATAGATTTCCATTAGCTTAGCTATTTTCGCGCATTCGGAGAAGCCGATTTTCCGGCATCCGTCAGGGCGCGGTCGATTATCGTACGCATCTCCTCTTCCGGGACAGCTCCGGAGATCCGCTCACCGTTGATAAACAGTGTGGGTGTAGAGTCCACGCCAACCTTTTCCGCTTGCGCCATAGATGCCCGAACGGCGCTTTGATCCTGCTTCTTCATGCACGCGCTCAGCTTGGGCTCATCCAGCTTGAATTTGCCGGCCTCATCCTGTGCGGCCTTGTCCAGGTTGGCAAATGCCTCGTCAGAATTGGCTCCGGCCACCTTACGCTGGTTGCTATGAATATAGTCGGCAAACTCCCAGTAAGCGTCGTTGTTCTGGTCGGCCAGGCAGTTCGCATCCACGGCCGCATGCATGGCCCACGGATGAATTTCCACCAGCGGATAGTCTTTGTAAATAAACCTTACCTTGTCGCCGTACTGTTGCAGCAGGCTGGGAAACAGGGTGGCGTGCATGCGTGAGCAGAACGGGCACTGAAAATCGTCGTAGTTCACAATTGTGACTGTAGCGGCTTTGTTGCCGCGTACCGGCCTGCCCCTCACGTCGATCTTTGCCATCAAATCCGCCGGCAGATCAATCTTTGCCAGGTCGATCTTTTCCAGATGGGCCAGCGTCTTGCGGTCTTTGGAGATCAGAAAATCGTGGGTACTGGTGTTTTTGCCGCCTGTGAAAGTCACCGTGAACTGATCGTAACCCTGCTGATCGCTCGGCTTGGGATCAGAGAGCGCAAGGTTGATGCCTCGGGGCACGTTGTACTGCGCCCGTATTGCTGTCTCGATTCTCTGGACAACCTCTGAGGGAAGCCCCCCGCCGGCAGCCGTCGACCCAGGCTTGGTTGCGGTCTGGGCCTTACAACCACCAGCCATGAATACAAGAGAAAGTAGAAGATGAATGGGAACGAACTTTGCTTTAACCACTGAAATGGCCGCCTTTTACCTGAGAATACCTAAAGATTATCTCATGAGGAGCGCTCCAAAAGGCTTAACTCCGGAGTTTGACCAGCACTTGCTCCGGAAGAGCAATATTCATGGAGCCGGACCGGAATCCTTCGGTATCCAGGGTCACATAGGAGAATCCAAGGCCCTTAAAAATCCTGGTAAATTCGGAGAACATGGCCATGGTCAGGGCCAGGTGCAGCTCCTCTTTGGCGATTTCAATCCTGACCATATCTCCGTGATGGCGTACCCGAAATTGGCGGAAGCCCAGGGCCCGCAAAGCGTCTTCTCCCTGCTCCACGGCCAGCAGGACCTCTCTTGTAACCGGTCGTCCGTACTCGATTCGCGAAGAAAGGCAGGCTGAGGCAGGCTTTTCCCATACCCGCAGTCCTGACTGGCGGGCCAACTCACGAATCTCCTTCTTCGTCAGCTCTGCTTGCAACAACGGAGCGGCCACATGGTGTTGGGCTGCCGCTCTTTGCCCTGGGCGAAAATCGCCCTGATCATCAAGGTTCACGCCATAAGCAATCGTCTGAAAACCGCGCTCCTGCGCAAACTCATGCATGGTCTTGAACAACTCATCTTTGCAATGGAAGCAGCGCAGGGCGTCATTGCGTACATATTCGGCGCGCTCCATCTCAAGGGTCTGGATGATCTGGATTGGAATCCGTTGCTCCTCAGCAAAAGCAAGGGCATCCTGAAGATGAGTACGCGCCAGACTGGGCGAATCGGCAATTACTGCCAGCATCTCCTGGCCGAGCACTCGATGGGCCATAAAAGCCAGGTAGGCTGAATCGACCCCACCGGAATACGCCACCAGCGTTCGTCCCAACCCGGAGAGCACCTCTTCCAACCGCCGCTGCTTCGTCCCTAAATCCATAAGCTGATTCTAGCGAAATCTAGCCCGCAATGGGCCAACAGTGTGGAACAAGAGCGGCTCTGCCATGAGAGCGTTTCTGGCTAATTGCTAATTGCCAATTGCTATTTGCTCAAAACAACCGTTCCTGGCGCTTCAGGTTGCCAAATGATCCGATGTTGGCCAGCGTGAAAGCGAAGCGATACTGGTTTTCATTGCGCACGGAGCCAAGAGCAAACCGCCGGTACTCAAAACTAAGACCGCAGCAGTCCCAGTTATAGGATGCCTGGGTCGCCGCATACTGAATGAAATTAAAAGTTGAGTCAAAGCCAACGTTGAGGGCGGCGCTCAGGCCGCGCTTGACGGGGCTTCCGTAACCCAGCAGCGCCCGAAACTGGTTGAACTGTGTGGGGCTGCAGTTGGCAGGCAGGGGGCCTGATTTAGGACACGGGGGAATCGGATTGGTGACAAAGAGCTCTCCCGGAACGTGAAAGAAGGCATGGCTTCCCTCAACAAACCAGTTGCCGAGATGGAATCTGGTATAGAACGTGCTTGCGTTGATTTGGCCTTTTTTGGAGTCGTAGTCAAGAGCCCACTGCATGCTGCTGTTGGCGCTCGTCCGCACCCGCAGGCGTGAGGCCACGGGAGAGAATCTTCTGGGATCCGTCAAGAAAGCGATACCGGAAAAGTCCACGGTCGTCGTGAGCACATTGCGCCGTCCATTCACAATGGCGCCCCCAAAGTTCGGGTCAAAGAAGTACTTTTGCTTGACCTCCCAGGTAATAAACTCATTCGCCCCTGCGGGAGTGCAGTTATCGGCTCCAGCAGGCTTCTTCTGGTTTGTGTCGGTGGTTTTGAGTGTAGCCTCGGTGCATGTTTCTTTAGCATGCTTCAGATAGAGGCGATGGGTAATCCCATATTCAACCTCGTTGGTATCGCTTAGGATGTCCCGAAAATCAAACCGGATGATCGCGGGAAAATTATCCACGCCGGCGGTGTAACGGTAGACCAACCGAGGCTCAACGGTGTGTTTGACCTTTCTGCCGGCCAGGGTGTGATCGAATATCTTGCCCACGGTTGGTGGCCGAACCTCCATGCTGGTTTCAATGGCGCGACGATTCACAGCTTCCTGGACTGCCAGGCCTACCCCGGTTGTTGGAATTCGCTCCTCCGTGTAGAAAGTGTTCCGTAGCGCAATTTCCGGACGGAGAGTCCATCCCCGATAAAATACCGGCAGAGAGACATCCGGATGCACATCGAAGCGGCCCACGATGTTCGGGGTGTCGAAGCCGGGCTCAGCCCGGTGCAGTCCCTCGACTGCGGTACCAAATGCCCAGCGGATTGGCGACTGGCCCAGGCGCTGGTCTACAGTGGAAACCTCAAATCCGGGAGCATGGAAAATAGTGACCAGGTCGCCAGGGTTGGTGCTCTGAAAATTTTGGTAGCGCGAGGCAAACGCGTTCAGTGAAAAGCCTTCCACGGTCTTAGACAGAAACGCGACGGAATTCACCTCGGAATTTACGGCCTGGGAAAAGTTTTCCGTAAAGGCCAGCCGGAAGACAAATGAACTGAGATAGTTGAGAGACGCCACGCCCCGAACGTCGTGGGGGAAAGTGGCCTCGCCGTTCAGCTTAATGTCTTCACCGCCCTGGTTCTGCTTCGGAAATCCAAAGCCGCGGTCAATTACGCTGAAGAGATCAAAGTTGAGCCAGGCCTTGTCGCTTGGGCGGGCCCGGAAGATGTCATGGAGCGAATATCCGCGTTTGGTGAAGTACTCCGCCCCGACCGTGGCATCCATGCTGCGGTTGATTGCCCAATAGAAAGCATCGCCCAGGATCGTTCCTTTGCGGGATGAAGTACCCAGTGTCGGAATCAGAAACCCGCTTTGCCGGCCCAGCCTCTCCACCGGAGGCGAGGCATATGGCAGGTAGATTACGGGAACTCCCTTTATCTTGAACACCGTGTTGTGAATTTTGGCCGACTCGCCAACGATGATCTTGATGGTTGACGCGCTGAATGTCCACTTGGGGTGCGGAAGTTCGCATGAGGTGATGGTGCCGTCGTGGATCACATACTCTTCAGGGCCAGTCTTCTCGACAACTCGGCCGGAGAAGGCAATGGGACTTGAAGAGGTAAGGGTGACGTTTCTGCCTTTGAAGCGCGCTCCGGTGGTTCCAGCCACGTCATAAAACTTACCGGTCTGGCTGCGGACGTTATAAGTCCCATGGGTGGCCGTAATATGCTCGTCGTGAAGACCGCCTTCCAGAGAGAGATTACCGGTGGCGTTGATCTCGCCGGAGTCGGAGTTGTAGGTAATGGTGTCCGCCCGCAGGATGTAGTTCCGGAATGTGATCTCAACGTCGCCGCGCAGCGTGTAAACGCTTCCGGTCTTTTCCTGTTCGCGTGCCCTGATGGTGACCGGTTCTCCTTCAACGCCTGAGAGCGGAAGTTTTTTCCCTTGCTGCGTCTTTAGGCTCGACTGGTTTTCCGATTGTGACGCGGCTTGTGGCTCGCCGGGCTGCGGCCTTCCCGCCGGTTCATCGGCAAGCATGGTGGCCTGCGCCTCGCTGATAACTAGCGGCCCGCCTGGAAACAGGTGACAAACCAATGCTGCTGTGATAACAAACGTATGTAGGGACGGCATGCTGATGAGTCTGAAGGGGCAAGGTAACACGCCCGCTTTCAGAAAGGCAAAGGCAAAGCTAATCTGGCTTTCGGCATGGCTTCCCGCTTCTGGCGAAAATTCGCAAGCTGGCCGATGCCCTGCCCCGTCTGCGGCAAGCACTCTTGTGTTCACGAAACGCTACGCTCTCCTGTACTTGTTGATTCG
>Ga0210400_10005488_pt1 | contig 10759 bp, 8 predicted proteins | sample IncBWH26MmetaG_FD_155456 | JGI IMG/M metagenome (GOLD analysis project Ga0210400, IMG submission 155456) | Forest soil microbial communities from Barre Woods Harvard Forest LTER site, Petersham, Massachusetts, United States - Inc-BW-H-26-M | ecosystem: Environmental > Terrestrial > Soil >... | reverse complement strand
CGTGCTGGTTCTTGCCGATATCGAAGCCACCGCGCCGATCGATGCGGGCACGCGGGCTTCCTTGAGTCTGCTGGGCATCACCGGCCTGCTGTACATCGATTTGAAGCAGGATCTGCAGGCCAACGCGCCCGCCGGCGCTCTGGCGGAGGGTTTGCACTATCCCGTGATTCGCTCCGCGCCGTCCGATTTCGATGTGCTGCTGACCAACCTGCCGGCATTGACCACCCACCTCGTGGAGCTGGCGGATCGCTTCAATCAGGTATTCAGCGACGAGAACGTGCGTTCATTCAGGGCGACGCTGGAGAACGTGCGGCTCGCGAGCGAGCGCCTCCCCGGCACGTTGCGCGACGTGCAGGCAATGGTGGCCGACGTCCGCCATGCCAGCCAGGACGTGCAGGGCGCCGCCGCCGACTTGCGGGCCATCGAAGAGCACTCCGCACCCGACATCGAAACCGCCATTGCGCAAATAAGGCACATCTCGGACAACCTGGCGAAGACCTCGGACCAATTGGAGCACTTCGTCGCCGACAACGAACCGGGAGTTTCGCGCTTCACGCATCAGAGCCTGCCGGAACTGGAACAACTGCTGCGCGAGAGCCGTGAGGCGGCGCGCGATTTTCGCGATTTGTCGCGCAGCCTCAAGCAAAATCCCTCGCAGCTCATCTATGAGCCGAACTACCGAGGTGTCGAGGTGGCGAAGTGAATCGCTGGGTACGGTGCGCGCTCGTCGTTACGGCACTTTGCCTCGCAGCCTGTACGGGCTCGCTGTTCCGCAGCCATGCCAGCGCGACCGCCTATATGTTGTCCGCGGCACCGGCATCGCATGGAGAGACTGCGCCGGCCCCCGGTGCGCCGGCCGCCGGTAGGCCGGCCCCCGAAATTCCCGTGGATCTGGCGGTTCTCAAACCCAAGGCACGCCCCGGGCTCGAATCCGAGCGCATCGCCGTGCTGTATCCGGACCGGCGTCTGGATTATTTCGCCGACGCTCGCTGGAGCGGACCCTTGGGTGAAGTGCTGCAAGACTTCACGGTGCAAGAGTTCCACTCGCACCTCAATTTGCGCACCGTCAGCGGCGATTCATCGGTATTCGCGAGCGCCTACTGGCTGGAAATCGAGATCACGGATTTTCAGGCCGAATACACTTCCGCGGCGACCGCACCCACGGTGCGCGTGAGCTTGCGCGCGCGCCTCGGCAGTTCCGGGGACCGGCATCTCGTCGGGCAGTTCACCGCCACGGCACAGAAGGCCGCCGCCGAGAACCGTTTGAGTTCGATCGTCGACGCATTCGCGAGTGCCGCGGATGCCTCGTTGGCAGAGATCGCAGCGCAGGCCGGGGAAAAGCTCGCCAAGGTCTCAGAAGCTCGATAGGCCGCTGGCCTCGGCAAATCGATAATGCCAATAATCCGCGGCCGATGCGGGGGCGAACCCGGGATTGACGGCGGCAACCGACCAGGTTTCGGAAAAAAACTCCGTTGCGGCGCGCGCCGCCATGGCGCGCATCGGCAAGCGTAGCTCGACACTGGCAGCGAGATTCAGATCGCCGAGGTTGCGCCGGGTGTAGTTCGCCGTACCAAAATTGATCCATACATCCTCGCCGTGCCGGAACAGCAGGAGCTTCGGCAGCGAGGCGTCGTCGCCCCCCAAGTACCAGCGAATTTCAATGCGGCCGCGGCCTTGGCTCAGCAGCTCCTCCGCGACGGCCTGGTTCGGTTCCCGGTTGCATGCCAGCAGCACTTGCAGACTTGCCCCGCGGGCCGCCGCCCGCAATGCCGCGCCGATCAGCCGCCGATCGCTGAGATTCTCCACGGCAATGCCGATCCGATCGCCGCCGCCGGCCGCCTCCATCGCCTCGAGCAGCGCCCTCTCGATGGCGCCCTCGGTGAGAAATCGCGCGTCGATGGAACCCACTCCGCGGCCGTCCATCGTCGGACCCACGGGCAGGCGATCGTCGTCGGTGGACCATGCCGCCACTTCGAGCTCGGCGGTGATCATCGCGCGGGCCAGGGCTCCGCGCAGGATCAAGCTGGCGGCAGCTCGAGCCGGAGCGATGACGGCGACCCAGCCGCCTGAACCGTCATCCGCGACCACGAGCTGGCGCCGATCCGATTTGGCGTTGTGCATGCGTGCCAAGGCGGGCAGCGTCGCGCGTCCGGGCGTTTCGTCGAACGGGTCGCTCCACCATCCGAACGCCAGGCGCCAAATGCCCGAATACAGCGGATTGGAATCGCGAAGGCGATCGAGCCGCACGCGCGCAACGATGATGCCGGCCCGTTCGAGAGAGTTCAGCGTTTGCGCGGAACTGCCGCCGAACGCCTCGTTGCCCGGGTCGGTCAGGAGCACGATCTTGAGAGCGGGCCGCACGCGCTTGCGCGCCAGCAGGCGTTGCGCCAGTTCCTGCGTCACGGGCGAGCGATCGAGCACGATCAACTGTTCGGCGTGATCGATCGCCGACAAGTCGCGCGCGGCGGCAGCCGGGCGGCGCGCTGATTCATACAGAAAATCCACGTCCGACTCGGACAGGCGGGCGGTCTGCGAGGCGACGTGCGTTCCCGGCGGCAGCGGCTTAGCGGAGTTCCATGCGACGAGGGCGGCCCAGGCGAACAGCGCCCCCAGAAAAAGGATCTTGGCGAAAGGGACTCTCAGTCCGCGGTCTCGATCAGGGCTTGCACCGCCTCGAGCGCCGTTCCCACTTCCATCCAGCGCGTCTCCAAGGCGACTGCGTCGCGCGTCAATTCGGCGTGCTGGGCCTGCAGCCCGCCGTGCATGGGGTTGCTGCAGAGCTCCGCTTCCACCGCGCTCCGCTGCGCGGCGACCGCGGCAATCCGCTGTTCGATCTGCTCGATTTCCCTGCGCAATTGACCCACCCGGCCGCGCGATCCCGAGCCGGCCTTGGGCGCGGCACGCGGCGTTCGCTTGGGTGGCGGCTTGTTGGCCGCGGCCGGCGCAGCTTTGGCGCGCAACCGCGCACTTTGCTGATAATCGTCCAGGTCGCCGTCGAACAACTCGAGCTTGCCGTCGGCGACCAGCCACAGTGAATCGGCGACCGTCTTGATCAAGTGCCGGTCGTGGGACACGATCAGCATGCCGCCCTCGAAGCTTTGCAGCGCGACGGTCAGGGCGTGACGCATGTCGATGTCGAGATGGTTGGTAGGCTCATCCAACAATAACAGGTTCGGGCGCCGTGCCACCAACAGGGCCAGAGTCAGGCGCGCCTTCTCGCCGCCGGAAAATCGCGCCACCGCTTCGAACGCGCGATCACCCTCGAAGCCGAATCGACCGAGATGGTCGCGCACGCGCTGTTCATCGCACTTGGCATACTCGGGTCCGCCCAGATTGCGCAAGTGCCAAAAGGCAGCGCAGTCCGGCTGCAATTGCTCCATCTGCTGCTGCGCGAAGTAACCGACGCTCAAGTCTGCGGCCGGAACGCGCGTTCCGGCCAGCGGCGGAGCATCGCCGGCCAGCATTTTCATCAACGTCGATTTGCCCGCTCCGTTGGGCCCGAGCAGCGCGATGCGGTCGAGCGGTCCGATCGATACGTTGATGCCCGCGACGACACGCGTGTCTCCGTGGCCGCAGGCGGCATCTTCCACGGTCAGGAGCGGTCGCGGCGTCTTCAACGGAACCGCAAATTCAAACTCGAACGGTGAGTCGACATGCGCCGGCACGATGCGCTGCATGCGCTCCAACATCTTCAGCCGGCTTTGCGCCTGCCGCGACTTGCTGGCACTGGCGCGAAACCGATTCACGAAGGTGGTGATCTCGGCCACGCGCTTGATTTGCCGCGCTTGCAGGACCCGTTCGAGCGCCAAGTGTTCGGCGCGTTTCTGTTCGAATTGCGAATAGTTGCCGGAGTAGGCGTGGATGGCGCGATTCTCGATGTGCAGCACCCTGTCGATGATCGCATCGAGGAATTCCCGGTCGTGAGAAATCATCAGCAAAGTGCCCGAAAACGCGGTCAGCCAATCCTCCAGCCAGACGATGGCATCGAGATCGAGGTGGTTGGTGGGTTCGTCGAGCAGCAACAGGTCGGCGCGCGAGCACAACGCGCGCGCCATCGCCAATCGCACGCGCCAGCCGCCCGACAACTCCGCCACCTTGCGTTCGTGATCCGCCGTCTTGAAGCCGAGCCCATGCATGATCGCCGCGGCGCGCGCCCGCGCGCGGTAGCCGTCGATCGCCTGCAGCGACGCGTGAGCGTCGGCGAGCACCAGCGGCGCATCGCGCCGCTCGGCATCCTCGATGGCCGCGAGCACCGCGCGCAGTTCACGGTCGCCATCCAACACGAATTCGATCGCGGCGCGGTCGCTGGCGGCGACTTCTTGTTCCACGTGGGCGATTGTCAGATTCGGCGGCCGCTCGATATCGCCGCGATCGGCGGTGAGTTCGCCGCGAATCGCCGCAAACAGACTGGACTTGCCGGAGCCGTTGGCGCCGGTGATCCCGGCCTTCTCGCCGCGGAAAATCGTGAAGTTGACCTGCTCGAACAGCGGCTCCGGACCGCGCCGCAGGGTGAGATCCCGAGCAGATAACACGGGGCGCGCTTAGGAGGACAAACGGATCGGCCGCAGCTGTGTGGGCACGCACAATTTGGCGTGATAGGCGGCGCCGCCGGCCTGACCCGCCAGGATGCCGAGCAGTTTGCCCGCTTCCATGGCATCGCCGAACAGGCGCCCCTGCGCGAAGTAGCAGCCGTGCTTGCGCAGAAACTCGAGCTGTTCGCTCGCTTCCACGCCTTCCGCGATCACTTCCAGATCCAGGCTCTTGCCCATGTCGATGATGGTGCGCACGATCGCCGCGTCGTCCGAGTCCACGGCGACGTCGCGTACGAAGGACTGGTCGATTTTCAAGGTGCCGATCGGAAACTGCTGCAACGCGGACAGCGAGGAGTAGCCCGTGCCGAAATCATCGATGGCAAGGTTCAAGCCCATGGCATACAGCTCGTTCAAGAGCCCAATGGTGCGTTTCGGATCGGTCATCAAGGTGGTTTCCGTGACTTCCAATTCGAAGCATGTGGGCGACACGTTGTGCTTGCGGAACACGCCCCGGCAGCGCGAGATGAAGCTCGCCTGCTTGAGTTGGCGCAAGCTCAGGTTGATGGCGATCCGGCCCGGTTCCGGCACTGATTTTTGCCACTCGCGGTAATCCGAGCAGACGCGGTTCAAGACCCACTCGCCGATATCCAGAATCAGGCTGGTCTCTTCGGCGAGAGGAATGAACTGCGACGGAGAAATATCGCCGTGACCGGGCAGGCGCCAACGCAGCAGCGCCTCGGCTCCCACCACGCGGCCGTCCCGCAAGTCCACTTTGGACTGATACAGGATCACCAATTCATCGCGTTCGAGCGCGCGCCGCAGTTTGCTCTTCAGCATCAATCTTTCGACCGCCGCGGCATTCATTTCCGGAACGTAGAAGGCGCACGAGTTGCCGCCGTTCTGCTTGGAGTGATACATGGCGGCGTCCGCATTGCGGATCAAATCGATCACATTCTCGGCGTCGTACGGGCAGATGGCCACGCCGACGCTGGCGGTCAGGTACACCTCCTGCTGGTTCACGTAAAAGGTGCGGCTGATTTCGTCGAGCAGCGTACGCGCCAGGGCGCCGATGCTCGCGCGGTTGTCGACGTCCATCGGCAAATCATCGATGAACATGGCGAACTCATCGCCCGCCAGACGGCCGATGACCGTGTCCTTGCTCAAGTTTCGGGTGAGGCGTTCGCTCAGGATCTCCAACGTGCGATCGCCGGCGGCGTGTCCGAACGTGTCGTTGACCTCCTTGAAGCGGTCCAAATCCAAATAAAGCAGGGCGAGCGAGCGCTGAGCGCGCCGCGCGCGCGCAATCGCCTGCTGCAGCAAATGCTGAAACTGCATGCGATTGGGCATTTTCGTGAGCGTGTCGTAGCGCGCCAGATAGCGGATGCGGCGTTCGGCGCGCTTACGCTCGGTGATGTTGCGCGCCACATAGATATTGCCCTGGAACTGCGGATCCTCCGTGGTGATCGCGGATGTGGCCATGGAAACCGGAATGGTTTGTCCGGCGGCCGTGCGCAGCACCGTCTCGCGCGCTTCGGGCGCCGAGCTGCTCAAGTCGAAGGCGTTGCGGTGCACTTCGTCGATGAAGCTGACCAAGGGCTTGCCCAACAAATCCGCTTCTTGGTAGCCGAGCAGACGCTGTGTCGCCTCGTTGCAGCTCTTCACGATGCCGTCCGGCGTGGTCACCAGCACGGCATCGCTCAGGCTGTTGAGCACCGTGTCGAGATAATTTTTTGTGATGGTGGTTTCGTTGAGCTTTTGGCGCATGCGTTCCAGCGCGAATTGCAGATCGCCCAACTCATCGTGGCGCACCACTGCGAGGGGGCGCGTGTAATCGCCCTGGCCGATCCGATCGGCGCTCTTGACCAGCGCGGCGATCGGGCCCGCCAACTGCCGCGCGATGAACCAGGCGCCGGCCAGTCCCAGAACGAGAAGCGGCAAGGTAATCCCCGCAAGCAGTCCACGCGCCCGGCGGATCTGCATGCCCTGTTGGCTTTCCAGCTGTTTGCGGATGCTGGCCAGGGTTTCGCGCATCTCGGCGCGGCTCATGGAAATCCGCAGACTGCCCACGCGCTGCACCGGCGCCGATACCAGGTTCGAGTGGATGGTGCTTTGGAATATGAACCAGTCGTCGGACTGCTGCGCCGCGGGATCACCGCCGGTGAACAGCACCGTCCCATGCGCGTCCAGGACTTCGACTCTTTCGATGTCGCGCTCGTCGAGCAGCCGTTCGGCGATCGATGCGACCGCGACCTTGTTGCCGGACGCGAGCGCGGGCGCGAGCGAGGTCCCGGTGATCTCGCTCAACGAGCTCGCACGAGTCTCCAGGTCGGCTTCCAATTTTTGCGCGACCGTGGCATAGGTAAGCTGGTTGACGTCCGCCGCATCGACCCGGTGTTCGTAGTACGACAGGCCGCCCAGTAACAGCGACAGCACGGCCCCGACCGCCAGTGCCAACAGCAGATACTTGGTTTTTAGGCTTCGCGCCATTGACTATACCGGCCGTTCGCGTTCTGGGACCATCAGGAATGATACCCGTTCACGCCAAACCCTATAAGGGGCCAGTACAATCTGATTTGATGGATCCGACATATGCGCATTGACATCTATTCCGACACGGTATGTCCCTGGTGCTACCTCGGCAAACGGCGCTTCGAGCTCGCCGTCGCGGCGCGCCCGCAATACGAGCCGCGTGTGACCTGGCGTCCTTTCGAGCTGAATCCCGACATGCCCGCCGAGGGTGCCGATCGGGCGACCTATCTGGCGGCGCGCATGGGTACTCCCGAGCGCGTGGCCGAGGCGCACGCCGAATTGGTGCGCCAGGGCGCGGCCAGCGGCATCGATTTCCGGTTCGATTTGATGACGCGCATGCCGAATACCCGGCGGTCCCACCTGCTGATCGCTCATGCGGCCCGCTCCGGCCGGCAATCGGCCGTCAAGGAGCGCATCTTGCGCGCCTATTTCGAGCAGGGTTGCGATATTGGAGATATCGAAGTGCTGGTGCGGCTGGCCGTCGAGGCGGGCCTCGGCGAGCGCGAATCACGCTCGGCACTCGTTTTGCGCTCCGGCCAGGATGGGGTGGTCGCCGCCGAGCGGCACGCCGCAGTTCTCGGGATCACCGGTGTGCCGACTTTCGTGTTTGATGGTCAATACACCATTTCGGGCGCGCAGGAGGTAGGCAGCCTCACCCGGGTGTTCGATCAGGTGGCCGAATTCGCGGCCGCCCGCGACGTGGTGTCGTGAACGACGGCGAGCTCACGGGCCGAATCCGCAGCCACATTACCGACCTCCCCGAGCAGAATTGTGCACTGCACATCCACGTCGTCGCCCCCTTTTTGCGGCTGCGCCAAGCGGCCCTGGCCGACGGCTTCGATGTGGCAGCGCACAGCAGTTTTCGCGATTTCGCGCGCCAATTGACCATCTGGAACCAGAAATTCAGCGGCGCGAGGCCCCTGCTCGATGCCGCCGGCGCGCCGCTCGATACCGCCGAGCTCGAGCCCGCCGAGCGCATCGAGGCGATTTTGTTGTGGTCGGCGCTCCCCGGGGCGAGCCGCCACCACTGGGGGACCGACATCGACCTCATCGATCGCCGCGCCATCGCGCCGAATTATCGGGTACAACTCACGCCGGAGGAGTTCGCGCCGGGCGGTCCCTTCGTGGCGCTCGCCGGCTGGCTTGAAGTCAATGCGGCGCGATTCGGCTTCTTTCGCCCATACCGCGGAATTCGGTCGGGCGTTCAACCGGAACCCTGGCATTTCAGCTTCGCGCCCATGGCGGAGGGCGCCCGGCGCCAATTGACCGTGGGGGTGCTGCACGAGGCCATTGCCGCGGCCCCGCTGTTGGGGAAGGCACAGGTTCTCGAGCGAATCGAGGCCTTGCACGCGCGCTACGTCGCGAAAATCGATTGGCCTTGAGCGCGCGCTACGCCAGGAGCGCGTTGAGATGGGTCAGCATGAGGCCGCGCACCTGCCCGAGCTGGTTCTCGCCCGCGGTGAATAGCGGCGGATTTCGCCGGAGCATCGGCCACCGCTCGGTACGCAGCACCCGGTGCAGGTAGCCCAAATTGCGATCGATCGCCTCGGTATACGGGTTCTTGCCGCCGAACAGCGGCTCGACGTAGCGGTACGCGTGTTCGAACTCCCCTTCCAGCCGCTGTAGGCGCGTTTCCCGCACGAACTCCGGCGTCTGGCGCAGCAAATCCAAACCGGAGCTGTAGCGGATCTGCAGTGCGCCATCGATACCCGCGGCCGCGGCGATGCCGCCGAGCACGAATTCCGGGTACAGCCGATCGCGGCACTTCTCGAGATAGCATCGATCCGCCATTTGCGCGATCAAATCCGCGGTGCCGAGCAGGTGACCGAGCTTGCGATCGCGCGCATCGGCGAGTTGTATCTGGTCGAGCTTGATTTCGTATCCGGTGAAATGCACGACTCGGGTAGAAATCGGCACCCAATTTTCCATGCCGATGGTCGGCAGGTATCGCGCCAAGAAACGCGCGCTGCGAGTCACATGATAGAGCGTGAACTCGGCGCCATTGCGATGCTGCTTGTCGCCGAATTCCCGAATGTACCCTGCATCGTGAAACAGCGACGTGACCAGCGCCATCACCGCGCGTTCGGCGCCGAAGCGCATGCGCGGCTCGACCGTGCGCTCGTATCCCACCAGCAAGCGTGCCATGGCCAGGGTCATATCGAGCGAGTGCTGACGGTCGTGATAGACGGTGTCGACGCCGTGGTAGCCCGGCATACGGCCCGTAAAGAGCTTGTCGAATTCCTCGAAAGTGACCGCCAAGCGCTCGAACGACTCGCCCGGATAGGCAGCCGTGAACAGCTCGCGTACGGCGGTGGTCACCGCCGCGGTAGAGCTGACTTGAACGGAATTCGTAACGTCATAGTCGTTACGGCGAAGGTCGTGCATCAATCGGAGTCTAGGCTTTTGAGGCCGTTAGCGCCACGTGCTGGTTCTCAGATTATTGTCAAACGGCCGCCGGCTCAGTGACTCAATAGACTTTGATGCCGCCGAATTTGTGTTTGATACGGCGCGCCAGAGTCGCGTAACCCAGCCAGAAGCCGCAGGCGAGCGCGGCCAGCAGCGGTGCGACCATAATCCACGGGCGCCGGGCAGCGGCCGCTGCAGTGCCCGCCATGAGTCCGGGCGGCGTGACGGCCATTGGCGCTGGGCTCGCAGCAGCCACAGCAGCCGCACCAGCCGCAGGGGCCGCACCGGGCACTGCACCCGCGCCGGCGGCCCGGTTCGCAGCATCGAGCGCTTCTTGCTGGCTCTTGAGCTCGCGCTTCAGCTGTTCGACCTCGCTGCGCGCCGCCGCTTCGGCGAGCGCCGGTGTCGTTGCGCGGCTGTTGTCCAGTTCCTCTTCGAGTTGCTTGACCCGCACGATCGCGGGCACCTGCGTGGTGAGGTAGACGGATTTGACCCAGCCGGTGGTGCCGTCGTTCAAACGTACCTGGGTGAACTCGCCGTTCACGCTCAGGGTGTCGACGCTGGCGCCGGAATGCAGAGTGGCGAGCCGAGCACCTTGGCCATTCTGTTCGGCGAAGACACCGAGCACGAGCTCATCGCTGACGAATGCGGTCGCCGCCAGCACCCTGCCCGCCGCCAGCAGCAGCAGCGCCGCGCATTTCACGCCGCGATTCCGGTTTGCTTGAGCAGTGCGCGAACGTCGGGTTCGCGGCCGCGAAACCGGACGAAGGCGTCCATCGCGTCGACACTGCCGCCTCGGCTAAGAATCGAATCGAGAAATCGCGACGCGGTGGCGCCGTCGAACACGCCGGCCTCCTCGAACGCTTCGAATGCGTCGGCCGCCAGCACCTCCGCCCATTTGTAGCTGTAGTAGCCGGCCGCGTATCCACCCGCGAACACGTGCGCGAAACTCGCCGGCATCCGGTTGAAAGGAGCGGCCGGCACCACTGCCACGCGCTGCCGCACACCGGCGAGCGTTTCCGCAACGCGCGCGCCCAGGCTCAAGTCGAAGTTCGCGTGCAGTTCAAAATCGAAACTCGCGAGTTCAATTTGCCGCAGCGTGTCGAGCGCCGCGTTGAATGTGCGCGTGCCCAGGAGCCGCCGCAGCATGTCGACGGGCAGGGTTTTGCCGGTCTCCACGTGCGCGGAGATCAACGGCAGAACTTCCGGGCGCCACGCGAAGTTCTCCATGAATTGGCTGGGCAGCTCGACCGCGTCCCAGGCCACGCCGTTGATGCCGGCGATGCTGGGGT
>Ga0210400_10005487_pt1 | contig 10759 bp, 7 predicted proteins | sample IncBWH26MmetaG_FD_155456 | JGI IMG/M metagenome (GOLD analysis project Ga0210400, IMG submission 155456) | Forest soil microbial communities from Barre Woods Harvard Forest LTER site, Petersham, Massachusetts, United States - Inc-BW-H-26-M | ecosystem: Environmental > Terrestrial > Soil >... | reverse complement strand
CGCGCGTGCCTTTCACCATTAAGGTGATCGACTCCGACGAAGTGAATGCGTTCGCGCTGCCTGGCGGATTTTTCTATGTCAACAGCGGCTTGATCTTGCGCGCGCAGGAAGAGTCCGAGCTTGCGGGCGTGATGGCGCACGAAATTTCGCACGTCACCGCGCGGCACGGCACAAGGAACGCCACCAAGGGCGAGCTCATGCAGATGGCCACGATACCGTTGATGCTGCTGGGTCCGGTGGGATGGGCTGGCTACGGATTGTACGAAGGCCTGAACATCGCGATTCCGCTGACGTATTTGAAGTTCAGCCGCGACGCCGAGCGTGAAGCCGATTTCCTGGGCTTGCAGTACATGTACAAAGCCGGGTACGACCCGAACGCGTTCGTAACTTTCTTCGAGCGCATCCAGGTGGACGAGAAGCGCCGCCCCGGCACGATCCCCAAAGTATTCTCTACGCATCCACCTACGCCTGACCGCATTGAGAACGCTCAAAAAGAGATCGCGCGTATCCTGCCGAACAAGCCTGAGTACATCGTGACCACGTCCGAGTTTGATTCGGTGAAGGGTCGCCTGCGCGGGATTATGTTTGCGCGCAAAGCGCAAGACAACCAACCCGGCAAGCCCACGCTGCGCACGCGTACAGAGCAAACCGACAAGCAAAAGGGTCAAACCGGCAGCGATCCCAACTCGACCGACGACGATCGCCCAACACTAAAGCGCCGCCCCGATTCCCCGCTCACGAACTAGCGCTTTCGTGGAGGCGCCGGAGTTCAGCGCCGGCCGCGTCGTCGTTTGCAGGGCTATTCGCCTTCAGCACGGAATGTAGAGTGGGCATGAGGATTCTCCTCTTTAGCGGCAAAGGCGGCGTGGGCAAGACCAGCCTGGCCGCTGCCACCGGGGTCAGGCTCACCCAATTGGGCTACCGCACCCTGGTGATGAGCATCGACCCTGCGCACAGCTTGGCCGATTCCTTCGATCTCGACTCCGGGCTCTTCCACGCCGCAACGTCAGATCCTTTGCCTGTCAGCGACCGGCTTTCCATCCAGGAACTAAATATCCAGAAAGAGATCAAGCGGCACTGGCACCAAATCTCCTCTTACCTGAGTTCGGTGCTTCGCAGCACCGGGATTAGCGGCATAGAAGCCGAGGAACTTGCAATCCTCCCGGGCATGGAAGAGCTCAGCGCGATGATGTACATCAACCAGTACCGGCGCGAGCAGCGTTACGACGTGGTTGTGCTCGACGCGGCTCCTACGGCCGAGTCCATGCGCTTCATCAGCATGCCGACGACGCTTGACTGGTACATGAAACACATTTTTCCGTTTCAGCGGAACCTGCTGAAGGCCGTGCGGCCCATTGCGAATCGTGTCGCGCCGTTTGAACTGCCGGCTGACAGCTACTTCGTCAACATCCGCGATCTATTTGAAAAACTGGAGGGCGTGGAAGAAATCATCGAGGACCCGTATACGACCAGCGTGCGGCTGGTGACCAATCCCGAGAAAATGGTGCTGCGCGAAACGCAACGCGCGTTCGTGTATTTCTCGCTGCACGGGCTGACCGTCGACAGCGTCATTGTCAACCGCGTCCTGCCGGCCGAAGTCAGGGATACTTGGTTCAGCGAATGGCACACGTCGCAAGACAAGGTGCTCCAGGAAATCGAAGAATACTTTGCGCCGGTGTCTATCAAGCGTGTGCCGCTGTTCGCTCACGAGGTGCTCGGCAAACCGCGGCTGGAGGACCTTGCCAGGGTGCTGTATGCTGAGGGGGAAGATCCGGCCGCCGTCACCCGCACCGAAAAACCTTACACATTCGGCAAACGGGACGGTATTTACGAGGTCCAGATGCTCCTGCCATTCGCCGCCAAGAGTGAAATCGGAGTTTTCAAGAAGGGCGATGAACTCGTCGTCGAGATCGGCTCCTTCCGACGCCGCGTCGGGCTGCCACGGTCCATGGCGGCGCTGGCCCCCGTGCGGGCGAAGCTGCAAGATCGGGTTCTCACCGTCGAAATGAAGGAGGCGCAATGAACGAGCAACAGGCAGGTCAGACACCCACGGGCGAGCGCGTTGTTTACGAGCGCTGCCTCTGCCGCGAAACCTTGGATCACGTGCTCTCGTGTTTCGGGGTTTCGCCTACCGTGCAACAGCACCTCAGAAATTCGCGCATCGAGATCCTTAAGGCCGTGCGCGCGGTGATCAACGAGCGCATCGAGCGCCTCTCCAGCACCGGCCAGCAAGGCACCAAGGTCGCCGTCGAGTAGGAGGCTGGCACCGTCGTTAAGCCTGATTGGGTGCGCACGCCAGCTCGCACAATCTGTGAACCTTATTTAATTCGCGTAACGAGGGTGCCCTTCGATAAGAGCGAAGGCGTTGTCAAGGCGCAAAACTCCCGTGCAGTGTTTTTTCACCGCTGTGCTGTTCAGAGTGGTGGAGAACCGAAGCTCTGAAACTCTCACGGTGAATCAGGTTTCGGCGGCCGTTACGAACAGATAATCGTTCCGCCAACCATCGATACGGCCTAACTTCGACCATGATTCTTCTATCCGAATCCCGGCGTGAACCGGGACGAGAGCGCCCAATCAACCCTTCGGTCTAGCTTGCGCTGACCACCGGCACCCGCGAGCTGCTCTCGACACGAACGACCTCTGGATACCCGCCCCTGGGCCAGGGCGGCACACCAAGTTTTTTGAGAACATCGACTTTATTTGAGTTCTGAGCGGCTGTTCGACCTTCCATGGGCACTTGGGAGGGCAGCTCTAAGCCTCGTGACTGAGCGGAATACAGTGAAAGCTTGATTGACCCTTAGGCGACGTAGCTCTCTAATGGCGATGCTTTCCTCACCGAAAGCAGTGGGGGCTCGGAATATGGAACCAGTCTCGAATATTGAATGGCGCAAGTGGGGCAAGGATGATCCTTTGTACGGTGTCTCCACCTGTGCCAATCGCAACCGCGAGGGCTCCCGTCCCTGGACGCTACCTGAGTTTTACGAATACGGCGCCGTTCACTGGGCCGAATACTATCCGCAGTGGCTACAGTATGGCCTCAACCGAGATTCTTGTTTGGAAATCGGGTGTGGGGCGGGTCGCATCAGCCGCGCGCTGATGCAGTGTTTTGGCGCTGTCTATGGGGTTGATATTTCTCCGGATATGCTTGCTCTCGCTAAATCCAATGTTACCGGGCCGACGTTTCTCCTCTCGGATGGGAGAAGCCTGCCGGTGCCGAACAACTCAGTGCCAGCGGTGTTTTCGAGCCAGGTATTCCAGCATTTCGACAACCGCGAGATCGCCCTCGATTACTTCCGCGAAGTCTATCGAGTTCTCCGTGCCGATGGAACTTGCATGATTCACCTTCCGATTGCGGTGCTGCCTTTGCGGCGCATTATGCCCATGATGGGCACGGTGCAAAATCGCCTATGGCGCGCCACCGAAGGGTGGGTGCGCCTGAAGGCAAAGGCTAAACGTTGGCTGATTTCCCACCGCAACCGTAGACCTTTTTACCTGATGCTTCAATACGAACCCGATTGGCTGCTGGCCAATTTGTCTAAGATAGGTTTTCGCGATGTCGAAATTCGATTGTTTCAAGTTACCGGTGATCCAGGCGAGAAATTCCTTGACTCACATGTGCTCGCGAGGAAGTGAAGTAATGGTCTGCTGTCTCCAGGAAAAAGCTGTGCAGATCACATGGGCGGGGGGGCAGCCTTAGCGAGGGCGAATCTGGGTGCCGGTCGATAAGAGCGAAGGCGTTGTCAAGGTACAAAACTCCCGTGCAGTGTAATCACTAGTGTAGGCGGAGGGTTTCTCTGAAACTGAGGACTAATAACTGTGGACTGTTAACTGCTTTTGCGTTCGCGGCGATCGTCAGGGGCGGCGGCGATGCCCATGCGGCGAAGTTCGTCGGCATAATATTTGCGGTAGAGGACGTCCCACTCTTCGCTGCCTTCGAGGATTTCTTTCTTTTGCGAAGTGATGCGCTTGCGGACTTCCGCGTCGGCTTTCTCTTCCTCTTTCAGGGTGGCGGTGAGAATCTGCACGATCTGCTGGCGGATTGTGTCGCGATCCTCGACAAATTCCACTTCGTCGCTGGAGACGAGCACATCGGTAATCTGATGCGACAACCGAATCACTTTTTCGCGCGTGAGTCTCATGCTGTCTGTCTGGCTCCCGGATTCGTCGCTTCCCTGCCCGAACACGTCATCCCCAGACCGTCCGCCTTGTCCCGAGCGCAACCTACGGACAAAGATGCGCGATCGAGGATTCCGCCCCTGCCGGAGGGGATTTCGACTGAAAAATTCAGCAGCGCTGCCGGCCGCCCGGCGGGCATCAACGCAACACCAGCTTGCGGTCGCGCGCCAACTGCTGCTTCACTTTTTTGTACATCTCCTGGTAGGAGACACCCGTGCGGCGCATTTCGTCTTGGTGCTGCAGCAAAATTTCGCGCACTTCATCGTTCAGGCGATCTTCGACGGTCAGCTCTTCCATCATGCGTTGCCGCACGCGCTGCGTCACCGCTTCCGGCGCCTTACTCTCAATCAGGTTCCCTTCGATGAGCCGCTTGACGACTTCCGAGGCCATATGGCCCACATAATCCCGAACCAGCAGCATTCCAGAGGTGTCCTTTGCCCAAACGCCCTAATTCGATACGAGGAAAAGCAGTTTACTGGCTGCCCCGACAAAGTGCAACTCAGCGACGCGCGCACGAAATTCGCGCGTTGGCGCAATTCGTTGACCGTCCAGGTTGCTTCCTGTACGATGAATTACCATGGGCGGTTAGCTCAGTTGGTTAGAGCGCCTGCCTTACAAGCAGGAGGTCGCAGGTTCGAGCCCTGCACTGCCCACCATCTGTGAGCATTTCTTACCGCGGGGACGTAGTTCAGTTGGTTAGAACGCTGCCCTGTCTCCAGAACCCTCAAAAAGCCTTGTAATACTTGCATCTGCGGCGCTTATTAGCGATTCTATTGGGGGTTTTCCCAAAGAACCGCCTTTATGCACAAACTGCCCCGTGTGACGCTTCTCAAGCAAGTCAAAATCGGCGATAGATGGAGGCACGCACGAGCCGTTGTGCTTCGCCAAAGTTCTGTGCGCACTGAAAATAGCGCGATTCCCTGCCGCAACAACTGTCCCATCCAGGTTATCCCTTCACCCTCGAGCGCAAAGATTCTCTCCCGGAGGAAAGCCCGCGCGGCGTACCTGTATTTATAAGGATGGAGGAACTTCGCGACGCTACTTTGACCGGGATTAGACAGCCCGGTCGTAGCGGCGGTGCAGGCCTCCCAGTCGCACATGCGAAAGGACGTGACCTGAGGCTATGGCGCGAGTTCTGCCGTCTGGTGTTCCCTTCCCGAGTCCGAGATGTGTGCGGTCCTCAACTGCAATGATGTGATTTGGACGCAATAAATCGGCGGCAAGGGTTGGTTGAGCTACGAGCTTCGCAAAACGGGGCGCCTTGGGCGACAGGAGTCACCTCAGGTATGGGGTTGCGCAACACAGTCCTAGCTAGTGAGTGAAAATCGAATATACCAGCAACTATAATGTCGGCGACACGCGCGAGCTAAGATACTTCGGCCTTGATGAAGACAACTATGAAGAGTCAGAAGTGGTGGCTGTGTTATAAGCCGTTACGATTTCTTGAGAGCTGGACGCTTGCAGCCGTGCTGGCGGCTTCGGTCTTCACGGCGGGCTGCGGTGGTGCCGGATCGAGCATGAGCGGGCCAGGGACGCCTCCCGGGCCGCTTACAGTGTCGCTTTCTACAAGCACGGTGGTTGCGCCTCAGGACGGAACGCCGGGGACCGTCGATGTGACCGTCAGCGGCGCAAACACGGCAAGTTCGGTCTCGGTTGCGACGAACAATTTGCCTAATGGCGTCACTTCGCAATTTGCTCCCGCCGCTGGTGGGTTGAGCGGGACACTCTCTTTAGTCGCCGGGAGTACGGCACCTGCAGGTACCTACTCTGCGAGCGTTGTAGTGACGAACGGGACTCGGACCGCAAGCCAGTCGTTTGTCTTGGTGATTGCGATCGCGGCGGCAATTGGGAGTAGTGTAGATACAACCCTGGGAATTGGTGGGAAGCTTGAGCAATTCATGTCCACGTCGTTCCAGCCGGGGGTGGGGGACTACCAGTTTTTTCAAAATCACACGGCCACCGAGCCGGCGCTCCTAAACAAACTCGGCCCTCAACACATTCGCCTGCAGGGGGTCAGCCAAGCCGTGCCAATGAAGGCCAACACCGGCTCTGCGACCGACTGGGACTTCACCATTTTGGATGGGATTGTGCAGCCAGTGCTGAGCGTTGCGGATAACAGTCCCGAGTTTCAAATTGCGGTGGCGCCGGCATTTCTGAATGATCCGACAACCGGACATTTTGTTTTTAGCACAGCAAACGTGCAGACTTTCGCGCAGTACTGCGCGAATTTGGTTAGGTATTACAACACTGGCGGATTCACATGGGGTCCCTCTCAGACCAAATTCGTTTCCCCCAGCTATCCGCAGGGACGCAAGATCACGTGGTGGGGCATCTACAACGAATACAACATCAACGGCATGATGCCAAGCGAGTACATTCAACTCTACAACGCGGTGGTTCCGGCGATGCTCGCCGTAGATAGCACGATCAAGATTTCCGCCATGGAGCTTGCGGTGACAGACCCAACTACGGACCTGCCGCCGTTCGTGGCATCTCCAACGAGCGGGGGCGTGAACGCGCAGGTGAATGTCGTCTCGACACATTTCTATCCAACCTGCAACCAGCAAGACCTGGACACTACCTTGTTTGGTCGTGTGCCGCAGATGGTCCAATACATCAACTACGTCTATCAGGAGCTGGGAACGCGAACGGATCTGAAAAGCGTGCCGATTTGGGTTACCGAGAATAACGTAAACGCGGATTTTCCCAATAGCAACGGAACGAGCAATTGCAATCCGACGCAGAAATTCGTTCTGGATCCACGTGGTACCAGTTCGTTTTTTGCAGCGTGGCGGCCCTACGTTTTTTCACAACTTGGGAAAGCCGGCAATCAGGCGCTGTATCACTGGGACTATGACGCCGACGTGCAGTTCGGCGAGGTGGATGGCAACACCGGGAGCACGTATCTGAGCTACTGGGTGGATTATTGGTTGGGACAAATGTTTCCTGTCACACAGGGTTCTCCCGGGCCTGACATTTTGCAATTAATCGTGACGGAGACGTCGAGCGCGGAGATTCTTGCGACAAAGAATGCAGATGGATCCGCGGTCGTCATGGTCGCGGATCGCGCAGTACATGCGACAACTGACAATAATGGAGGCGGAGACCCGCGAACGGTGATTGTTGATGTTTCCGCCTTGGGGACGTTCTCTAGCGCGACGTCGCTTACCATTGACGGGAAGACGAGCGCGACTAGCGGCCCAATCCCAGTGAACGTCACGCCGGCACAGAAGATATCGGTGACACTTGGCGGGTACGGCGTGACTCTTCTGAAGTTGAAGCCTTAACCTTTGGGTTACGCATGTCTTGCGGCAAGTGGACGACCCGTTGCAGATAGGCGCGTCCGGCGGCCAGTCGGTAACAGGACAAGTGGCTTCGGGTCCGACAAGCGGCACGGTGAGAAGTCTCCTGGATAAACGCTGCCAGCTCAACCGGTCGATGCAACACTATCTAGTCGGCCGATCCGACTATACTTCCCCTAAAGTGCTCCGTTTGAAAGTAGGCTTCGAGCGAGTGTTGCGTTGGATGTCGGTTTCCTATTGACACTCTATATGTGGATCATGTTGATGCTCTGACCTGTTCAGGAATCACATGTATTTCGAAGTCTGAACAGCCGTCCGGCACGACCTGAAATATCAGTTCCAAGCCGCCCCTCCTTAGGGTTTTCTGAACGTGGCTAGGCGTATCTACAACGGGCCTTCTGGACTGTTTTGTAGAATAACTTCCAAATTGCCCGTCAACCGGGAGCAATCGCGATCACTTCTTACAAGCCGACTTCCATGATAGGTCTTTGTCAAGAGGGCAAAAGCTCTCCCGACGCGCTTCGGAGGAGCGCAGGTACAAGACTGTTTCTGATTTCTCGCCGCGTGTGTTGGCCTCTCAGCCGTGGTTCTTATTTCAGATAGAACCAGACTTCCATTTGCTGTCTCAGACCAGCGAGTGGTCTTGAACAGAAGATTGAGTTTGTGTTTTCCTGCCAGTCTCGAAACTTATCAACGGGGGCATCCAGAGCTTGCGCTCCTTCGCCCAGTCGGCTTGACGGCAAGACCTGGCAGGCACGCGCCGAAGAAATCCTCCATGTTCATCGCTACGCTTTACGCAGCGATGCAGTTACTTGTCTCCGCCACCTGAAAATTCCGCTGCCCACGGTCGACCGCCATGAGGTAGGCCACCAGCTTCCGTGCCACCGCCAGCGTTGCGCGATTGGCATTGCCTTTCTGCTTTTCCTTGTCATAGAGCATCGCCAAGTTCGGGCTGTAGCGCGGTGCCATCTTCGCCGCCTCGATCAGCGTGGTCTGTAAATGCTTGTTGCGCTGTTTGGACAGCGGCGTGCGCTGCACGGTGTTCGCCGAACTCTTCTCGGCCCCGCACAGGCCGCAGTAGCTGATCGCTTTCTTGATCGAAGAAAAACGCTGCGCGTCCCCGACCTCGAGCGCCCAGGTCAACGCGGTGATCGGACCCACAGCAGGAACAGTCATCAATCGCTCCACACGATCCATCAGCAACGAATCACGCTCCAGCGATCGCACCAGGGCACTCTCTGTTTTCTGCAGGCGCACTACCGTCTCGCGGCATAGTCGCAGCAGCGAACACAGCCCTTCATCGATACCGGGGTTTGTCGCTAGCAGTTCGCGGAAGTAGCCGGCCCTATGCAGTCGCTGCTTGTTGTAGCTCACTCCCGCTTCCATCAGCAGTCCGCTAATCTTGTTCTTCATCTGCACCAACTGCCGGACGAGCAGGTTGCGGTACCGCAGCGTGCGCCGTCGTTCGCGAATCGCCGTCGAGGCCATGTAGCACTCCGGCAGAAAATCGCACCGCAGGCAATCGCAAATCTTGCTCGCATCAACGCGATCGTTCTTCTTTTTCGCCGCCGCAATGGCCCGTAGCATCAGCGGATGAGCCACCTTCAACGCGGCGGCATGTGGCTGCAAGTGATCGTAGATCCACCCGGTGAATACCGTGGCTTCCATCGCCGCGGTCCAAGGCTGCGGCAGCGTTTTCATCCAGCGGTCCAGGTCAAAACGCGTGGCGGGGATCGCACCTTCGGCGTGAATCGCGCCACTGCCATCCTTCACGCAGTAGCTGATCGCCCTCTTGTGCACATCCAGTCCGATGTAATACATAGTCTGCATGGGGGAGCCTCCTTTGGTGTCTCTGAATCAGCTCGGTCGCTGAGTTCAGCTTTTGTACACCAAGCGCTCCTCCTCCGACCTATGCATTCAAACTTCCCATTACTATTCGAGGGAACCTAGTTTCGATTACTTCCGTGTTCGCGAGAGTACAGGAATTATCACTTGGCAGCTCGAACGAGCGATCTGATACTTGAGCACTGCGAGTCCTTCTACCGAGTGTCGGTTGCAGCTTCTTCGATCAATGCCGCAACCTCCTTCGGCCTGGAGACGTAGACCGCGTTGCCGGCGCCCGCGGCATTGATCTCTACGCAAGGATGCCAGAGGATAAACTGGTTGCAATACGCGAGGTTCTACAACATCATCCCTATTGACACGCCTAGCACAACGCGTTACGAATCACGCGCCCCGCAGATGCGGGCGCCGGCGGTGAATTTGCCAGTCGAGTTTTTCTGGCAAATTCGAAGCATCTATGTACGCGCCTGGATCACTCAGGTTTCCAGTTGTGCGTGGAAAAGCGGTTAGGCGTCACGAAGTATTTTTGATTTGTGCGCACTGGCAGCGGACGAGTTCCCCCGCTGGGCAATCCAGTGCAACAAAGATCGGGACCTTTTTAGGCAACTGTCGTCGTTGCCTGCCAGCTCAGCTTCAGACTTCGTGTGATCGCGAGGCGATAAGGGCCAAACGAATCCGCCAGTCTAGATGATTCCGGAAAAGGGTCCTCCGCAAGAATCCATCCTCCGCAGCAGCCGCGGACTGCTTTCCGTACTACGCCAGCAATCCTTCACCTAAATGAGTTGACGCGTCAAAGTGTGCAGGGGCGCGTCCACCCCGCCGCATTTGGATATCCCGGCCAGCGACAATCACGTTCGAATATTAATCATGGAAGGGGTTGGCCCATGAAGCGAAGAAGAGTCATAGGATTATCTACGGTTACCATCACAGCGGTCGCCGCTTTGTTTATCTCGTCGCAAACAGTGCCCATATCGGCGCAAAACCCCCAGCACGGAAAGGTTGAGGCGCCATTCCCGCTTTATAACCCGTACCCGCCTGGGATTCTCCCCGCCGATTTGGATTCAGAGATAGCCAGGGTCTTGCGGGAGATCGATGTCATCGAAGGTAGAGCTATTGAAAGGTGGCACTCCCTACGGCCGCCGACACAGTTGCAGATGCGCCCAGGACCAGCCCTGATTTTGAAAAGCAGAAAAGAATTAATCACTTCGCTTGTTGCAGCCGCCGCGGTCACAGCGGTGGGGTTCGCCATCGGTTCGGCGTCTCTAGCGCCGGCCCAGGAGCTCTCGCGACGGCCCAGCGCTGCGGAAGCCGCGTTCCTGAAAGAGAACGAGGCCGCCATGACGAAAATGATGAATGGCATGTCCGTGAAGCCCACCGGTGATGTCGACCATGACTTCGTAGCGATGATGGCCCCGCATCATCAAGGCGCTATCGACATG